>Ga0182027_10005564_pt1 | contig 19117 bp, 16 predicted proteins | sample 712E1DmetaG_FD_121300 | JGI IMG/M metagenome (GOLD analysis project Ga0182027, IMG submission 121300) | Permafrost microbial communities from Stordalen Mire, Sweden - 712E1D metaG (Illumina Assembly) | ecosystem: Environmental > Terrestrial > Soil > Wetlands > Permafrost | place: Sweden...
CGAGCTCAACGGCCCCTTCCAGGCCATGGAGGTCAACGGCAACCCCTGGAACCTGGCGCGCCTCGACCGCGGCAACTGGGCCGAGGGCCTGGGCATCCCCACCATGGCCGAGCTGCCCAACGCCCCGGTGCTCTACTGGGTCGGCTGCGCCGCCGCGTTCGACGAGCGGTCGAAAAGGATCGCACGGGCATTCGCGACCTGCTTGAACGCTGCAGGCGTCGGTTTCGCGGTGCTCGGGCCAGAGGAGTCGTGTACCGGCGATTCCGCTCGGCGCGCCGGCAACGAGTACCTCTTCCAGGTGATGGCCGCGGGCAATATCGAAACGCTGACGCGGTACGGCATGGATCGCAGGCCGATCGTCACTACCTGCCCGCACTGCCTGAACACGATCGGCGTCGAGTACCGTCAGCTCGGCGCAAGCTTCGACATCGTCCATCACGCAACGTACCTGCGCCGCCTGCTCCGTGAGGGCCGGCTGGCAAGCGGCTCACAACCGGCTCGGGAAGCCGTCACCCTCCAGGACAGCTGCTATCTGGCCCGCTACAACGACATCGTCGCGGACCCACGCGACGTCCTCCGCTCGCTGCCCGGCCTCGATCTCCGCGAAATGGCGGAGCACAGCCGAGCGACATTCTGCTGCGGTGCAGGTGGGGGGCGGATGTGGATGGAGGAGAAGGCGGGCACTCGCATCAACGAAGAACGGGCCCGGCAGGCCGTCGCTACGGGAGCCGCCGTCGTCGTCACCGAATGCCCGTTCTGCATGACGATGCTCCGGGACGGCGTCGCGGCGGGCGACGCGGCAGACGTACGAGTCGCCGATCTCGCCGAGGTCGTGGCCGCACGCCTGGCCGTGTCGCCTCCATCGGGCGCCGACGTCGCCAGCCCCCCTGCCAATTGACTCAGGAGTTCCGCATGAGAGTGGTCGTTTTGACGAAGCCCGTTCCGGATACGTCGGGGGATGAGTCCTTCGAGGCTGATCTGACGCTGGATCGAGCCTCGCTCGCACCTGTCATCAATCCGAATGACGAGTACGCCCTCGAGGCGGCCCTCCGCCTCGCCGAGACCATGCCCGGAACCGAGATCACGCTGCTCACGATGGCCCCGGCCGAGTCGTGGGCCGGCCTCTCGAAGGGCCTGGCTGTCGGGGCGAACCAGGCGGTCATGGTGACCGATCCGGCGCTCGAGGGATCGTGCATCGTCGGTACGGCGAACGTCCTGGCAGCGGCGCTGCGGAAGCTCGAGTTCGACCTGATCCTGGCCGGAACCGATACGCCGGACGGGCGGGCGGGGGTCGTATGCAGCGCCGTTGCCGCGCTGCTCCAGATCCCCTTCATCTCGCATGCTGGATCGATCGACGTTCGGGACGACCGCGTCGTGGTCTCTCGGACGCGTGACGACGGCCATGAGACGCTCGACGCCCCGCTGCCTGCGGTCGTGGCGGTCACGCAGCAGATAGGCGACCTCCGCTATCCGAACCTGCGCGGGATCATGGCCGCCCGTTCCCGCCGGCCGACGTCCTGGAGCCTTGCCGATCTCGACGTCGCCGGCGCCGCCGGGGGAGCCGCCGCGACGACGGCGACCCTTCACGTCGAGCCGTGCGAGATCCGCACCCCCACCCGTGTTGTCCGGGGCGACGCCGATGCCGCCGTTCACGAGATCGTCGCCTTTCTCGCCGATCGGAGGCTCATCCCGTGAACAAAACCGTCTGGGTGATCGCCGACGTCTCGGAGGGTGGGCTCGTCTCGAGCAGTCCGGGCGTCGCAACGCTGGCGCGAGAGCTGGCCGGCGACGGTGCCGCCGGAATCATCGTCGCGGCAAACGCGACCGGCGCGGCAGCCGAACTGGCCACGTACGTGCCCCACATCATCCTCGGGCGCGTTCCCGCGGATGAGTACTTCACGCCGTCCGCGGTCGCGCCGTTCATCGCCCGGCTCGTCCGGGAGAGACGGCCGGACTACCTCCTCGTCCCCGGAACGCCTACCGGACGCGAGCTCGCCGGCGCGCTGTCCGCGCTGCTCCAGTGGGGCGTGCTGGCAAACGCAACCGGAGTCTCACTGGACGAACGGCTCGTCGTTCGCTCGGTGGTATTCCGAACCGACCTCAACGTTCGGAGCGCATTCACCTCCGACCACGGAATCGTGACGGTGCAGCCGCACGCGGTCGGCCCTTCGGTCGCGGCGGTCACCGGAGACGTCGAGGAGATCGACGTGCCCGCGGCGGAGCGCACGTCGCTCGTCCGGCGCTCCGAGCTCGTGAGGGAGGAGGCGCCTGCGCCAGTGGAAGGGGCGCGAGTCGTCGTGGCGGGCGGTGCAGGCGTAGGCAGCAGGGAAGCCTGGGCCGTCGTCGAATCGCTCGCGGCAGTCCTGGACGGCGCCGTCGGGGCGAGCCGCCCGGCGGTGGACAACGGCTGGGCGCCGTACAGCCAGCAGATCGGCCAGACGGGCAAGATCGTCCGCCCGGACCTCTACATCGCGCTTGGCATCTCCGGCGAGGTTCAGCACCGGGTCGGCATGCGGATGTCGAAGACGGTAGTCGTGGTCGACAAGGATCCCGATGCGCCCTTCGCCCGGTTTGCTGACCTCTTCGTACACGCCGATCTCGCGGAGATCGTGCCACCGCTCATCGAGCAGTTACGAATAGCTCGCGAAAAAGGAGGGCAGTCCTGAGTCGTTGACCGAAAGGCCGTTGGTCGAGCAAGGAGCTGCGGTACGGGGCAGGCGGCCGATCACATTCCCGAAACGCCGCAACCCCTACACCTTTCTGCGTTGACAGTCGCACGTGTCATCCCCCCAATGCGTCGCAAGACGAGAAGGAGTTAGTCGTCGATGACTAAGTTCAAGGACGTGATGGGCAACTACCCCTTCACTCCGGACAAGAAGCACCCGATGCTGCTCCGGCAGTCCGACTATCTGCACTACATCTATCCGCCGGACAACGCCAGGACGAGCGACAACAACTACCTGTTCGTGTCCACGGACACGATGCTCGTAGGCATTTACGAGCTCGGCCCGGGTGCGTCCTTCGAGCCGATCGACATCCATCCCGGCGACGAGTCGTACTTCATTCTGCGAGGCCCGGTCGTTCAGAAGTGCTCGCTTGGGCAGTACGTCCAGCTGCAAGAGAACGAAGCCCTGTTCATGCCCGAGCGCGTCTGGCACCAGGGCAACAACTTCACGGACCACAAAGCCAGGATCCTGTACTTCATCGCGCCGAAAGCGTGGGGCGACGACATCCCGCCGAAGGTGTTTCCGACGCCGGACGACACCAAGTCGTACAAAGGCCGCAAGAACGACCAGATTGCGACGGTCGCCGGTCGGCCGACGATCAACCGGATGCCGACGACGGACGACCTCGGCCACTGGCCGGTCGATGGGCCTGCGTCGCGGGAGTTCCCTCAGAACATCTACCGGATCCGCGAAGACGACAAGCTCGTCACGCTTTTCGGCACCCAACAGCCGACGTTGATGAAGTTCTCCGTGAGCACCGACCGCCAGCACCTCGGCGAGATCATTCTGCCCGCCGGCGGTACCGGACCGCGCTGCTCCGACATCGACTCCCACAAGGGCGACGCCGTCCTGTACTGCGCCGAGGGCCCGATCACGGTGAACCTGGCGGACGAGCTCGAGGCGTTCACGATGAATCCCGGCGATTCGTTCTTCGTTCCCGCGGGTACGAAGTACCAGCTGGCCAACTTCGACGGGCATCCTGTCCGGGCCATCTTCTGCATCGCCCCGGGCCTCTGATCGCCTGATGAGCCTGGGGGTTGGTGGGGTCGTTTCCGACAACGCCATTCCGACTCGATGTTCTAGGAGGATGGTTCGATGACGCGCGTCCTGAACGACCCCACCGACTTCGCTCGCCAGCATCTCCGCGGGTTCTGCCTGCTCCACGCCAACCTTGTCATGCCCGTGCCGGGCGGCGTCGTAAGGATCGACCGCCCCGACAGCCAGTCTGTCGCCGTCGTCACCGGGGGCGGCTGCGGCCACTACCCCGCCTTTTGCGGTTGGGTAGGCCAGGGCATGGCAGACGGCGCGGTCGCGGGCGACGTGTTCGCGTCCCCTTCGGCGGAAGCGATCGTCTCCGTCTGTCGGGCCTCCAACAACGGCCGCGGCATCCTCCTTACGTACGGCAACTATGCCGGCGATGTGCTCAACTTCACCGAGGCGCAGCACCGCCTCGAAGGCGATGGGTTTGAGGTTCGCAACCTGCCCATCAGTGACGATGTATCCAGCGCCCCGCCGGAGGAGCGTGATCGGCGGCGGGGGACGGCCGGAGACCTGATCGTCATCAAAGTCGCTGGAGCGGCGACGGCCGCCGGCTGCGACCTGGACACCGTGTACCGGCTGGCACGGCGGGCCAACGACCGCACCTTCTCGTTCGGGATCGCCTTCACCGGCTGCACGCTGCCCGGTGCCATGCGCCCGCTGTTCGAGCTGAGTCCCGGCATCATGGGCGTCGGCATGGGCGTGCACGGCGAGCCCGGCGTGAGCGAAGAGCCCGTTGCCCCCGCGGCCGAGATCGCGCGACGGCTAGTCACGAGGCTGCTCGAGGAGCGGCCGCCGGACTCCGGTCGCCGCGTCGTGGCGCTGCTCAACGGACTGGGATCGACCAAGTACGAGGAACTCTTCCTACTGTGGGGCGATGTGCACGACAGGCTCGTCGAAGCAGGCCTCGAGATCGTTGCCCCGGCGGTCGGTGAGCTGATCACCAGCCTGGACATGGCGGGGCTGTCGCTGACGTTGAGCTGGCTGGACCCTGAGCTCGAAACGCTCTGGCTGGCGCCTGCAACCTCCCCGGCCTTCAGCCGCGGCGCGATCGCGACCCTCGGCGCACGGCGCGAGGCTGTCGCGGGCAGCAGCTCGGGATCCGTTCGCAAGAGTGCCTCGGCGGACGCCGTCGCCCAGTCGACGATCATCGCGGCGGTCGCCCGCCGCGTGGCCGACGCGCTGCGCGCGGCCCAGGACGACCTCGGGGCGCTCGACGCGGTGGCCGGTGACGGCGACCATGGCCTTGGAATGGTCAGGGGCGCGGAGGCCGCAACCGCTGCCGCGCAAGATGCAGCGACCTCCGGCGCCGGTCCGTCGACGACGCTCCGTGCGGCGGCTGACGGCTGGGCGGCCAGGAGCGGCGGGACCTCCGGGGCGTTGTGGGGCGCCGCTCTCCGCGGGGCCGCCGACACCCTGCCGGATGACCGGCCCGCCGGTGCCGAGGATGTCGTTCGCGCCGTGACCGCTGCGCGCGACGCTCTCGTCCGCACCGGAGGCGCCGAGGTCGGCGACAAGACGATGCTCGACGCGCTCGCGCCGTTCGTCGATACGCTGACGGACAGGATCGGCGAGGGGCTGGCCGAGGCGTGGCGGGCTGCCGCGTCCGCTTCCACGGAGGCGGCCAGGGAGACAGCCAAGCTCCAGGCGCGGCGGGGCCGCGCCCGGCCTCTTGGCGCGCGGAGCCTTGGCCACCCGGACCCCGGCGCGACGTCGCTGGCGCTCGTCCTCACGACCATCGGCATCGTGGCCTTGACATCCGGGGTCGGGGACGATGCCCGGTAAGCTACTGGCTGCAGTCAGCCTGAAGACCTACTTCGGCCACCGGGCGACCCTCGACTGGGTGACCCGGGCGCGAGAGGTCTCCGTGCCGTGGCTCGACGTCGTGGATGTGCTCGTCGTGCCGATCGCGACCGCACTTGCCCCAACCGTCGAGCTTCTCGCCGGCACCGGCATACTCGTCGGCGCGCAGGACTGCTCGTGGGCGCCGGTTGGTGCCTTCACGGGCGAGCTTCCGGCGGAGGTCCTGCGCGAGGTTGGAGTGCGCGTGGTCGAGCTTGGTCACGCCGAACGGCGCAGCATGTTCCACGAAGACGATACGACCGTCAGGCGCAAGGCGGCGGCCGCGGCTCGGGCCGGTCTCATGCCGATGGTCTGCGTCGGCGAGTCCGAGCGCCTGGGCGTCCCGGCGGCGATCCAGACGTGCCTCTCCCAGGTGGACGCGGCGCTCGCCGACGTCCCGGAGTCGCGGCCTGCGGTCGTCGCATATGAGCCCGTCTGGGCTATCGGGGCCGAGGAGCCCGCGGACGCGAGGCACATCCGAGCCGTGTGCGCCGCAATCCGGACCAGCCTTGCCGGGCGCGGCTACAGCGGCCGCGTGATCTACGGCGGAACGGCCGGGCCCGGGCTGTTCGCCACCGTATATCCCGACGTGGATGGGCTGTTTCTCGGCCGGCGCGCGCACGACGTTACGGCGTTCGCGGAGGTGCTTGTAGAGATGGGAACACTCGCGCGGCAACATGATCGAGGCCGCGCGTTGCAGCTGGAGACGCGGCAATGACAGTGAATGGCGCTCAGGCAGGCTTCCGGATCGTAGTCGGCGCAGACGACGCCGGGGTCGATTACAAGAACGTCCTCGCCGAACGGCTTCGGGCCGATCTCCGGGTCGCAGCAGTGATCGACGTGGGCATCCAACAAGGCGAGCACACTTCCTACCCCGAGATTGCGACCGCTGCGGCGCAGTGCATCGCGCGCGGCGAGGCGGATCGGGGCCTGCTGATCTGCGGAACGGGCCTCGGCATGGCGATCGCGGCCAACAAGACGCCCGGAATTCGCGCCGCAACCGCCCACGATCCGTATTCCGTGGCCCGATCCGTGCTGAGCAACGACGCGCAGGTGCTGACGATGGGCCAGCGCGTCATCGGCCTCGAGCTCGCCAAGACGCTCGTGGACATCTGGCTCGGAGTCCAGTTCGACGAGAGCTCACCATCCGCGGCCAAAGTCGCGATCATCAGCCGCATGGAGCGGCAGTTGTGGCGCGTCCCGGAGTGTGAGCAGGAGGCGAATCCTCGCCCGGCTTGACATATCTCGCTAACGTGAGGAATAATCACGTATGTGAGAGATCGACGAACGCCAGGGGGCGCAGCATCCCTTCACCGCGGCTTACCTTGAACGGCCGCGCCGCGTGAGGCTGCCGGAATCATATCCGCCACCGAGCCTTGCACGAGTCCCGGCGCCACTCTGGGACGGCGTGGACATAGCGTTAGCCGACCAGGCTTAGGGAAAGCGACAAGTCTCCATAGTTGTGAGGCTCGGCAGTGCCCGGCAAGATGGCTCCGCAGCGGCTCGCACAGGTCGCGTTCTGGTACTACATCGAGGGTAGGTCGGAAGGCGAAATCGGAGACCGCCTTGGACTCAGCCGCTCGAACGTATCGAGGATGTTGACCGCTGCGCGGGAGCAGAACATCATCCGGTTCGAGATCGACTACCCGCTCGAACGCGACCAGCGCCTGGAGAAGCAGCTAACTGGTCGGTTCGCCGGGACGTCGCTTCGCGAGGTGATCGTCGCCGGCGTCGGCGCAGCGTCCGAAGAGTCGCCGGACGGCGAGGGTGGGCGAGAGGCGGCCATCTTCGCCGTCGCGCAAGCGGGAGTGAACTGGCTCGCCACGTCGCTCCGCGACGGCATGACCGTTGGCCTGTCATGGGGGTCCGTGACGCAGACTCTCGTCGACGTCGCGCATTTCGAGGAACGGCGAAACGTGCATGTCGTGCAGCTCGCCGGCGAGGCGAGCCTTGATTCGAGACACTCCGGCCACAATCTGGTTCGTGATTTCGCGGCGCGGATCGGCGGGACGTACACGTACTTCGACGCGCCGGCCGCCGGCCGTAGCGCTCGTGACGGGGCGTCGTTGTTCCGCTCGCCTCAGGTGTCGGCAGCGCTTGAGCGTGCCCGCTCAGCCGACGTCTCGCTCCTTGGCGTCGGCGCTTACAACGTCGGAAGCTCGCATGTCTTCCTGACCCAGGCCGAGGCAACGCCCACGGAGCTGGCGGAGGCCGAGTCGAAGAACGTTGTCGGCCAGATCTGTGGTCGCCTCTTCGACGCGAGTGGCAATCAGCCGAACCTCGCTCTGCACCGGCGGCTCATCTCGATCGACCTCAAAGATCTCAAGAAGATCAAGACGAACGTCATCGTGGCCACCGATCCGGTGAAGGCCACGGCCCTGGCCGCGGCCGTTTACGGCGGCCTGGTACAGGTGGTGATCGTCGACACGATGCTCGCCGAAGGCATCCTCCTGGCCACGGCGGACGGACCCTATCGCACTGGCGACACGCCAGGTCTTGCCGAACCAGCGTAATTGTCGGCTCGGCTTTTCGGGCCGGCAGAAAGTGAAGTCAAGTGGAACAGCCACAGCCGGACCAGACGCGAGCGGAAGGACACACCGAGAAGCTGTCGCGGCTTCGGAAGCTCATCGCCGATCGAATGGTCGAGTCGCTGCGCGTGTCCGCCCAGCTGACGACGGTCGTCGAGGTCGACGCCACCGCCATCGACGACCTGCGCCGGCGATGGAACGCCGCACCCCTCCAGACGGGTCCCGAAAGGCTCTCCTACCTTCCCTTCTTCGCCCGCGCCACGGTCGAAGCGCTCAAGCAGTATGCAGTCGTGAACGCGAGCATCGACATCGACGAAGGGGTCGTCACCTATCACGACGTCGTGCACCTGGCGGTGGCCGTCGACACGGATCGTGGCCTCCTCGTGCCGGTCATCCGCAACGCCGACACCCTGACGATCCCCGAGCTGGCGGCCCGGATCTCGAATCTCGCCGCGGACGCGCGCGCCCGTCGGCTGCTGCCGGATGACTTGACGGGGGGGACTTTCACGATCACGAATTACGGCAGCCGAGGGGCGCTGTGGGACACACCGATCATCAACCAGCCGCAGGTCGCGATCCTTGGCACGGGAGCAGTCGTGCGGCGCCCGGTAGTGGTTCGCGACCCGAGGAAGGCCGAGACGATCGAGATCCGACCGATGGCATACGTCGCCCTCACGTACGACCACCGGCTTGTCGATGGGGCGGACGCCGCGCGCTTCCTCGTCGCCGTGAAGGAACGGCTCGAGCAGGGCTCATTCGACGGCGAGCTCGGGTTCGACGGCGCCGCCGGCTGAGGCGAGCCGAGCATGGACAGTCGCAGAGCGAGTCGGGCGCCCCTCGCCGAACCCTCGACCGTTGCCGGCGCGACGCGCCCGCCCGGCGCGGACCAGGACGTTCCGAGTTCGGCGGCCGCGCTGCAGGGGATTGAACCGCCGCGCCGGCGGCTTCCCGACTGGATCCGCGTCCGAATCCCCGCCGGCGCCAACGTCCGCCATATCTCGGATCTGGTGCGGACGCAGCGCCTGAACACGGTCTGTGAAGAGACGCTCTGTCCTAATCGCGCTGAGTGCTGGGCCCAACGCACCGCCACGCTGATGATCCTCGGCGACACCTGCACGAGGACATGCCGTTTCTGTGCCGTCAGGACGGGCAGGCCTTCGTGGAACGACCCGGACGAGCCAGCGCGGATCGCAGGGGCCATCGCGGACCTGGGTCTCGAGTACGTCGCGATAACCAGCGTGACGCGCGACGATCTTCCCGACGGCGGCGCGTCGATTTTCGCCGCGACGATCGGGGCGGTCCGGGGAGTCTCGCCGCGAACCAGGGTCGAGGTGCTCGTGCCCGACTTCCGGGGGCTGCGTGGCCCCATCGAGGCAGTCGTGGAGGCGCGCCCCGACGTGTTCGGGCACAACATCGAAACGGTCGAGCGGCTGCAGCGGCCGGTCCGGAGACGGGCGCGGTACGAGCGGAGCCTCGCGGTGCTACGTGATGCGAAGCTCTGGGCGCAAACGATCGGCGCCGCGGTACGCACCAAGAGCGCGCTGATGGTGGGCCTCGGCGAGACTCGGGACGAGATTCGGGCGGCGCTTCGCGACCTCAGAGAGGTGGACTGCGACTTCCTGACGGTTGGACAGTACCTCCGCCCGACCCGAGAGCAGTTACCTGTGGTGCGGTACTACGAGCCGGCCGAGTTTTCCGAGATCGGCGCGGAGGCGATCTCGATGGGCTTCCTGCACGTCGAGTCGGCACCCCTGGCCAGGTCGAGCTACCACGCCCGCGAGCACCTACCGGGCCGGTCCTGACGGACGCCGCGCAAGGCGAGCGGCGTGGCCTAGACTCGAGGCTCGGCGCGCCGGGACTACCCGAGGCGCGCTGTCCCGAGGACGGCGACCAGCTCATCTCGAACGAGCGGCGAGGACCCGATGGCGAGCCTGGAGCTCAGGGCATGCGGTCGTCCCTCATCGTCGAACACGCAGCCTCCCGCCTCCTGCACGAGCAGGGCTCCGGCGAGGACATCCCATGGCCGGTTCGAGAACGCCAGGCACGCCTCCAGGCGGCCCGCTGCGACCCATGCCATGTCCAGCGCAATTGAGCCGTGGCAGCGGATCTGCAGCGCGCGCTCTGCTAGAGCCCCGGTGATCCGGCCGGCACGCTGGCGGTCCCCGGAATCCGACAGACTGTAGATGTCGTTGATCGAGACGAGGGAGCCCGCCAGGTCGGTCACGCCGGAGACGTGCAGCGGAATCCTCGACTCAGCCGTCTCGACGTACGCGCCTTCCCCCACGACCGCCGAGTATCGCTCCTTGAGCATTGGCGCGGAGACGATCCCGATAATCGGGCGGCCGTCGACGACCAGGGCGAGCGTCACCGTGAAACTCGGGATGTTCCTGAGCACGTTCGTCGTCCCGTCGATCGGGTCCATTACCCAGTAGCACCCGGAGCCGAGATCCCGGGGGCCGCCGAACTCCTCGCCGACCAGGCTCGCGCCAATGTGGTCGGAGTCGTTGAGCACGGATCGCATGACCCGTTCGACCTCGAGATCGAGATCTGTGACAAAGTCGTGCTCCCGCTTGCTGACCTTCCGATGCCAACCCGCTTTTCGGGACGTGATGTACCGCTCAGCGGCACGAATAGCTGCCATGCCATCTGCGAAGGCCTGGTGCAGCTCCGGCGGGTCGAAGGGCCGTTCGGTGGGCGTCGCCGAGCTCATTCCGATTGTGTTTCCGACTGCGCCACGACCCGGTGATACCGGTCCGCCGCCTGTTCATACAGTCGAACGCTCTCCGGATTTGGCATCGCGGCGCGGGTGAACGTTGCCGCCATCCTCTCGGCGGCCTCTTTCCAGCTGCCCCAGATGCCCGCGCCTACAGCGCCAATGATCGCCAGCCCCCGTGCCGTCGCCTCCACGTCGGTGCTCGTGTACACGGGCAGACGCATGCAGTCGGCCTTGATCTGGTTCCAGAGCTGATTGCGAGCGGCCGAGCCGACGACGCGGACCTGCCTGGCAGAGAAGTCCGGGAAACTCTCCGCCGCCACTTCGTTGAGCCGGCGTAGATAGACCGAGTACTCGAAGGCCACGGCCTCCAGGATCGACCGATAGAAGTGCGCCGCCTCGTGCTCCCAGCTGAAGCCGTTCCACGAGCCACGCATCTCGGCGCTGGGCGGCGACATCCGGCCGCTGAGATGGGGCACGAACACCAGGCCGTCGGACCCGACCGGGAGCGCGCGAGCCCGCTCCTCGAGGGAAGCCAGCGTCATGCCTCCGCGCGACAGCCCGAAGGTGTTGTCGAACCATTCGATCGCACGACCGCCCGGGACATGAGCGAATAGGTACCACTCTCCCGCGCGCCCTGACGGTGACGGGCGCAGGATGTCGGCTGAGTCGAAGTGTGCGCTGGGAACGGCGGCCGCGAACAGCGAGGTCGTACCGCCGATGTCGACGGTCACCCCGCCCTCGAACTCCGCGCCAGCGCCAAGGGCGGCTGCCGGGAAGTCGCCGCAGCCGGCGAGTATGGGCATGCCTGACGGCAGCCCCGTCAAGGCTGCGAATTCCGCCGTGAGGGCCCCGATCTGGACGGTCGCTTCGAGTGGCGTCGGCAGCATGCTGCTCGGAACGCCGGCCTCGTCGGACAGGTCGGTGAGCCAGCGCGCCGACGGTAGGTCGATGAGACCGGAATATGCGATCGAGGTGACGTCGATGTACGCCTCCCTCCCCTTGCGCCCAGCGAGGCGTCCAGCGGCGTAGCAGCCGGGGCTCGTCCAGCGGACGGCGTTTCGCACCGCTTCCGGCCGTTCCGTCAGCCACCAATGTGCCTTCGCGAGATGGACGAAGTTGTCGAGGGACGCGCTCTCGACGGGGTCCAGCCCGCGACTCCCGGTTCGCAGCTGCGCGGCCATGCGCACCATGTGGGCGTAATAGTGCGTATCGAGCCAGGAGTCGATCGGGGTGACGGCGACGTGGTCGGCGTCGACCCAGACGAGCGCGGACTGGTTCCCACCGATCACCAGGTTCTGGACGTCCCGCGGATCACCAGCCTCGGCACACTCCTTGAGGACGGCGGTAGTTGCGGACAGTATCTGCCCGGCGTCCTGCACAAGATGGCCGTCGACGGAGCGCACCCCCGCAGGGCGGCTTGCGACGTGTACAACCTCCCCACTCGGACTGACGAGTGCACCCTTTGTATTCGTCGTCCCGACGTCGACCACCAGGAGGTAAGTAGCCACTGCCGGCTCGCCTTTCTAGCTGATCTACACCGGCGCTGGCTCCCCGTGGCCGGGCGGAACCGGCAGCCTCGGATCGCCTGCGAGGTTCCCACCGTCGATCACCAGGTCGTGTCCAGTGATGTAGCTGGATGCATCTGAGAGCAGGAATTCTATCCCCCTTGCCACCTCGACCGCCTCTCCCGATCTCCGGAGTGGCGTCTGCTCGAACACACTTCGCTCGTACTCGGGATCCTCGAAGGCGTGCACGTTGATCGGCGTCCGAATGTAGCCGGGACTGACCGAATTGACGCGGATGCCGTAGGCGGCCCATTCGAGAGCGAGACAGCGTGTGAGCATCACGACGCCGGCCTTCGACACGGAGTAGGCGGCCCTGCCGGGACCAGGCAGATTCGCGCGAGTCGACGCGATGTTGACTATGTTTCCCCCGTCGTGGGGGATCATCTGCTTCGCGACCGCGACGCACATCGCGTACGTGCCGAGCAGGTTGACATCGATCGTCCGCCGCCAATGATCCATGTTGCCGTCGATCGTCATGACGTGCGTTCGGATTCCGGCGCAATTGACGAGGCCGGTCGGAATGAGCCCCTCGGCGGCCCACCTCTGCACCAGCCGCTCGCACTCGTCAAGGTCCGTCACATCGAGCGCCGAATAGTGTGAGCCTGGTATCTCGCGCGAGACGGCGGCCGCCTGATCGCCATTGAGATCCGCGATAAGCACCGTGTGTCCCTGACTGCCGAGATACGCAGCGACTGCCCGACCGATTCCGGATGCGGCTCCGGTGACGATCGTTACTGGCGGCCGCTTGCCGGATGCTTCCTGATTCATTTCCACAAGACCCCTGGTGACACCGGTTGGATGTACTTGCGGATGACCTGTGCCGTCGCGGTGCTTCACCGATCAGTTGCAGCTGACGATATTCATGATGTCTTCGCGGTTCGCTGAGCCGTCGACGACGCCCCCGAACTTGCGGTCCCTTCTCATCACCCCAATCCGGTGGCAGAGACCGAGCAGCTCCTCGAGTTCGGACGAGACCATGACGATCGCCACACCTTCGCGCGCAAGCGTCGTCAGATGGCCATAGATCATTGACCGAGCGCCCACGTCTACGCCGCGCGTAGGCTCGTCGAGAAGGAGCACGCGAGGTTGCGTTGCGAGGCAACGCCCGAGCAGAACCTTCTGCTGGTTGCCGCCCGAAAGGTCGCGGACCTTCGTCCGGAGGCCGCCGCCGCGAATGTCGAGCCGCTGCGCCAGCGCGCGTGCAGTCTCGTGGATTCGCTCGGAGGACAGCAGCCCCATGCGCATGAGGGACGAGAGGATCGGCAGTGAGATGTTCTCTTCGATCGTCAGGTCGAGAAGCAGCCCCTGCGTCTTGCGGTCCTCTGGCGACAGTACGATCCCGTGAGCGATGGCATCACGGGGGGAATTCAACTTGAGGACACGGCCTTCCATGGCTATGGACCCGGAGGTCGGCTTCGTCATGCCGGCGAGGGTATTCAGGATCTCAGAGCGGCCCGTACCTACAAGGCCGGCGATCCCGAAGATCTCGCCCGGCTTGACGTCGAACGTGACGTCCTGGAACGCCTCCGTCTGCGAGAGGCCGCGAACCTCGAGCAGCGATGGGCAATCGGGTGCAGCTGTCTTGTTGGGAAAGATCTGATCGATGGCTCGGCCAACCATGTCACGAACGATGACACCCACCTCCGTGGAGGCAGCGTCATGTTCTGCGACGAGGCGTCCGTCCCGGAGGATGAGGGTGCGGCTGGCGATTCCGCGGATCTCCGCGAGCCGGTGTGTGATGTACAGCATCGGTACGCCGCGGCTTCGGATTTCGCCGATCCGGTCGAACAGCAGCGCGGCCTCCTCGTCGGAGAACGATGCCGTCGGCTCATCGAAGATGAGGAAGCGGGCCTGACAATCGAGCACCTTTGCGATTGCGATCAGTTGCTGCATCGCGACAGACAGCGAGTCGACGGGCGCCCACGGGTCGACATGGGTGTGCAGGCCGACGACCGCGAGCGCCGCGGTTGCGCGTTGCGCCAGTCGTTTACGGCTGATGAGACCTGCCTGCATAGGGAGATCGCGGCCGAGAAACAGGTTCTCGGCAACGGACATATGTGGAACGACCTGGAGTTCCTGGTGTACGACGCCAATTCCTACCTTCAGCGCATCTGCCGGTGAGTCAGGTTTATATGGCACGCCGTCGATCGTCAGGTGGCCTTCGTCAGGCTGAAAGACTCCGTCGAGGATGTTGCATAGCGTCGATTTGCCGGCGCCGTTCTCACCGACTAGCGCCACCACCTCGCCCGGCCGGAGGTCGAGCGTGATGCCCCGGAGCGCAACGGTCTGGCCGAAGCGCTTGCCGACGTCACGGATCGAAAGGACGCCGAGGGGCGTGCTGAGCAGCGATCCTACCGGACTCAGCACGCCCTCCGACAGCGTCATTGCTTCAACTCCCTAGCAGTGAGAGGTTCAGGTTGGTTTAGCCCAACGTCCCGTAGTAGCCCTTGTTGAGGTACTGGTCGACGTTGGCCTGGTTGACAAGGATCGGCATGGTCAACTGCTGCGCCGGAATGCCGGCTGCCTGGCCCTGGATTGTCAGGACGGCGTCGACCACGGCGAGCATCCCGAAGTGGAAGCACGGCTGGAGCATCGTGGCTTGCTGCTTGCCGTCCTTGATTGCCTGCAGAGCGTCCGGCAAACCGTCGAAACCGACGATGAATTCGGTCTTTCCGGCGGCTGCGGCTGCCTGCGCGGCGCCGATGGCCATGTCATCGCTCATGCCGAAGATTCCGACGGCGGACGGATGCGCCTGCAGAAGGTCGGATGAGACGTTGTAGCCCTGCGTGCGATCCCAGTTGGCCGGAGCCTGTCCGACGATGTGAATATTGGGGTAGTTCGCGAGAGCCTGGTTGCAGCCCTGCGTCCGGGCTAGATACGGGGTGGTACCGATCTGGCCTTGTATCACGAGGATATCGCCCTTGCCTCCGATGCCCTGTGCCAGGTAGTCGCAGATCTTCGCGGCACCGGGCACACTATCGGCCGCAATGAATGTCACGTACTTGCCGGTGGTCGCGTAGCGGTCGACGGCGATCACCGGAACGTTGGCGGCGTTCGCGTCGGTGACGGGGACGGATGCCGCATCGGCTCCGGACGGGATGTAGATCAGAGCCTGGATCTTCTGGGCCAGCATCACCTGGACCTGGTTCGTCTGCGTGGCGCCATCGTCAGCAGACTGGAAGATGACGGTGTAGCACAGCCGTGCGGCCATGTCCTCGACGCCCTGCCGGATGCCCTCGAAGAAGGGCGCCGAGAGGGTGGCGTCCGCCAGTCCGATGGTGCCCTTCGTCCCAGTGCACGCCGGCGCGGGCGGAAGGGCATTGAACTCCGCAAGGGTCAGAGGAACACTTGCCGGATCGAGCAACGATGCGGAGGCCGCAGCGGTAGCCGTGCTAGCGGTGGTCGCCGCCGATGTCGCGGGGGCGGTGGTCGCCGCCGATGTCGCGGGGGCGATGGTCGGCGCCGATGTCGCGGGGGCCATGGTCGGCGCCGGTGTCGCTGCGCTGCTGCACGCGGACGCAACCATGGCCGCGGCAGCCACAGTCGCAATGACGCGGCCCTTGAATGAAATCGACATTGTCTTCCACTCCTCAGGTACCTTAGTAAACAGCTTCAAACGGTCTCAAAGAACGATCCTGCTCACCTCCTTGTCGACGGCACTAATGCGCGCGTCGGCGGAATGAGTCGATCATCACGGCTCCGACGATGACGGTCCCGATGACCACTTGCTGCATGAATGAGCTGACCCCCATGATGTTCAGACCGTTCGATAGAATGCCTATGATCAGAACACCGAGGACGGTGCCGCCCATCCAGCCGATTCCACCGGACAAGCTGGCCCCGCCGATCACGACGGCCGCGATGACTTGAAGTTCAATTCCAGTGCCCAGGCTGGGCGTGGCGGAGTCGAGACGGGACGCGAGGATGATGCCGCCCAGCGCAGAAAGAAAGCCGGTCAGTGCATAAGCCTTGATCTTGACGACATCGACGTTGATGCCCGCAAGTTTGGCAACGGTCTCGTTGCCGCCGACAGCGTACACCTGCCTGCCGCCCGGACGCCGGCTCAAATAGATCCCCACCAGGATGAACACGAGGATGAGCGCCGCCGTGCACACGGAAAGACCGAAGTACCGCTTGGTGGCGAGCTGGTCGAACCAGAGCGGGTAGCCGGAGACCTGAACGCCGTTCGTCATCATGTTCGCCACACCGCGGGCCGCAGTCATGGTTCCGAGCGTCGCGATGAAGGGGGCGATCCGGCCACGGGTGATGACAAGCCCATTGATCAAGCCCACGACGGTGCCGGCGAGAAGGCCGCAAACGATCGCGATTGGCAAAGGGATGCCCTGGTATTGGTAGAAGACACCCATGACCGTTGCCCCCAGGGCGACGCTGGCACCCACGGACAGGTCGATACCTCCCGAGATGATCACGAGAGTCGAGCCGGCCGCGATGACACCGAGCGTTGCGATCTCGTCCCCGATCGCAAGCGCGTTTCCATATGTGAGGAAATACGGCGAACTGAGCGCGAAGAACGCGCACAGAACTACGAAGACGACGGCGAGGCCACCGGAACTGCCGCCGGCCCGACTCGCTCGGCGAAGGACCGCAGCCACGCTCGCCCTCGACGTGCCCGGTGCGGAGCCGTTTGCGCTCGCAGGTTCGCCACCGCTTGCCGCACCGTCGCCGGCACGCTCCTTCGACGGGATTGTCACCTCGTGGTCAGCGACGGCCAGAAGACGCCTGCCGGCTGCCAGGACCCATGATGCTGTCATCGCTCCGCCAACTCTTCCGCACTGCCGATATGAGCGATCACCTGCCCACACGGCACCGTCTCGCCAACCTCGGCCACGATGTCGATAACGGTCCCCTCGGCCACGCTCTCGACTTCGACTTGCGCCTTGTCGGTTTCGATGAGCGCGATGGGCTGACCCAGCTCGACCGTGTCCCCGACTTTGACGAGCCACTCCTGGATCGTCGCTTCATCGACGGTCTCGCCCAGCCGTGGCATCAGGATCGCCTCAGACATGTCCAACAACTCCATTGAGATTGCTTACCGGTCAGGACCGAACGCTTTTGACGATTGCGGCACGCAGCCGCTCCTTGCCGGGGAGCACCGCAGCCTCGAGCGAAGGGGGAACGGGGATTGGTACGTCCGCCGAGGCGACCCGCTCGATCGGGGCTGCGAGGGTGCCGAACAGCTCCCTTCCCACGCGGGCTGCCACCTCTGCGCCCCAGCCGCCCGTGAGGTGCGCTTCATGGGCGATCACGAGCCGCCGAGTCTTGCGGACGCTGGCGAGCACGTTGTCCCAGTCGAATGGCTGGATCCACACGGGATCGATGACTTCGCAGCTGATGCCTTCTGCCTCCAGCTCGTTTGCGATCTCGAGCGCGGCGTAGAGCTGGAGGAACGTGGCGAGGACGGTGACGTCCGTGCCCGCCCGCCGAAGGCGTGCGCGCCCGACCTGGACGGTGAAGTCGTCGACCGGGACGTACGCGCGCGTATCCATCGATCCGGCCTCGCGCCGCGTCTTCGACCCGTACAGCTTCTTGTGCTCGAAGACGAGCACCGGGTCGGGATCGCGAAGGGCCGCCTTTATCCCGCCCTTCGCCGTGTACGCATCGGAGATGCACAAGACCTTGAGGCCCGGAACGTTGAGGAACATGCTGTCTGGGCATTGCGAGTGCTGCGCGCCACGCTCGGCGGCACCGACCGGGCAACGCAGCACCGTCGGGATCGTCAGCTTCCCGCCGGACATGTAGCGAAGTTTCGCGGCCTGGTTCACGAGTTCGTCCATGCACTCGAACACGAAGTCCGCATACTGGAGGTCGGGCAGCGTCGGCACGCCGAGCGCCGCGGCTCCGATTGAGACGCCCATCAGCGCCTTCTCTGCGATCGGCGTGTCGATGACGCGATCGCGGCCGAATTCCTCGGCCAGGCCGAGATAGACGCCGAATGCGCCGCCGAAGCCGCCCGGAACCCCGACGTCCTCGCCAAGCAGGAGAAGCGACGGGTTTGCGGCCATCTCCTCGCGGATACCCTCCTTGAGGGCGTCGGCGATCGAGAGCATCCGGTCCTCGGGGCCGGCCTGGAGCGGCGGCTCGATCGGTCCGCTCGCGGGTGGGTTTCCGTAGACGTACGACAGGTCGAGCGCCTCGGCGGGCTCGGGGAACGGCGATTCCTGGGCGAAGCGCAAGGCCTCTCCCATCTGTTCCTTTGCCCACGCGAGCGCGGCGGCGGCCTCCGCCTCGGTCACGACAGCGTCCTTGAGCAGCCGGTCGCGAAGCGCCGGAATCGGATCGCGCGCCTTCCAGGCCGCCTCCTCGTCGCGCGAACGGTACCCCCGGGCATCGCCACGGCTGTGCCCGACGTACCGGTAGGTGAGGCATTCAATGAACGACGGGCCGTCGCCTGCGCGTGCCCGCTCGATGGCGCGAGCGGCCGCAGCGCGGACGGCGACGACATCCATGCCGTCAACGCGCTCCGATGGGATCCCGTATGCTTGCGCCTTCGAGGCGATGTCCGTGTTCAGCGTCGTCTCCGGAAACGGGGTCGATGCTCCGTAGCCGTTGTTCTCGCAGACGAAGACGACCGGCAGCCGCTTGATGGCCGCGAAGTTGATCCCCTCGTGGAATGCTCCCTCGTTCGATGCGCCGTCGCCGAAGAAGCAGACCACGACCGCATCGGTCGACCCCCGGGAGAGC
>Ga0182027_10005565_pt1 | contig 19113 bp, 18 predicted proteins | sample 712E1DmetaG_FD_121300 | JGI IMG/M metagenome (GOLD analysis project Ga0182027, IMG submission 121300) | Permafrost microbial communities from Stordalen Mire, Sweden - 712E1D metaG (Illumina Assembly) | ecosystem: Environmental > Terrestrial > Soil > Wetlands > Permafrost | place: Sweden...
CATCCCAGTAGGCGCCATAATACTGATCCATGATCGCGATCTGCATGTCCGCTTCGGCCTTGTGCCGGTTGTCGAACCAGGGCCAGGGGTTGGCGCCGAAGCGGATCATGGGTCCGAGGAGCGTATCCACCGCGGGATTGTTGGTAATGACTACGTCATTATTGTCGGTTGCCACTCCGCCATCATTGACGGTGCACTGGCTGGACACGCCGCTGCCGTCGGTAACCGTGAGCTGGAAGGAGTAATTGCCGGCGATCAGTGCCGTGATCGTGGGTTGCGCCGATACCTGGGGCAAAGGCAACAATCCCGCTACAGACCCGGACTGACCGGACCACATTACCTGGGAAGGACCCGATAACTGCTGCCAAAGGTAACTCAAGGTTGTGACGCCATTCAGCGGAGTCGACCCCGAACCGTCCAGGCGGCCGGGATAGCCGATCCGCAACGTCTGCGGGCTCCCGGGATTGCACAGAGGCGGATACGTCGGAGTCGCAACGTAAGCCGCCGTCCCGCCGGTCAGACTCAAACCGTGGCCGCTCGAATCCGCCAAATTCCCTTCGAACTCCCAGTCGGCCAGGTCTCCGGTCACCCCGGCATTGGGGATGGGAGTCCCAAGCGGGACGACGCCCGAAAACCAGCGCATGAAAGCGATTTGAACGCCCGCCGATATTTGAACGGAACGGCCCGCCCAAGAGGGCTTGCCATAAGTGACGATAGTCGCCGTAGCCGAGCTGTAGTACGTCGAGTTCACATCGAATGTCTCAAACGTGTACCGGTTGTTCGCGGTGTCTCTCTGCACCCGGATCAGCATGTCGGAATGACCGACGCAACAGTTTGGGATCTGCGGGCCGTTGTTGGTGATTACGTCTTCAATATAGTTGCCATTGGTACCCTGAATGTTAACCGCATAAAGCTGGCTGGGCGATATGCCGCCCGGCATCAAGATAGCCTGGACTGGCCAGTTATTAGGGGAGAAACCATGGATGCGAAATTCCCAGCGCATCGGCTGCCTGCCGGCTCCAATCGTTGTCCATGGGGCGCTGTTCGGCAAGGCGACCGAGAGAGTTCCACTAATCGCCTGTACCGACTGATAGCTCGCCGCAGTCAAAGACCGGGACTCCGTCGATAACAGGAGCAACAAGCCGATCATGCTCATTCTCCGCATGTGTAGCACCATTCCTTCTCCGCCTTCAGGTTATAGGACGGGATCCCCACGTTCACAATCCGACCCAGCGTCCCTGGCCTGGCCTGGCTGGCAATCATCCATTCCAAAACATGACGAAATGTCCGCCCAGACCGGAAGCCCATGCTGAAGGGCCAGAAGTCGCCCAAAACCAGAATGCGGGACTCATTCGGGAGCCGGGCGGAAGAAATCTCGGGGCCGCGCAGCCTCAGCGGGCAAATCGATACGGGCCCGCCCCAAAAGGTTCCGCGCGACCTGAGCCGATGGCGGTAACCGGCGCCGTCGGCCCCATCGAATATCCGCCACAGGAGTTCGAGGGGCAAGAAAGCGAAGAGAATCCTGTCAGTGAGGAGCAAAGCGCCTGTGGCGCGCTGGCGGAGTCTTGCGAACAGAGTAGGGGTAGCCGGTTTCTGAACGCAGGGAGACACCAAACCATCCTTCTCGGCCACAGCGACCAAAGTAAGATGATAGCATCAATTAGTGGCCCGCACAAGGATGATGCTCGGGTGTCGAACTCCGTCCCGGATGGAGCGCGGAGCGCAAAGGACACGATGAGCGTGGGCGGGTCAGAGCCGGCCCGAACCGGCGCATCCGGGATGCGGATTCTGTTTCTTTCGCCGCGCCTTTGCGCGCCTCAGGTAACGGGCGCACGGTTGCGGGAATACCACTTGGCGCGCGCCTTGGGGGGGCACGCCGAGGTGACGTACGTAAGCTTCCTCCCCGCGGGTCTGGAACCCCCTTCCCCAGCGGACCTCCCCTTTTTCAGCGAGATTCACGTCACCCCGCTCGTGGAGCGGAACAACCCGCTGAACATCATGCGGGGCCTCGTGGGGGGATGGCCGTTGCCCGTTCTGAACTACACGTCGGCGAAAATGAAAGCCACGCTGGCGAGCATAGCGGCGAGGCAGCGATTCGACCTGGTGCATATCGACAGCTTCGTGATGGCGGCGTATGCGCCGTTTCTGGGTTCGGTTCTGCCGGGCCCCGTTCGCGTGGCTTACGACTGGCATAATATCGGGTCGGAACTGATGCGCCGAATGGCGTCGAGCATGAGTTCGATTCCAAGGAAGGTCTACGCGCGGATCACGGCGAGCCGGCTGGGAAGCATGGAACGAAGGATGCTCCGCAGCGGCTTCGGCCACGTGGTTTGCAGTGAACGCGAGAGGGAGCAGTTCATCGGTATGGAGCCCGGCGCGCGAATCGCGGTCATCGAAAACGGGGTGGATCCGGAGCGCTTCGCGAGCTCTCATTCCGTGGACCGCCGCCAGCGACTTCTCTTCGTGGGCACCATGAACTACTCCCCGAACAGCGAGGCCGCGATCCGGTTCGCTCGCCGGGTATGGCCCCGCATCCGGGAACGCTTTCCCGGCCTGCGGCTCACGATTGTCGGCTCTAATCCGGGGCCGGCGGTTCTGGCGCTTCGCGACCAACCCGGGGTGGAAGTAACCGGCACCGTGCCGGAGGTGGCGCCGTTCTACCGCGAGGCGTTCGCGGCGGTGGTTCCCTTGCGCACAGGCGGCGGAACGCGCCTGAAGATTCTGGAGGCCATGGCCGCCGGGGTTCCCGTCCTATCCACATCTTTGGGGGCGGAGGGCCTGGCGGTTTCGCCCGGCAAAGACATCCTCATCGTAGACGACGATGAGGGATGGGTTCGGGCGCTGATTGGCTTATCGGAATCCGAGAGGTCATGCGACGATCTTGCCGCTGCGGGACGCGACCTGGTACGTTCCCGCTACGATTGGCGAGTTCTTGGCGAGCGCCTGTACGAAACCTATCGCCAGTGGTTGGCCTCGGTTGTGGAGTCGAGCGCCGCCCGGTAAATCCCGGCCAGCGCTTCCGCGTAGGCCCGCGGCGTATGCCGCAGCGAAGCGGCACGCGCCGCCGACCCCAACCGCGCAGCCAGGTCTTCATCGGCGAGCAGGCGGTCCATGGCGCGGCTCAAGGCCTGGGGGCTGCGCGGCGGCACCACCAGCGCCGATTCTTCATCGTCGACCAGTTCGACCGCCCCGCCCGCCGCCGTAGTCACGATGGGCAGGCCGGCGGCCATGGCTTCCAGCAGAACGTTGGGAGAACCTTCACTGTGCGAAGGAAGGACAAAAAGGTCCGCAATCCCATAAAAGGGGGACACGTTCTCCTGCTGACCCGTGAAGAGAATACGTCCGCTCAACCCCAGTTCTCCGGCGCGCCGTTCCAGATACCCGCGCTCCACGCCGTTGCCGACGATCACCAGGCGCGTCCCGGCGCGGGCGGCGGCTGGAGACAGCAGGGCGAGAGCTTCCATCAGGTCGGCATGCCCCTTTTCGCTCGACAGGCGGCCGATCACCAGCAGCGTCTTTCCGCCCGGGGGGATTCCGAGCCGCTCGCGCAACGCGGCGGATTCCCCGGCCGGGCGGGGCGGGAACGGCTCCACGCTGTTGTGCAGCACCGAAATGCGCGATGGAGAAACACCCAGCCGCCCGAGCTCGACGGCGAAGGCGCGGCACACGGTGACGATATGCGGGGCTTCCTGTAACGACCAGCGGCTCAAGTGATTATAGAATGCGTCCTTGAGGTCGACCGCGGTGAAGCCGTGGTGGAACGCGATCCAATGGGCCAGCCGCCTCAGCCCCGAAACCCGCGCCAGAAAATGGGCCTTGGCGCTGTGCGTCTGCACGATATTCGGCGCCGCGGAACGCACCGCTTCCCGCAGTTGAGGGATGATTCGCGGATCGCCGGCCCGCCTTTCGGCGATGATCCGGACAGGGATTTGCGCGGCTTCCAAAGCGCGCAGAAAACCATCCAGCGGCCGAGAGGGGCGGCGGAAAACCGCTACCGAGATCTCGATGACAGGGTCGCTCCAATGCCGCACCTGCTTGGCGAAGGCGAGCAGGTTCTTGGCCGGCCCCGTGACCGAGGAGGCCTCCATAATCGAAAGGACGCGGATATTGCCCCGGTTGCGCATTCTGAGAATCGGGCCAGCCGGACGGCAGGCCGGGGGTGACTTGTCGTCTCCGAGCCTCAGCGTAGCACATCCACGCGAACATCAAGGCGTTCACCCCGCGGCGCCGCGGAGCCGGAACATCGCCGTGCTACAATTCGACGCAGGTTAAAAAGGCCCGGAGGCGCTGGTGCGTACCACACAAACTCGCGATCGCAGGGACGAGGGCGTTGCGCGCCCGGCTCGAAAGTTCTTTCGCGACCCATTGAGAATCGCCGCACTGCTCCTGTTGGGTTTCGCGGGACTGTTTCTGTTCATCTCCGCGCTGCCCTATGCGCAAATCCTGCGCTGGGCGCGGCTCGCCACGGGCGGGAAGAACCCGCTCAGCCCCGCATCGTACGCGCTGCTGGCGCCTCGGGTCCGGTTTGCAGCCGCGTTTTGCGCGCTCCTCGCCAGTCTGGCGTGGTTCCTGGCGGGGGCCATTCGCCGTCTCTTTCGGCAGACGCTGAATGTGTCCGCGACGTTCATGCGCGAGTTGCCGGCCGCGTTCCGCGCCTGGTGGGCCGGGCAGTCGATAGCGGAACGCGCCGTCCTGGGCGGCATTCTGTTGTTGGCGGCCGTCTTGCGGGTGGCCTATCTGGCCGAGCCCATCCGCTACGATGAATCCCTCACCTACGTGGGTTTCGGGCGCCGCAGCATCGTGCACGCACTGGCATCTTATCCGGAGCCGAACAACCACATCTTTCATAGCCTGCTGTTGTACATCTGCGTCCGCTTCTTCGGAAGTTCACTCTGGGTGATACGGCTGCCGGCGCTGGTGGGCGGGTGGCTGGCCGTGGCGGCCACCTACGCGCTCGCGCGGAAGCTCTATGGCAGCCGGGTGGCTCTGCTTGCCACCGCGCTGGCCGCTTCGAGCGCGCAGATGGTTCTATATTCCGTCAACGCGCGCGGCTATTCGCTGATCGTGCTGTTCACGCTGCTTCTGTTTCTCCTCGCCGTGGAAATCGTCGAACGCGGCCAGCCGGCGCATTGGGTGCTCTTCAGCATCGTCGCGATCATCGGCTGGTGGACCGTGCCGGTAATGGTCTTCGGGTACGCCAGCGCGGTGCTCTGGATGTTCCTGTGCCTGGCGCGCGCGGACGGCTCGGGACCCCGCATGAGGCGCTGGCTCGCGCACTGCGCCGTGTCGGCCGCCGCCATCGGCCTCGGCGTAGTGACGGTCTATTTGCCGCCGCTGGTGGTAAACGGTTACGATGCGCTGCTGCGGAATCCTTGGGTGAAGCCGCTCGATTGGGCGTGCTTCCGGGCGAGATTGCCGCTGCTGCCGGGGAAGATCGACGGGGCGCTCGACGGCGGCCTGGCGCGGCCCCTGGCCTGGCTTTTGCTCGGCTGCCTGGGGGTTTCGGTCTGGAAGCACAGGCAGTTAGGTTCGCGGATGAACGTGAGCCTGTTTTTCCCGGTGGTGATCGCCAGCGGAGCTCTCTTGCTCCTGCAGCGGCAGATCCCGTACATCAGGGTCTTCCTTTTCATGGCGCCGCTATACGCGGTTGAGGTCGCCGCCGGGATGCTCTGGGTGTGGCGGCAGGCCACCCTCCGCGCGCCTTCCTGGAGAGACGGCGGCGCGCTGGCGCTGGCGCTGCTGGCGGCGGCAACGGGGGCGGTGGAAACCGTCTCCAGCAAGACCATACCAGCCAACGCCGATTTGCCGCAAGCTCGCGAGATCGCGCACCGCCTGGTGGGACAATTGCGCCCCGGAGACGCGCTGGTGGGGTTCGGATACCAGGTTTGCTACTACCTTCTGCGGCAAGGGCAAGACTGCGCCGATCCATATGCCGTGAGGGATCCCGCGCGCGTCTTCACCGTCGTGGTTGACGCGGAGGAGACAAACAGCGCGGCCACGGAGCAGCCCTTCGAAGGGGGGCTGTACGCGGCCCCTTCCTCGTTCGCTAATTTGTGGCGCGAGCTCCGGCTCAACCCGCAGCTCTACGGTTCCCGCGAGAAGATTTCCTCGTACCAGGGAATCTCGATCTACCGCAGCGCGCGGGCCAGGCAACTCCCTGATGAGGTTGTCAGTCGGCCTTAGCCGCGGCGCGCTCGTCCCGCCACCACGCAACCAGGCGCCGCAGCCCTTCATCCAGGAAGATGCGGGCTTCGAACCCCAGCATCTCTTTCGCCCGGCTGATATCCGCCTTGCGGCGCGTCACGGCGTTGACCTTCCGCTCCGGCCCGTGCTCCACACTCAGGTTCGATCCCATCACCCGAAGCAGCGCGCCGGCCAGATCGTTGAGGCTGGTTTCAACTCCGCTGGCGACGTTGAATACCTCGTCGCTGACCGCGCTCTTGGCGGCCAGAATGTTGGCGCGGGCAATGTCTTCGACGAACACGAAATCCATGGTTTGTGCGCCGTCGCCGAAGATCAACGGCGGCTGGTTCGCGGCGATGCGGTCCATCCAGCGGATGAGCACCTCCGTGTACGCCCCATGGACATCCATGCGCGGCCCGTACACGTTGAAATAGCGCAGCGCCACATAGGGCAGGCCGTACATCTCGTTGAAGCTGCGCAGCATGGCTTCGTTGAACGCCTTCGCGGCGCCGTACATGGTGCGGTTGTGGTACGAGTGGTGTTTCTCGGTCGTGGGGAATTCATCTGCCAGGCCATAGACCGAAGCGGAAGACGCCGCCACCACCCGCTTTACGCGGCCTTCGACGGCGGCCTCGAACACATTAAAGGAGCCATCCGCGAGTACCTCCAGCGCCAGCCGCGGCTCTTCGGCGCACTGCGTGATCCGGATAGCCGCCTGGTGGAACACCACGTCCACTCCCCGCATGAGTTCGGCCAGCAGCTTGCGATCGCGAATATCGCCCTCGACTACCGTGACGCGCCCGCTCGCCATGGCTCCGGCAAGATTCTCGCGCTTCCCGCGCACGAAACTATCCAGGACAATCACCTCTTGGGCTTCTTGAACGGCCAGGTCCGCGATGTGGGAACCAATCAGGCCGGCTCCTCCGGTGATCAGAACTCTTTGATTACGCATAGTCATGGACCATGTTAGCGCAGCGCGCTAAATGGCAAGCCGGGCGCGCGTGGGAGACGGCCGCCGGATGCTAGCATGAGTAGTTCGTACCATGCATGTCCTGGTGACTGGCGGGTCCGGATTCGTGGGCAGAGCGGTGGTATCCGAGCTGCTCAAGCGCGGCCGCGCGGTGACGGCCACCACCTACCCGGATCTCCGCCCCATTCCCGAAGCCGACTGGATCCCCTGGGATGCCACGGTCTCGCCCCTGCCGGACGCGCCGTGGGACACCTTGGACGCGGTGATCCACCTCGCACTGCCCCCCAACCCGCTGGCTGTTCCCGAGCAGACCGGGCCGCTGTTCGATACCTGCGTCGCCTCGACCTTTCACCTGCTGCGCAAAGCCGCGTCCACGGGGCGTATCAAGAGGGTGGTTTTCATCTCCACGGGGTCCTCGATCGGACCCAGGAGTGCGCCGGCGGCGGAGTCCGACCGCGAGTATCGGCCCGTCGCGTTCTATGGCGCGGCGAAAGCGTGCGGCGAGATACTGGCGGATGCCTTCCAGAAGCTGGTCTCGACCGCCGTTGTGCGGCTGTATCACCCCTACGGACCCGGCGGCGACCGGTTCCTCATCAACCGCCTGCTCCGCTCGGTGCAAGAGGGCCGGGAAGTCTTCATCGATGGCGAAGAGGGAATCTCCCTGAATCCGGTTTGGCTGGAGGACGCCGCCAGGGGCATAGACTTGGCGGTGGCATCCGACGCCAGGGGCATCTTTCACCTGGGCGGACGTGAGACTGTAACGTTGCGGCAGCTCCTGGCGATGATGGGAGAACTCGCCGGCGCGGCGCCGCGGACGATCACGCGCCCGGTAGAGGTTTCCGAGTCGCACGCGTGCGATATGTCGAGGAGCGCGGCCGAGTTGGGCTATGCTCCGGCGGTGGGATTGCGCGAAGGATTGCGGCGCCTGCTGGAAACCGCTTCGCGGACTGCCTGAATTGCCTGTTACGCGGAAGCGGCGGCTGCCGCGATGACCGCTTCGGCGACCTCCGCGACCTGGCCGGCGGTAAGCTCCGCGAACATGGGGAACGAAAGTGTCTCGCTCGCCAGCCGCTCCGTGATTGGGAATTGGCCCGCGCGGTATCCCAAATCCGCATGCGCCGGCAGCAGGTGAACGGGGATGGGATAGTGAATCCCGGTCTGCACCCCGGCCGCCTGCAGCCGGGTTTGAAGCTCGGCGCGGCATGAAGTCCGCACGGCATAGACATGGTAGACATGCCGGGCATAGGGCATTTCGGCGGGAGGAACCACGCCGGAGCCGGCCAGCAATTCGGAGTAACGGGCGGCGTGGGCCCGCCGCGCTTCCGTCCACTGCTCGAGATGCCGGAGTTTGACCCGCAGAATGGCCCCTTGCATCCCCTCCAGCCGGTAGTTGTAGCCTTTCAGGACATGTTGATACTTTGTCTCGGCGCCCCAATCCCGCAACATGCGGATGATACGGGCGTATTCCGGGTTATTAGTGACCACCATGCCGCCTTCACCGTAAGCGCCCAGGTTCTTGCCGGGGTAAAAGCTGAAGCAGGCAAGGTCGCCCATGCTTCCGGCGCGCCGGCTCTTGTATTCGGCGCCGTGTGCCTGCGCGGCGTCCTCGATCACCAGCAGACCGCGCCGGCGCGCGATCTCGAGGATGGGGTCCATGTCTGCCGGCTGCCCGTACAGGTGCACCGGCATGATGGCTCTTGTCTTCGAAGTGATCGCCGCTTCCAGCTTCGCTGGATCGACGTTGTAGGATCGCGGATCGATATCCACGAACACCGGCCGGGCGCCGGTGTACCGGATGGCCGCCACCGTGGCGACAAAAGTGAACGGGGTGGTGACGACCTCGTCGCCTTCGCCGATTCCGGCGGCCAGCAGCGCCAGGTGCAGCGCGCTCGTCCCGGAGTTTACGCCGATGCCGATTCCGGCCCCGCAGTACGCCGCAAACTCCTGCTCGAACGCCGCGACTTCGCTTCCCAGCACGAAGGCGCTGGTCTCCAGCACCTTCGCAATGGCGGCGTCGATCTCCGGTTTGATGCTGTGGTATTGGGCTTTCAAATCGACAAACGGAATCATGCCGAAACCTCTTTGCTTTCCGGTAATTCGACCAACTGCCCGCGATTCTTCATGGATTCGGTGGCGGCTTCGAGAATACGGACCACCCGCAGCCCGGCCTGCGCGTCCGTGATGGGCTTCTCGCCCGTCTCGAGGCAGCGCACGTAATGCTGCATCTCCACTCCCAGGCCCTCACTGCCATCCAGTTGCGGGGCCCACATATCGCCCATCCGGTAGCCCACCAGAACCTTGTACAGGCTTTCCGAATCGGGCGTAACGGAAATGCCGCGGTCGTAGACTTTCACCTTTTCGGTCGGCTCCATGTCGTCGTAGACGATCATCTTTTCCGCGCCGCCGATCAGAGTTGTCCGCAGTTTTACCGGTGAGAGCCAGTTCACGTGAACATGGCCGATCAGGCGTTCGGCGAAGAACAGGGTGATGTAGGCGATGTTCTCGGGGCGGTTCTGGACATGCCCGAAGCCGGTCGCGGACACGGCCACGGGGCGCTTGCCGGTCACGTAGTCCATGATGGAAAGGTCGTGCACCGCCAGGTCCCAAATCACGTTGACATCCGGTTGGAACAGGCCCAGGTTGACGCGCACGGAATCGTAGTACTGAACTTCCCCGAGGGTTCCTTTGTCCACCAGTTCCTTGATTTTGCGAACCGCGCCCGTGTAGATGAAGGTGTGATCGACCATGATCCGCAGTTGCCGGGCCTGGGCCGCTTCGATCAGTCGCAGCGCCTGTTCCGAGGTCCCGGTGATGGGCTTTTCAAGAAACACGTGTTTGTGGGCCTGAAGCGCCTGCATGGCCAGATCGAAATGGGTGTCCACGGGCGTGGAAATGACGACCACGTCGACGCGCGGGTCGCTTACCAGCTCCCGGCAATCCGCGGTGACATCGATGTAGGGATAGCGGCGCTGCACCAGGGCCAGGCGTTCGGGCCGGAGGTCGCTCACCATCGCGACTTGCGCGCCTTTGGTTTCAGCGATGTTGCGGACCAGGTTGGGTCCCCAGTAGCCGTATCCGATTACTCCAAAGCGTATCAAGGGTTTGAGTTCCTTTCTGCCGGGGGCGGACAATCGAAAAGAAGCGGAGTCATGCGCCGCGATCAAGGGCGTCTTCACGTCGGCCGCGGCGCGCGTCGCCTATAAGGCGCGCCGGTACGCCGGCTACGACGGCATAGGCCGGCACGTCTTTGGTCACCACCGCCCCCGCACCCACCAGCGCGCCTTCGCCGATGGTCACCCCGCAGAGTATGGTGGCGTTGCTTCCGATCGAAGCCCGGGCCTTGACGCGTGTCTGGATGCACTGCCAGTCCGCGTTGGTCTGCATCGAGCCATTCTCATTTACGGCGCGGGGGTGGGGATCGTTGATGAACATCACGCCATGGCCGACGAACACGCCATCCTCGATGGTTACGCCCTCGCAGACGAACGTGTGGCTGGAAATCTTGCAGTTCCGGCCAATCTCAGCTCCCCTCTGAATCTCGACAAAAGCGCCGATTTTGGCGCCGCCGCCGATCTTGCAGCCGTACAGGTTGACCAGATCGGGCTGGGGAATAGATACACCATCTCCTAGTACGACATCGGGGGCGATCATGTGAAATCCCGTTTAAGTGTCTATTCTGACAGAAATCGCAACAAAATTGGAGTTTCATGCCCTGAAACAGGTTTTCGGAAATCCCGGGCGGAGCGGGAACGCCAGCGCCGGGCGGAAAGACCCTAACGGATCCGTCTTTCTGAAATAATGGGCCTATGTGTGGAATTGCGGGGCACGTCGCTGCCGGGCAGCCTGAACTGTGCCGGCGAACCGTCGGCGTGATGGTGGATCTGCTGAAGCGGCGCGGTCCGAATTCACAAGGAATGGAGAGCTGGCCGGATGCCACACTCGGCCACCGGCGGCTGTCTATCCTGGATTTGAGCGCGGCCGGGCACCAGCCCATGGTTTCCGAGGACGGGCAGATTGGCTTGGTGTTCAATGGCTGCATTTATAACTTTCTGGAACTGCGGGAACAACTCGAGAAGTGCGGCCACCGGTTCCGTTCGAGCGGCGACACCGAAGTGCTGCTGCGCGGTTACCGGGAATGGGGGATCGACGCCCTGGCGGCCCGGCTGCGCGGCATGTTCGCCTTCGCCGTCTGGGACGAGCCGCGCCGCACCCTGACGCTCACCCGGGACCGGTTGGGAGTGAAGCCCCTGATCTACTGCCAGCGCCATGGCGAGATCGCCTTCGCTTCCACCGTGGCTGCGCTGCACGCGGCGGGATTCGGCGGCGGCGTGGACCCGCAGGCGGTGCTGGAGTTCCTCGATTTCGGTTACGTGACCGAGGAGCGGGCGATCTATGAGGGCATTTCCAAGCTGGCCCCGGCCACCATCCTGGAGTGGCGCGATGGCCAGGCCGCGCGCAGGCGTTACTGGACTCTGCCCGAGCCCCCGGAAAGCGCCCGCGTCCCCTTCGAAGAAGCGGTCGAGGAGACCGAGCGGCTGCTGGTGGAAGCCGTCCGGCTGCGGCTGATCTCGGACGTTCCGGTGGGCACGCTCTTGAGCGGGGGCGTCGATTCCGCGTTGGTTTGCTGGGCCATGCGGGAACTCAACGCCAATATCAAGGCATTCACCGTGCGGGCGCCGGGCGATTCTTCCGACGAGAGCGCGGAGGCCGCTCATACCGCGCGCACTCTCGGGGTTTCCCATGAAATCGTGGACATGCCGCAAGCCGATTTTTCCCTCGACGAAGCCACCGACGCTTTCAGCGAGCCGTTCAGTTGCCCCTCGGCGCAGGCCATGCTGTGGGTTTCGCGCGCGGTGAAGCAGCGGGCCACGGTGCTGCTGACCGGAGACGGCGGGGATGATGTCTTCCTGGGGTATCCATCTTTCCGGAACGCCTGGGTGGAGCAGAAAGTTGCGCAGCGGTTGCCGGCAGGCGCGGCGGCGGCATTGCGCGCCGTGGGTGGCGCGCTTCCAGCCCGCGGCCCCGCGCGGCGGCTCGGAAATTTCATCCGCTTCGTGACCGGAGGTTTCGGCGACCGGCTGCGTTCGCGCGACGGGCTTCCTTATTACCAACAGCGGTCCATTCTGGGAGAGAAACTGGCCGGAAGACACTTGACGCAGAGGGAGATTCCCGCATCGCTCGAAGCGGCGCGACGCCTTTTCTCCGATGCTCTCGCGTACCACCGCCGGGTGCATTTCACCGGCGAATTCATGGTCAAGGTGGATGGCGCAACCATGTATCATTCGCTCGAAGCCCGCGCGCCGTTTCTCGACCAGGGGCTTTGGGAGTTCGCGGCGGCGCTGCCTCCGGAAACGCATTTTCATCGAGGCCACCTCAAGGCCGTGTTGCGGGAAATCGCCCGGCGCCGCATCGGACCGCACGTGGCGTCCCGCACAAAACGCGGGTTCACGGTTCCGTTGGAACGATGGTTGGCGGAAAGGTGGAGCGGAATGCTGGACCACCTGCGCGGGGATACTACCCTGGAACGGGAGGGATGGGTGCGGCGAGGCTCCCTGGGCGCGCCTCTCCAGGACGCCCTGCGACGCCGGGAGATCCCCATCCAGGTGTGGCGCCTGCTGCTGCTCGAGCACTGGTTGGAGAAAAACGTCGGTGGCGCAGTCGAGACCGGCATGCGGGCCGAGGCGCCGGTTCAGCCTTGAGCGGCGGCGGCCCGGATGACGCGCGCCCGATAGCGGGACTGGAGCCGGAAACGGAACTTCGCTATGCTACAACAGATGGAAGACGCGCACACGGATTCTACCCCGCCGGTCCCGGCGGTCAGTGTCATCATTCCTTGCTATAAAGTCACCGCGTTTATTGCGGAGGCGCTGGATTCGGCCAGGGCCCAGACGTTTCGCGACTTCGAAACCATCGTGATCAACGATGGATGCCCGGATACCGGGAACCTCGAGCGCGCGCTGGCTCCTTACCAGGACGAGATCCGATATATCAAGCAAGAAAATCAGGGACTGGCGGGCGCCCTCAACACGGCTATTCGGGCGGCCCGTGCACCGCTCATTGCCTTCTTGTCGGGGGACGATATCTGGGAGCCGAACTATCTTGAAGTTCAAGTCGGCTACCTGGAAAAGCACCCCGAGGTGGATGTCGTCTACCCTAATGCCGTGTATTTCGGCGTGCCGCGATGGGCCGGCAAGATTTATCGCGATGTATCTCCCAGCCGGGGAGAGGTGACGGTCAATAGCCTGCTAACCGGGGAATGCATCGTGAACGCCATGTTGGCCGCACGGCGGGAAGCGATTATGAAGGTGGGGATGTTCGATCCTGAACTGAGCTCCGGTGAGGACTGGGATCTGTGGCTCCGCGTCGCCAAGGCGGGATTCAAAATCGCCTATCACAATCAGGTTCTATACCGTTATCGCCTGCGGCTGGGGAGTCTCAGCGACGACAAGCTGGGCCTGTCGAAATCCGGCATCGGCATTCTCGAGAAATTCCTCCGGCGAGAGGACCTGACCAGTGACGAGCGGCGCCTGGCGCTAGAGAGGTTGCGGGATTACGAGGCGCAGCTCAGCCTGGCGCTCGGGAAGATCGCCCTCTATGCGGGGAACCGGAAAGACGCCTTGTTTCACCTGGGCAGGGCCAATGCGGTCATGAAGGACCGGCGGATTGGGGCGGCCCTCCTGCTGCTGCGCGTCGCACCGTGGGCGCTCTACCGCCTGGTGCACCGGCGGTACGCTACCGAATACCAGTTCTTGCACTGAAATGGATCATTCCGCGGCCGGCGCCGCAGCCGCGGCGGCTTGCTTCGACGGGCGGCCATAATTCCGAAAATACACTTCGGCGGGGTTGCCCATCGCCAGGCAATAGGGAGGGATGTCGTTGATCACCACGCTGTTGGCGCCGATCACCGCGCCTTCGCCGATGGTGACGCCCTTCATGACCTGGCAGCCGCTGGCGACCCAGGCGGAGCGGCAAATGCGAACTGGGCGAATATCGCGGACGCCCGGCTCGCCTACCCGCTCGTCGGAATCCGAAATCCGGCTGTTGTACGATACCACCGCGCCTTCCTCGATAACCACCTCTTGGTTGACGGATATCGTAACGTTCCAGCCTATTTTCGAACCATCCTGGAGAATCAATCGCGGGTGCTCCAGGAAACGGCCCGAGCCGATTTGTACATGGCCGCCGAGAGAGACATTGTCGCCAACGTGAATCTCGACATGGCCCTGGATATATGGCAGCCCCTCAATGGAGACATTCTTGCCGAACGATGCGCACCGGGCCTGGAAAAGCGGGAGCCTGTAGCAGACCGTGATCAACCAACGCGCCACCACGATCACAGCCGTGGGAAGCTCATAAAAAAGGCGCAGTGGCGGTTTCAGAAAACCCGGAATGCGCGGAGCCGTGGGCCTGAGGAGGGCCTTCAGCACGCGTCGGATGAGCCTGTGCACAGGGTTCTTCCCCAGTTTCACATCCCGGATGGTACTGTCGATGCTCACGGATGTATTAGAGCACATCACACGATCCTGTAGGTGCCCCAACCGCACGCGCGCGCACCCTCCGCTCACTGTGGACAGCCATCGCAAGGTTGGGATATATTAGGGTCTGATATGACCAGGGAAGAGTTTCTGCGGGAATTGGATGACATCCTCGAATTAGCTTCAGGAACCCTGACTGGCTCCGAGAAGCTGGAAGAGTTGGAGCACTGGAACTCGATGGCCATGATCGGCTACATCGCGCTGGCCGACAATAACGGCACGACGGTCTCGCCCCGCCTGATTGCTAAGTGCGCCACCATCGACGATCTCTTGCAACTGGCGCAGGTGAACGGCAGTTCGAATTAACGCTGCCGGCGCTTTCACTGGATCGAGAATCCGCCATCCACGACCAACGTCGAGCCTGTGATCCAGCGGCCCGTATCCGCTAGAAGAAACGCGATGGCGTGAGCGACATCGCGCGCACAGCCCAGGCCCAGCGGATGCTTGTGCCGCAAGCTTTCGAACTGCTCCTGAGTCAGGCTCGCATCGCGATTGCGTTCGGCCATCTCGGTTTCCACAACTCCAGGCGCAACGCAATTCATTCGCAGGCCCGCCACCGCCAGTTCCAGGGCGGCGCTGCGTGTGAAGCCGATCAGGGCGGCCTTGCTGGCCGAGTATACGGAGATTCCGGCGGAGCCAATCAGTCCGACGGTGGACGAGAGAAGGACAACCCCTCCGCCGCGGAGGGCGCATCCATGCCTGCGAAATCCCTTCACCAGCATGATTGCACTGGTCAGGTTGATGCGCATCAGGCTCTCGATCCGGGCCGTGTTTTCCATTTGCACGGGTACCGTGTGAACCACCCCGGCGCTGTGCACCAGCCCGCTGAGCGGACCGGTTTCCTTCGTGATTCGCCTGAGCCAATCCGGTATTGCTTCCGTGTCGTTGAGGTCGAATTGCTCCAGCCGGTGGCCTTCCCCGGACATGCGGCCAAGCGTCTCTTGAAGCCGCTCGGCATTTCTGCCAACCAGCACGACCCTGGCATGCAATTCGCTGAGCAGGATCGCCGTCTCCCGGCCGATGCCGGAAGAAGCCCCGGTAACCAGTACGACTTTCCCTTGCATGTCCAGGGGATTTGCAGTCATACCCGCGCCCCTGCTACCGACTCATCGCATTCCACCAACTCCGGAAACACCGCTGGGCCACACTGGAGTACCGCGCCCGCCCAGGAAAAGCCGACGCCGAAGCCCGCCAGCAGCAAACGCCGGCTGGAGGTCTGAACCGCCTCTCGCAGCTTCGTGGTAATGACCAAGGGAATAGAAGCCGAACTGGTGTTTCCGAAATCATCGAGCGCGAGTACAAACTTCTCGGCGGGAACCTTGATGCGGGCCGCCAGGTGCTCCAGCATGAAGCGGTTGGCCTGGTGAAAGACCACCGCATCGATATCGTCGAGTTTGCACCCGGCATTCCGCAGAACCGCGGCCACCAGGCCGGGCACCCGCCGCAGCGTGAATACGAAGATCTCGGGGCCGTCCATGAACAGGTCTTCGTCGCTGCGGATATTTCCCCCCTCCCTCTCGGTACGAATACCGGACAATTCGTCATGCGGACGCCGGAAGCCGCCCGCCGGAATGATCAAGTCGGACGCTCCGGACCCGTCGGCGCCCATTTCGAAATACATCGGCGGCGCGGCCCGATCCGAGACCAATGCCGTAGCCGTGCCCGCATCTCCGAACAGGAGAGCGACCGCGCGGTCCTGCGGGGATGTCGCCCTTGTGATTGTGTCTCCCACGAGCAGCAGCGTCTTGCCGGGGACTGTTTGTATGAGACTGGAGGCTACCCACAAACCGTAAACATATCCGGAGCAGCCCAGATTAATGTCAAAAGCGTAGCAGGAAGCCGGCAACCCCAGGCGGCTATGCAGCACATGACTCGTGGCGGGCAGGATGTAGTCGGGGGTCTGCGAAACGAATATCAAACCCGAAATCTCCTTGGGAGACCAGCCAAGCTCAAGCATCAGGCGCTGGGCCGCGGCAAAACACAGATCCGAGGAGCAGATGGATTTCGGCGCCGTCCGGCGTTTCCAAACTCCTACACTCCCGGCAATCTTGCGGGCTTCCTCCGGATCGATGAACTTCGCGCTCTCAACGGTGTGGATCTCGTTGGGCACCGCACTCGCAATGCCCGCGATTCGCACGCCGGATATCTCGCTGCTGGCCATGGACTTACCTCGCGGCGCCGATAAGTCCCGAGGAGGCGCGCCGCCATTCGGTAGTTTATCAGAACCTCTACGGCTGGTGACCCGCCGCTGCCGCTCCCTTGGCCCCCGGCTTAGGCGCCCGCCACGTTTCCGCGGGGTTCCCTCCAACAAGTACTCCGGGAGCGACGGGTGTTAATACGACAGACCCCGCCGCGACGCTGCATTTATCTCCCAGGTTCGCAAGGACCACCGATGCAGCCCCAATCCAGCAATGCTCGCCAATCGAGATCTCGACGAACCGCCGGCCCTGGTCGGTGAGCCGGCCTTCCGCATCCCTCTTGTGCTGTTCGCCCCCGCTCAGGATCTGTGTGCCGGAGCCGATCAATGTTCCATCACCAATAACAGCATATCCGATGATGCAGTAAGACCCAATTCCAACAAACCTCCCCACGGTGGTTTGCGGATGGGCGAAAAAACTGCCAAAGCCGATCCGCCACTCGCTGCCGCAACGACGCAGCGTCATCCTGTAATATGCCAGACGCGCATAGTCTCCAACCATGCCTGGAACTATGGCCAAAGCCTGCGCAAAGAAGCTGAAGACCACCTCCAGACGGCCGAATCCGCACGCCAGGGCACACGGAAACACTAAGCCCAGGAATACTCCTGAAACGATAGCCTTCGCGACCCTTCTCGGCTTTGATTTCATAAAGACGGATACAGACCGGAATGTTATCACCGTGAGCGGAGGATTGCCAAGGGGCGGCTGCCGTCCGGCGTGAACGCCGAAGACTGCGGCCCTTCTTCGGCAACCTGCAATGCTCCGGCTCAGTCGGCTATAGTGGAGGTTCCAATATGACCAGAGAAGAATTCCTTTTGGGACTTGACGAAATTCTGGAATTGCCGGCTGGCACCCTCACGGGTCCGGAGAATCTCGAGAACCTGGGGCAATGGGATTCGGCGGCGATGATTGGTTTCGTCGCCCTGGCCGATACCCATAACGGTATCAGGATCCATCCCCGGTTGATTGCAAACTGCTCGACGGTGGAAGATCTTCTGAAACTGGCGAAGGCGGACGGCGGTTCCAAGTAACATGTCCTCGAACCCGATGGACCTCTCCGGCGCGACCGTGCTGGTGACGGGGGCTTCCAGCGGCATTGGTCGCGAGACGGCGATCCTTCTCAGCTCGTTGAACGCAAGAGTCGTGCTTACGGCGCGGAATCGGGAGCGGCTGGAGCAGACTCTTTCGAGCCTCCAGGGCCAAGGACACCGGATCGAGCCTTTCGATCTCGGCCGCGTCGATGAAATTCCGAAATGGATACGCGCGGTGGCTGCGGAGGCCGGTCCGTTGAGCGGCTTGGTTCATGCCGCGGGCGTGCAACTCACGTCGCCAGTCCGGTTCGTGGCGCCGGCGGCGATCGACGAGGTGCTGAGAACCAACCTCGTCAGTGCCATAATGCTGATGCGGGGATTCTCCCAGAAGGATTGCCACGCCGCCGAGAGCAGCGTAGTGTTTCTCTCTTCAGTCGTAGGTTTCTCCGGGCGGGTGTCCACATCCGTCTACGGCGCTTCGAAGGCTGCCCTGATCGGCCTGACCAAATCGCTGGCCGTGGAGCTGGCTGGCCACCGGATACGAGTGAACTCCGTGGCGCCCGCATTTGTGCAAACGGAAATGTTCGGTCGTTTCCGGGAGATGCTCTCCCCGGAACAGTTGGCAGCGTTAGAGCAGGCGCATCCGCTCGGTTTCGGGACCCCGCGCGATGTGGCCCACGCGGTTGCTTTCCTGATCGCGAACACGGGGCGCTGGATTACAGGATCGACGCTGGTGGTGGACGGCGGGTACTCAGCGCAGTAAGATGCAGGTGGACCCCTTGGAGGTTCGGATGCAAGCCGCGCTCTCGGCAATTGAGTATTACCTTCCGGAGAAAGTTGTCTCCACCCCCGACCTTTCGGCGGAGTTTCCGGGGTGGTCGGTCGAGAAGATCGACGAAAAAACAGGCATTCACGAGAGGCATATCGCCGCCCCGGACGAATGCGCTTCCGACCTGGCTGTGGCTGCGGCGCGAAAGCTTTTCGCTTCCGGCGCCTGCCAGCCCAATGCCGTGGATTATCTCCTCTTCTGCACCCAGAGTCCCGACTATTTCCTGCCTACCACGGCGTGTCTCATTCAGGACCGCCTGGGTATTCCAATGACGGCGGGAGCACTGGATTTCAATCTCGGCTGCTCCGGCTTTATTTACGGACTCGGCTTGGCCCAGGGGCTGATCCTATCCGGACAAGCTTCGAAC
>Ga0182027_10005566_pt1 | contig 19110 bp, 13 predicted proteins | sample 712E1DmetaG_FD_121300 | JGI IMG/M metagenome (GOLD analysis project Ga0182027, IMG submission 121300) | Permafrost microbial communities from Stordalen Mire, Sweden - 712E1D metaG (Illumina Assembly) | ecosystem: Environmental > Terrestrial > Soil > Wetlands > Permafrost | place: Sweden...
GGGTCAGCTTTGTAGGCTAACCCCGCGTTTTTGTTGTAGTAGCGGGGCCAAGATTTGAACTTGGGACCTTCGGGTTATGAGCCCGACGAGCTACCAGGCTGCTCCACCCCGCATCACGTTTGAAGCAAAGAAGGTGCCGCATAGGCGCCCATCCGTCAAGTGCCATCGACGGTGCTGGGATTCGGAGTAGGAGGCCGCTCGCATGTAGGGGCGACCTGCGGTCGCCCCACCGGCACGTTTTCGACCGCCCAATCGCGCCAGACGACGCGGTTGCTGTCTGTGCGGGGGGCATTGCCGCCCGGAGGTCGACCGCAGGTCGCCCCTACGCGGGACGTGAGCCGGGCGAAAAGCGTCTACTCCGAATCCCAGGACGGTGGAGCCGTCAGCCACCCTATCCGTGAGCCGGCTATCCCCGCATGAAAACATGGGGCGGCATGGGCTCGCGATAGGCGCCGCGCAGCCTCACCTTGCGCTCCAAATCGGCAATGACTGCGTCGCCCATGTCGACCCCGTATAGTTCGTTCATGTTGTTGATGCCGCCAGGGGCGAAGACGTTGATTTCCAGAATCTTGTCGCCAACGATGTCCAAGCCCACGAAGTAGAGCCCATCGGCGACCAGGCGCGGGCGAATCAGGTCGCACACGCCACGCTCCGGGCCGCTCAGCTTGCACGCCCGCCGCACGGCCCCGACGTGCATGTTGTTGCGCATGTCATCCTTGGGGTGCACCCGCCGATAGGCGGCCACTCGTTCGCCGGTTTGCAGAGGGAGTCCGCCCACCATCAACACGCGCTTGTCGCCCCTCTCCGCCGCAGGCAAGTACTCCTGCACGATCAGGTAGCCTTCGCTCTGCACGGCGGAGATGATCTGCGCCAAGTTGGCGGTTTCACCGCGGGCCACGAAGAAGACGTTCTGTCCCCCGTAGCCGTAGAGCGGCTTGATCACGGCCGGCCCATCCAGCTCGCGCAGGAAAACGCGCACGCGCTCGGGCGACCGGGTGGTCAGGGTCCGGGGGCGGATCTCCGCCGGGAAACCGGCCAGGTACATCTTGGATCCCGCGCGCATCAGGCCGTCTGGATCGTTCACCACCATCACGCCCGCCTGCTTGAGCCGCCGGCCAAACTCAATGGCGGGGTTGAACCGCACCCCAGCGCCATTGGTCACGTGCGGGTTGTTGCGCAAGAAGATCACGTCGAAGTCGTTGAGACGCGCGTGCTCGCGGACTGCGTCCGTCGCGACCAATGCGCGAACGAATCCCGTCGCGTCTGGATGCGTCCCGGGGCCACGCACAATCTCCCCGAACACGACACAATCGTCGCCATGCGAGAGATCGTCCACCGACACCAGGGCCACGTCATTTCCGCGCCGATGTGCTGCGAAGGCGAGGTGGGTGGTGGTGTATGTCGGTCGCTGCGTCCTGACGCTGTTGACCACAAAGCAGATGCGCATGGCGGGTGCCAGGGTATCGCGACCCAGAGGGAAGGGCACGCGTATCCTTGCCGGATGGTCGGTCGGCTTCCTGGAAACCGCGGCCTGCGTGGGATACCCTCGATATCAGCGCATGTCGGGCAGCAATACCAGACCTGGCTTCTGCGGCGGCGACGAGCCGCCTTCCTCGAATCCCGAGGAGGCGCTTTCTCCGCGCGCAGCCCGCACCATTATTGGACATGAGATCCATCGGCCTGTGCCGGCCGATCCCCACCGGGCGGCCAGCGTGCCGTCGAGCCCGCAGGCGCCAATCGGCGTGCCAGAGACCGTGACCTACGAGACAACCGATGAGATTCCCCGGCGGCCCAGCCACAGCCGCAAGACCAAGTTCCCGGTCCTTATGCGCTGGTTTGGCCGCTGGACCAGCGGTGGCGGTTTCCTCTCGCGCAGTCGCACGTCCCGCGTCGACGACGACCTGCTGAACGTGCCGCGTGATCCGTGGGCCTCCCGCGTGGCCATGTTCGTGGTGGCTGCCCTTTTCAGCTTCCTCGTGGCCCTCGTGGCGATGAAGGTGCAACGATGCAGCACTTCGGCCTTGCCGCCATCCCCTGCAACGCAAGCGTCGGTGAAGCCAGCCTTTCCGACACCGCCGGCTGCAAACGCCGCGCCGCTGGTCGTGCCTGCACCGTCTGCGCAACCTGATCCACTTGCGGCTGCGTCGCAGCCGTCGGCTGCAACCGAGCCTGCCGCCCGCGCCGACCGGGCCCCAGCCGTTCATCCCCAAACCACGTACGGGCATGCCAAGACGGCCGGCGGCTTTTCGGCGCGTGCCGTGCCCGGCGCCACTGGGAAGCTTCGCACCCCGCCTAGGCGTCCCGATCGCCTGAAGCACACCGCAGACGACCCATCCCAGGACGCCCTCCTGCCGCTTCAGATGTAGAGTTCCGCCCCTTCACCCATGGGGGCACCACGTCGCCAGTCTTGCCCGAAGCTGTAAGCCATGCTACGGGACACTGGATGCAGATCAGGCCTGACCAAATCGATCCCGATGCCGCCAAGGTAGTCGAGCGTCTCCACCAATCCAAACATGAGGCCTATCTGGTCGGCGGCTGCGTGCGTGATCTGCTGCTGGGTCGCAAGCCAAAGGACTTCGATGTGGCGACCAGCGCGAAGCCCAATGAGTTGCGCCGCCTGTTCCGAAATTGCCGCATCATCGGTCGCCGTTTCCGACTGGCCCATATCTTCTTTGGCAGGAAGATCATTGAGACATCCACGTTTCGCGCTAATCCGCGCGCGGTCGAGGACGACCAGGGCGATAATGGCAACGGTTCCGGGAAGAACGACCTGCTCATCCGGCACGACAACGAGTTCGGCAGCGCCGTCGAGGACGCGCGTCGCCGCGACTTTACCATCAACGGTCTTTTCTACGACATCGACACTGGCCGGGTCATCGACCACGTCAATGGGCTCGTCGACCTGGAAGCGCGATTGGTCCGAACCATCGGCGATCCCGACATCCGCTTCCGAGAGGATCCGGTTCGCATCCTGCGGGCGGTGAAGTTTGCCGCCCGCTGCGATCTGACCATCGAGCCGGAGACCTACCGGCGCATGATGGAGCACAAAGGCGAAGTCGCCAAGTGTGCCCAGTCGCGGGTTTCCGAGGAGTTCTTTCGCCTCCTACGCGCGGGCGCAGCCCGGCGCTCCTTCGAGCTCTTGCTCGGCACGGGCTTGCTCGAAGTTCTGTCGCCTGATCTAGCGAGGGCGCTCCGGCAAGAGCCGGCCGACGAACAAGCTCGGGTGCGCATGGCTCGCTTCTGGGCCTATCTCGCCGCCATCGACCGCTGGACTATCAGCCACGAGGCCACGCCCTCGGATGCGCTGCTGCTGGCCACGCTGCTTCTGCCACCCTTGCGCGATGCTTTGCACCCGGACAGCGTTGCTTTTCCCAACCCGGGGCAGTTGGTCCTGCAGTCGGCGCAATCCATTGTCGAGCAACTCAAGATATCGCGTCGCGATTCGGAGCTGGCGCGCCAGATCCTGCTCACTGCGCGCTACCTGTTCCCGTCGAGCAACCCCCACCGCAAGCGCCCGCGTCTGGAGACCCGCGAATTCTACCAGGACGCGGTACGACTGGTGGAAGTAGCTGCGGACGCGGAAAGCAGAGATCTGGCGCTGGTGGGCCGCCCGTTGGCGATGCCCGATGGCAGCGCCCCGGCCGTGGCAGATGAAGCGCTGCCCCCCGACCTGCAACCCTCCGTCGAGCGCCCGGGCCGTCGGCACGGCCGGCGCGACCGCCGCCCTGCCCAGCCCAGCCCACCGGGCCGAGTCGTCGAGGCCCCGGCCACCGCACCGTCGCGCGTGGCACCGGGGCCAGCCCTTGCCCCCGACCTCCGCCATCCGGTATTCACGCCCATCCCGAGCCTGGCCGACCTGGTTCGTCCCGCGTCTCTCCGCCCCGCATTTCTGGGTGTGGGATCGTTTGGAAGCCGCTGGGGTGCCCGCGGGGACTAGCCAGTGTAGTTAGCTATTCCTCACAGAGATGGAATGAGAAGGCCGCCCTGTGCGCTCTGTGCGAAATAGGTGACTTGTCTTCGTTCACTGCGCATAGCGGGTGGGGTCGGCCACCCCGGCTTGCTGGAAACCACGCCGCCGAAGCTGGCATGAGTCGCAGGCGCCGCAAGCTGCGCCGTCGGGCGCAGGATCGTAGCAAGAATGGGTCAGGCTGTAGTCGACCCCAAGGGACACACCGGCCCGGATGATCTCAGCCTTGGTCATGCCTGCAAGGGGAGCCACTAGCTCGACCGGTCGTCCTTCGGCGCCAGCCCGGGTGCCCAGCCGCGCGACTTCTTGCATGGCGCCCAGCCATTCCGGCCGGCAGTCGGGATATCCCGAAGAATCGAGGACGTTGATCCCGAGAGCGATGCGCTCGGCGCCCAGGATCTCGGCCACCGCCAGCGCGTGAGCCACGAACAGGGTGTTGCGCGCAGGCACGTAGGTCGTGGGAATGCCGCAGCCGATCTCCGCGTCGCTGCGACCCTTGGGCACCGGGCCCTGGCCGGTAAGCGCCGATCCGCCAATCCCCCCGAAATCGATCTTGCACACGCGATGGGAAGCCGCGCCCAATGCCTCCGCCACGCGCGCGGCTGCCTGCAATTCCACCGCGTGACGCTGGCCGTAGTGAAAACTCAGGGCGTGGCAGAGCAGCCCTTGGGAACGGCACATGGCGAGCACGGTGGCCGAGTCAAGCCCGCCGGAGAGCAACACGATGATCTGCATGCCGGAAATCTATTGCATACTCTCGCACCTGCATATGCTGGCGAAAGACGTTTTTCTGCGTGCCGATGAAGAAGCGGGTAGTTGCGAGGCGTTTGAGGACGCCGCACTATATGACTTCGAGTACCGCCGCCGCCGCGCTGACATCAACTTCTATCGGCGCCTAGCCCAAGACCGTGCGCAGTTCGCGCCGGTCGGCCCGATCCTGGACCTGGCCTGCGGCACAGGACGGCTGCTGCTGCCACTGTTGCGTGACGGCCATACAGTGGTCGGGCTCGATCGGTCGGCGGCGATGCTGGCCGCGGCTCGGCGCCGGGTCGCGCGCCTTGCGGGCAGCCGCCGCTCGCGCTGCCTGCTCTTGCGGGCGGACTTGCGCAGCTTTGCCTGCAGGCCGCGCTTTGCCCTGGCCGTGGCCGCGTTCCACAGCGTGCAGCACCTCTATGGAGCGGCTGATCTGCAGCGCTTTCTGCGCGCGACGCGGGCTTGTCTGGTTCCAGGCGGCTGGCTTGCGTTCGACGTGTTGCCGCCGGATCCGGCGTGGATCGGGCGCGATCCCCTTCGCCGCTGGGGCCGTACGGTTTTCCGTCACCCTGTGTCCGGGCAGCGGTTGGTCTACACCAACAACCATCGGTTTGATCCCCGGAGGCAGGTTCTGCACATGCGACTTTGCTACCAGCCCCTCGACGCGAACGGCCGCCCCTCGGGGCCGGAGCGGGTTGTGCGCCTCTGCCATCGGCAGCTTGAGCCGGCAATGGTCAAGGACCTGCTGGCGCGAACGGGCTTCCGCCTGCTGGCCTGTTTCGGCGGCTTCGATGGCAGGCTCGCCGACAGGGACCCAGGCATGGCAGATGAGCATGTTTACGTAGCCGCGGCGCGGTAGCCGGTGCCCTACAGGCGCGCCTCGTCCGGCGCCCCCGTCGAGCCCGCCGGATCTGCTCGACGGAAAACTCTTGACGAACTTTGGCCCATGGCTACGATGCTGGTGGTTCTGAGCTCCCCACATCAAGCCGGAGGGCGGAGAAATGCAGGAAAAAGTAGCAAGGCTGGGAATCGTTCGTGAAAAGGACATGATGTACTACGTGAAGGATGGTGCGGTCTGGAAGGTCCGTCGCAAGCAGCCGGGTGTGCCGAAGGGCAAGCCCGAGAAGGTTGCCGACGGTGGCTTCGAGATGGACAACAACTACATCTATTTCCTCGACAAGGCAGGCGACGCGGCTCGCGCCAAGCGTGCCGTCGGCGGGCAGAAGCGCAAGAAGCCGGCCAAGAAGGCCAAGAAGCCGGCCAAGAAGGCCAAGAAGCCGGCCAAGAAGGCCAAGAAACAGGCCAAGAAGAGGCGGCGTTAGCCCGCTTTTCCGACAATCCCGCAAGCTAGAGAGCGGCGGCCCTAGTCCGCCGCTCTTTTTCTTGTGCGGTGGGGGTAGACGGCGGCAACCCATTCCTGCCCCCGGTATGGTACAGCCCAGCTATGAAGGCTTCGGGGCGCCGTAGAATCCTCGTCTTCGTGATCGCCTATCGCGCCGAGAAGACTCTCGAGCGCGTGCTTGAACGTATTCCCAGCTCTCTCTTTGAGGGCTACGACTGCGAAGTCCTCGTCGTCGATGACGCGTCCACGGATCGTACCCTTGCCATCGGACGGACCTGGCAAGCGGCCCATCCCGAGCGCAGGGTCACGGTTTTACGCAATGAGTACAATCAGGGCTACGGGGGAAACCAGAAAGTCGGGTACCGCTACGCAATCAGAGAGGGATTCGACTACGTCGCCATGGTGCATGGCGATGGGCAGTATGCTCCTGAAGAACTGCCGCGTTTGCTCGAACCCTTGCTGAAGGGCGAAGCCGACGTGGTGCTGGGGAGCCGCATGCTGGAGGCGGGGCAGGCGCGCAGAGGGGGAATGCCGCTCTACAAGTGGCTGGGCAACCGGATCCTCACCTCGATGCAGAACGCCCTGCTGGGCTCTCGGCTGTCCGAGTTTCACAGTGGATACCGCATCTACCGGGTGGCCGCCCTGGCGCGCCTGCCCTTTGCCCTGAACACCAACGGTTTCCATTTCGACAGCGAGATCCTCATCCAGTTTCTCAACGCGGGTCTGCGCATCGTCGAACTGCCCATCCCGACCTACTACGGCGACGAGATCTGCTACGTGAACGGGCTGAACTACGCGATGGACGTGGCGCGCGTGACTCTGCAGAACGTGGCACATCGGAGGGGGATTCTCTACCAGCGGCGGTACGACGTGGCCCTACCCGACGAAAACCACGGCGATTTCAAGACAGGATACGTTTCTAGCCACAGCATGGCGATCGACGCCGTGCCCGCGCATACCTCGGTCATCGACCTGGGGGGAGGGCCCGGTGCAGTGGCCAAGGCCCTGGTCGAGAAGGGCTGTCAGGTCTTGGTGGTGGATCGGCAACCTCTCGCAGGCGAGGTGGGGGAGGTGCCGGTCTTTCTGCAAGACCTGGACGACCCGCCGGTCTTTGACACCAAGCCATACCAACACATTCTGATCCTCGACATCATCGAGCATCTCCGCAATCCGGAGCTTTTCCTGGAACGGCTGCGCGGACAGTTCACCCATGCGAAGAAGACCGTCATCATCACAACCCCGAACATTGCCTTCCTGCCCGAACGGCTCATGTTGCTCGCCGGCCAGTTCAACTACAGCCGGACCGGCATTTTGGACCTAACCCACACCCGGCTTTTCACCTTCCGCTCGTTGAGGCACCTGCTGCGCGATCAAGGTTTTCGCATCAAGACCATGCGCGGTGTGCCCGCGCCCTTCCCAAAGGCCATCGGAGACGGCCGGCTTGCCCGAGCCGCCCTGGCTGTGAACCAAGCGCTCATCAGGTTGTCGAAGACTCTCTTTGCTTACCAAATCTACGTCGAAGCCGAGACCACACCCGACGCAAATTTCGTGCTCGATACGTCTAAGGCCGCCAGCCAGCAACCTTGACGCCTCGGGGTGCATGCTGTTGTTCGCTGCCACGCAAACTTCCCCTGCTGAAACCACGGAGTGTTAGTAGGACATGATGGACTCTCCTGGAAACCTGAACAGCCATGCCCCCATCTGGAGCGTGCTCGCGCTCGCCGTACTTGGCGCTGCGTCGTGCCGACTCACGCCGCCCAAAGCGTCCCAATCGAGTGGCGGGCAGGGCGGCTCGTCCACTGGCGGCCAGAGCGGCGGGTCAGGAGGCAGCAGCAGTTCGGCTGAGCAGAGCGGAGGCAGCACCGGGGCAGGTGGACAGGCTGGCAGCGGTGGAAGCGGAGGCAGAGGTGGGAGCGGAGGCAGCAGTGGGAGCGGAGGCAGCAGTGGAGGCGGAGGCAGAGGTGGGAGCGGAGGCAGCGGTGGGAGCGGAGGCAGCAGTGGGACAGCAGGAGGAGGGGGCGGTGTAGGTACCGCTGGCACGTCGAGCCGTGGCGGAACCCAAGCAAGCGGGGGAAGCTCGGGCAACGGCGGGGCGGGAGGAAGTGGAGGGGCCAGCTCGGCCGTCGAGGCACGCGATGCCTCGGCCCCAGACGTCGCGGTCGACACGGCTCCGCCTCTGCCCTCGCGCGGGCCAACCCCTTCGCAGCCGGGGGTGAAGTTCCCGTTTCCGCAGAATCGCGAAAACAGTCGCTGCATCTACCCCAATCTTTATCGCAACGAGGACGTGCAAGCCGCTTACGACCAGTGGAAGAATGATACGGTGACTAGCGACGGTGCTGGGAAATACCGTCGAGTCAAACGCCCCAACGAACCGGGAACCCTGGAGCCCAATTCCACCGTATCTGAAGGGATCGGTTACGGGATGCTCATGGCCGTGTACATGAACGACCAAAGTTTGTTCGACGACCTTTGGCAGTACGAACAGCAGCACTTGGGCCAATATGGTCTGATGGACTGGAACATCAAAGCTGACGGCTCTGGCCCGACCACGGGAGGTTCTGGCCCTGCCACCGACGCAGATGAAGACATGACATTCGCCCTGGCCATGGCTGACAAACAGTGGGTTAGTTCCACCACGCTGAACAAGAAGTACATCGATATTGCCAAGGGAATGATGACCACCGTCTGGGACAATGAAATCTACGACTACAAGTATGTGAAGCCGTGGCCTACTGCCGATTCGTCGACCATCAACCTTTCCTATTTCGCCCCCGCCTATTACAGGCTGTTCGCCAAGATCGACACTGCGAATACCAGCAATTGGAACAGCACAATCGACACCATGTACACGGTGCTCAATGCCTCGCTGAATTCGACCAATGGAAATACCGACAATGGCCTTGTCCCTGCCTGGTGCGACAGCAGCGGCAAGCCGAACGGAGGGGCCTTTGGGTCTACTGGGGGCCCTTCGCCGACCAACTACCAGTATGACTCGTGCCGGACGCCATTCCGCATCGGTCTGGATTGGTGCTGGAATGGCGAATCGCGCGCTCAGACATATGTCGCCAAGACCAGCAAGTTCTTCAGCGGGATCACCGTGGCGAAGATGGTCGACGGCTATGACCTGAACGGAAACCCGCACGCCCAATATCAGACCGGCGCCAACGCCCAGATTCAATCCTCTGCCTTCATTGGTCCCGCTGGCGTGGGGGCCATGAGCAATTTAACCTACCAAAGTTTTGTAAACGACGCCTACGGTGTGCTCATTACTGGCATGGCACTGGTCGGCGGCACGTATTACGACGATTCGTGGATGGTCATGGCGCTGCTCATGATGACCGCCAATTTCCTCGACTACACGACGTATTGACGGGCATTCACTCGCGGCTGCCACCTTGTCTCTCAACGGCGTTTTCTTGGCCGTGCGTGCGGCATCGCCCAAGCGGGCCGAGGTTGGCAAGCGCGTGGAAGCGATTCTCGGAAAGATGACCCTGGAGGAGAAGATTGACACCATCGGCGGGGTCAACTCCTTCTACATCCGCGCGAACCCGCGGCTCGGCCTGCCCGAGCTCAAGATGGCTGACGGCCCCTTCGGGATTCGCAATAACGGCCCGTCCACCACCTACGCGGCCGGAATCGCGCTGGCCGCGTCCTGGGACATGGATCTGGCCCAGCGTGTGGGGGCGATGCTCGGCCGCGATGCGCGGGCGCGCGGGGTGCATTTCCTCCTCGCACCCGCGGTGAACATCTACCGGGCGCCCATGTGCGGACGCAACTTCGAGTACTTCGGCGAAGACCCGTGGCTCGCGTCGCGCATGGCGGTCGCGTACATCAAAGGAGTCCAATCCCAGGGCGTGGGCGCCACCATCAAGCACTTCTTGGGCAACAACTCGGAGTTCGATCGCCACCACACCAGCTCCGACATGGACGAGCGCACCATGCGCGAGATCTATTTGCCCAGCTTCGAGGCGGCCGTGCGCGAGGCGCAGGTGGGCGCCATCATGGATTCGTACAACCTGGTGAACGGCGTGCACATGACGGAAAACCATCACCTGAACCACCAGGTGGTCAAGCAGGAATGGGGCTTTGACGGCATCATCATGTCGGACTGGGATGCCACCTACGACGGCGTGGCCGCAGCCAACGCAGGCCTGGATCTGGAAATGCCTGCAGGCAAGTTCATGAACCGGGCGACCCTGATCCCGGCTATCAGACAGGGCAAGGTCTCGCTCGCCACCATAGACGACAAGATCCGGCGCATCTTGCGTACCGCGATCCGATTCGGCTGGCTGGACCGCGAGCAGACCGATCGAAACTGGCCGCTCTTTCCCGCCGAAGGGCGCAAGCTCGCGCTGGAGACCGCGCGGGTGAGCATGGTCCTGCTCAAAAACCGGGGCGATTGGCTTCCGCTCGACAAGGACAAGATCAAGTCCGTGGCAGTGATCGGCCCCGACGCGTACCCGGCCGTGCCCGTGGGCGGGGGAAGCGCGCAGGCGAACCCGTTTGTGGCTGTGAGCTACCTGCAAGGGCTGGTCGACTATCTCGCGGGCAGCGCCACGGTGACCTGGAGCCGAGGGCTGGTGCCACTGAGTGAGATCTTCGAGGCCACGGTGTTCGCCACTACGCCGACGGGCGGGCAACCGGGGCTGAAGGCCGAATACTTCGACAACCCCAATCTGAGCGGCGCCCCGGGCCTGACCCGCATCGACGAGCATGTCAGCTTCTCCTGGGATCGCCCGAATGTCTGGCCCACAGAGCAGGGCAGGGCGGGTTCGGCGCGCTGGACCGGCTATTTCATCCCGGCCACCTCGGGCGCGTATCGCATTGCCGTCAGCAGCTACGGGCTGGACGAGTATCGCTTGTTCGTCGACGGCAAACCGGTGTTTGATCGGACAGCGCAACCACAGCCGATCGGGATCGCGATGCTGAAACTGCAGGCCGGCCAAGCCTACGCGATTCGCCTTGAGTACGTCCACCGCGACCATCACGCGCGGCTGGGCCTGGGCGTGCGCAAGGTTTCGGAGCTGATTGAGCCGGAGGCGAAGACGCTGGCCGCGGCCGCCGACGTCGCGGTGGTGGTGGCGGGCTTCGACCCCAGCAACGAGGGCGAGGGATCCGATCGCACCTTCCGGCTTCCCGACGGTCAGGACGATCTCATCGACCTGGTTCGCGCCGCCAACAAGAATACCGTCGTCGTGATCACCTCAGGAGGCGGCGTGGACATGACTCGATGGGTGGACGGCATTCGCGCCATCGTGCAGGCCTGGTACCCTGGACAGGAAGGCGGGACCGCGTTGGCGCAACTTCTCTTCGGCGCCTTCAGCCCGTCGGGGAAACTGCCCGTGACCTTCGAGCGCCGGTCCCAAGACAGCGCCGTGTACCGCAGCTATGCCCCGCAGGCCGACCAGAAGATCCCGTACCGGGAAGGCGTTCTTCTCGGCTACCGTCACTTCGACCGGGTCAAGACCAGGCCGCTGTTTCCGTTCGGCCACGGCCTGTCGTATACGACCTTCAAGTACAGTGGCCTGACCGTCACGCCGGGGGTGATGCCCGACAACGGCTTGGTGACCGTCGCGTTCGACGTGACCAACATCGGCAAACGGGACGGCGCCGAGATTGCCCAGCTCTACGTTGGCGACGGCCACGCCCCGGTGCCGCGGCCGGTGAAGGAGTTGAAGGGATTCGCCAAGGTCAGCCTCGCACCCGGCGAGAGCAAGCGCGTCTCGATCACGCTGGATCGTCGCGCGCTGTCGTATTTCGACGAGACGGCCAAGCAATGGAAGGCGGAGCCAGGCGACTTCGAGGTGCTGGTCGGCTCGTCGGCGCAGCAGATCGAGCTGCGGGGTAAGCTGTCGCTGAAATAGCAGCCATTCTATCTTGCGGGGGACTGGCTCGCTCTCGCTCGCACCCCCCTCGCTCCGCCCAGCAAAGCTGGCCTACGCTCGCCCCAAGAAGCGAAGGATCAGAACACACCGACACGACAGGCCGCGAGCCGCCAGGGCCGGCATGGGGTGGGCGTACGCTGATTTTCTGCTATCATCCGTCGCCTTCCGTCGCTTGCGGCGGGAGACGGGGCGTAGCGCAGTTGGTAGCGCGCCTGCTTTGGGTGCAGGATGTCGTCGGTTCAAATCCGGCCGCCCCGACCGAGAGAAGTTTGCGATTTGATGAGGTTTTCCGGACCATTGCGGTTCTGGCGGGTCTTGGACGCAAGACCCTTTGTTTCTCCGGGCGTGCAGTGATGGTCAAGCCTTCCCGCCTCGGATACCGGGTTCTACTTTGCAGGCGGTGCAACGATCGGCAGTACGCTTATTGGAAACTGCAATGAGCAGGCTTGTGATGTGCCGGACAGAGAGGGCGGATGGCCGCCTAAAGAAGGCCGGCGGTGAGCCTGTCGCGGTAGATCAGTAGCTACCTTTTCTCAGTACCCTTCGGCTTGTTGAAGAACATCTTGCGCAGGTCCTCCGTCTCCTTCGGGTCAACGTAGCGGAAGCCCGCCGGTATCTTGAAGCGCAGCCCATCGTCGAAGTCCAGGATCACATCCACCGGCCCCTTTTCCCCACTCGGGGTGACGAGGTTGATCTTGTCTTTGGACGAGATGACGACCTGCTCGGCCACGTGACTGCCGAATGCGACGCGGACCCCGGTCTTGCCTGGCTGCAACCCCGCCCCGAGGATGTTCACCGAATCGCCACCCGCTGTGATGCCTTCGGCCGGCTCCACCCGGTCAATCCGGAGCCTGGCCTCATCGCAGGCTGGCAGGAATGTCAAGACCACAAGAGCCAACGACAGCCCCAATACGCGTTTCATGTGCGCTCCTTTTTGGTTGGATGGCACCCTGGCCCGCTCGAATCAGCCCACGCCGCCCAAAATGCCTCAACGTGACACCAAGAGTATGCATATGCCCAAAACGAAGACGGGGCAAGCAGGATCTTTTCTGCAAGCGTCATGGGTGGAGGACCGACCAACAGCAGCACGAATCCGGGCGTGCGCCGCAGAAATTCCGTGCGGACCAGGAAATGGCTGGGATCTCGTACGTGCTCGCGTGCCCGGGACGGACGCAAGCAGCAAGCGGATGCGACGTCACGGAGTATCGTCGCATGTCGTCAAGATGCAGAGCGCAGGTAGCACACCAGGGGGTAGATGTTGAGAGTCTTGATCTGGTCACGGATCATTTCGGCAACGACGTTGGCTCCCACGGTGTTGAGGTGAGTCACTCCGTCTGCCCAGTACTTCGTGCAGCTGCTTGAGCCAACTGTGCTGAAGAACGCCACGGCCGTCTTTGTGATCTCGATGACCGGAACATTGTTGGCGGCCCCGACGCTTCTGATGCTTGCAGGAAGGTCGACTTGCAGGTCGTTGACGAGCTGGTTGGAATTCATTGTGTTGCCAGTGAAATTGCAGCGCGGGATGGGGGTAGCAAGTATCGGGATGGCACCGGCTGCCTTGGTTTCTGTGATGTACTTCAGTAAATTGGCTTCAAACTGAGCCTGCGGCGTATTCTTGTCGTTGTGGGCGAATTCGATCAAGACAACATCGTTGGGCTTGAGCAGAGGCTTGATCGTGGGCCACATCTTGGGGTCGTCGTAGAAACTGTAATAGGGGGCATCTGTCCGGCAAGGGGTGGTTGCAGCCGAGCACTCTGTCAGCGCGCCGGAATTGCCGTAGTTCGCCACGGAAATTCCGTTGCCGAAGAATTGGGGCAGCCACTGGCCCCACCCTGCCGTGCCCGGGCCCTCTTGGTCGCACCCGGTTGAGTCGGTCAAGATGTACATGACAATCGTGCTGGCGGCGGCTGGCGCGTAGGCGATGGAATCGAGCTGGGGCGACGATCCTATGAAGTACATGTCCAATCCGGGGGTTCCGTTCGAAGCCTGCGACCACTCGGGTTGTCCCTCGGGCTGGCGGACGTTGACCGACATGGAGTAGCGGAGTTTCTGGCCCGCAGTGGTAGCGATCGGAGCAACGGCGGCGCCCACGGTTGAAAACGGGGCCGCCAGCATTTCACGCAAGTGTTCGGCCTGCACTTCAGTCTGTCCGGCGGCTGAGCCACCGAGGTAGAAGGAGACATCGTAGTTCCCCGGGTTGCCACCAAAATGGCAGGTAATGCCGGTCGAGCCGCTGGTGCAGATTGCCCGCGTCGTGGTGTCTGGAGTTGGACCATCAACCAGGGTGGGGCAGACCCCTCCGCCATCACCAATCTGGATCGAGCCACCGGTGGGGGAAGCGCCGCCGGTGGGGGAAGCGCCGCCGGTGGGGGCAGCGCCGCCCTTTGGGGAAGCGCCGCCGGTGGGGGCAGCGCCGCCAGTGGGGCTGGCACCGCCCTTGGGAGCACCGCCGCCGGTGGTGACTGATCCACCGGTGGTGACTGCCATCCCACCGGTGGGGACAGAGCCGCCCGTGGAAGAAACCGTGCCGCCCTTGGGGACCGCGCCGCCACTGGGAGCCACCCCGCCAGAGGAGACAGAACCTCCGGTGGAAGCCGAGCCACCCGTGGTGGATACTGATCCACCCGTGGGAGCCACCCCGCCGGTGGAGACCGAGCCGCCGGAGGAGACCGAGCCGCCCGTGCGGGCGCTGGTTCCACCTGACCCTTGGCCACTACCTCCTTGTGGCGCGGGCCCACCTCCGTTTGTCGCAGAGCATCCGAGCCCCAAGAGAACAACTGCGGTCATGCCTAGAAAGAGGCGACGAGAATTTCCCATTTTGCAACGACCTCGCGGGTTGTGAATTGCCTTGCGCGAACAGACTAGCACTACTTTTAGCAGTGACCTACCTCATGGTGCCAAGCTCAAATATTCGCGGTGGCTCATCGCGGCTGCGTTCGCTTCAGGTGCCGGGGCTGCTCACGTCTCGCTTCCGAGAACACCGCGTCGCTAGCGCACGCACTTCGCATAGGCAGCGGTCCAGTAGTTCCATGTGCCACTAACCCCGGCGTTGAATCCGGTGAAGCCGTCGTCAAAGTTGAGGCCCCACCAGGCAGTCGTGCTGTCTCTTTCCGCGTGTGCTGCCCAGTACCAGTTGTTACTGTGTGCGCCGTACTGCGTGCTGGGGAACATGGTGCGGTTGATGGCCGGCGCCACCTGCGCCTCATCCACCAGCGTGGCCAGCTCCCGAACCGAGGGCAGCCGCCAGGCGTTCCCTCCGATGGTCAAGCTGCTGCAGTAGGCGACCGCTTGATCCCAGGTGATAAGTCCGGAAGAGTTACCGGTTCTCTGCCAGATGAGCCCGGTGTAGTTGTCCTGGACCTCGTCGGCGGAGATGGCGGTGTACTGGTTGGGTGGCGCCACGGCAGGGTCGGCGAAGGCTTCGCCGGTCCCGTTGCCGCGCACGCAGCGGACGCGTGCGGCGGTGTCGGCGGCATAGGCATTGCTGACGATGCCGTCGCCAAAGTTGAAGGCCCAGGCGCAGGTGCCGCCGCCCGTTACCCCACCGTCGCTGCCCGCCCCTGGCGCCCCACAGGTCTTGCCCGCGCCGGCCTGGCGGATGGTGAGGATCCAGTCGGAACCGGTCTTGTGAAAACCGCTGACCGCAGTGAAGGCGGCGTCGATGGCCGGACTGCGCGTCCAGTCCATGATGGACTCCGTCTCGACGCGGGTCGGAACCCGCCAGTCGTTGTTGCCACCGAGAGACAGGCTCGCGCAGTAGGTTGTGGCGTCGGCGTTGGTGTAGGTGCTGCTCGACTCGACCTGCTGCCAGTCCAGACAGGTGACGTTGTCATGCACTATCCCGTTGGCGACCGTGTAACTCGCGGGGTTGGGCAGGCCCGATCCGGTTGGGTTCGGCATTTTCCAGCAGGCCCACTTGTGCGATCCGCATGCGGCGGGTTGGCAGGTCCCGGAGGTGCCCGCTGCGCTGGTGGTGCCGCCGGTCCCCACGCCCCCAGTGCTGATGGTCCCGCCGGTGCTAACGCTGCCCCCGGTGTTGATGATCCCACCGGCGGTTCCTCCGGTCCCGGGGCTGCCCCCGGTGGTGGCGGTCCCGCCGGTGCTGGAGGCCCCGCCGGTCCTCATGGTCCCGCCGGTGCTGACCGTACCCCCGGTCTTTGGGATGCCCCCGGTGTCGGTGGTCCCCCCGGTCCTGCCCCCGGTACTGATGGTCCCGCCGGTGCTGGTCGCGCCGCCGGTTGCCGTCGACCCGCCCATGCTAATGCCGCCCATCGACGTCGCACCACCGCTGCTGACCGGGGTTTTGCTTCCACTAGTGCAGCCCGTGCCCGCGACGGCCAGCAAGCCTAACAACGCGACGCCCCAGATCACCAAGTTTCTCATCGCATCGCCTTACTCCACCATACACGGGGTCTCGCTGCTGTTCACGTGGACTTTTTGCAGCCAACGTGGTTTACAATCGCCCTTGCCATGAAGAAATCCACTCTCGTCGCGTTCACAGCGCTGTTCGGATTGCTCGGCCTGTTCACCAGTGGTTGCAGCGATGACACGCTCTCTTGTTCGGAAGTTGATGCTGGCGTCGCTGACGCCCCTGTCAGCGGAGGCCCAGACCTCGCGGGCAGCAGCCCGGCCAATGTTGCGGATGCTCCCGCCCCGACCGACGTCGCGGATGCGCCTGCCTCAGGCGAGGACGGCGGCGCGGGCGAGGACGGTGGCGGCGGCACTCTGGACCTTGGCGACGAGACCGGCGGAACGGACAGCGGTGCCACGACCGACGCCAGCAGCGCAACGGATTTGTAGATCCAGTAGATCTAGTAGCTGACGGAAAGCCTCAGCACCGTGATCGAGCGGGCCGGCAGGGTTCGGGCGAAACTCTTCCCGATCCCGGTCACAACCGACTCCTTCGGGGCCACGTGACGGGGACGCTCGAATGAGTTCTCGTCGTTCCCATCCGTCGATGTCATGACCATCACTCGGCCCTTGGGAGCGACCGAACGTACGCCCTTCAGGTCGAATGCAATCCTGCGTGGAGCATTCCCGGCGTTGACCAGCTTGAGGATTACTGACTTGCGGTTCGCGGTTCGGCTGGCCACTGCGTAGAGGCTTTTCGGGCTCGGGCGGACCACTTCCTGTATCAGCTTCCCATCGAGGTAGCAGCGGATGAGGGGGCCCGCAAGTTCGATGCGGATGCTGTACCAACGGCCGGTCTCGACCTTTCCTGGCAGCCTGGATTCACCGAAGATCCCCTGCAGCCCGATTCGGGTGTTGCCCCAGCCGCCCAGGTTCCAGACCCTCTGCTGGCCCTCCTCCTCGGCCTGGAGCTGGATCTGAAATCCGTCGACGCCGCCGATCTTGCGGGCTCGCACCTCGAAAACTCCGTCGCCCCAGTGGCTGTCCGCGATCTGGGCCACCTCGAAGCCGTCTTCTTTTCCGGTCTGGCGTAGGACGCCGTCCTGGACCGTCCACGTTCCCCTGAAGGGCTTCCAGCCGTCCATTCCTTGAGTGAAGTCGCTCGTGAAGATCCGTTTACCGTCGGGCGCGGTAAAGGAAACGTCCTGGTATTCGACCTGGGTGTCGCCCCAGGTCCCGACGCCGAACCTGCCTTTCGGCGCCTCGAACGGGATCTCCGGTTGGTTGAGTTCGACTGGGCAAACCACATCGCCCCGGTTGGGGGCGAACATGGTTTGCAGGTGATAGGAGGGAGTGCCGTAGGAGCGGCCTTGGTCGAAGACGATCGCGTTCGGGTTCCAGGCTTTCCAGGCTGGGTGGGCCAGCAGCGGGGCGTAGGACGCCATCACCACATGGTCGCCGTTGGCTTCCAACCCCGTCAGAAAGACCGCCTCGCCGAGGGCGGCCGAGAGATTCCCGGTCCCGGCTCCGTTGCTGACCGCGTACTCGCCCACGTAGACAAGGGGACCATTCCGGTCGACCCGTTGGTAGTAGTCAGCCATGCCCAGGAACCCCAAGGCATCGAGGTAGTAGTGCTCATCCTGTATCTCGACCGGGCGGGTCTTCGGGATCTCGCCGTCCCAGAAATTGGCGACCAGGTGCAGGTCTGGGTATTTCGCCTTCAAGGCGTCGTGGAAGAGGGCGTACCGTTCGGCGTACGCGGGCCCGCCGTTCTCGTTGCCGATCTCCAAGTAGTTCAGCTTGAACGGGGCCGGATGACCCGCGGCGGCCCGCATCGCCCCCCACTTGCTGTCGACCGGGCCCCGGGCGTATTCCACCAGGTCCAGCGCGTCCTCGACCCATTCCTTCATTTGATTCATGGGCACGGTGTAGCCGTGGCCCATGCCGCAATTGATCACATAGAGGGGTTCGGCCCCCAGGTCTTCGCACCATTGCAAGAACTCGTAGACGCCAAATGCCCCCGAGGTCTGGTAGCCCCAACGGTTAGGGACCCCGCGGCGTTGGGCCTGCTCGCCGATCGAGTCTTTCCATCGTGGGGCGTTGGCCAAGTCCAGGCCCTCGACAAAGCAACCGCCGGGGAAGCGGACAAAGGCCGGCTTCAGGGCCGCGATCATTTCGGCCAGGTCCCGGCGCAGGCCGTGCCCCTTCCAGGTCGAGACCGGCATCAGGGACAACTGGTCGATCCAGACTCCTCCTCGGCCCTTGCCCGCCAGCACCAACCTTCCGGACAGGTCCGTGGCCGAGGGGTCGAGCGTCACCTCAACTTTTTCCCAGGCGCTGCTCGGCGCGGGCAGGGAAGCTTTCGCGAGCAGCTTTTCGCCTCGCCCCTCCAAGCGAACTTCCAGGGCGCATTCGCCTCGCTGGAAAATTGAAAAGCGCAGGGCTTCGCCTTTTCGGAACGCCATCCCGCCCGGGTAGGCGCCGTGGTCTTTTCCCTGATCGCGGCCGAATCCGTTCTGGGCGACGCCGCCATCGGAACCGGAAAACTCGAGGTACAGGGAGGTGGGATTTTGCCGGTGGAGCGGCCTCTGCCTGTCCAGTCTGGTCCTGACCGGCCCGTAGGATTTCCAAGCCACCGGCTCCTTGCGGTCGTCCTCGAAGGAACGGTTCTGTATCATCTCGGCCCACAGGCCGCCTTCTCCGGCCCGGTTGATCTCCTCGAAGAAGATGCCGTACAGAAGCGGGCTGATCTTCGGCCCGTCCTGGTCGACGTGAACCGTCAGGTGGGCTGCCCGGTCGGGGGGCGTCGCCCA
>Ga0182027_10005568_pt1 | contig 19107 bp, 17 predicted proteins | sample 712E1DmetaG_FD_121300 | JGI IMG/M metagenome (GOLD analysis project Ga0182027, IMG submission 121300) | Permafrost microbial communities from Stordalen Mire, Sweden - 712E1D metaG (Illumina Assembly) | ecosystem: Environmental > Terrestrial > Soil > Wetlands > Permafrost | place: Sweden...
ACTATTTGCTTAACAGAGGATTTTGGGATCACGCTGTATGCTGAAATGGCTAAAAACACTAACCCGATTACCGGTACCACAATAAGAATCTTAGTACTCGCAATTGGAGAAGTCCGTTTTTTTGTCATCATTAACATCCGCTTTTTAATAAGCGAAGGATTCGAAAAACTGTTTGTCAGATTGAATGCTCTCGATTTAAAGACCTGGCTTAACAGCAGACTCTGATAATTTACAATCGGCACGCCTGAACTAAGACATTCCTGATCTGCCTGGTATTCATGAATAGCCCTTAATGACCTGTTGAAAAGATAGACTACAGGGTTAAACCATTGAAATGCTTTTACCATTTCCATGAATATGATATCTATGAAATGATTCTGTTTTAAATGGTTTTGCTCGTGCCTGATTATCTCACCGGCATCTTCAGGACTCAGCTTCGCATTAATAAAGATATATCCCATTGCTGAAAACCCGGATGTATTAAAGCCATGAAACCTGATGATACGGCATCCTTCATCTCTGTGACGAATAATTAAAAGCAGCAGATTAAAAAGATCGATTAATAATTTGAGTATGTATACAGAAACGACAACGATATAGATTGAATAAATCAGGTGCAGAATACCGGATGTCGATATTCCATGATTAAGAGCTTTATTTGTGCCCGCACTTGCAGTTATAAAAACTTCAGACAGGATTTTTCCAAAAAACTGAATGTTCCATGGTTTGATTGTCTGCAGGGTGATGAATGGGAAAATCAAAGCTAATAATAATGACAGAATGATAAATGCCCTGTTACGGGTATAGGAGGTATCCCTGCTTAACATTATTGAATATACGAGGTAAAAGGCAATCATGTAGAGCGCAACTTTTACCATATATACAAATAGTGTATTCATTATTTTGTTTTTTGTTTTTTGACTTCACCTTCCATTATTTTCATAATCTCTTCCATTTCCTTCACAGAAATGCTTTTTTCTTTTGCAAAAAAGCTGACCATCTTTTCAAAGGAGTTTGAAAAATAGTCATTTACAAACGTGTTGAGATGAGTTTTGGAATATTCGTTTTTTGAAACAACCGGAAAGTATTCATGCGTCCTTCCGTAGGCTTTGTGAGAAACAAAACCTTTATCCTGTAAGATTCTGACAATCGTACTAATTGTATTATATGCAGGTTTTGGTTCATCAAAGTGTTCGAGTATTTCTTTCACAAACCCCTTTTTTATCTTCCAAAGAACCTGCATCACTTCCTCTTCAGCCCTGGTTAATTCTCTCATATCTAATTTATTAATTCTAAATTCGTTTGTTCAAATGTTTTTAATTTGGTTGTCCACATTAAACCATACCAAATGTACAACGAATAGATTAGTTATGCAACCAGAAGAGCAATTATTTTCAATATGATGCATAAAAATATATTGAGACAATCCTGAACAATGGAGACAGCCAAAGATGTTAAGTAGGGGATTCCTCGCTTCCGCTCGGAATGAGAAATCTCACCCTGACAGCAAAAGAAAATTACGAGAAAGAATCTGATCGTTTTTATAATCATGAATTTGCTGAAATCGAAGAATCCCGGAGGGATTCCATCAATTTTAGATACAGTTATTCTGATAGCCATGAACCACGGAGTGGTTCCATAATTTCTAATTTATCAAATTATACGATTTCTGATTTCAATGAAAAGGAAAAAAAGTGTACTTTTAGTTTTTTATTATTGACACACAGCCGGAGATACTATAAATGAAGAAAAGTATACTAAAAATAGCCATTTTCAAGGAAAACCTGAAGATTTCATTTCGCGCAATCAGGTCAAACAAGGTGAGGGCTATCCTTACAATTTGTATAATAGCTGTCGGGATTATGGCACTCGTGGGGATTCTTACAGCGATTGATGCGATAAAATCGTCCCTTACAAATCAGTTTACAATGATGGGTGCGAACTCATTCACAATAACTTCGCGTGGAATGAATATTCAGGTTGGTAACGATAGATACAGGGCAAAAAATTTTTCAAGGATATCTTACAGGGAAGCAGAGGAGTTTAAAACTCGTTTTACAGAAGCAGCATGGGTTGCCGTTTCGTTTAATGCATCCGGTTTAACAACTGTTAAATATGGTTCCGCAAAGACAAATCCGAATGTTAATCTGACTGGTATTGATGAGAACCATCTTTCAGTTTCGGGATATGAGATTGAGTCGGGAAGAAATTTCAGTGCTGATGAGGTTCAACAAATTCGTCACTATGTACTTATAGGCTCAGATATTGTGAAGGATCTGTTTCCTTCCGGTGTTGACCCACTGGGTAAGGAAATAACAGTTGCCGGGTTAAAACTTCAGGTATCAGGTGTTCTTAAAAGTAAGGGTTCGGGTATAGGTAACCCGGATCGTGTTTGTTTTATGCCTATCACAACAGCCCGTGAATACTTTTCACAACCAAATATGACTTTTAATATAACTATTATGCCAATGAACCCTGTTAATCTGGATATGATGACCGGGGAAGCAGAAGCAGTATTCAGAACAGTTCGTAATCTTAATCCAAGAGACGAATCGGATTTTAATATTTCAAAAAGCGACAATATTGTCAATATGCTTCTCAAGAACCTCAGATTTGTCACACTTGCTGCTACAATTATTGGTATTGTCACATTATTCGGGGCTGCAGTCGGACTTATGAATATAATGCTTGTTTCCGTTACTGAACGAACACGCGAAATTGGAGTCAGGAAAGCTATAGGTGCAAAGACCCAGACAATTAAGTATCAATTCCTTTTTGAATCGATAATGATAGGTCAGCTGGGTGGTGTTTTTGGAATTATTCTTGGTATACTTATCGGAAATGCAGTATCTTCAATGCTGAGATCAAGTTTTGTTATTCCCTGGGTTTGGGTATTGACTGGAATAGTTGTCTGTTTTATTGTAGGTGTTGTTTCCGGATATGCACCGGCGGTAAAAGCGGCTAATATTGATCCAATTGAGGCTTTAAGGTATGAATAAAATATCAGAATATGGAAAAATTTATAATTCAGGAAGAGTTAAAAAACTGTCCGGGTATTGCTTATTATCCCGATATAAACAAACTTGAACTGGTCGGACGTTCCATCCCTGAAAATCCAGAGCTTATCTTCCGCCGTCTGGAAGAATGGCTTACCATTCATTTTGAAAAGAATAACGGGCTGGATGTCAATATTCAACTGGAATATATTAACAGCGGCTCCTCTAAGTATCTTTATGAAATACTTAAAAGATTAACTGGATACGGGAGATCTGGTAAGCATGTTACGATGAAGTGGCTTTATGAAGAAGACGACGAAGGGATGCTGGAACTTGGTGAACATTATCGTGATACGGCAGGTATTCCGCTGGAAATTAATATGATAGTATAAAATTCGAAGGGACGTTGCACGCAATGTCCCTTCTTTTATACGGTAATGACGTTGCATGCAACGTCCCTTCTTTTACTTCACCGTGTTCATATGAGCGATGAGGTCGAGAAGTTTGCAGGAGTATCCCCATTCATTATCGTACCAGGCTACTACCTTAACAAAGTTATCATTAAGAGAAATACCTGCTCCAGCATCAAATATTGAGGTGCGTGAATCGCCGATAAAGTCGCTGGAAACTACAGCATCTTCTGTATATCCGAGGATTCCTTTAAGCGGACCGTCAGCAGCAGCCTTCATGGCTTTCTTTATATCGTCGTAGCTGGCAGCCTTTTCAAGACGGCAGGTGAGGTCAACAACTGATACATTCAGCGTCGGAACCCTGAAAGACATACCGGTAAGCTTTCCTTTAAGTTCGGGGATAACTTTGGTAACTGCTTTGGCTGCACCTGTTGACGATGGAATAATATTGCCTGAAGCAGCGCGGCCGCCTCTCCAGTCCTTTTTCGAGGGACCATCGACTGTTTTCTGTGTTGCTGTGGTCGAATGAACGGTTGTCATGAGACCTTCAATAATTCCGAAGTTGTCATGAAGTACCTTGGTAACAGGAGCAAGACAGTTTGTTGTGCAGGAGGCGTTCGACACAAACTGCATATCTGATGTGTATTTCTTATGGTTAACACCCATTACAAACATCGGGGTATCATCTTTGGATGGAGCTGACATCACAACATGCTTTGCACCTGCTGTTATATGACCCATTGCGCTTTCTTTTGTAAGAAAAAGGCCGGTTGATTCAATAACATATTCAGCGCCAACCTCATTCCATTTCAGGGTTGAAGGATCTTTCTCGGCAGTAATACGGATACTCTGTCCGTTTACAACAAGTTTGCCGTCCTTAACTTCAACTTTTCCATCGAATCCGCCGTGAACGGTGTCGTATTTTAGCATATAAGCAATATATTCCACTTCGAGGAGATCGTTGATCCCGACTATTTCTATATCGTTCCTCTTAATGGCGGCCCTGAAGGCCAGTCGGCCGATCCTGCCAAAACCATTGATACCTACTTTAATTTTTGACATTTCTGTTTCATTAATTAGTTAATAAATTGACTCACAAAAATAGTATTTTCCCCGGAAAAGTCAAGAGTTAAAAAAGATCAATTATTCTTTTTTCTCCTGAATATATTTGAAAGCTTATTTGATTCAGGATCAAGAGGGTCTAATATCACACCGAACCTGTAACTGACAAACAGTGAAAAAAACAGGTATTTGTTATCGGAACCGGCCATTATTGGTATCTTCTTAGGAAAAGCATTGACCTGGGCTCCAAATTCTATAGCATGAATTATCTTATCCTCTTTACTATATTCAAAATTGAATCCTCCTTTAGCATATAATCCAGGCATTATTTTTGTTTCGTCCAGTCCTTTTATAAAGGAAGCTCTGCTGTAAATATCCTGAGATGAAGCGATTGAAGCATCAAATTTTTCCTCTATAATTTCATATTCAGTAGCTGAAATAAGACGATATACTTTGTAATAGATTGGTTTGTATATTGCCAAAACTGGTCCTGCCGAATAGAAATATCTGACAGCTATTCCACCCAGATCAGCTTTTTTAAAAATTTCATGTTGACGTCCTATACCTGATCTCAGGTAAAAAGTTGAATTGAGCTTGCCAAATATAAAAGAACCACCCCCTAGCTGTTGACTGGATTGTCTATATTCTTTAACTAGCTTTAGATTTCCGGCATCGATTTCGAATATATTCTTATTACGATAATCAATTCTTTTAGCACCACGGTAACTGAATCCTATACCATCAGAATTAAGGAGGATAGCAAATGATTTTTCGTTACGGAAAAAAACCTTCTGCTGCTCATCTAATTCACCCTGTGCAAACAATGATATTGTACCAAATAAAACTACTACCGCTAGTATAAGCAGCTTTTTCATTTTTTTGCTAACTTATAAAGTTGGATGAATCAAAAGAACTATGCAGAATTCAGACATTCTTCCCTGTCTGCTCTGTATTAGCTTTGGCATGACCCTTGGAATAAGCAGGGCATTCCTTCTTATTGCATGAACTGACAACAATCGCAGTAACAAAAGTAACAAGAAGTATAACAGCAATCTTTTTCATATCGATTCAATAATATTAATGTACAAAAATATACTTTTCATTCTAAAAACAATCTTTATGCCAAAAATATTATATTTTGGGACAAATAAATCTGTAAAGTGGTTTACAAGTCAACATTTTTACATTGTATTTGTTTGTTAACATAAGCGTATAAAAAATGATCTATGAGTACAAGATTTGCTATTATAACATTATTAATCTATTTTAACGGTATGAGTGAAAAATCTTATTCACAGGAAAATTTAAAATTTTATGATCTTACAAAAGCTGAGTCACATATTATAAACGATAAAGGTACTGAGACTCCTTTTACAGGAAAGTATACCAATTTCAAGGAAAAAGGTACGTATGTCTGTAAAAAATGTGGAACTGCACTCTATTATTCCTCAGATAAATTTGAATCAGACTGCGGATGGCCGAGTTTTGATGATGAAATAAAAGGCGCTGTTGTCAGGATCCCTGACCCCGATGGTATCAGAACTGAAATCGAATGTGCAAACTGCGGAGCTCATCTGGGACATGTTTTTACCGGTGAGCATTTGACCGCTAAAAATGTACGCAATTGCGTTAATTCTATGTCACTCGAATTTTTACCTGCTAAGCTTGAAGCTGGAAGATACGGAACAGCCATTTTTGCCGGTGGATGCTTCTGGGGCGTTGATTATTTCCTGAAGAAAGCTCCTGGTGTAATTTCAGTTACTTCCGGGTATACGGGCGGAACTGTGAAAAATCCTACTTATCAGGAGGTTTGCACAGGTAATACTGGTCATGCAGAAGCTGTTAAAGTAGTCTATGATCCGCAAAAAACTTCCTATGAGAAGCTGCTTAGACTTTTCCTTGAGATTCATGATCCTACCCAGGTTGGAGGACAAGGCCCGGATATAGGTGATCAGTACAGGTCAGAAATATTCTATCTGAATGATGATCAGAAAAATATAGCTGAGAACGACCTGAATATGCTGAGGGCCAAAGGTTTCAAAATTGCAACTGCTGTAACAAAAGCTTCAGAATTTTATCCGGCTGAAGCCTATCACCAGGATTATTATTTCAAAAACGGCAAAGCACCATATTGCCATGCATACACCAAGAGGTTCTGAAAAGACCTTTTTAACCGCAAAGCCCGAAGGTGTGAAGGAGTGGTTTATATTGTCAGTTTAAGTACATATTCCAAGATAAAAAGTAACTTATTGTTTGCCGGGAAGTCAGACAAACAGTTAACTTTAACAAGTTTTAATTGAATCTTCTCCGGGGAAATGAATTTAAATAATCATCGAGGTAAGACTTTTGTTAAGCGAAGGACAAAGTTCTGGCTAATTCTTACCGGCTTTATTATAGGCCTGATTTTTCTGAAATCGGGAAAAACAGTATTATCTTATACCTCTTCCGATAAATATTGTGTCTCATGCCATATTCATCCAATGGCTGATCAAAGCTGGAAGCTGTCACCACATTTTAATAATCGAACAGGCAATATTGTACATTGTATTGATTGTCACCTCCCTCCTGAAGGACATGGATATCTTTTTGCCAAAGCAAAACATGGGTTTAAAGATGTCTATGGATATTTCTTCAAGGACAGTGCAAAGATCAACTGGCAGGAAAAAAAGCTGCTCGAGAACGCTAAAGGATTAGTGTATGAAAAATCATGTCTCGAATGTCATCAGAACCTTTTTCCTGTAAAATTATCTCTGGATGGAGGCAACGCTCACCTTTTCTACACTACCAGTAAAGAGCCGTTAAGCTGCATTAACTGTCATCTTAATGTTGGCCACTTTGACAAAAATGCTCTTCACGCTCACAATACAAATTTTGGTGTTACGTTAACACTAAATCAGGATCTGTACACAGAGCCTGCCAAGGTTGAAAAATTTGAAAATTTCAAAGAAAAAATACCCGGGACAAATGTGTCGTTTGATATGGTAGCAATTCCGGGTGGAAAATTTAAAATGGGCAGTCCTGACAATGAACCATTACGTAAAGAAGACGAGGGTCCCTTGCGAAAAGTTACCCTGTCAAAATTCTGGATAGCCAGAACAGAAGTGACCTGGGATGAATACATGGCCTTCTTCAGGGCAACCGGTTCGCAGGGAAGAACAGAAGGCCAGGTCGTCACCAGAAAGAACGTTGATGCTATCAGCGGTGCAACTCCTCCATGGGGCGCTCCTGACCAGGGTTGGGGAAAAGGTTCCAGACCTGCAATTACGATGTCGTGGCATGCTGCTTCTGTCTATTGCCTGTGGCTGTCGAAAGTCACAGGCAAAAAGTACAGGTTACCAACTGAGGCTGAATGGGAATATGCCTGCCGGGGAGGAACTGAAACCCCGTATTTCTTTGTTGGCGACCCCCAAAAATTTACCTCTTCCGGTTTGTTAAAGAAGATTTTTGGTCCCGATACTGCCGGGATTGCTTCGAGAGTAGTTTATAAAGTAAATAGTTATTCAAGAACAAAAGAGCCTCAGTCAGTTAAAGAAAATCCATTCGGTTTGAAAAACATGCTCGGAAACGTTGCAGAGTTTTGTTTTGACTTCTATTCGCCCGATATATATAAGAAAGATTCGACAGAAGCAGTTAATCCACGTGGTCCTGTCAGCGGCCAGGAACATGTTATTCGGGGAGGTTCTTTTAAGAGTGATGCAAGGGATGTAAGAAGTGCATCGCGCGATTTCACTAAAACAAAGGCATGGCTGGTTACCGATCCACAAATGCCGAAGAGTATATGGTGGTATTCCGATTGTATCGATGTGGGATTCAGGGTTATATGTGAAGCTGATAGCACCATAGGAAAATAAAAAGAATATTTTAACAGGAAATATATGCAGAATATTGACAGAAGAAAATTCATTGGGAAAACAGCACTTGCAGGCCTCGGAATAGCAGGTGCTGGAGCTTTGATAACGTCATGTAGAAGGAAGCCGAATATTGAAGCTTTAGGCCTTCCTCCGATCCTGAAGGGTGCTCCAAAAGGTAAAAAATTAAGGGCCGGGTTGGTAGGTGTTGGAGCAAGAGGCACTGGAGCAGCAATAAATTTTATAAGCGCAGGTCCTGATCTGGAGATCATTGCTCTTGCTGATGTTTTTCAGGATAAAATTGATGCATGTCGCGATAGATTTGCATCTTTCAAACTACCAATACCTGCGGAAAACTGTTTCGTGGGATTTGACGGGTACAAGAAGCTGATGGCTCTTCCTGAAGTTGATGTTGTTATTCTTGCTACACCGCCTCAATTCCGTCCCGAACATTTTCTTGAAGCTGTTCAGAATAATAAGCATGCATTTCTTGAGAAACCGGTAGCTGTTGATCCAGTTGGTATACGGTCTGTAATTACTACCGCAAAAAAAGCAGCAGCAATAGGATTATGTGTTGTAACAGGTACACAGCGTCGTCATCAGGAAGATTATATCGAAACCTATAAACAGGTTGTTGTTGGTGCAATTGGAACAATAACCTCTGCCAAAGCATTCTGGAACCAGGATCATGTATGGTTCCGTGAACGGGAAAAAGGATGGAACGATATGGAATATATGATCCGTAACTGGAACAATTTCTGCTGGTTATGTGGCGATCATATTCTTGATACACATGTACATAACATCGATGTAATCAACTGGTTCCTGGGTAAACACCCCGAAAAAGCAATAGGATATGGGGGCAGGGCACGAAGGGTCACAGGAGATCAGTATGACTTCTTTAGTATAGACTTTGATTACGGCATGGGTGTCAGCTCGCATAGTATGTGCCGCCAGATAGACAGTTGTGCAAATGGAACAGGAGAGCTTATTATGGGAACTGAGGGCTATACCAACTGTAATAACACAATCTGGGACCTGAAGGGAAATGTAAAATGGCAATTTGAATATCCGAAAGATGAAAACGGGAATGCGATGAATGCAGTTAAGATTCCTCCTTACGTACAGGAACATATGCATCTTGTTCATGCTATTCGTACCGGAAATTATGTGAATGAAGCTGAACGGACAGCTATTTCGACTTTAACCGCAATAATGGGAAGGACCGCTGCCTATACGGGTCATCTGATTACATGGGATGAGATATTCAAATCCGATATGGACCTTGGTCCTAAAAAAATTGAGTTGGGCCCTGTTGATATGGAATTTGAAACGCCAATCCCCGGCACACCTGTGGCTGTTTAATACATAAATCATTATATTCTGACATAATTTTAAATAATTTAATATGGCACACAAATCATCAAGAAGAGATTTCGTTAAACGATCAGCGGCACTTGTTGCAGGTGCTTTTGTACTTCCACAAATCATTCCTTCTTCAGCGTTTGGGATGGGAAGAAGAATTGCTCCAAGCGATCGTATTGTGATTGGTTCAATAGGCGTCGGATCGCAGGGTATGAGCAATATGAGGGACTTTCTGAGACTCAAAGATGCCTTACAATTCGTTGCAGTCTGCGATGTGGATACACACCATCTGGCTGTAGCCAAAGATACTATTGACCTTGCAAACAAAAACAGTGATTGCCGGATATATGGCGATTACAGGGAATTCCTGGAAAAGGAGAAACCAGATGCTGTATCCATTGCCCTTCCTGATCATTGGCATGGAATCATATATTCAACTGCTGCAAATAAAAAAATAAATGTTTACGGAGAAAAACCAATATGTCGTACCATAAAAGATGGTCAGACTATTGTTAATGCTGTAAAAAGGAACAATATCATCTGGCAGACAGGCAGCTGGCAGCGTTCTGTCGCCAATTTCCACCGTGGAGCAGAACTGGCAATTAATGGAAGAGTAGGTAAAATTAAATATATTGAAGTAGGCCTTCCTGATGGGAATAGAGGTATTGGAACACCACCTGTTAAGCCGGTTCCTGCCGAACTGAACTGGGAAATGTGGCTTGGACCAGCTTTAAAAGTGCCATACCGAGGTGTTTCACATTGGGACTGGCGATGGATACTCGATTATTCAGGTGGTCAGATGACTGACTGGGCAGGTCACCATATTGATATTGCCAACTGGGGAGCAGGACTGGAACATACCGGACCGGTTGAAATTTCAGGTGCAGGCGTTTACCCCGTGGAAGGAATTTTTAATGTTCCTGTTGAATATGATTTTCTATGCAAATATGCAAACGGCATTGAAATGCGCGTAGCAAATGCATCGCGGCTTCCTCTGGGTATGGGAACAACATGGCATGGCGACCTTGGCTGGTTACATGTTGATCGTGGAGATATAATTTCAGCTTCTGATCCAAAAATCCTTAATGAGGTCATTGGAGATAATGAGATCCATTTATATAAGAGCGAGAATCATTGGCAGAATTTTGTGGATTGTGTTAAATCAGGAAAACCGACAATTGCTCCTGTTGAGGTAGCTTACAGGGCGATATCTGTTGCCCTGTTGGGTGAAATTGCCATGACTACCGGGCAGACAATTAAATGGGATCCTGAAAAAGAAGAGATAATAGGCAATCCAAAGGCCACACGCCTGCTGAGCCGTCCCTATCGTCAACCATGGACATTACCAATAGTTTAAACAGAAACCAATATGAAAAAACAATATTTACTTTTAATAGTAGTTGCAGGTTTATTAACCTTCTTTTCTTCATGTAAAAATGAAACTGTATACAAAACGTTAATTATAACAGGTCAGAATAATCATAACTGGAAAGCCAGTTCTCCTGTTCTAAAACAGATACTTGATGAAACTGGTTTGTTTTCTGCAGAGATTATGACTACTCCCGATAAAGGTGGAGATATGAAAACTTTCAATCCCGATTTTTCAAAGTATAAGCTGGTTGTTATAGACTATAATGGTGATTCATGGTCAGAAAAAACGAATAATGCATTCGTTGAATATGTAAAAAACGGAGGGGGAGTAGTATTCTACCATGCTGCAGATAATTCTTTTCCGTCGTGGAAAGAATATAACGAAATGACAGGACTGGGAGGATGGGGTAACCGTAATCAGAAAGACGGGCCATATGTTTATTATAAAAATAATATACTCGTTACAGATACCTCAGTTGGTAACGGTGGTTCTCATGGCAAGAGGAGAGAATTTCTAGTCAGGACCAGGATAACCGATCATCCGATAACCAGGGGTTTGCCTGTAGCATGGTTGCATGGAACTGATGAATTGTACAGCCAGCTTCGCGGGCCTGCTAAAAACATGCAAATCCTTGCAACCGCTTTTGCTGACAGTGCAGCAGGTGGAGGTACAATGAGGGATGAGCCTATGCTTATGACTATCACTTTTGGCAAAGGGAGGATTTTCCATACAACAATGGGACACGCTGATGAAGGTGGTGGTCCGTCAATGCATTGTGTGGGTTTTATTACAACTCTGCAGAGAGGCGCTGAATGGGCCGTTACTGGCGATGTTACCCAAAAGGTGCCCTGGGATTTTCCAAGTGCTGCCGGAGTTGTGCTTCGTCCCGACTTTAAAGAGATGACACTCGATGAAGCATTCGCTAATATCGGAAATTATGAAATACCAAAAAGCACTAAATACCTTTCCTGTATACAGAGTCATATCCGTAACCTTGCAGGTGATGAAACAGGTATACTTAAAATTGAAAAGATGATGGTGAAAGTTCTTAAAAACAATGAAACAACAGTTGAGGCAAAGAAGCTTTTACTTCGCGAACTAAGCTGGATGGGATCAGATTATTCAGTTCCAGCTATTAAAGAACTTGTTTTAAACTCTGAGCTAAAGGATGAAGCTGAATTTGCACTTTCAAGGCTTCAAAAATAATTATGCTTTCACTGGTAATACCGATATTTAACGAAGAGAAACTGGTTGATGAACTGGTTAAAAGGACTATTTCATCTATAGAATCATTTATTCAGGATTATGAGGTGATCTTTGTTGATGACGGTAGCACTGATCAGAGTCTTGAAAAAATTCTGTCGTGGCAGAAGAAGAACAACCACATTAAAATATTATCGCTGTCAAAAAATTTTGGCCATCAGGCGGCTTATACCGCAGGCCTGGAATATTCTGACGGTGACCTGGTTGCTATGATGGATGGTGACCTGCAGGATCCTCCGGAGCTTCTGACTGAGATGTACAAAAAGATCTGTGAAGAAAATTATGATGTTGTAAGCGGGAAAAGAATCGGAAGAAAGGGCAAAAACAGCCGCGATCTTTACGCAGTTTTATTCCATCTTCTATTCAAACATATTGGTGAAATAAAAAACATGGAGAATTCAGGAAATTACTCCATGATGAAGAGGGAAGCGGTAGATGCACTACTCTCCATGAAAGAAAAGGTCAGGTATCTTCCGGGTCTGCGGACTTTTATCGGATTCAGGCAGGGGTATGTCGAATTTGTGAGGGATGACCGTTTTAAAGGACACCCGAAAATGAGCATTCGCAAACTATTAATCCTGGCAGCAGATGCCATTTTTTCATTTTCAAGGTTCCCGATACGTTTTTGTCTGATACTTGGGTCAATAGGAGCCCTGGTTTTTATGGGAGCGGGAATCTATGTTTTAGTTGCTAAGGCATATGGATTTGCAGTAATAGGATGGTCATCCACTATGCTCAGTATTTACTTTCTTGGTTCTATCCAATTGGCTTTCATGGGAATTCTTGGGGAATATGTTTACAGGAACTATAAAGAATCGCAAAACCGTCCGGTCTATTTTGTCAAAAAGTTCTATGATGGCGGTACGGAAAAATGATGAATGAGATAAGATTAAAATATATCTTTATTTTTTCCTCTGCATTTCTTCTTGTTCTGATGCTGCTTTTAAGCAAAAATGCAGGCATCACCTGTGATGAGGTCCTTCATTATAATCATTCTGTTTCAGTTTATAACTATTTTGAATCTCATGGTGAAGATCAGTCTGCACTTTGTACTCCGGTTACTAATCTGAAGTACTATGGACAGTCCTATGATAACATTGTAACAATTCTGGTCAAATGGTTTAATATTGAGGATGTTTACAGCTTCCGGCACCTGATGAGTACTATTGCAGGGTGGCTGGTTATTCTTATAACCGCACTTTTTGCTATCTGGCTGGCAGACTATAAGTCAGGTATTCTTGTACTTATCCTTTTTGCTGTTTCCCCGACTTTCCTGGGCCACACACAGAATAACCTGAAAGATATTCCATTTGCGCTGGCTTACATTGCCAGTACTTTTTTCACACTAAAATTTCTTGTTTCAGGCAGAAAAAACTCTTATCGTGATATAATATTTCTGACAGCCAGTATCGCTTTCTCCATCAGTATTCGGGCAGGAGGGTTGTTATCGATTTGTTACCTGTTCTTTTTCTTTTTCATATACTATCTCTTTAAATTCCTCAGAGAAAATAAAATTGATTTAATTGAAATCAGAACCAAGTTTTTTTGGATCTGTTGTATTACTGTTATTTCCTGGTTCTTAAGCATCTTATTGTGGCCCTATGCCCTTCAGGGGCCTGTCAAAAATGTCATTGAATCATACCGGGTAATGGCTCATTTTCCTTCGACTTTCCGTCAGATCTTTGAAGGTAAAGTCGAATGGTCTGATTTTATGCCATGGTACTATCTTCCTAAATCAATGGCGATTACAATTCCCATTGTCGTGATGACAGGTTTGGCATTATTCAGTATTTTCTATAGATCTAAATTCAATTCTGAAAAATCTATACTATATGGATTTGCAATTTTCACAGTACTCTTCCCCCTGGTCTTCGTGGTTTATGAGAAATCGAATCTGTACTCTTCATGGAGACAATTTCTTTTTATTTATCCGGGAATCGTATTACTGGCTTCAACAGGTTATCATCACTTTTATGAATATCTAAAAAGCAAATATTTAAAATGGGGAATGGTTGCTTTAATAGGTGTACTTTCATTCCATCCCCTTAAGTTCATGTTAAACAATCCTAAGTTTTATTATTTATATTATAATCAGCTGGTTGGAGGATTAAGGGGAGCTTATTCAAATTATGAAACAGATTACTATTATGTGAGTCAGACTGATGCATCAAAATGGCTCATTGATTATCTCAAACATAAGAATATCAGCGGCAAAATAAAAGTTAAGGCGACATTCTCGGCAGAATGGTTGTTTCGCAATCATCCCGAAATTGAAACATCTTATTTCAGGTATGAAGAGAGAAGCCAGTCAGATTGGGATTATGCGATTACGGCCAACAGGTATATTTCTCCTTTCCAGTTAAGAAATAATATCTGGCCGCCTGAAAATACCATACATATTGTCTATGCCGATAAGGTCCCTGTCTGTGCCGTGATTGAAAGAAAATCGAAAGACGACTACGCTGGTTATGTTGCTCTTTCTGAGGGAAGGAGCAAAGAAGCGATTGGTTTCTTTGAAAAAGCTTTAAGAATTGATGATCGTGATGAAATGATTTTTTATAATTTTGCGGCAGCTTTATATAACGATGGCCAGTATCAGAAGGCCGATTCACTTTTAAAAAGAGGTTTAGAGATAAATCCTGATTTTGAACCGATCCTTATGTACCTTGGTAACATTGCCAGGTCACAGAACAGGACAGATGAGGCAATAAGATACTATGAAAAAGTTATTGAAGCTGACAGAAAGTATTTTGAAGCATATGTCGGAATGTCTGAATTATTGATAGACAAGGATTTAATAAGGGCACGTAAATTACTCACCACCTGCCTTAACATGAATCCCCACTATAAGCCGGCAATTATTGCACTAGCTGATACTTACAGGAATTCAAACCCGGATATTGCTAAAAAATATGATGAACTTGCAAACACAATTAATTAATTTATAAATAGTTAAATAATGAAAAAATCAATTTTAGTGTTTTCGATGACATTGCTCCTTATTCTTAGTGGTTTGAATGTGGCAGCAGGGCAGGAGCAACCAAAACCAAAGAAAGATACAGTTAACATGGATACCAATGCCAAGCCAACTTATTATTATCCGGTTGAGGATGATAAGAAAGGAAAAAGTCCTGTTGCAACTATCGCAATTGTTGCCGGAGCAGTTGTTGTAGTCGGTGCGGGTGCATTTTTTCTGCTCAAAAAGAAAAAGTAATTTTAATCTGTCCAATCAGCCGGTTGATTTGCTGGAATAATGGATAAGCTAAAAATATCGACTGCCCAGTTTGAAAACAGGAGCGGCGACAAGGAGTTCAATCTGTCAAGAATTGAAAGTCTGGCACGTGCCGCTGCCATAAAGGGTTCCCATGTTATTGCTTTTCATGAATGTTCTGTTACCGGCTATTCATTTGCACGGCATCTGTCAAGAGAGGAAATGACGGATCTGGCAGAGTTTATACCTGGAGGTCCGAGTATTGAAAAGCTGACAAAGATTGCATCAAAGAATAGTATCTATATTCTGGCCGGGTTATTTGAAAAAGACGAGGATGGGAAATTATACAAAACATATGTATGTGTTGACAGGAATGGATTGGTTGCAAGTTACAGGAAATTGCATCCTTTTATAAACCCCTTCTTAACTCCGGGAGACAAATATTGTACATTCGATCTTAATGGCTGGAAATGTGGGATTCTGATCTGCTATGATAACAATATTATAGAGAATGTCAGGGCAACAACTCTATTGGGAGCTAACATCATTTTTATGCCGCACGTTACCATGTGCACACCCTCAACTCGTCCCGGAGCAGGTTTTGTCGATCCAAAATTATGGGATAACAGGGAAGTGGATCCCACATCTCTCAGGCTTGAATTTGATGGAATGAAAGGGCGTGACTGGCTGATGAAATGGTTACCGTCAAGAGCTTATGATAATGGAATTTATGTTGTGTTTTCAAATCCTATCGGTATGGATGATGACCAGCTGAAGAATGGCTGCTCAATGATATTAGATCCGTTTGGAGACATTATAGCGGAATGCCGGACACTTGGCGATGATTTCGTTTCAGCAATTCTGACTCCTGAAAAACTTACTCAGTCAGGTGGTCATAGATATATAATGGCCAGGATACCCGAACTCTATAAAGATATAATCGGGCAACCTCATATATCTGAACAAAAGGTTATCTGGCTTAATCCTGATAAAAAAGAAAACATAGAATCTTAATCCCTTTTGTTACTAAAAAAGGACATGCCATGGCATGTCCCTACTTTTGTCTTTTTCCTTTTGTCTTTTATCTTATTAAACTTTAACCCAGATATTTCCTCCCTTATTTGAATCTACAACGGCGTGAATGAACTTCATTCCTCTGACTCCATCGTGAACAGTGGGGAATTCTCCAGGGGTAAATTTCTCACCTCTGATTGACTTTGCAGTACCTTTATATATATTAGCAAGAGCTTCATAGATTCCCTCGGGATGACCTGAAGGCATCGTATGACTGCTTTCTGCAAGCTGATCATTGAATCCGTGTGCCGGTTTAAATATTTTTGTTGGTTCAGTATCGCTTAACATATAAAGATAGTTCGGGTTTTCCTGGGCCCACTTAAGGCTGGCTTTTGATCCGTAAACTGCTATTGTAAGATTATTTTCTTCACCGCCGCAGACCTGGCTGGCTCTGATAACTCCTTTCAGGTTTTTGCTGAAACGCAATAAAACAGTTCCATCAAGGTCAAGCTGGATATCCTCTTTAACAGGATTAAGATCAGAAAGTACCTCTTTCACCTCAAGGCCTGTAGTATATTCAATTAGGTTAAAGGCATGCACCCCGATATCACCCATACAACTGCTGGCACCTGCATGTTTTGGATCGAGCCTCCAGACTCCTGTTATCCTGCTGACCGTCCCATGTATTATTGAATTGATCCAACCCTGATAATACTGGGCATCAATGCGTTGGATTGTGCCAAGGAGGCCTTTTGATATAATATCCCTCATCTGCCGGATCATAGGATAACCGGTGTAAGTATGAGTCAGCGCAAATGTCAACTTCTTTTCAGTAACCATTTTTTCCAGCTCTTCTGCTTCACTGACAGTCATTGTCATTGGCTTTTCACAAACCAGGTTAAATCCGGCATTCAGAAGACTTTTAGCAAAAGGGAAATGCAGAGCATTTGGAGTAACTATTGATACAACCTGCATACGAGAATCAGAAGGTAAGGATGACTCTGATTTGATAAGGTCATCCACACTTTTATAACATCGTTCAGGACTGATACCCTCATTTTTTGCAAATTGCTTACTTTTTTCATAATCAACATCAAACACCCCACCAACAAGTTCGAAATCATTACAGATTCTGGAAGCGCGACGATGTGCGTCACCGATGAATGCCCCAATCCCCCCGCCAATCATTCCCATTTTAATCTTCTTCATACTTTTATCTTTTTACTTTTGTATTTTGTCTTTTATTATACATGTTTTCTTTTCCATATATGCAGAAAGATGAAGCTGATAATCAGTACAGCCGGTACAAATCCAACAAATCTTAATGTGTGTTCCCCACCGGTAAGCTGAGCTGCAGCCCAGGTTGCTGCCTCTTTAGTTCCGGCAAGTGCTGATTTTAATAATTCAACTGTTTGGCCGGCAGGGACTGCTGCAAAGGTTTGTGCATCAAAGATTGCCCCGAGAACAGGCTGAGCAATCGCACCACCCAGGAAGCCGATACCACCCATGATTGCGAGACCCAGAGCACCGCTCTGAGGAATATTCTCGGATACAAATCCCAGCATAGATGGCCAGAAAAATGCCACACCCAAAGCGAAAATTCCTGCTGATGCAAATACCAATGCTCCGCTGGTATAACCCATCAGGATACATCCAATAAATGCCAGGATTGAAGATGTAAGCAGTACAACCGTTGACTTAAAATTATGTATCAGGGTACCTCCAAACTGCCGGGTAAGTGCCATTATACCTGATATCCAGACAAGGAGAAGAATAGGATTATGGGAAACATTTGCCAGTAATGCCGCAATCCATTGGTTTGTTCCCAGCTCCGTACCACCGGTAAGGATCATGCAACAAGCCATGAAAATAAATAATGGACTCACACATGCTTTTAACATGTCTTTATAGGTAAATCCGGAGACAACCCGTTCTGTTTGTGGAAACTCCTTGTTAAGAAACATATACCCATAAGTAAAAGTCGGCAACAGCATTATACCCATCGCATAACGCCAGTTTAAAAGTCCGATCTTGTTAAAAAGAAAAACTATCAGCCCACCAATCACTATTCCTGTAGGAAACCAGGCGTGAAAACGGTTAAGCCTACGTGTTTTCTGGTCAGTGTACATACTTGTTATTAAAGGATTACATGCAGCCTCAACGCTGCCATTTGCTATCCCGATTAACAATGTGGAGATGAAGAGCGACCAAAATCCTGTTGCTATAATTGTAAGAATTATCCCTGCAACATGGCATAAGAAAGCAATTGAAATGATCCTTCCGATACCAATAATATCAACAAGTGGTCCTCCAAAAACCATTGCCAGGGTAAAGCCCCAGAATGCGGTTCCTACAATCCATCCCACTTCGGTATGGGTAAGGTTGAATTCAGTTGCCCATGCCTGTACAAATGAACCCCTGGTGGCAAAGGCTAATGCAGTAACAACTAATGCAACACAGCTTGCATTGAACAATTGAGTTTTCTTTATGGTCTCCATTTTGAGGTTGTCGGGTTTAATTAGTTTTAAGAGTTATCGTTAATTTGTATTTCAATTTATTTTTTTTC
>Ga0182027_10005569_pt1 | contig 19107 bp, 15 predicted proteins | sample 712E1DmetaG_FD_121300 | JGI IMG/M metagenome (GOLD analysis project Ga0182027, IMG submission 121300) | Permafrost microbial communities from Stordalen Mire, Sweden - 712E1D metaG (Illumina Assembly) | ecosystem: Environmental > Terrestrial > Soil > Wetlands > Permafrost | place: Sweden...
CCCACTTATTGTAAAATCAGGCATTATGAATAACAATTCAACAGGATACTGGAATAAGACAAAAGAAAAACTCAAACAGAAATATCCAATTATTACTGAAAAAGATCTGGCCTTTAGCGAAGGCAAGGAAAATGAGATGATAGAGATTCTTGGATATAAACTTGGGAAGACAAAAATTGAGTTGATGTACATTATCGCAGCTATGTAACGCAAGTATATATGACAGGAAAAGCTCGGGGAATACTGAAATTTTAATCCTGCATCTTATCAATCTATTTCTCTTTTGAAAAAATCCTAAGAGATCTGCCATTAATTATAACATAAAACATGTGAATGATGTAACTTATTCACAAAGTCATGTAATGGTTTCCGGAATAAATAGGTTCACATTTGTGCTGTGAAGATTTTTTCACAACTAATAATATAAAAATGAGGGTGAACAGAAGCTTACAAAAAGTCGTTCAGGAGGCAATCAAATGTGAACCGGCAATGAACGCAACTGAAACCAGTATTGATACAAGTTTCGGAAAGTACCTGAAAAAGTTCATTATTTTAGTCAGCCTGGCAGGAATAGGATTATTCCTCAATTCCTGTATGAGCGGTTATGTTGCTACAGAACCTGCATATACGGTATATGCAAGACCACCACAGCCAAGCAGTACCCATATCTGGATAGATGGCGATTGGGGCTGGAATAGCCAAAGTCACATGTATGTTCAAAGGGCTGGTTATTGGGATCAGCCGAGACAAGGGAAGACGTATGTATCAGGTTACTGGCAGACAACTCCACGCGGAAAAACATGGTCCAAAGGTCGTTGGCAGTCGACAGGCCGCCAGACGAAAAATCATAGTCGGTAATCGTATTGATTATTCATTATTCAGACATCAGGTGAATTATTCTTTAATGATGCACTTTTTAAACTGAGGTTGGTATCAATTGAATAAACCTGATGTATGAATGATGTAACTTTTTGCCAGAGTTGAATGACATCTCCGGTAGTCAGAATCTAATCTTTGTTTTATCAAATTAACTCAATATTACAATGAGAAAATCGATTTTAGGCACTCCTTTAACAGAATTACAGGCTGGTACGATTTTGAAAAAAATTATCTTCATTTTAATCCTGGGAATCTTTAGCCTGGGGTCAATGGCAAATCCAAAACTGGCATCAAAACAACAAATAGGGATGTTTATTAATTCAAAAACATGTGTTGTGCTTGAGAATGCTAACATATCTTATAATATATTAATTAAGGATGCCGTTCAGAATTTTTGGAAATCCACAGAATTTGAGTTTATCGACCAGCAGGAATTTGAAAAGCGACGGTTTGATTCAAGGTATTCTTTCTTGGTTCTTTTTACTGGAGTTTATGATAAAGATCCGGGCGGAGTAAGCTATAATTACTTAAGCCTTGTTCTGGGAAATGCAGCAAATGATATTGCCAAAATGCCCGAATTATGCAGCATACCGCTGTCATATTCCGGCGACTTTAATAATGATTACGACTATGTTGTACCCGCAATTGTTAAATTCATGCAGAAACATGTGAAAAATCTTGAAAACTATCGTTTTTTAATTTCACTGAAAGGATTGAAATACTACAATGGCTCAACGGGTTTTAAAGATAAGGTTTTGCTGTTTAATAAAGACATGATGGCCCCAGATGCTGACTCACCTGAGAAAATTAAAGCGGTATATCCATACTATGTTAAACTGCTTAATTCATCGGAGATTAAGGAAGAGCTGGCATCACAGCCGACAAATGCCCTGTTTCATTTTCATGTTGGTCCAACAAAGAATTCAGGTGCGGGAAAATGCTTTGAGATGATTTTTGATATTGATGGTAACATGTATTACTATAATTCCCGCAAAATCACTAATGACAACGAGAATGGTTTTAATCTGAAAGATTTTTATTCTATCAGGTAAAGGAATTTATTTATAACATAATAATCATAACCAATGAAAATTCTGATAATTGGATTTCTTGCTTTTTTTGGCTGGTCCGCATTATCTACTCATCTGTATGTCTGTAAGATAAAAGGTTTATGCGACGAACCGATGACCATGCAAACACAAGTGACTGACAATAAAGATATCATTGCCGGTAACATATCAGGTAAACCTTTAGCTCCTGAACAGGCAACGTCCCCCGGAGAACTTTCAATATACTTTGCATTTGACAAATCCGGGTTTGACTCTGATTCAATAACAGAAAAGTATTTTGATATATCAAATAAATACCTGGATCAAAACTCTCAGGCCAGGATCAATATCACAGGCTATACCGATGCAGTTGGATCCGATGAATATAACCAGGCACTGGGTTATCGCCGGGCTCAAAGCTTGCAGAATTATTTTAAAAGTAAGGGCATGCAGGCAGATAAAGTTATAATAGAATCAAGGGGCGAGAAGGAGCCTGTAGGGGATAATAATTCATCAGCAGGCAGAGCAAGCAACAGGAGGGCAGTAATAACAATTAAAAATTAAAATCATGAATACTATATTAATCCTATTGGTACAGACAAAAAGCGGAGCAGCCATTGAAATACTTTCTTTTTTACTGGTCGCTGCCATCATCGGGTATATAACTGCGTGGCTTTATTATAAGTCAATTTATCATGAAAATCTTACCGCTGCTGAATCAGATAAACACGAATTGAATAATCGAATTGTGAATCTTGATGCTGAGATATTTAATCTGAAAGAGAGCCTTGACATTAAAGATGCAGAGATAAAACATCTTACTCTGGAGGTAAAAGCTCTTAAGGCGCTTCAGGCAGAGGCTGTTAAGGAAACAGACGATATAACATTAAAAAACAAAAGAACAGAACAACTGCTGTACGAGAAAGATGAAGCATTGATCCATATTGCACAAAACAAGCATCTGCTTGATTATAAAAGCTTTGGCACTGCAACGGAAGCAGAAAAAGATGACTTGAAAATGATTAGCGGGATAGGTCCCTTTATCGAGGAGAGGCTTCATGCCCTTGATATTTTTACTTTCAGTCAGATTAGTAAATTCACTACTCAGGATATTAATACTATTAATGATGCGATTATTTACTTCTCAGGAAGAATTGAAAGGGACGAATGGGTCGCGCAAGCCAGGGAACTTGTCCATGATAAAGATATTAGGGATGAGTTGTTTAAACGAATCAGCGAAAGGAAGGCCAGCATTTACTACAACAGAATAGGGACAGCTAAAAAAGAAGAAGCTGACGACCTGACTATCATCAGTGGTATTGGTGGCTGGATAAAGGAAAAGCTCAACATGCTGGATATTTATACATTCAGGCAGATCAGTAATTTTACCAGAGAAGATGTTATTGCTGTCACTGAGGCAATTGAATATTTCCCCGGAAGGATTGAAAGGGATGAATGGATACTTCAGGCCAAGGAACTTGTCCGGATCGCTGGCAATAAGTCGGACCTGCTTAAACGCATAAGGGACAGACAAGGAAGAATCTACTTTGACGGGTTGGGGTATGCGCACAAACATGAGGCAAATAATCTAACCTTGATTGATGGCCTCGGACTATGGGTTGAGGAACGTCTGAACCTGCTTGGCATATATACTTTTGATCAGATAAGTAAGCTGACTCCCAAAGATATTGAAACCATTACTGAAGTCCTGGAAATTATTCCCGGTCGTATCGAGCACGACAACTGGGTAGGTCAGGCCCGCGAGCTTGCAGAAAAGAAAGTGCAAGTATTATAAAACACATTTTTAATAATGTGCGAATGATGTAAATCTCATCAATCATTGTGTAACGCTTTACCTTTAACCTATCCTTATCTTTCGGAGGTTTTTATTCCTGAAATACTGTATGAAACATTTCATACTCATAGTAAATGAAAAGAATAACTTTTACGGCATTCATACTGTTCGCAACATTTGCATCAGGCACTGGAGGACCTTCCGGATCCATAAAGCAATTTATTGATAATAAGTCGTTTCGCTCATGTTACGAGATTGACAATGAATATCTTCTTTCGGGCAATATACTGCCTTTATTTTATATAAACAGGTTCTATGCTCCTGCCTGGTTCGACCAAAATGTTTTAAGCAATAATGGGTATGCTCTGCTGAATTATATCCGTCACATAGACCAGCAGGGTTTGCAGCCAAATGATTATCATTTGGGCTTAATTGAAAAGTACCTTGGGAAAATGCAACCGGATTCACTGCCAGATAAGGAAGATAAGATAAAGCTGGATGTCCTTCTTACTGATGCTTTTATGTTGCTGGGCTCGCATCTTTATTATGGCAAAGTCGATCCTGAAAAGGAGGGAGCCAGCTGGAAAATGCAGCGCAAGGAACCTGATCTGAGACTCGATCTTAAACTTGAGAAAGCTTTGGCAGAGAATAACGTGGCAAACGAGCTTAACATGCTTGCTCCCCGGTATTGTTCTTACTGGATGATGAAAAATGAGCTTGCATTTTTTCTTGGGCTGGATGAACATTCATGGCCGGCAATACAATGTGATCTGGCAATTAAGCCGGGAGAATCAAATCCTTTGATTCCGATAATCAGGCAAAGGCTTATTATGCTCAGATATAAGTTATCAGACAGTATTTCTATGATATCTGATGTGGAATTTGGTAAACAGCTCAAAATGTTTCAGAATGACTGGGGTTTAAATCCCGATGGTGTATTTGGAAAAACAACTCTGGAAGTTTTGAACAGCGTGCCTGGCATGCTTATTAACAAATTGAAAGTCAATATGGAAAGGTTCAGGTGGCTTCCATTACAGTTGACTGAGAAATATATTATTGTAAATATTGCCAATTTTGAGCTGGATCTGATAAGGGGAACAGATACGCTTATTTCGATGAGAGCAATAGTTGGCAGGGAATGCCGGAAGACTCCTGTTTTTAATGACCGGATGACCTATATTGTTTTTAACCCCAGCTGGACAGTGCCTCCTACAATTCTTCGGGAAGATGTTATTCCTGAATTACTCAAAGGCCCAGAATACCTTGCGAAGAATAATATGAAGCTGTTCAGGAATGACGGTTCAGAGTTAGCTTACAACGAAATAGACTGGTCAAAGATTTCGATAGATTATTTTCCTTATATAGTTCGGCAGAATCCGGGACCTGCCAATGCCCTGGGCAGGGTGAAATTCATGTTTCCGAATTCCGACAATGTCTATATACATGATACTCCGTCAAGAGGATATTTTGCACGTGAAGACAGGGCTATCAGTTCGGGTTGTATAAGGGTGGAAAAGCCTTTTGATCTCGCAGTTTTGTTGCTTTCTGATACGCACGAATGGTTGCCGGAACGCATCCGCGATACAATGCAACAGGATAAGGAAGAAACGGTACGTTTAAAAATTCCTGTCGATGTAGTTTTGATTTACCTGACAGCCTGGACTGATGGGAAGGACAGAATACAATTCCGAAAGGATGTTTATCAGATAGATGAAATGGTGCTGGAAGCTTTAAATCAAAAACCAGTAGCAGTTAATGTCCAGGCTGGTCTTTTCTTATAAGACCGGTTTCTTTATTGAGTTTTAAGAAAGTGGGAATAATATAATTTTTCTATAGGATTATGTAACAAATAATATAACGCCTGAATCTATTTTTATGCACTTAAAATTCATCCACAGGAGAAATAATTTAAGAATTCAGGTTTAATAGTGATAGATAAGAAAAACACCTTCGTTATGTTTCTTTTAGCTTCTCTTCCGGCAGGAAGTGTGTTATGGCTTCAACCATGAGCATCTGATAAAAAGGAGCCGATAATCGACTAACTAATAAAACTGCCGGTTGATTGCTTTTATTTTATTATTTTTATATGGTTTGTTTTATATTAAGTGGGAAATAAGTAATTAATATATATAAACAATAGGGATGCCCCGCTCATTAAACACCCATGGTACCACAATCATAATAGGATATACTATCGAAGTTTTACGAGTCGGGTAATATTATTTAATATATATGCGAGTAAAACCCAAGAAACTGAAATCAACAGTATTATCAAAAGAAAGAACTTCTGATTCAGATACCGGGCAGTTTCCTATAGTAGGTATCGGTGCTTCGGCCGGCGGGCTGGAAGCGTTGGAACAATTTCTGGGTAATGTGCCTGAAAAAAGCGGGATGGCATATGTCGTTGTACAGCATCTTGATCCTACTCAGAAAGGTATGTTACCGGAATTACTTCAGCGGGTTTCCCTGATGCCGGTTTTTCAGGTGAAAGACCGTATGGCAGTAAAACCAAACTGCGTGTATGTAATTCCTCCAAATAAAAGCATGTCTATATTAAATGGTGTGCTTCACCTGTTTGAACCAATGGAAGTAAGGGGACTGCGTCTCCCGATTGATTTTTTCCTGCGCTCGCTTGCCGACGACCGCCATGAACGAAGTATCGGACTCATCCTGTCAGGAATGGGCTCCGATGGCAGTTCAGGATTAAAATCAATAAAAGAAAGGAATGGAATAGTGATGGTGCAGGAGCCTTCCAATGCAAAATTCGACAGTATGCCACGCAATGCGATCGATTCGGTTTTGGCCGATATTGTTGCTCCTGCAAATTTATTGCCTGAAAGGCTTATAGAATTTCTTAAACATATTCCTATTGTCAGATCAGATCTGGACATAGAAATCAAAGATAAAAGCTCACTCGAAAAAATAATAATTCTGCTCAGGACTTATACTGGTAATGATTTTTCATTTTATAAAAAGAATACCATATATCGCCGCATTGAAAGGCGCATGGGTGTACACAATATTGATAAGATATCTTTGTATGTAAATTTCTTGCAGGACAATCCGATTGAAGTGAATATACTATTTAAAGAATTGATGATTGGTGTTACTAATTTTTTTCGCGATCCTGAAGTATGGGAGAATCTGAAAGAGAAGGTAATTCCAAACATTATTTCCAACCTTCAGCCCGGTTCAATATTGCGGGCGTGGGTACCAGGGTGTTCAACCGGAGAAGAGGCATATTCATTAGCCATCGTGTTTAAAGAAGTGGTTGAAAAAATTAATCCCCATGGAGGCTTTTCATTACAGATATTTGCTACTGATCTTGACAGTGAAGCTATTGAAATAGCCAGGAAAGGCATATTTTCTGCAAATATAATTGCCGATGTATCACCAGCTCGTTTGAATCGTTTTTTTCTTGCTATGGATGATGGCTATTTTATTAATACTGAAATCAGGGAAACCATTGTGTTTGCACAACACAACATCATAATGCATCCCCCTTTTACAAAGATCGATATACTATCCTGTCGCAATCTGCTTATTTATCTGGAGCCCGAATTGCAAAAGAAATTACTAAGTCTGTTTTTCTATAGTCTTAACAGTAAGGGAATCATGGTGCTGGGCAGTTCCGAAACTTTGGGAGCACAGAGTCATCTGTTTTCATCGCTTGATGCAAAATTGAAAATCTTTAAACGCGCCATTTCCGCCCAGATACCTGAATTATTTGATTTTCCTACTACTTATTCCCGGAACAGACCAGCCAGCATTGATAAGCTTATTCCTGCAAAACCAGTCCCCAGTATTCAGACTCTTGCAGATCAATTATTGTTACAGAATTTTGCGCCTGCTGGTGTTCTTGTTAACGAGAATGGCGACATAATTTATGTCAGCGGTCATACTGGAAAATACCTTGAGCCAGCAGTTGGTAAAGCAAATATGAATATTTTTGCAATGTTGCGTGAAGGGTTGCGCAACGAATTCCCTGTTGCTTTTCGTAAAGCCATAATGAATAGAGAGACAGTGATTCTTCATAATGTCAGATTAGGTACAAATGGAAATGCACAGAAATTAGATATTAATATTCAATGGCTTGATAAACCTGATTCTCTGAGCGGCAAGATTATGATAATCTTTACGGAGGTGCTGGAAACAGGCGATATTAAGCTTCAGGCAAGAAAAGAAAAGAAGACTATAAAGAGTATCAGGCAATCAGAGCTTGAGAAAGAGTTAAAGGATACACATGAAAAGATGCAGGACACCCTCGAAGAAATGCAGACTTCGCAGGAAGAACTGAAATCTTCAAACGAGGAGCTGCAATCTACCAATGAGGAACTGCAATCTACCAACGAAGAACTTACAAGTTCAAAAGAAGAAATGCAAAGCATGAATGAAGAACTTCAGACGCTGAATGCTGAATTGCAATCGAAAGTGGATGATTTTTCGCGGGTGAACAATGATATGAAGAACTTGCTTAACAGTACCGATATTGCCACATTGTTTCTCGATAAAGAATTAAATATTCGTCGTTTTACTATTCAGGCAACCAAAATAATTAAGCTGATAAAAAGCGACATCGGCCGGCCTTTTACCGACCTTGTTACCGACCTCATTTATCCCGAATTGTCTGCTGATGCTCTTGAAGTATTAAAGACGCTGGTATTTATACAAAAACCTATTCCTACAAAAGACGGGAGATGGTTCAATATTCGCATTATGCCATACCGGACTTTAGATGATAGGATAGACGGCCTGGTAATAACATTTATAAACATCTCTGAACTTAAGAAGGTGGAACTAAAGTTGGATGAAACGGAGAAGGTGAATAATTTGCTGTTCAATTTATCTTCAGATATTCTGATTAAACTATCAACCGACTTGAAAATTGCTGATTTTAATCCGACAGCTGAAAAATTCTTTGGGATGAGTCGTGAAGATGTTCTGAACAGGAATTATATTCAGTTGTTTGTTCCTGAAACTGAAAGAAAAGGTACTGAAAATAATATCAATAAACTGCAATCACAATTGCTGAATGGTAAATTCAAAATGCAGGTAATAGCTGCCGGAGGCACTTTGACAGTTGTTAAATGTTCCGTAAATATGCTTCTTAATAGCCTGAAAATGGCAGCAGGAATGATTCTATCACTTAAAAAATAGCTATAAAATGAGTAACAAAGACGAGAATTTCAATAATGAGCAAATGCTTCGCAGAAAAGCAGAAGAACAACTGAAAAAGAAACAAAAAAAAGCGGACCAGCCGATAATTGAAGCTGATGTGAAAAAGCTATTGCATGAACTGCAGGTGCATCAGATAGAATTAGAAATGCAGAACGAAGAGCTGACCCTTGCAAATCTGACAGCAGAAACGGCTCTTAAAAAATACACCATGTTATACGATTTTGCCCCAATGGGTTATTTTACGCTCGATAGCGAGGGCAGTATCATTGATCTGAATTTCACCGGCGCCGACATGCTTGGCGAGAAACGCTTTAGCCTGGTCAATGCAAATATTAAGCTATTCATTTCTGAAGATTCAAAGGTTGTATTTAATAAATTCTTCAAGAAAGTTTTTGCCAGTAATACAAAAGAATCATGTGAAGCAATGCTTGGTTATGAAAATAATCCTTTATGCCATGTTTATATGGAAGGTATCGTTACAGGCGACGATCATAAATGCCTTTTATCGGTCGTCGATATATCAGACTTCAGAAAGCAAATCGATTCATAAACCAGTTGTTTGAGCATTTATTTCTATGAGAGCAATCGTGAACAAAATGTTTACCAGAGAGATGCTATTTAATTGAACTTCTTGAATCAAAAACCAGAAGCAGTCAATGACAAAGCTATCCTTTTGTTGCAGAAGTTATTTTAGTGATAATCTGCGAGTTGGATGTATAACTTTTTTCCGGAGCATAAATAAATAAACATGAACCACCTTTGATGGTCTGGATAATTCCTTTACTCAGTTCTTCTGGAACAGCCGGACAACCAAGACTACGGCCAAGCCTGCCATATTTCCTGATAAAGTCAGCCGATACATAATCAGCACCATGAATGACGATCGCACGTTCCCGGGCTTTATCATTGATACCTGCCTCCAGGCCGTCAAGAGCGAGGGATAAACCATGTTTACCTATATATGTTTCACCAGTAGCGTAAAAACCAGGGCTGCTAGCGTTGGAACCCGGGATGTTTGAAAACTTCTTCGCCATAAGGTCACCGGAATTACGGCCATGAGAAACCAGACAACGAAATAACACTTTCCCATTGATAAGATCCAGCACCCAAAGCCTTTTCATGTCGGACGGAAGACTAAAGTCAATGATTGTAATCACCTCAGGACGACTTACTGATTGCTCTCCGATAAGAATTTCATAACCGGCGAGGGCGGTTTGAAGCAACTTTAATGGTGGAAATTCTGAACTGTCTTTTGACTGTGAAAATAGGAACCTGTCAATAAGCCCTGGAGGGATGCTGTAATGCGCCTCAACAACCCCCAATGAGCGTATAGCAGAGATGTGAAATAACAATAAAAAAACAAACAATAGTTTTCTCGACATTTTGACAAAAATACTGATTTATAAGTAAAACGTGTGAATGATGTAACTTATTTCAAAGGTTATGTAACACTTTCCTAAATCAAAGGATGCACCTTTGTTCGGAAAACCTTAAATCATATCAGGTAAAACAAATGAAGAATTGCATAAGACTATTGCAGCACTTTAATCATGAAAAAATTCAATCCTGTTATTAAAGTAAAAAAAATTGCAACAGAGCAATCCATCAGGCTCGTCGAAAAAACTATTGCAAAAACTGCCAAGGCAAGCAACTTTGTAACAAGTATTGCCGATGTCTTCCTGTTTATTACGCGAGTCGTAAAAGAAACATTTTCGCGCAACTTTGAGTTTAAAGAGTTTTTACGTCAATGTTTTCAAATCGGATATAAAACATTACCTCTCATTTCGGTTACAGGTATAATAATGGGTTTGGTGCTTACTATTCAGTCACGGCCTGCTCTTTTAAGCTTTGGGGCAGTCGGCTTGCTTCCAGGAATGGTGGCTGTATCTCTTATCAGAGAAATGGGGCCGGTTATAACAGCCTTGATATGTGCAGGGAAAATAGGCTCAGGTATGGGCGCAGAGTTAGGTTCAATGAAAGTATCAGAGCAGATTGATGCTATGGAAGTATCATCTACCAATCCCGTGAAATTTTTAATTGTCACAAGAGTGCTGGCGGCTACGCTGATGATACCATTACTGGTATTATATGCCGATGCTCTGGGCATATTAGGTTGCTGGGCGGGAGCAAATATCAAGGGAAATGTAACTTTAGTTTTGTTTTTCTCACAGGCATTCGGCCATATTGAGTTTATTGATTTTTTACCGGCTCTTGTTAAAACCTTCTTTTTTGGTGCGGTGATTGGTTTTGTCGGATGTTATAAAGGATATAAGGCAGGGCGTGGAACAGAGAGTGTGGGTATAGCTGCGAATTCGGCTGTGGTTCTATCCTCTTTGCTTGTGATAGTTATAGATTTGATTGCTGTACAAATTACCGATATGCTATGAATACATTACAAACAGCAACTGTCGCTACAGAAAAAGCAGGAAGTCCTGATCATGTTATTGAAATAATCAATCTGAGGAAAGGATTTGGCACAGAGGATGTATTAATAGATGTATCGCTGAAGCTTTATAATGGAGAAAACCTCGTCGTGCTCGGAAAATCAGGCTCAGGAAAATCAGTCCTTATACAGTGCATTGTTCGTTTACTTGATCCCGACGAAGGAATAATTAATGTGCTTGGAGAAAATGTGATTGAATTAGATCATGACAAGTTAGGAGAGTTGAGAAAGAAAATCGGTTTTCTATTTCAGAGCGGTGCATTGTATGATTCCATGACCGTAAAACAAAATTTGGAATTCCCATTGCGAAGAATAAGAAGGGATTTTAATCAAAAAGAGATAGATGAGAAAGTAAGAGAAGCTTTGGAAAATGTCGGATTATATGATGCCCTGGATAAAATGCCATCGCAATTATCAGGTGGGATGCGAAAGCGAATCAGCCTGGCACGAACCCTTGTTGTTGACCCGATGATTATGCTGTATGATGAACCGACAACCGGGCTGGATCCGGTAACTTCAGATGAGATAAGTTCACTAATCAACGAAGTTCAAAAAAAATATAAAACTTCTTCTATTATCATCACACATGATATTGAATGCGCCCGGACAACAGCAAACCGTATTATAATGTTACTTGACGGAAAAGTTTACGAGGAAGGAGAGTTGGAAAAGTTTGAAAAGTCGACTGATCCGTCAATCAAATCATTCTTTAAATAATAACAGTATGGAAACGCACACACAAAAATTCAAAGTAAGGTTAGGCCTCTTTATTTTAGGAGGATTGGCGATTTTTGTTATTGCCATTTTTATAATAGGAAAGCAGCAAAATTTATTTAATCCCGTTTTTAAACTAACTACAACTTTCTATAATGTAAGCGGGTTACAGGTTGGAAGTAATATCCGTTTCTCAGGGATCAATGTAGGCACTGTTGATAACATTAATATTATTAACGATTCAACTGTGCGCGTTGACATGTTAATTAAGAAAAGTGTTCAGAAATTTATTAAGAACGATTGTGAAGCAGGTATAAGTTCCGCCGGGATTATTGGCGACCGTATTCTAATTATTACACAAGGAAGTAACGATGCTCCTTTAGCAAAAGACGGAGAAGAAATTAAATCAAAAGAACCGGTTGAGCCTGATGCCATAATGAAAAGAATGCAAACAACAGCAGATAATGCAGCAATTATTTCATTTAATCTGGCCGAGATCATGATTAAAATAAATGGTGGAAAAGGAACGCTCGGGAGATTAATCCAGGATACTACGATTGCTGAAAATATAAATAAGACCATCATAAATCTTAAAAGCAGCAGCAAAGGGTTAGATGAGAATATGAATGCTGCAAAGGAAAATTTTCTTTTAAAAGGTTATTTTAACAGAAAGGCAAAAGCAGCTAAAAAAACAAAGGATGCTGCTGAAGAGGCAAAGGCAGAAGACCTGAAAGCAAATGATACTATTAAGAAATAATTATCTGGATATAAAACATTAAGAATGGCAAATGCGAATGCGGTTCAAAAACATATTCATAATATTCCTTATATTAATTTTAACTAGCAATTTCGCAATAGCTCAGAAAACTCCAGCCAAAAAAGATTCGACTAAAATTTATAAAAATATTGAAACCTACTCCAGACAGAGCAGGTTTAAATCATTCGCCTACGGGTTAGTTTTCAAACCGGTTACAGCCATCTCATCAAAAAGTAGTGTCAAAAAAAAAACATATAAGAAGCTGATACAAAAACCATATAGCAGCTTTGAAGGAAAACCTATCCGCAATATCAATATAGTTACCCTGGATCCTTTTGGTTATTCAGCAACTGATACGACTGTCGGGAAAAGGAATGTATTTACAAAAACAGGGAACATAATACATATTAGGACGCAAAATATTACTATCCGGAACCTGTTGCTCATCCGTAAAAATATGCCGTTCAACTCTTTAAGGGTAAAAGAATCGGAGCGTCTGATACGCTTACAAAAATTTGTTCATGAGGTATATTTTTACGTTGTGACTGCCGGGAGAAAATCTGATTCGATAGATATTTTTATTCGTGTACTGGATAAATGGAGCATCATTCCAAAAGGATCCATCTCAGCCGCAGGAATCAGGGTTGATATAAATGAGGAGAATTTCCTGGGGTCCGGTCATGGATTTCAAGGTGATTTTAAAAGAAATTTCAAAAATGGGATTGATTCTACTAATATAGATTATTTCATACCGAACATCGATAATACCTATATCAATGCAAAGCTACATTATGGAGTTGACGGAGATGGGAATTTCAACAGGAGCCTTGCTGTTAACCGTCCGTTTTTTTCTCCACTGGCGAAGTGGGCTGCAGGTGCGTCTTTTTCTAATCAATCTAAAAAAGATTCGCTGAAGGGTGTAAATTTGGTTTATGTCCCTATTAATTTGAAGTTTAATACACAGGATTATTGGGTAGGCAAAGCGATCCCCGTTTTTAAGAACAAAAGGGAAGATGAACGTATAACTAAATTGATTTTAACTCTTGGATATTATCGTATGCGGTTTTCTGAAAAACCAACTGAACTTATTGACCCTGAGCATATTTATTCCAACGAAGACTTTTATCTGACCGGCATTGGAATTTCCACCCGGAAATATGTTCAGGATAAATATATTTTTAGTAATGGAGTCACTGAAGATGTACCGGAAGGGAAAGTTTATGAATTAACAGGCGGTTACCAGGTAAGAAATAATTCCGGGCGGTTCTATTTAGGGATGCGTTATTCTTTTGGCAATTATTATGAGTGGGGATACCTGAGCTCTGATTTCGAATATGGCACTTTCTTTAAATCTTCACATACCGAACAAGGCGTTTTTACAGCAGGTATCAATTACTTTACCGGATTGATTGAAATCGGAGATTGGAAATTCAGGCAATTTGTAAAACCACAGGTCATTATTGGCATCAACAGGTTCTCTTATGATAGTTTAACTCTAAATGATGGTTATGGGCTGAATGGATTTAACAGCCCTCAATTGACAGGTACTAAACGCCTTTTATTTACTTTGCAAACACAATCATATGCCCCGTGGAATCTTCTCGGATTCCATTTTGGGCCATATCTTATGTGTTCTCTTGGCATACTCGGAGATGACGCGAAAGGATTTAAAAACAACAAAGTATATTCACTGTTAGGGTTGGGCGTTTTAATTAAAAATGAAAATCTGGTTTTTAGTTCATTTCAGATTTCCATTTCATTTTATCCGGTAATCCCCGGAATTGGTCAGGATATTTTTAAGATGAATTCATTCAGCACAACTGATTTCGGATTCAGAGATTTTGAAATAAAGAAACCGGCTGCAGTCGTTTATCAGTAGAATCTTAGATCATAATTCTTCTTTCACCCGGCATCGGTTACTTTTAATTCAAAAAACCGGTAGAGCAGATCAGCGAAAATACAAGAATTATCATTTAAATGACCGGGGATTAAGTTTATCCAGTCTGAAAACAAATCGAATCCTGTTTTTAAATGATCCGGTTATAGCATCGATATTTTTAGAAACCAGAAAAGGGAAATAGACTTCGAAAAAGTTCCAGAAGCCTGCCTTTAAACCCGCTTCGAAAAAAAGTGGTGATTTATTATTTGTATCAGACCCATGATCGTTCAGTAATAAGTTTATAAAGGGTTTCACAGGGATCCATGAGACTTTCCCCGGCAGGCTGCTGCTCAGCGTAAGAGAACAAACCCAGCGACTATATCCAAGACTATCATTGACAGGAGTAACCAGTCCTCCTTCAGACAGGGTCATTTGTCTTGACCAGAAAGTTTTCGGAAACTCAGTGAACCGATCGGGGTATAATCCCTTGTATAGATATTCTTCACGACCGCTCCTTCCGCTGGCGGAAAAAGCATAAAACGGACATGATGGGTCATATTTCAGCATTGTTCCTGTAAACATTCGTATTTCCAGTCCGTTTTTTGTGCCGTAGTAGCTATATTTAGCGTTGAGATTCAGCGAAACTTTCTGAAACGACCTGCCTGATTCAAAAGAAATTGCCATGTTGAATGGATTGATTATTCCAGTCCTTTCCATCATGTAACCAAACTGCAGATACGACCTCAATTTTGCTTTTTCAAGAAGTTCAATCTGCTGTAAATCGGATGCGGCAATAAAATATCCAAAAGCCTTTTGAATTACGGGATTAATAATTTTATCAGGTCTGAAATAAACATCTAAGCCTATTTTAGCATTCTGATAGTCATGATTTCCAGGTGAACCAAATTGAGCTCCTTCCAGTGAAAATGAAGCAAGCCTGATGAAAGTGTCATAAGGAATTTTGTTGAATAAAACATTTCCGTAACCGGTAAGTCCATGATTACGGAAGCTATAGAAAGGAATAACAAAATATTCTACTGGCTTGGGTATGAGTATCCCATTATGTAAAGCCACACCGGACATAAGTCCATCTGCTCTGTTCCAGTCAAAAGCAGGAAAATATATCAAAGAGCGCTTATCCGGATCCTCAATAGTATATAATAACTGAAACTGTACTGGATCAGCTTTGCGGAAGATGCCCGATGTCCGGATGTTGTTATTGAGCCTGTACATCTCAGTCATCTTGTGTCCGGGATCGATTTTAATTTCAGAATAATTCTCCTGTTGCAGGCTGATCCATTTACTGCCTTCAAAGCCATCTTCCCATTTTTTTGAAATGATCGAATCGCCTTTAATTCCTGCTATCAATAATGGTGCTTTCAGCTGGCCCGAGTTTTTTATGAGAAGCTGCTGGTTCACCAGGCGAACGATCTTGTAATCGAGCCGTTTGGTTGTGCCCAGAAAATCATCAAAAAACCACGAGAGATCTTTCCCTGTATGTGATTCAAATACCGCCCTTAAATCTTCCGGCTGTGGATGCTTGTTTTTCCACGTATGGTAGTAGTCATGCATGATGGAATCAAAGAGAGAATCTGTAAGAAAGGCCCTCAGATAATTGAACCCCTGTGCAGCTTTATTATAGATTATACTGCCATAATTCAATTCGCTGTAATCTGTAGCTGCAAGATTGACAGGTTGTTCTGAATTATTGCGGGCTGGAACAAGCCATTCGATCTCCTGGATCCTCTGTACCGGCATTTCTTCAATCTGAAAAAACTTTGCAAGGTTCCTGTTCTTGATATCGACCTCCCAAAGTTTTTTCCCCGGATATCTTTCATCCATATATCTTGTTTCATAAGCACTTACTATGCTTTCATCCATAAAAGGGAATCTTCGTTCGTTGGATCCGATTGCGCTGTAAAACCAGTTGTGACAAATTTCATGGGCTAATACTTCATCGAGCAGGTAAGGATCTTTAACTAAGCCTATTACTGTAAGCCCCGGATATTCCATACCAGATCCTGAATTAAGCGCACTCTGGACTGCTGTAAAAGTATTGTACGGGTAGTCCCCTATCCACGCTGAAAAATATCGGATAGCATTATTTATGTATGATATGGAATTCATCCAGAGTTGTGCCTCCTGATACGTGAACATAGCCAATACGGTTATTTCCCTGCCGGAGTCAGGAAGTTTAGCTTTGCCTTTTAGTACATGGAATCTCTTGTCGGCAAACCATGCGAAATCATGAACCTGATTCTCTGTGTATCTTAAAGTCTTCATCTGACTTGATGATTCCGGAAAACCTGCTCCACCAAAGTCCTTTGTTTTCATCCATGAAGTATCTGCTGATATTATTTCAAGCCGTTTCTTTTCTTCTTCATCCTGTAGCTCACCTGTTGCGCCTACTATGTAATTGGAAGGCAGAGTAATACTTACATCAAAATTGCCATATTCCGAATAGAACTCTGCCTGATCGAGGTACGGCATCTGATGCCAGCCTGATCTGTCATAAACTGCTGGTTTCGGATACCACTGGGATATCTGGTATGATTCCCCGATATGCCCTAGTCGTGAAGTAACGCCTTTTGGTATCTTGACATGAAAGGGAGTAGTTATTTTTATTTTGTCGCCAGGCTTCAAAGGGTTATTAAGCATGATTTTGCAGATATCCGTGTATCCGGGCAACAGGTTCCATTGGACAGGATGATCTGCAGCTTCAAAGTCCAGAGAATCAATAAAACCTCTTAATTCCTGATCATTGAACAATTTTTCTTTCCCATTCGTTCTGATGATCTCTTTTGCTAATTCGGTTTTATTATTAGAATATGCATTCGGCCAGAGATGAAAATATAAAAATCCAAGAGTGTCAGGCGAGTTGTTAATATAATCGACAGACTCGAATCCATTCAACTCGTGCTTCCTGTCATTAAGAGTCACATTAATTTTATAGTTTACCTGCTGCTGAAAATACTCCTGAGATGACACCTTCAGAAATGGACAGAATATTCCAGAACTAAGGAGCACATAATACCTGAAAACATATTTTAAAAGGGGTTTTTGCATGCCTGCCCGACCATGATTTTTATCAGTTAATAACAAATGATACGAAGATACTGCAAAAGAATGTACAGTCAAGGTCCATTAAATCAAATATGTGAATCATGTAACTTATTCACGAAATTATATAACTTAAATCGTACCTGAACTACCTAACTTTAACTTTAATAAAGCAACATAAAAGGGAGTAATTATGAGTATTAAAAGAAACATGGCAGTGATCTACATCCTTGCGATTGTGGTCATAGTAATGGCTTTTTTTCTGTTAGGTGGCGGGGAGTGGATAAAAAGTATCGCACATGGAGGCAGGACGATGAGCATGTCCAATCTGCACTGGGGCCAGATTCTGATTAGCCTGGGGCTGGGGTTCCTGCTTGGATGGATAGTTTCCAGGAGGAAATGGTGACGAGCTATTGGAATTCAGTTCTTATAAAGAAACATATTAGTAAATAAATGAAAAAAGTACTGATTGCTCTCGATTATAATCCAACTGCACAGAAAGTGGCAGAGGTGGGTTCTTCAGTGGCCAAAGCCATGAAAGCTGAAATTGTATTGCTGCATGTCATAGCAGATCCGTTGTATTATTCGTCACCGGAATATTCTCCTATAATGGGGTTTAACGGATTCATTGAAACAGGTCAATTGCAATTATATAGTGTTGATGCACTGGAAAAAGCATCTTTGCATTATCTTGATAAATCCAAACAGCATCTTGGCGACAAAACTATCCAAACACTTGTAATGCAGGGTGAATGCGCTGATTCAATATTGAAAACCGCAAAAGATCTCAATGCTGATATTATCGTTATGGGCTCTCATAGCCGTAAATGGCTTGAAAATATTGTCATGGGCAGTGTCACTGAAGAAGTGCTTCATGGCACTACTATTCCACTGCTTATTGTACCTACCAAAAACAAAAAATAAAGCTTTCCATGTGACATGCCAGGATCATTCGGAATCTGAAAGCACAAGGCAACCCTGAATTTGAAACTGATCTTGTTGATTTTCCTAACAACCTGGTCAGGCTAATTAAAAAGTTAATGGATTACAAAAACTACAACAAAAAGATTAATGCAGGAAAGATACTTGTAAGGATGAGGAAACGAATAATTCCTCAATTGCATACATTATTGCATGAATTGAGCAATTATTTATATGAAAAATCAAATTATTCCGTAATGTTGAAATGAAGAAATTTCTTTTAATAGTTATAAAACACTTTTAGAAATTGCACTATTTAATTTGGCTAAACTAATAAATCATTATCATGCCTATTTTAACTATTTTAATCGTATTAATTGTTGCAGGTATTATTCTATATCTTGTCAATAATTACATCCCTATGGATGGTAA
>Ga0182027_10005570_pt1 | contig 19103 bp, 12 predicted proteins | sample 712E1DmetaG_FD_121300 | JGI IMG/M metagenome (GOLD analysis project Ga0182027, IMG submission 121300) | Permafrost microbial communities from Stordalen Mire, Sweden - 712E1D metaG (Illumina Assembly) | ecosystem: Environmental > Terrestrial > Soil > Wetlands > Permafrost | place: Sweden...
AAGAGCCCCAACAGAAGTTTGTTGTTGCTTACGATAATCGCAGTGGGAACGGGAGAGATGCTCAGTAGCTGGAGACCAGCCGTCCTTCCGTCCTCAATTTGCACACCACCGCCTATCAAATACTCATCCCTGATAGGAAGATTAGACTCTTGCATCGCCTTCCTGAAGCCTTCAAGCCGATCGCGGTGGGGCGACAGGTCAAGGTTCCCGACCAGCATCGCGATGCGTTCATGGCCGAGTTTGATGAGGTGTGTCGCTGCCGTATAACCGGCGTCGACATTGTCCGATGAAACCGTGCTTCCGACAGTGCCCGGGGGGATCCGGTCTACAAACACGAGGGGAAATCGTCGCCGGATCATAGCGTCGAATGCACTCGAGCTTGCGCAACATGCAAGGAGAACCCCGTCGACTCTCCTGGCGGAAAGCGTCGCCAGATGTGTGGCTTCGCTTTGCGCATCTTCGTTAGAGTCGCACAAAAGCACGCCATAACCAGCCTGACGAGCCGCTTCCTCCACCCCGCGAATCACTTCCGGATAAAACGCATTCGTGATGTCTGGTATGACGACTCCAATCACGTTCGTTCTTCCGGTTTTGAGGCTGCGAGCAACTTCGTCGGGATGGTAGTCGAGAGCAGCCATCGCACTCAGGACACGCTTCTTGCGACCCGGGCTCACCGCAACAGTTTCGTTGATGACCGCCGAGACCGTGGACGTTGAGACGCCAGCAAGGCGCGCGACGTCGCGCATCGTGTATTGCGTGCGTTCAGGCATCGACATTCGCCATCTTCTTTCGATTCGAACTAGCTCTTAGCCATATACAAGTATGCACGAAGTCCGAGGTAGATCCGAAAATGTGTGGACATCGCGCCACTGAATAGACAGATCGTAACGATACGCTTGACAACTGATAATCCGCAAGCGTATAAGCGATGGATGGTTGGCGGATCTGACGTAAAACCGCTTTATTATGGGAGAAAGTGCAATACATCTGAACAGGACGGGCGAAAGAGTAGTCGAGCGTGACAGTGTCGTATCGTTACGATTTAGATGATTATATCCCGTAGCTGCGACTGTACCGCAGCTCAGTTCCGGCGGGCATTACTCACCGCAAGCTCAACGGACGTTCCTTGGATTCCGCTCTTTCACAACCCGGCGGCGGAATTGATCTCTTTGACTCCGTTTTTGCTCGAACGAACATGAGGGTCGTGGTCTTCGGTGATCGCTGAGACTTCAGTGATTGAGTTTGAATGGTTCCTGTATCGACGCAGTCTCCGCAGGGCTTTACGGCTCAAAGCCTCAAATAGCCCTTGGTGATGCCTGCCGGATCGATTCTCGGACTGAAGGGAAAGTTGAAATGAAGGCAAATGTCTGTATCCTGGCGCTCCTTCTCTGCACGCCAGTCCGGAGCCTAGCCCAGGAGGCTGGGTATGACGGTCTCGACAACCACCTCAGCAATCTTTATCGCCTCTCCGATGCGAAGAGTCTCTCTATCAGCCCAGAGAATCCCTCGGGAGAAAAAGGCAAAGGCGGCATGGCGACTGAAGGGAACGGTGCTCATGCCGCTCGCGATTTAGGCCAGGGCTGGAAGGTGAGTCCGGCCGTAACAATCAACGCGGGAGCAACCTACACGGTGGCGGAAATCAGCGGCTCAGGGACGATTGAGCATATTTGGAAGACCCCAACGGGAAACTGGCGGCTGTCGATTCTGCACATCTATTGGGACGACGAGAAGACCCCCTCGGTGGAGGTGCCGGTGGGCGACTTCTTTGCCATGGGCTGGGGAAGGTACGCCAGGGTTTCTTCGCTGGCTGTGTGCGTGAATCCTGGTAGCGGCTTCAACTCCTACTGGCCTATGCCCTTCCAGCACAAAGCCAAAATCACCATGGAGAACCTGGACGGCGAACCAATGACGCTGTTCTATCAGGTGGATTACACGCGGGCGTCCGTGCCCAAGGATGCTGCTTACTTCCACGCTCAGTTCCGGCGCACCAACCCAGTACCTTTCAAGCAGGTCTACACCATCGTGGATGGCATCCAGGGAAAAGGCCAATACGTTGGGACCTACATGGCCTGGGGAGTGCATAACAATGGATGGTGGGGTGAGGGTGAGATCAAGTTCTACATGGATGGCGACCAGAAGTTCCCGACCATCAACGGCACCGGGACCGAAGATTATTTCAACGGAGCCTATGATTTTGATAACCCCGACACCAAGCAGTACGAGGAATTTACCGGCCCCTACACGGGACTGGCACAAGTTATCAGGCCGGATGGGCATTATCAGTCGCAACAAAGATTTGGCCTGTACCGCTGGCACATCGCGGACCCGATTCGCTTCGATCATGACTTGCGCGTGACGATGCAGGATTTGGGATGGCAGCATGATGGAAAGTACTTGCCGCTTCAGGACGATATTTCTTCCGTTGCCTTCTGGTATCAGACCGAGCCGCATGCGGAGTTCCCGAAGCTGCCTGAAAGAGATCAACTGGAACAGAACTGACGGCTCTGATCGGCCGTTCCGAAAATGGAGTTAGATTTGATCTTGGAAGGGATGTTTTCATGTTTCGTGCCGTCTGGCTACTGCTCGCCGTGGGGATTTTCCCGATGAACGCATTGTCCGCTGTGAACGTCGAGAAGATCGAGTACAAGGGCTGGAAGAACAGCTACCGCGTTTCCAATGGCGAGGTCGAGGTGGTTGTGACCGGCGACGTGGGGCCGCGCATCATTCGCTTCGGTTTCGTCGGCGGGCAAAACCTGTTCAAAGAGTTCGCCGATCAATTGGGGAAGAGCGGCGAAGAGAAGTTTCAATTACGGGGCGGGGACCGTGTGTGGAAGGCCCCTGAGGATCCCATTGCCACTTGGGCTCCCGACAATGGCCCGGTTGAGATTCGGGTAACACCCACAGGCTTGATTGCGCGGGAGCCCGTGGAGCCGCTCACAAATCTGCAAAAAGAAATCGAAATCAGCATGGCTCCGTCCGGAACCCAGGTCACGGTGTCGCACCGGATTGTGAATCGCTCACTGTTCCCGCTTGAATTTGCGCCGTGGGCGCTGACGATGATGGCTCCTGGCGGATTCGTGGTCACTGGTTTTCCGCCGCGCGGGCATCATCCTGCCAACTTGGAAGCTACCAATCCGCTGGTGATGTGGGCTTACACGAACTTGGCAGACCCTCGCTGGAAGTTCACGAGGAAATATCTAATTCTTCATCAGGACCCGAACAATGCCGAAGCGCAAAAGATAGGTATGTTCAATCGCGATACCTGGGCCGCGTACGTTTTGGATGGTGAAGCTTTCGTCAAGCGCACCCAAGCGGATCCGTCCAAGACTTATACCGACTTCGGGTGCTCCTTCGAGACGTTTACCAACAACGAGTTCCTGGAGGTTGAGACCCTCGGACCGCTTACTAAAGTGCCTCCCGGTAAGATGGTCGAGTTGGCCGAACAGTGGGCGCTCTTCCGCGATGTGCATATGAAAGAGCAGACGGACGATGAGCTGGATCGTGTTCTCTTGCCGCTCGTCTCCTCTCTCGGGGCTGTTCAGTCCAAGTAGTGTTGACAGGCTGCAGCATAAGTTCATGAACGAACAAACGAAAGCCAGCGTAGTTGCGGCTGATGATAGGCCGGTCGCGCTAAGGGTATCCTGTATGCATATTTCAGTCCCGCCAGGAGCGAGTGCGTCGTCAGAGGACGCCAAGCACAGTGCGGTCTTTCCCAGCGGGCAAATTACACTATTCGTTCTCGTGACGGTATTGTTCTTTCTGTGGGGAATGTCGAACAACCTGACCGACATTTTGGTTCAGCAGTTCAAGAAGTCCTTCGAGTTATCGCAATTGAGCGCGCAGTTGGTGCAAACCGCCAATTTTCTGGGATACTTCTGTATGGCGATTCCAGCGGCGCTCATCATGCGGCGCTGGGGCTATAAGGCAGGAATGATCCTCGGATTGGGAATGTTCGGCTCGGGGATGGCGATGTTCTGGCCGGCGGCGGTGAGTGGTATGTATGTGCCGTTTCTGGTTGCGCTGTTCACGGTGGGCTGCGGAGCGTCGATTCTGGAGACGGCCGCGAACCCGTTTATGGCGCAATTCGGTCCCGCGGCGACCTCGGAGAGGCGGCTGAACTTTGCGCAATCGTTCAACCCTCCGGGCACGATCATCGGTGTGATCATAGGAGCACGATTCATCTTTTCCGGAGTCGAACTTAAGCCCGCCGAAGTTGCTGCGATGAGGCAGGCGGGCACTTACGCGAAGTACCTGCACACCGAGTTGATGCGCGTAGTGCCGACTTATATAGCTCTGGGATCTGTTGTTCTGCTGTTTGCGCTTCTTCTCTCTCGGATGAAGTTTCCTTCGATCGCCAGTGAACACGAGGATGAGTCTGGAGATCATGGAACGTTCAGGGCGCTGCTGCACTATCCCCATTTGTGGTTTGCGGTAGTCGCAAATTTCTGTAATGTAGGCGCCCAGGTTGCTGTTTGGAGCAGCCTGATTCCTTATATGAAGCAGTTTACCGCAATGAGTGAACGGACCGCGGCAGGATATCTGACGGCGACATTGGTGGCGTTTTCGCTCGGGCGCTTCTTCAGCACACAACTTATGAAGTATATCGCTCCCAGTAGGCTCCTGGGGATTTACGGAGCGATGAACGTGGTCCTTCTCTCACTGGCAATCACCCGGCCGGGGTTACAGGGCGCGTACGCCATTGTGGTCAGCAGTTTCTTCCTCTCCCTCATGTTTCCGACGATATTTGCGCTGGGATTAAAGGGTCTTGGTCCGAATACCAAGCTGGCCGGGTCCTTCCTGGTCATGGCGATTGCCGGCGGGGCAGTCTTTCCCCCGATTCTCGGGCTAGTCGCCAGAGAGACGGGGAGTCTCGCCATTGGATATGTCGTTCCGCTCATGGGATATGCGGTCGTTTCCGCTTATGGCTTTTTTGAGAGGCGGATCGTTGCACTGTAATCGTGTTGTATGTTACCTGCTGGCTGTCAGAGAGCGCAGAGCGCGGCACTTATACTGACAGGCCTGCTTTGGAGGTTCTATGTCCATCTTGAATAAGTCAACCCGCAGAGAGTTCCTGGTTGCGGGGTCCTCTGCGGCTTTGGTCGCTGCAACGTCGGCAGTGAGCGCGCAGGCGGATCCTCTCAGTTCGGAGGCTTCTGTTGCTCCAGTTCCTGAATCGACTCCTTTTGCTTCTGAAGGCCTCTTCGAGAACGCGCCGCAACGCACTTTCAGTGGGGACAAGGCCACTCAAGTGGCGATGCCATTGGGGGGAATTGGAGCCGGCTCAATCTGTCTGAATGGCTATGGCGGGTTGCAGGATTTTTCCATTCGTACACGTCCCGAGACATCAGCCATGCCAGCTGGATTCAGTTGTAACTCTCCAGAAGCAGCCTTCGCCGTTCTTCATGTCAAGGGAGGCGCCGGCATCACGAAGCTGGTTGAAGGGCCGTTCCCGGCTTTCAAGATATTCGACCAGGGTCTTCAGGGGCAGGGATTGCGTCGCGGAGGATTCGAGGGATTTCCGCGTTTTGGAAAAAGCATCTTCAAAGGGGAGTACCCTTTCGGAGAAATCCAGTTCAGTGATTCTTCCGTTCCGATCGAGGTTAAGCTGACGGGCTGGAATCCATTCATTCCGGTCGACGATAAGAACTCGGGAATACCTTGCGTCATTCTGGAATACACGCTTCGGAATGTCTCTTCCAAGCCGGTGGAATTTGAGTTTTCCTACCATCTCTCGCATTTGGCTCCAGGATGCCAACCGGAACAATTGGGATCCGCAAATACCGTGATTCCCGGCAAAGGGGTCTTCTTCCACAATGCCGAAGCGATAAATGCGGAAGCCTTCGGCAGTGCCAGCCTCACCGTGATCGGCGATAAGCCGCGCATCAAGGGAATGTGGCTCCGCAGCCCGGGATGGGAGTTTGATTCCTTGTCGGCATTATGGCGCGAAGTTTCCACCGGGAGATTTACTGCCAACGAAGGATCCAACAGGATTGACAACGATGGACGGAACGGAGCCTCGATTCTACTGGAAGGAAGATTGGCGCCGAATGAATCCCGTACCTACCCGGTTATCATCACATGGCACTTTCCCAACTGCTACGTTCAGGAGGGTGGTAAGTCTGCAACTTCAGAGGTCCGAGGTGCCGTTGGATGTCGCTCCGTGGCGGAAGGGCTGCCGCCGCTTTGGCGCCCTTACTATGCGTCTATTTGGAAAGACGCCCGCGAGGTGGCTTTGTATGTGGAGAAAGAATATGTCTCGTTACGCGCTCGCACGGGAAGCTTCAAGGACGCTCTTTTTTCATCGACCTTGCCCCCGTATGTGCTCGATGCCGTTTCGGCAAGTCTGGCCATTCTGAAGTCCCCCACGATCTTGCGCGAAGAAAGCGGAAATCTGTGGGGATGGGAGGGTTGTTTCCCAGATTACGGCTGCTGCCATGGCTCCTGCACCCATGTGTGGAACTACGCGCAGGCCTTTCCACACCTCTACCCTAAACTGGAGCGGACCCTCCGAGATCTGGAACTCCTCCGTTCCATGGATGAGCGTGGCCACGTGAACTTCCGCGGAGCGATACCGGACGGACCAGTTGATCATGGTTGGCACGCTGCTGCGGATGGGCAATTGGGCGGGATCATGAAGGTATTCCGCGATTGGCAGATTTCCGGAGATTCCGACTGGCTCCGGAAGATGTATCCGCTGGCGAAGCTCAGCCTGGATTACTGCATCGGCACCTGGGATCCGGATCATCGGGGAGGCCTGTTTGAGCCCCATCACAATACCTATGACATTGAGTTCTGGGGTGCCGACGGCATGTGCACCAGCATCTACTTGGGCGCACTGTCGGCGATGGCTCAGATGGCGCAGGCGATTGACCGGCATTCCGATGCGGGACTCTATGAGGATCTGGCGAAGCGTTGTTCGCGTTTCATGGACGAGGATCTCTTCAACGGCGAGTACTACCAACAGAAGGTTGAGTATCTTGGCTTACACGACACCTCATTCGCCGACTCCGTAGCTCATGTCGACAACGCGAGTAGCGAGATGCAGCAGCTCCTGAAACGTGAGGGTCCTAAATACCAATACGGGAGTGGATGTCTCTCCGACGGCGTCATTGGTGCATGGATGGCTCGGAGCTACGGAATCGACACACCGCTTGATCGCAAGCGTGTGCGCTCGACCCTACAGGCCATCTTCAAGAACAATTTCAAGACCGATCTTAGCGAGCATGCCAATTCGCAGCGGCCCGGCTATGCCATGGGTCACGAGCCCGGGTTGCTTTTGTGCAGTTGGCCCCACGGCAACAAGCCTACTTTGCCATTTGTCTATTCTGACGAAGTGTGGACCGGCATTGAATACCAGGTAGCCTCGCATCTCATCCAGGAGGGCCTGTTGAACGAAGGCTTGACAATCGTGAAAGCTGTGCGTAGCCGCTATGACGGGCGCACGCGCAACCCCTGGAATGAATATGAATGCGGCAATTGGTATGCCCGCGCCATGGCGAGTTATTCGTTGCTCGGAGCGCTTGCCGGATTCCGCTACTCCGCTGTTGAACGAACGCTTTGGTTTGGCCCGCAGTTGAACATCAGGCCATTCAAAAGCTTCTTCTCTACGGCTTTTGGGTTTGGCACCATCGGACTCGACGACCGATCGGTGAGTATTCAAATGATTGAAGGCGAGTTGCCGATTGAGAAGCTGGTACTCACGGTGGGAGGGGAAGCGAGAGTGCTTGAGTGGAAGGTAACTGTGAGTCCGAGCGCCGCAGCGGCCAAATCCATTTGAGATCGAATAACTTGTGGTCAACCACGAAAGCTGGGGAGCATTCAACGTGCTTGTTCCCTTCCAGAAACTCTCCTGCGTGGCAGCCGGGCTACTCGGCCGTGCGGCCATGCAATTGCCTCAAGCACCTGATCGAACGGTGAAAGTGCTGCGGATCGCGGGTGATAACACGACGGTCTACCGTCCAGCAGAGGGCCGCATCTCGGGGCCCGAATACAGCCGAGCTGAGAGAGCCGGGCACCGGTATAAGGCGTGGATGCCCAATGACTACACTTTCATCAAGGTCGCGAAAAGCCGCTAAAATATTTTCGGAATCACACATCCACTGACGAACCCCAGCCCGAAGTCCCAGCAAAGTTTCTACGGAGAAGCGGTTGGGTAAATTGAGCAAACCCTCTCTGGATTTCCCTCAGCTGGCGAAGACCATAGGAGTATCCAGTGTGGAACTGAATCCGGCGACAGCGGAGACGTCGAGCGGCGTTGGGAATCAGCCAGAGACCGAAGAGTTGCGCGCAAACGCAGGAGGTCGCAGCACAGCGCGGATTCTCGTTGTTGATGACAAGGCGCAAGTCTGCCTCATGATTCGCACGATGCTGGAACGGGAGGGATATGGCGTGCAGTTGGCCACTTGCGGCCGCGAGGCGATGGACATGCTGGAGCGGAACACCTTCTACTTGGTGCTAACCGACATCGCGATGGCGGCCTTGCCGATTTGTCCGTATCCGCAGTCCGCTCGCTATGACGGGAGCGGCGACACCCATGATCCCGCCAGTTTTTCTTGTGCAAGCCCAAAAACAAAGGGAAAGCTATAGACCCGGATCCCATTGAAAAGCTTGCACGTGCCGGTTTCGCCGAACGTGGTGGAGGTGCAGTCTAGACCTTGCGCAGTCCTTCAATTCCTTAGGTGTGATCGGCGGCGCGCTGATCGGTACAGTCTCTTTTCCGCGGAATTGAGCTTTCATCGGTGCAGGTCATGGCCATGCATGCGGCGATTTCTTACACGGCGAATCTACGGGCTGAAACAACGCAGGTGCTCAGTCTATGCATTGACATGGGGAGAGTGCTCCGTACCGGGTTGGGTTAGTTGCGATGACCGGATTCCCGGAGATCGCCCGTGAGCGCGAAGGGCCAAATGAAGCACACGGAAGCTTTTGAGTTGGCCTATTGTGGAAACCGCGTCCATACGCCGGGCAGTTACGCTACATAGTGTTGCGAGGAGATTTACGATGCAATTTGTGATGAAGGCAATGTGTGCGCTGGCAGTGATCGGAGTCGCATTGGGGTTGTCTACGTCCGTTCATGCCGACCCCCTAGCGGTGAAGACCGAACAAGGCAAGGTACACGGCAAGACCATGAACAACGGTAAGGTCAGGGCTTTTCTGGGAATGCCTTACGCGGCTCCGCCAGTGGGCGATCTGCGCTGGAAGCCACCTCAACCGGCGGCCAAATGGAGGGGTGCGCGTGACGCAACAAAATATGGCGCCCATTGTGCCCAGATCACCATGAACGATGACACAGTCTTCCAGGACAGCGGGCCCAGCGAGAACTGTCTCTTCTTGAACGTCTACACACCCGCCGGCGCAAATGAGAGGAGCAAGCTGCCGGTGATGTTCTGGATCCATGGCGGTGGTTATTCGCTCGGCACCGGTTCGGAACCGCGCCACAATGGCGACTTCCTGCCCACCAAAGGCGTAGTGTTGGTTACCATCAATTACCGTCTAGGAGTCTTCGGGTTTCTGGCCACGAATGACCTGGCCAAGGAGGCTACCGGATCGGCCGGTAACTATGGCTTGATGGACATGGTGGCTGCACTGCAGTGGGTCAAGGCGAACATCGAGGGATTTGGCGGCGATCCGGGGAATGTGACCATTTTTGGCGAGAGTGCTGGTTCGTTCGCGGTGAGCACGCTGATGGCGTCGCCCATGGCGCAGGGGTTGTTTCACAAGGCCATCGGAGAAAGTGGCGCGGCGTTTCCAAGCGCCTGGAATCTGGGTGGCCAATCTGTTGCTGACCGAGCGAAGGAAGACGACGCGTGGGTCGCTACGCTTGGGGTTAAGTCGCTCGCAGAACTGCGAGCGCTGCCCACAGAGAAGATTCTGCAGGCAGTCAAGGACAACAAGGGATTCCCGCCGGATATCGATGGCAAGTTACTGACCGAGCCGGTAGCCAATACCTATGCTGCGGGGAAGCAGGCCCATGTGCCTCTGCTGGCTGGCTGGAACGCCGATGAGGACAGCTTCTTTGCCATACTCGGCATGACGGCGGAGCAGTGGAAAGGGGTGGCGGAAGGTCTCTTCAAGGAGCGCGCCGAGGAGTTTCTCAAGCTGTATCCGTGTGATACGGACGCGCAGGCGCTGCGTTCGTCCATCGATTACGGGAGCGACTCATTCATCGGCTTTGGCGTCTGGAAGTGGCTGGAGGCGCATCGCAAGACCGGAGGGGCGCCAGTTTATCGATATCACTTCGAGTTGGCAGCGTTACCCAGCAAGTTCTACCCCGGCACATCTGCCTTTCACTCCGACGACATCGAGTATGTTTTCGGAACCCTGGATACGCGGCCCGGTGAAACGGTTCGACCGGAGGATCGCGCACTGAGCGAGCAGATGATGGGCTACTGGACCAACTTTGCCAAAAATGGCAACCCTAACGGCGCGGGATTACCTGACTGGCCGCAGTATGGCAAGGACGACGCACTGATTCACCTCAACAGCCCAATTAGCTCAGGCGCGGACACGCTGCGCCCAAGGTATGAATTCCTCTTGAAAGGAATTCCGCCAATGCACCCCTAGCGCAGAGACCCGGAAACTCGCTTGACTACCTTCTCGCATTTCTGGGTCACCGCATCGCCAGGAATCACACAATGGAGGGTCACGCTCGAATTCTGGGCTTTCATGCCGGACCGGTTTGCAAATGAGAGATCCATGCACGTGCGATCCGGCGTGAGAGCAATGGTGGACCACTACCGCGCCTTCAGTTGCTTCCCGCAGCCGCAAGATTCTCTGATGATCAGTTCGGTTGGAAGTACTATCTGCGAGAATTCTGGCACCTCACATTTATTCAGCCGGCTGAGGAGTTGAGATGCTGCTCTCCTGCCCAACTCGACAGTCGGCTGTTGCACTACCGTTACCGTTGGGCGTACCAAGGTAGCAGCATCAAAATCGTCGAACGAAATCAACGCCATCTTCTCGGGGATTCGCAGGGACCGCGCCTGCAACTCGCGAAGTACTTGAACCGCGAGCAAATCGCTCGTTGCAAAAATGGCGGTCGGAGGAGAATTCGAGCTCAGTTCGAAGTTCAATTGATCGGACAAGGTTCCACTAATTGGTCCAACCAGGCAAACACGACTCGAAAGCTTGGCCTTGCGCATGGCCTTGGAATAACCGGTAACCCGCTCGGCCTTCGTGAAGATACTGTAGTCATCCGCGACGCACAAGATGCTGCGATGGCCATGGCCGATTAGGTGCTCTGTCGCACGGGTGGAAGCGTCTCGATTGTCCACTACAAAGACATCGGTTTCAATGTTCTCTAGCGGCCGATCCAAAGACACAATGGGCACGCCAGCTTTTTGTGCTTCTGCAAAGTGATCGTTTTGAGAGCCGCTGGGGATGATCAATAAGCCGGCTACCTGCCGCTGGACCATGATCTCGGTCTCCCTGCGCTCAACATCCTCTCGGTTAGCAGATGCTGCCATTAAGGTCAAATAGCCGGCCTTCCAGGCAGTCTCCTGGATAGCATTGGCGCATGTCGCGAAAAACGGATCAGCCAAATCGGGGACGATAAGCCCAATAATTCGCGCACGCTGGCCCTTAAGTATGCGGGCAGCTTCGTTCGGTTCATATCCTATTCGCTCGATTGCTGCCCGCACTCTGCGTTCGGTTTCAGGGGCGACTTTCCGGGTTCCGTTGACCACACGGGACACGGACATTACTCCAACTCCTGCTACTTTTGCGACATCTGAAAGCGTTGACATCGATCTCGCCTTACAATGACCATCTTTCGTTCGAGGATTCTTTTGAATCCAGTTTCGCGATCATACATCTCCCAGAAAGTAGTGAAACCAAGACATGTCCCTTTTGGGAGGCAACCGCGAGTGCTCCAGCCCAAGTCGTTTCGAGAATATTACTAGAGTAGTCCACCGCCAGTCCCCGTAAGATTCAAGCATAGCCGATTGCGACCGGGCCATGGCAACAATGTCGCTCGTTATCCAGAGACGCGTTCGGATCTCTGGTGCTTATTGCTCAGAACATCAGCCGAATATGATCTGAATACAATTCGGGAACCATTGAGAGGTTCCAACCTTCGACGGGAAAGGGAATCCCTGGATCCACCGATCGGGCACGAGACTCCTCGCTTCCGATTCGCTGGATGTTCAAGCATCCGCTCCGGCGGCTCTTTCATTTCCACGCTTAGTCCGCGTCTCGGAAAACCGAAGGTGAACGGAATTGCTGCTTTTGTGTCGAGTTCCACTCCAGCGAATCCAGCGGACAAGGCCGTCGTTCGATTAGTTGGCTGTTTGACAGTATTTCACCCAGGAGCGTGCAAATCAACACTCACGGTGACGGCGCGGGTCACCCGCCACATGAACCAGCACGCAGGGGAGAAGCGAGCTAGCCGCTGGCTGGTAACCTAAGTTGGTTGCCTTGGCGGCTTGCGTGAGAATGGCTAGTCGTTATCCAGATTTCGTCAATCGCCCGCGCTGTCGCCCAACTATTTACGAAAACTCGTGTGAGTCCAGTTGGGGCTAGCGCCTCCGCTAGGTGATATCGCTGGTGCAAGGCGTGTCGGCCATGATCGAAGAAACTCCTGTCTCCACAGATCAAAGGACCTATGTCGATGGTGAGTTCAGCCCAATGAACTGTGGCTGACGTCCTAGTCGCGGCTGTTAAATCTCAAATAATCAGTCGAAAAGAAAGAACTTTCTGGGTCGACGCAGTGTTGCCGGGTGCGATGTCGGCCCCTGCAAGAAACGCTTGACAACTGGCTGAACTCATCGCTAATATTGATTTCCGGAACCGGAGAACGATATCCCACGTAGTGAAAGAAGTGGGCCGGATACGTGGGATTCGGCAACCTTGCTGGTCCGAAGAGGGGGTGGCAAAGCAAACCTCTCCAGGCTTGCAGGGCTCGTTGAGCAGTCGCCCCTCCCCCGACGGGTCGGGGTGCTCAGTTGAATTCGCCTCATATAATGAGGCTCGCCGCCAAGCGATGTTTGCGTTTTACCCTTGCGACTGCGTGGTGGCCGCATACGGCGGTCACCTAACCTCTCATAATGTTGAGGCGAAGGCCAATAGTCGCAAGTTTCAGAACTTGAAGAACGCGTTCAGCGGCAATTGCTGCGTGGGTGTCCTTCATGTAATGTCTCCTGAACAACTGCCTCGCTTGCGAGAGGCGGTGGCGGATGTGACCCCTCCGTCGCCTCTCGAAACTTACGTGGTTGGGTGTTCTTACCGCGAGGGGCATCTGGCCAGATTGCCGAAGATTAGCGGCTGAGCCCGAGACGTTCACTCGAACCTCGAAACAGCGACAGGCCGAGGTCGGAGGCGGCTCGTGATTCTTGAAGATCAACATCGAGGGGAGGGACGAAGGGAATCCGAAAGGAGCAACTTTGTCTCTCACCCATTGAGTATCAACCTCAAAAGTATCATCATCTCGTTTAGGAACTTGTTGAAAAACGTTCAATACAGTGCGAAGCTCAAAGCCGAATCGCTTCAGAACGCCCGTAGAACGATCCGCACGATGTCGGTGATGGTTTAGGTATTAGCATTCTTCCCGTATTTCGCAATCCGTGAGTGTTCTTCAACAAGCTCTTAGGACCCTATCACTACGGACGATGCTGAAGAATAACGCACACTTTCGGCGCGCCGATTGTTGAGTCGGCCAACGGGTGAGGTACTTCAGCATATTTGGCAAATGCAAAAGAAAGGGCACAAAGAGACAACACGAATGAAACTTCGAATCGGACTTCTCCTTTTTCTATGTATTGAAATGCTCTCAGCGCCTGTTGCGCTGGCCGAAGTCAACCTGCCTTCCATCTATGCCGACCACATGGTCTTGCAGCGAAATCTCCCTGTTATTGTGCGGGGTCGCGCAGATGTGGATGAGCAGGTCTCTGTCACCTTCCGCGGCGAGAATAGGACAGCCACCCCTGACAAGTTTGGCCGCTGGGAAGTGGTGTTTCCAGCCGGAGCCCCTGGCGGTCCTTTTGTTATGGATATCCAGGGCAAGAACAAGATCCGGTTGTCGGATGTGCTGGTCGGAGACGTGTGGGTCGCGTCCGGTCAATCCAACATGGAGTTCTACACCAGCGGGGTGGTCAATGCGGAAGAGGAGTTGAAAGCAGCGAACCTGCCTAACATCCGCCTTTTCCATGTTAGACCGATTGCATCGCCGTATCCGCTTGACGATGTGCCTGTCGCTCGATCCTGGGTTGCTTGCTCGCCGGAGACGGCCGCACAGTTTTCTGCCGTGGCTTTCTTCTTTGGGAAGGACATTCAGGCGGACCAGAGAGTGCCAATCGGTCTCATCGACTCAACTCTCGGAGGTGCGGTTGCCGAGGCGTGGGCGAGCGCGCGCTCGTTGTCCGCAGATGCGTCGCTGATGCCCGTCTTCGCATTCTGGTCGCAAACGATGGAAGGTGAATCCCGCCTAATTCCTGAAAAGGAGCATGAGGCACGGGTAAGGTCTCTGGCCATCCAGGCGGGTCAGCCAGCGCCAAGTTTTCCCGATCATGCGGACATGGTGCTGCGTGCCACGCCAGGCGGGCTCTACAACGCTATGATTGCGCCATTGACACGTTTTCCCATTCGCGGAGTGATATGGTTCCAAGGCGAGAGCAATGGAAGCGTGGAGCAAGCGCCGATTTATGCGAAATTGTTCCAAACACTGATTCACGATTGGCGGCGTAACTGGGGTGAGGGAGATTTCCCATTCCTCTTCGTTCAATTGGCCAACCTCAATACAAACCAGGGGGAAGGGTGGCCGGAACTCCGTGAGGCACAAAGACAATCGCTCTCGCTCAAGAATACAGCCATGGCAGTGACAATCGACATCGGTGACCCATCGGACGTCCATTTCAAGGACAAGCAAGACGTCGGACATCGATTGGCCCTGGCGGCACGAGCCGTCGCTTACAACGAGCCAATCGAGTATTCAGGTCCGCTGTTCCGCATGCAGTTGCGCGAGGGCGACGTTCTGCGCGTCTGGTTCGACCACAGCGACGGCTTAGTGGCGAAAGGCGGAACCCTTCGCGGATTCGAGATCGCCGCGGCAGACAAAAGGTTTTTGCCGGCAGATAGCCGAATCGACGGCGAATGCGTAATTGTTTCGAACAAAGAGATTGCTGAGCCTGTGTTCGTTCGCTACTCGTGGAAGGACAATCCTAACGGCAATCTATACAACCAAGCAGGCTTGCCGGCTTCTCCGTTCCGATCATGGGAGTGATGGCGGACTTCCCTTCAAAATGTAAGTGAAGCCGCAGATGCAGATTCCGGCGCTTCACCCTCCTGCATTGCTACTCCATTAGTGAGTAGCGAAGCGGAGGTGGCATTGAGGGCATCCCTCAAATCTTGAGGATGAAAGAGGCTATTCACTCATTGACTGAATTCGCTCGGGTGGAACTGATTCGCTATTTGTGCTCGGCGATGGCGCCGGCATTGACGTCGATTTCCAGAAAACACTGCCCCCAAGATTCCTTCTTCAGGATCGACTTGATTGGGACGTCCTTCCAGGTGGGGGTATTGGGCGGTTCCAGGATTACGTCGCCGATCGCGTCCAGCGGGCTTCCGCAGTCCACTCCGGTTCACTTCAGATCTGCCATCCGCAACTGCAGTTCGGTCAAAACCTCCTAGATGCCCTCTACGATGCGGGCCAGAATGGCCACGGGGTTCTCAGCGGAAAGGTTGGGAAAACAATCAAGTGCAGAACAGCCGGCGCCTCAGAGGAGAGCGCTACCCCTTTCTTCATGCCGGCTATGCCCAACCCGGGCAAGATTTATCAGGCATTGTACCGAGAACTCCAAGGGACGCAGGTGTGCCACCAGCGTCTTTCCAGTGTATGAAAGAGAGTAAAGGATATCGTCATCCACACAAGTGCACTCCGTTCTTCGTCCTGTCAAAGGCCTTGGCTTCGTGATGGCTATAGGTTCCACCTCAGTGAACTCGAGCGAGACCCCTTCTTCCATTAGCAGGAGCGCCCGTCTGGCGCACCGACAGCGACGGGCAGCACGGACGAGATGGTAATGGAGCAGCGTATGCTATGGAAATAAGCTGTGCCGGCGCCGTTCTTTGATATCGGCGGCATCAACGATGGCAACCCTGCTGACTCCCGCCCACCTGTCCTTGCCCCATTCCCCGCAATTTGGCCGTCTCCTTTTCCTTGGCGCTGCGCCCGCGATTGATCAGAGATTGAAATATATTGTGAAATTCATCTTGACAAGATTCCTCGCGCAGGTATCCAATCCATTTTGGGCTGTTGGATAAGCATATCCCGTGCGAAAAGTCTATTGCGGGCCACTCCAGACGAGACCATCAGCCACGGTAATACGAACGGATTCATTCCTGAGACTGAGGCGTATTCGAACTGACATAAGCCTCACGCGGAGAAGGATATCTGTAGATGCCGTCGGCGCCCGTTTGCGCGGACACCGTTGGTGTAAGCGAATGTCGGAATACAACATTTTCTGTCGGCACCGAACAAGGTATCGCAACAAGAACTTCATTGGAGGCAGTTATGAATCGATATGGCGCATTCAATCCAAGAGTGCGGAACTTTCTATCCAAGGCAGGATTCTCAGCGATCCTGTGCATTCTCCTAATGTTCCTCGCCGATTCGGCACTTTCGCAAAACCGGACACTTGGCGAGATTCAGGGTACGGTCTCGGATCCGACCGGCGCAATCGTTCAGGGCGCCGATGTGCTGATTACGAACACACTGACGGGCGTGACGACCAAGGCTATGACAAACAGAAGCGGTGTTTACGACGTCAACTCACTCGTGCCTGGAACTTATACCGTCACCATTACGAAGCCGGGCTTCAAGACCTTTGTGGAACCGGACATTCTCCTGCGTGCGGAGGCAATTTCGGTAATTGCTTCTCTGCAGGTTGGCTCCGCGCAAGTCCAAGTAACAGTCACGGCTGAAAGCACCCTGCTTGAGACACAGTCGTCAGAGGAGCGCACCGATATCAGCGAGGAGATGACCACGGAACTCCCCAGCCTCCCGCCGTCCAGTGGGGGGCATCCTGGGGAGTTGGCTTTTACAGCTTTGGTCCCTGGTGTGCAACCGGTCGGCCAGGGTGGGGGCGCCAATGGACTTACCTCGAACGCATGGGTCTCTGTTAATGGCACCCAGGGGGCGACGCAAAACTGGACGATTGATGGCGGGACCAGAATGGTCGGCGCAGGGGGGCAGGGGCTCGAGTATGCGGAGGTTCCGCCGGAGGCTATTGCACAAATCAATTACCTCACCAGCAGCTTCGGCGCAGAATACGGCAATGGTTTTGCGCAGTTCAATGTGACCACAAAAGGCGGCACAAACAAGTGGCATGGCTCGGCTTACGAGAATGTGCAAAACAACATTTTCCAAGCTCGCAACTACTTCAGCCAGCCGGGGGTGGCAGTGACGCCATTCCACTGGAACATGTATGGCGGCACGGTTGGCGGACCAATCAAGAAGAACAAGGCATTCTTCTTTTTCAGCTACGCCAACAATCCCACCAATCAACAGAGTCCCGCCTATTACAGCATGCCCACTCAAGCAATGAAAAATGGAGATTTCAGCGGCCTGCCGGTAACGATCTACGATCCAAACTCACTGACTTCAGTGGGCGGGGTACTTACCCGGACACCGCTTCCCGGCAACAAGATGAATCCTGGAACCATGGACCCTGTGGCGAAGGCCGCCGAAGCATTCATTCCGCTGCCCAACTATCCATACGCCAACCAGTCCACGTGCGCCACAGCGAGTGGTGTTCTCCCCGACCAGTGTTTCTTCAATAACGATTACTTTGTATCAAAGAGCACCAATAATGATACTTGGTACAACGACAGATTCGACGTCGACCTTACGCCCAGCAACCGTTTGGATGAGTCGTCGATGATCATCAAGGTGCACAATCCCAACGATAATGCTCCTGGCTCTCCTCTCAATGGGGACTTCCAGTACAACGTAATGAACTATAACGGCCAATTGAGCGACTTCTGGACGATCAGTCCGAAGGTGGTCAATGAAGCGCGGTTCTCGATGCAAAGGATGGATATTCAAGGTCAGCCTGCGGACTACGGGCAAGGATATATGCAGAAGATCGGTCTCACAGGCTCCACTTCGCAGTTTTTCCCCTCCCTGAGCTGGAGCGGATATTGGAACGGGGGCTTCAACGGTGAATTTAATACACACATTGTTGCAAATACTTTTGTTCCAACTGATGTTGTGACTTGGGTGGCTGGAAAGCACGTCTTCAAGTTCGGCGGAGAATTTGACCGATATCAAGGCAACAACTTCTGGAACAACAATGAAGGCTACAACTTCAGCGGAATTGACACGCTCAATCCAGCCGACCCGAACACCCAAGGTCTCGGTTATGCTGACTTTCTCTTTGGAGGGGTAAGCTCGTGGGGAGTCTTCACGTCGCCAGAGATGGGGGACCGTTCATGGTCGGTGCAAGCATTTGCGCAGGATGACTACAAAGCGAAGCCGAATCTGACAATCAATATCGGCCTCCGCTGGGAGGCCGCCGGTTCATGGACTGAGGTTCAGAACAGAATTTCGAATTTCGACCCCTATCTTCCGAATCCTGCCAGCGGCACCTTTGGAGCTATGTGCTACGGTCCAAGCACCCCCGGATGTCCCACTTCGCCGGTGAGTTTAAAGGGGCTCTGGTCGCCTCGACTGGGGTTTGCATGGCAACCTCAGTCCATGCCGAACTGGTCGTTCCGGGGCGGGTATGGAATCTACTACGAGCAGAATTCTGCCCAGACCTTTGGATCTCTAGGGTATGGCGATGGTTGGTCTCTACAAGGTCAGGAACAAAGCACAGATAGTGTCCACCCGGCCTTTCAGCTAGCCAGCGGCATTCAACCTTCGTGGTATCTCCTGCCCGTCCCTGCGAACCGGCAGCCCTCGACGATGAATGGAAACGGTGTTAATTACAACCCGTACCACCAGTCGCTCTCATTCGTGCAGGAGTGGCGGGGGGATGTTCAACGTGCCTTAGGCGCATATTTGTTTGATGTAGCGTACGTTGGAACGCACGGCAATGATCTCCCGTTTAAGAGGAGCATCAACCAGGTTCCACAGAGCCTCCTCGCCGCCTCGGCTGCCGCTGGGGCTAACG
>Ga0182027_10005572_pt1 | contig 19095 bp, 12 predicted proteins | sample 712E1DmetaG_FD_121300 | JGI IMG/M metagenome (GOLD analysis project Ga0182027, IMG submission 121300) | Permafrost microbial communities from Stordalen Mire, Sweden - 712E1D metaG (Illumina Assembly) | ecosystem: Environmental > Terrestrial > Soil > Wetlands > Permafrost | place: Sweden...
ATTGCAAATATATCTCCTTCATTAAAAACCGATTCAAAATATTTTATCCCCTGAAACCAAATACACTCAAAAAATCCGGTTGAATCCCTCATCTGAACTTTGAACAATTCTTTTTTTCTAAAGTGAAGCTTTTCTTTATCTGCAACCTTTGCAATTATTGTCAGCTCTCCGGCAAAACCGTTCATCAGGTAACTAAAAGCTTTTGAAGAATTGAGTATAGTAGTTCGGTCCAGGTGGCGGGATGGAAAATAAAAAAGAAGATCCTTTACCGATACAATTCCTATCTTTTTAAAAGCCTCTGCGCGTTTAGGCCCGACAGATTTTATAAATTGAACCGGTTCGCTTAATATTTTATCAGTCTCGGAATTCATTGACATGAAAAATATGCTTTGATTCAGCAATTTACAATATATCAATAACATAATTCAATTGGTTTTCGCAGCGTAGCGGAGATCCCGGTAGCCCACGCCACTGGGCGTATCGGGACAATTCCTATCTGATCCCGAAAGCTTTCGGGCTCATCAGTCCTTCGGCTGAAAAGAACATTCCCGATTCGTTCAATGACTCGCTCAACGGGACAAGAAGGTATTTCAATTTGTGTTGAGGATATGGAAAGGTCAGAAGGCTACTATAAAGCATGAACATTTATAAAAAATGGAACGTGTAAGCCTTTGGCTTAAACATTACATTCTTTTTATTTGGGTAAATTATTATGTATAAATTGTTCTCAGTCCCACGTGTGGCTATGCCGGCGGCATGCCACTATGTGGGACGAAATATTTATAGCAAACCAATCCCACACCCAAAACATCTCCTGAATCCCTCCCGAAGGGACTCCTTCGGAGGGTAGGCCTGCCACCATGTGGGATGGAATAGGAACAGATGTGTAATAAGTTGCAGCCAATTTTATTCACAATGCTGCGGTCACTGTTGTTCCTCAGAAAATGTAATGTTAGAAGGCTCCCATAAAAGCCTGGGCTTTTATAAATAATGAAAACATTACAATCTCGTAATGTTGGCTAAACTGCAGAGCAGTGGTATGCTTGTGGCACAGCCATCACCATGTGGTAGTAAAGTTGAAATCAAACAAAATAATCAGAACCACATCGGTGACATGGTGTTTTATTTACCAATTCACGATGCCACGTTGCTTATGTAGATCGATAGGATTAATAATCCGGATAACTTCTACCAGTTCAACCACTTCAACCGGTAAAAGATGCTAAATTTCAGCGGGCGAGACATATTATTAAAATTTATAACCTAAATCTCATACCAATTTCAAGAATAAGAAATCGTGGGAAATTAAAGTATTCGCTTGTTTCAGTTATACTTTTTGTCGCTAAATCCAGGTTAAAGTATCTGCCGGATTCATTTTTGTGATCAAATATATTTAGACACGATATCCCAAAATTAAACTCTAAATAATTGTAAATTACTTTATATAAGAATGAAATGTCCATTCTATAATATGGGTTCAAATTTAATTGTTTGGAATAGTCAGCAGAAATTGAATCAGTCGCGGTTGGATCACCTGGAGAGTAAAAAGATATAATTTTTTTATTAAAATAATATCTGCCGGAAGAATAAACAAATGTTACATTAACGAAATAATTACCAAACTGATACTGTGTGAGATTAGTAATTGTTTGAGGACAATAATTTAATGCATAAAACTCCATCCCATTTGTATAATTTTGATTGATGCTTTTACATAAGCTGACAGAAGTTAAGTTCTTTAATGTAATCAATTTAATATCATTCTCAATGAGAAATGATAACCCGTATCTTGTACCATTGAAACCCTGGTTAAATTTTAAATCAGTGTTATAAATGGTCACATCATCAGGATAATTATTTGCGTATATCAGATTTTTAAGTTTTCGTAAAAATAATTTCACGCTTATATTGGTCTCAAGAAATGAAACGCTTATTTGTTTCCTAAGATTAAGAGAAGTATTAAAACACTTAATTGGTTTAAGAGGGAGATTACTATTATCGACAAAAAACAGGCTGCTTGAAGAGCTCGGGTCCCATATTGTATTTTGAAAACTAAAGAATACCGGGTTTAATGGTTCCTGGGATGATTCATAACCGATTTGATAACGGGTATCAATTAATTCCGGGTCACTATAGTATATATCTAACCCTAAAGAAGAGCATGGATTATCAAACTTAAAACTATTTAATCCGGCATGAACTGTCATCATTAACCTGTCGGAAATTAATTTCTGATAATATAGACTGCTCTCAAAAAAATCAGATAAGTATGATGCAATTCTGTTACCCTGGCTATTAGTTGGTGATACTTCATTTTTTGAATATGTGTTCTGATATCTATATCCAAGAGATAAGGTCAACGTATTATTTGTATTAATTAAATATTCAAGATTGTTATGAAATCCGAATTCTTCGAAAGATAAGTTTGTTTTACCGATTACATCAATATCACCGGTTTCAGCAAAGCTATAATCAATATTATTTTTACCCGCATTTGAATAAATTTGAGTAGAATTATTAAGTTTACTTAACTCAGTTTTAATGTCCACGCCGTAATTGAATTGATGCGAATTGAAATTAAACAGGTTGGTATTGAGGCCAAAAGTTCCAATATCATCAGAATAAATAAAAATAGGCCTGATAACAACATTGTTAGTTCTGAATTCTCCAAGTACCTGGAAACCCTGAAAGAATGGAAATTTTTTATATTCAAAGTCATTTGTATTAATATTTCTTCCTAAAAATGGTTCAATTGTTTCCAATAAAGATCTATTATAGCCAATAGTTATCCCGCCATTCAGGTTATTAATAGGTAAAGATATCGCGTTTTCCATATGAAGGATATTAATATCAGAACTAATATGAATTTGAGAAGTATCAACATTATTTGTTTTTAACTTCAATTTTAGAGGTTTATCATAGCCGTTCAAGGATTGAGTTTCCACCAAAGACATTTGAGAATATAACAGGGAATTTAATCCGCTTTGCAAGCCTAAAAGGCGGGATTGGAATGGGACAGGAATATCATTAATAAAAAATTGTTGTTCTTGAAAATCTGCCCCTTCTATACAAGGCACAACATCAAAATCCAACGCCGAATTTGTTCCGATGATCCTCAGATAATTCATTAAATCATAGTTCGTTAACCCCGATGAATGGAAATCTTCCGGATTTATTTCTTGTTGGTTTATATTATTCTCTGTTTGTTTTTTACCCACTACTACCACTGTATCCTCAAGTTTATAACTATCGGTTACTTGAGAATTCAATCGATAGCTGCTTAGAATAACTATAATGGGAAATAGAATTTTCATGTTAGAAATAATTTTGCTTATCAATTAGCATTGTGCTTTCGGATATATTTTAGCTGCATTAACCCACCATACGCAAACCAGGCCAAAGGATCAGAAATATAATTCAGCAACTGCTTACGGTACTATGTACTTCAGTTGATGCATACAATCGCATACATTTGCTATAAAATTATATGAACCTAAAGCCATAAAGCCATTTTTAAATGAGGTATCTATTGAGCCATTTTAATTTATAGAGCTATCATTTTATAAAATAATAGCTCTACAAATTTAATATTCGCTGGTAATTGGAATTACAAATTATAAGAAACGCCTACTCTTAAAGGGATATAGTGTGTATTGTCGGATAAAGTATATGGTTGAACATTTTGATCCAGAGTAAAATTAACGGTACTATTATTAGTAAAACCAAGAACATATCTGGCATCTGCAAATATGGAAATGTCAGAGGAAACCATGAATTCAGCGCCAAATCCAAAATTTATTGAGAATGCACTCACGGATCCACCAGTCGCCGAATGTGAGTCACCATATAGATCTGAAGAAGATAAATCAGATAATGAAAAGTTAAAATAGCCAATACCTCCTAAAATATATGGTGAAAATGTTTTATCATTCGTTAAAAGGTATTTAACATCAACGCTTATATTTAAAATATTTGCTCCGCCGCCGGAACTAATGGTGCTTGAACTAAGGTCGAGCGCAGCTATCGCTTTCTGATCATCAAACGGAAAGTGGTTATAGTCAATATACACCTGAAGTGCGGTATTAGAATTCAGGTAGTATTCAAAACCCCCTCCAAAATTGAAACCTGCATTCCAGTAATCTGAGAAATATTGTGTGGATGACGGGACACTTAGTCCTGAGTTTATTAAAATTGCTTCTTTTGATTGAGCAATTAGACTATTAACCACGAACAGAACCGCTATAATTAGTATTATTTTTTTCATGATATCTCCTAATTTTAATTTAATCAATAATTATTTTTGCTGAACACATTGAAGTCATGGTCAGTTTAAGTAGTTTTCAACCCAAAATGATTTACCTGTTATTATCTTTTTGAAAACTATGAGCTTCAACTTTTGCATCTTGATTGAAAGTAACTACTAACTCATCACAACTCTCTGTTCGGCTTACAGAAGACGTATAAGCAGTATATATGCCGCTGCCTTCACTTACACAGTATTTATAGATATACAAAGTTTTGTTTCCGATTGATGAGGTGGCCTGAGGCGCTCCAAATAATGCAATTATATCATTCAATGAAGTTGCTCCATCTTTTATTTGACTGACTTTAACTTCATCAATCTTACGTCCTGAAGTTTGTTTTGAAGTTGCGCAAGCTGAAAATAATAAAGAGAGCAGGATTAGCACCAACATTGAACAAATATTTTTTTTCCTTTTCATTTTTTCTCCTTATAAAGTTAATTTTATTTGTTTCATTATTTAAGTGGACTCAAAACTCCACTGTTTTTGTTTTGTTATCGTATAATGTTTAACAATAACCGACAATGATGCTTACAATTAAAAACGTTTTTTATGTATTTAAGCTCTTATTATAATTATTAGCAGCAACTGCGGCCCAGATTATACAAATTGGCCAGGTAAGCAATAGGCCAATGCCCACCGTGAATAATGCAACCGGAATGCTTACAATTATCATTATAATAGCGCCTGTTACAGTTGAATAAAACATTCCTACCGGGCCGAACAATACTGAGAGGAGTATTGTAACGCCCATACTTTTCTTAGTTTTAACCACAACAATTTGGTTTTGATTCTGTCCTTCCATAGATATTCCTTTTTATTAATTTATTTATGTTTTTGGCTTTTCAGTTTCGCCCCGTTTTTAAAGTAGCTTCTTGCCTCTGCTATTACATTTATTTTTTCCTTTAATAAAGAACTACTTTCAAGAGAAACTAGTGGGTACAAAATTGTTCATTAGTTTTTGTTTTGCAACAACAAATCAATAAGTCGTCTCTATTGCCAACAACCGGTAGTATTTATTAAACATTCAACCTAGTTGTTTTAGTACATAAAGTAAGAATGTTTTTCGTGCACGGGATACAGGGAGTCTTTTTTCATTAACAATAACAACCTGACCCCCACCAGTCCTTATATACCGCTTAACTTTCAAAAGATTAATTATAATTGAATGGTGTATCCTGATAAAAGAATCTTCAACAACAAGCCTTTTTTCATAAAATCCTAAATTTTTTGTGGAAATAATTTTAATGTTATCTGTTAGGAAAATTATAGTATAACAGTTTTCCGCCAGCATATATAATATTGAATCAATTTGAACCAGTTCATATCCTTCCAAAGTTGAGACAGAAAGAATATTTAAACTATGCCTGTTGTTAATCTTGGGAATTATGTTTTTCATAGTTCAACCGGAATTGGTTTATAAGAATGAAATATGATAATCCATTTTCATCTAAAGTAAGATAATAATTGCATGTAAACATAATATTTGGCTATTGCTGCACAACCCTCATTCAATAAACGACTCTTATCGTCATTAACCTGTAATGTTTATTATATAATTAGCAAAGTTTTTTTAGAAGAGTTAATAAAAAGGTTTTCCGTGTCCGAGAAACGGATAGACGGGTATTGTCTGTAAGAATAATGCGTGATTCATCATTTTTATAGCGGGATACTTTGTTTATATTTATAATAGTCGAATGATGAATTCTGAGAAACTCGTAATTAGAGAGCCGTTTTTCAAAGTGACCAAGATTTTTACTTGCAATTATCTTCTTGTTTTCAGAGAAAAAAAAAGTAGTGTAGCAATTTTTTGACTGTAAATAATAAACAGTATCTAAATTTATTATCTCAAACCCGGAGACAGTAGAAATTACCAGCATTCTGTTTTTTAATTTACAGGTTATTTTATCTGTATATGGTTTTTGTGTTATCAATGTTTACTTTAATTATTTATAACAAAGTTTAGAGAAATTATTTAGTGTTGTTCAATATAAACTTTTATTAGACTGCCCTGACCATTGCCTATATAATTTCATATAAATTATTTTCCTGTCACTTTATGGTGACATCTTGGGCACCTTAAAGAACCTGTCGAAAAAAAACCGGGTTTCTCTACACAATGACCACAAATCCAAAAATACTTCTGGTTACCTGACGCCCAAAATATCAGTACATCCTTTTAATAGTATGAAAAAGAAAATAAGTATTATAAAAGGGGATATTGAAATCCACAGGCATCCTTTGATAATTGTTCCAAAAGGAAAAGAACTTCTTTTGATTAAATATAATGCGACTAATATTATTATTAATATTCCAGCCATTATTATTTTACTCCTTTAGATATTTGTAATGCGCCCACTATTACAACTTTATATACTATTAATATGATTTTAGCCGCTCCAATTAACCTTTTTATATTTCATCAATCGTTTCTATAGCTGCTTAAATTGTGAATTCAGCTGTTGCGTATATTATAGTTACCAATAATTCCAACATGATTAAACCCTCATCTTTACATTTAAATATTTATAATATTACCAACTCAAATTATTAATTCTACTTTTTTATTTTACTTAATTGTTTAAGAATTTCCAGCGCAGCGCCAATTGCTGCCGCTACTGCCACTGCCAACAAATTCATAATCACATCTCTTTTATTAATACTTCCATAAATGATTTCAAATACTTTATGATGATAAATCAACTTTGTATTTACCTATTAAGAGTATGTTTTTATGTCATTTTCTAATTATGTTAAAAGAATTATTTATTTAATAATCAGGCTTCAGTTTTCATCATGGTCTCACTAGCAAAATAAGAAATTAATTTATTCGTAATGTGGATACCATTTCATAATTAAATTTAGCGTTAAATTACCAAATTGCTCTCCCGAATATTATTGATTACATTTTGTTAAAATTCGTTTATTAATTATAGAGTAATTCCTAATCCATTTTTCTAAGTTTAATCAGAAATCCTAATGATATTTATTTAATATTAGATATGAGTTAAAGTGAGGAAGAGATTTAGAGAATATTATTTAGTGAAGAATTATTTATAGGAAGAAATAGAAGTAAATGTTCAGAAAAAAGTACAATTATAACCCATCAAGTTTGAACCACGTGGAGCGGCAAAAACGATTACTTCGGGACTCCTGCCTAATCGGACACCAAAAATTGCATCGAATTGTCTATATTGATTTGAAGATATAAGTTGGCCTGTATAATGATTAGCAACCGATCCTTCAAATATAATAAAGTTTGGAACTGAATTGTAAATTTCATGATACACTCTTTCTATTGGGAAAATTTTAAACGCTGTCGGATCATCTTCAGGCCTAATAAAATGCAGCACTATAACATTTTTATTTTCCGTTATATTAGAATTGTTATTAATAAAGTTAATTTCTTTATTTCCAAAGAATTCCGCCCAAATTCGCGCTCTGCCTAAATTCTTTCTCGCATTAAGATCTAATTTTGTTAGGTCTTTAAGATTTTTATCAAACGTTTTTTCGATCAATTGAAAAACATCTTTCACTTCTATAAATTTATCAGATGAGACAATTATTTTTTGTTCTGCATCAGTAAAGAGTGATTTGGAAGGTATAATTATTTTTTGAGTAAGAGGGCGCTCTTTCAATATCAACTGTATTTTTTTATCAATATCACCTATTTTCCCCGAAACACCATTTGGATTTACCGCACCGGTAAAAATATAATTTGAATTTATAGGTAAGTTTAATATTTTGGATACTAACGCCACAACGGCAGCAAAGTGAAGCGACGTGCCATTTATTTTAAAATTGTTATTTTTCGGCACGTGTTTTGTATTACTTAAAAGATGTTGCCGGATGCCAATTATTTTCCCCCAATTTAGTATTGTTAAATCTCTTGTTTTACCATCATTATCAAGTATGTTTTTTTGGATTTCATCTTCGATAAACTTGAGTGCATTAAATAATTCTTCTTTATTATCTATTTTTGATTCAATATCAGTATTATTTTTTCCTTCAGTAATTTCAATTGCCCGAATTGAAGAATAATTATTGTTTTCTCCTACTATAGGGAATTCTGCGATACCGATCTTGTTTTCTTTTGGTCTTCGATCTATTTGAATATATCCTGCAGATGTTAATATTTCATTTGTTTGTTTGAAATTATTATCTGTAAAAAAATTAGCAATCTGAGAATTAGATAAGATATTATTGACAATCTCGAGGATATCCGTATCTTTTCCATTATTATAATATTCTGCTAGTAAATGTTCAATCGCAATAATATAATTTTCATTTTTAATCTCGTTCTCAATCATTTTTGTTTTCGTTTTTAATATTGATATATTTAGAAAAATATTGTATCCCGTTGACCATAAAAATAAATTCAACAGAATGATCTTTCAATATTTTATTTATATGAAGATACTGCGGTCTCCTTATATTTTCAATTTTGTCGATTTTTTGAATTTCAACTTTGTCTGTTTTATTTTTTATATAAATTATAAATATTTCGTTTTCGGTTGGCTCTTTTTTTATTTTAAACCGGAAATAAAGTTGACCTTGTTCTAATACTAAGAGTTTCAATTCATAATTATTATCTGAGAACAGAGCAAATTCTGCATAAACTTCTTGCTGTGATGGTGTAATAATATTTGGATCGCTCGCTGATTCAACTTCAACTGGATCTTCCAATAATTTATAAATATTATTAATTATCTCCTCGTCATCTATATTTGTAAAAAACTCTTCAAGCTTTTCAACAGGCTTATAAAGATATTCAACATTTTCTTCTTCTATGTGTTGAAATTCATAAATGTCACCATAATCCTTATCATGAAAATTTCCTCTTTTTGCTCTTTTATAAATTTCTTTATCATATTCCATCACATTCGATGCAAAATAAACATTAAGCAATTCATCAATTTGATTATCGTTAAGAACGCCGATACACTTTTCAAGGTTACAAACGATCATATTGGTTTCAAGCCAGGTTTCGATCATAAACTCTATGCTGAGAATATTGTTACCGGGATTAATAATGTAATCTTCATGAGTCGCGAATTCAGTATTAAGTGAAACCGGTAAAACAAAGATAGTAAAATATTCTTCAATGGTTTTTACTTTATCTTGCTCGTCTAATGCCTGGTAAGGCTGCGGATTTGTAAGTATATAAACATACTTAGGCAGCGCTACCGGTTCGAACTCATAACCCCCGAGTAGAGGGATAGCCTTAGTTAACCAAATTTGCCCGGCTTTTGGTTCCGTTATATTCTTAAGTCTTTGGAACTCAGTCAAAATATCCGGATCGGGCTTATGGTGATTTTTAACAAGCTCTATAAATTTATTATAATCGTTTTTATACTTTTCTGAAGACTCATCGGATTTATTAAATTCACCTTTCGCATACATCTCTTTGATAAGTGAATAATTCTCCCAATTGATATCAAGAGAACGAAGTTTTTCAACTATAATTTTTTCTTCATTACTGCTTTCATTGCGGAGATATCTTAATATCCTGCTTTCAGATAAATATTTTACATTTAGTTCATCACCAATCATTTTGTTAATTTCCGTTTATATTGAATTTATCTTCAAAGACATTAATTAATTGTTTAATAACAAATTGTTTCTCTTGATCATTCAATTCCAATATCTCATAAACGTGACCCAGGTTTTTCAGAGCTTCATCTTTTTCATTGTATAATGTAGCCTGGCATATGTCAAGTAATTTTGTAAGGTTTTTAAATTTATCATTAAGAGATGTTTTAATATTTTTATATTTAGTTTTATGTTCATCATCTGGAGCTGATTCTTCATTAAGGAAAGCTTCTTCTTTTAGTAAAAAAATGCCAAAAATAATCAATTGACGTTCTTTGCAAAGGCTTAAAAATTCATTAATGGCTTGCTCTATAATATTAGAGTCCTCAATTTCTTCATTTTCTGATATTAGAGGCAATAAGATAATTTCTTTCTCAAATCCAGCTTTTTTATCTAATTTTTCATCACCGTCTTCGGGAACAAAATTACTATCCTCAGAAGAAACGATATCATTTCCAACTTTATGTTTTATATAGTTATAATCTGTCTTATTTTCCAGGTCTTTCTTGTTTTCAAATGGGAAAGGTATTTCATCATTATCATGCAACCCTAAGATTAATTTTAATTCATCAATTAAATCAGAGTAAGTAATTGATTTTTTAATATTTAAGACCGTGAAGATTGCAAAGAAAACTTTTTTGAGGCGTGATTTTCTCGGTTCGTTTTGAGAAAATGAATAATTTTCAAATTTTTCAATCTCAAAATCATCCGTTATTGTAATGATTTTATGGTGTATGTACTTAGCACCGCCCACTTGAGGAAAATAATTTGCGAATTGGCATAATAATTCTTTTACATCATCATTTAGCCTCTGGATATGCGGGTTTTTTAATAAATACTGTCCGCTGTAATATTGAGATATTAAATACTCCAAGCGTTCATAAGCATCCTCTTCGTCTTCAGCATTTTTATATATAGATTTAAATCCTTCTTTAAGTAATGTGTCAATCGTAATATTTTTTAATTCTTCAAATCTATTCTCTGGAATGCGTCTGTTCTTAAACTTTTTAATTGAAATAAAATCATCAAGTAGCCGATTAACCACACTAAAAATAATTATTTTAGCTTCGTCGCTGGATGAGATGCCATTTGCTATAAATTCTTTTAACGCTTCAAGGAAGCTCAATTTTTATTCCTTCGATTATGATTCCATAATATAAATTCTTGTTTAGCTTTCCTGTACTTAAGTAATGTATCCTCATGCATTTTGCCCTTATACCCGCATAAATTAGGTTTTAATATATCACTAAGTTCAACGGTTTTATTCAGGCCTAATAGTACATAAGTAGTTTTATTATTATTCTCATGGCAAGTGCTATTGTATTTCAGATTAAATACAAATACATCTTTTCTTTTTCTATCTTTTTCTTGAGAAGTACAGGGATTGAAAATAAAATATGTGTAACCAAATTTAATATTTCTCCTACATACAGAATAATGATGATTATCATTTTCGCCAAAATAGATTATACTCGGGTGCATTAAAAATATTGAGCCTTCTCTCACAAATAATTCTAATAAATTAAAATAGCGCTGATATTCAATATCCATATTAAATTCCATTAAAAAATGTTCAGGTTATTTATTACAATTTCTTTTGTTAAAATAAATTCGGAAATCTTTTTATTAGCAACGGAATACATTGGAAGAACTTTTTCTAATATCTTAACTAAGCCACGCGCGCCTGTTTTTTGCTTAAATGCATATTTTGCAATTTCTTTTAACGAATCGTCATCAAATTTTAGTTCACAATCATGAATTTTGAAATACTCTTTATAGTTTTTTAACACAGAATCTTCCGAGAAGACTAAAATATCATATAAATCATCAGCCGACTTTTCCGGAAGAGTAATTAAAATTTGGAATCTTGCTGCAAATTCTTTAATTAATCCATATTCAATTAAATCTTCTGTTGAAATAGAATCTGAGTCAGAAGATTCCTTGATAGCAAATTCATTAAACCCGAAATTATATTTTTTCTTCCTTCTTTCAATAAATTTATCAATACCATCAAACGCACCACCGCAAATTACTAAAAGACTGGTAGAGTCAAAATCGAGTTGCGGTTCTTTGTATGTATACTCCCTATGGCCCAAACTATTAAACCTGTAATTTTCACCTTCAATAAATTTCAGAAGATCAAGTTGAACACCTGTTGTACTTACCTCAGCACTGCCATATTGTAAATTAGCGGCAAGTTTATCTATTTCATCAAAAAAAATAATACCGTTTTTCATTTTTTCCAATGAGCCGGCTTTTTGATATAATAAACTTAAAATATCTTCAACTTTATCACCCACGTAACCGGTACGTGACATTTTAGTAACATCATAAGATACGAAAGTCTGATCAATAAATTCAGACATTTTATTTATTAAATAAGTTTTTCCACTTCCGGAAGGTCCAATAATAAGCGTATTCCTTTTAGGAAGGATTGTCTTATTTTCATATTGCTTTTTAAGCCATTGATCATAAAAAACCCTGCTTATTGTCTCAAGAGCCTGAGAAGAACCGAAATAAAACTTTTCAATTTTACCTTTAATAAGGGCCGGAGATAATTCTGAATTTATGATGTTTTTCTCTCCTCTAATTATTTATTACTTACAAAATAAGTTGTTTATTTATAAAGAAGCAAATTAAAAACAAAAGGTAATTTAAAAATATTTTAATTATGAGATATTGGAAATTATTAGCAATGCTATTGCTAATCTTATAATACTCTAAAAAACCATCGGATGAATAGAAATATTTAAAACATGTTACTCTTTATAAGTAAACGAATACAAATTTAATAAGGTGAAAAAATGTTAAACCATAGATATTGGAAAATCGGCGCTTCAAGCAATGGTAAAAAAGACGGAAAATTGAACATTCCTACAAATATAACTGTAAACCCACCTTATATTAAGGAATTTTGCAACTTAGGCGAGGGTATAATTAAAAATATTGCTGCTAAATGGGCAAAATTTGATAAAAAGTTGAAAACAAAATGGTTAAATGCAGAAACGGCCAAAATGAAATCGCGGGAACGCGAAAAACTTGCCCAGAAAAATGAAGATGAAGCGGTAAAAAGATTTAAACAACTTAATGATAATGAAATTCCATCAATGTATAGGGGAGCCTCATCCCTGATTTATTGGATAGTAATATTTATAATGTTTTTAAGTGAATTTCCCATAAATAATGCGGTTTTCAGGCTTTTCGGCGAGGCAGAAGTTCTTAATTATTTAGTTGCCGGCGGCATTGGACTTGTGATATTATTCGCAGGACATTTATTAGGTCTATTCCTGCATGAATATCATATAAATAAAATTAGACGCGCCTCTTGTTATATAATTCCTATCGTTGTTATCGCCGTAATTTTCCTCATCGGATATTTAAGAGCTCTTTACCTTCATAAAATAGAAGGAATGGTAGTCGATAATACAATTATGATCGCTTTCGGTGTTTTCAACTTGATGTTCTTTGTGATAGCCGCATTGTATTCTTATAAAATTCATAACCCACACTTAATGCAAGTTCATAAAACTGCCGCGAGAAACAGAAAAGCGAAAGCTGATTTGGAAAGAGCTGAAAAAATATTAGATAAAGCCAAAACTCACAGAGAAAAAAAATTCAGTACCATGCAGAATAAAGCTAATGTAATCAGAGATATAGTTCATCAAAGAATAAATATTTATTGGACTTCTAATTTGCGAAACCGAGAAGATAGTAAAGAAGGAAATATACCTGAACCGGCCGCTATAATGTTACCGTTAGAGTTAAGCCGTCTTGAGTGGGAAAATGAAAATTTGCAGGATCAGAATAATTTGGATAACAGAAAAAATGGAAGGGATAAATATGAAAACAATGTTGGTGTTATTCAGCATAATGATAACTAGTTTGTTCGCGGGCTGCTCCGATTCAAAAATAAATTCCGTAGTCTTCGTACTTTTTGATGCTTCAATAAGCACAAAGGATAGGGCAGTGCGGGAACATTATTTTGATGATTTCCGGAAAATGCTTAACAGCTTTCATGGTCAGACACAATTAGTGGGAGATATTATAACCGGCAACACGATGGCAACCGCAACCTTTCCTTTGGATGCAACAATTACCGGATTTGATCAACTGAAGGAAAATCTATTAACGTACAAAGAGCGCCAGAATGCGGCCAACAAAGAAATAATTAATACTGCAAAAAAAATAATTGATACGGCCTATTCCCAAAGCACAGATTTGTTGAACTCATTTCAATTAGCCGGCAAGGTATTTGGCGAGGACAGATTTAAGAACGCGTCTAATAAAATATTAGTAATATTTTCAGACATGATTGAAGATTCTGAAAATTACAGGTTTGAAAGGGATAACCTGGATAATCAAAGAATATCTATAATAATTAAAAAAGAAAAAGATGAAGGCGGGCTGCCGGACTTAAGAGGAGTAAAAGTTTATATAGCGGGAGCTACCGCAAATTCCAGCAGTTTTAACCAGGTGAAACCCGCACAAATTTATTCAATAGAAAAATTTTGGATGAAGTATTTTGCAGCTTGTGGAGCTAATATCACTGACAGCAGGTATGCAACCAGGTTATTAAATTTTGAATATTGAAAAATATAAAGTAGGTCAGCTTGGTTAAGCTGACCCGCCCCAAAGATTGTTTCCGGTCAATCATTTTAGAAATAAAATTATAAGCCACTACCTTAACCCCATTCAACGTAATGTTCCCATTCCACGTCATATTCATTTTAATTAAGGGTAGATTCATAATTACGTGTGGCTCACCTTCAAGGTGAGTCTCACATTTGTGTCTCCAGTTTTACGGCCGACAGTAAAGGATTGAGGTCGGGATATATCAGCAGTCCTTTCAATCAAGGAATAGATTCATAAACATTATCTCAAAATTTGCGGGAGTAACATCACCTTCAAATACGTCTCAGTCCTTTCAATCAAGGAATAGATTTATAAACAGGGATAAAAGTTATAATTAATTAACTAATTATTTTACAACGTCTCGGTCCTTTCAATCAAGGAATAGATTTATAAACATATAAAAGTTTTATATTATTCATAGAATAGCAAACAAAGTCTCGGTCCTTTCAATCAAGGAATAGATTTATAAACTACAAGTATTTTGTCTTGTGGTGGTGGATATTTTTGTCTCGGTCCTTTCAATCAAGGAATAGATTTATAAACGTGATAGGGGGATTAGGAGGTTTTGTTTTAACCTTCTTATGTCTCGGTCCTTTCAATCAAGGAATAGATTTATAAACAATCAATTGACCTATAAACCAATTGGTTTAAAAAAATGTCTCGGTCCTTTCAATCAAGGAATAGATTTATAAACATGCTCTTGAATTTGCAGCGAAATTAATTGATGCCGGTGAAATGTCTCGGTCCTTTCAATCAAGGAATAGATTTATAAACTCACCAATAAAATTGCTAATGATTTTGGACTCCTCTCCAAAGTCTCGGTCCTTTCAATCAAGGAATAGATTTATAAACAACACAGGCAGGTAATGGAACCATTATTTGGGGTCCAGAGTCTCGGTCCTTTCAATCAAGGAATAGATTTATAAACCCCGAACAGATTTTCAAAATCTGGAAAACAATTAAACGTCTCGGTCCTTTCAATCAAGGAATAGATTTATAAACTAGTATGGGGTGGATTATTCTACGTCATAGTAGCCCCACTGTCTCGGTCCTTTCAATCAAGGAATAGATTTATAAACAAGAAGTAAAAACTCTTATTAATGAAGAAAAAAAGACAGGGGAATTGTCTCGGTCCTTTCAATCAAGGAATAGATTTATAAACACTTACTAATAGTATTCCGTTTATGATTTTTCTGTCGGTAATGTCTCGGTCCTTTCAATCAAGGAATAGATTTATAAACTAAGGAAAGGAGGGTTGTTTGAAAATTTTAACAAAATGATGTCTCGGTCCTTTCAATCAAGGAATAGATTTATAAACGAGGAAAAAAGACAAGGAAATTACGAAGTATCATTCGATGCTTGTCTCGGTCCTTTCAATCAAGGAATAGATTTATAAACCTCAAACACAGTTAAATTCGTTTGATAAAATTGTTGAAGTGTCTCGGTCCTTTCAATCAAGGAATAGATTTATAAACTCCTGCTTTCACCATTAACACTGGTGATTATGCAGGCAAGTCTCGGTCCTTTCAATCAAGGAATAGATTTATAAACAGAGGAGGAAGTCGTTTTGTATTACGAAGGGGAAAATGTCTCGGTCCTTTCAATCAAGGAATAGATTTATAAACTTAGAGGGAAAACCTGAAGAGACTGAAGATCGTTATGATGTCTCGGTCCTTTCAATCAAGGAATAGATTTATAAACATTTTAGAGCTGACGTGGTACTCACCAAAGGACAGTGTCTCGGTCCTTTCAATCAAGGAATAGATTTATAAACGAGGGTATGAAGTATTGGTGGCTAATGAGGAAATGTTTGTCTCGGTCCTTTCAATCAAGGAATAGATTTATAAACACCAGCCAAGGCTCAGTTAATCAAGTGGTTAATATCTCGTCTCGGTCCTTTCAATCAAGGAATAGATTTATAAACAAGGCAATCAAGTTGCCTACTTTCGAGCGGATGTTGTCTCGGTCCTTTCAATCAAGGAATAGATTTATAAACAAGGCAATCAAGTTGCCTACTTTCGAGCTGACGTGGTACTGTCTCGGTCCTTTCAATCAAGGAATAGATTTATAAACAATAGCCGCAAGGTTATTGAAACTTAAAGAGGATGCCGTCTCGGTCCTTTCAATCAAGGAATAGATTTATAAACAATAGCCGCAAGGTTATTGAAACTTAAAGAGGATGCCGTCTCGGTCCTTTCAATCAAGGAATAGATTTATAAACTAATTAAGATAGGTTGTCTCGCATTGACTTATCCAGTCTCGGTCCTTTCAATCAAGGAATAGATTTATAAACGAGATGAAAAATCTTGCAATATTAATATTAGCTGTGTGTCTCGGTCCTTTCAATCAAGGAATAGATTTATAAACACCCACGGCGGTGCATATAACCTCGGGGACCTACTGTCTCGGTCCTTTCAATCAAGGAATAGATTTATAAACCACAGACTTAAGGAGAAAGTTATGAAAACGTACAGCATTACTGTCTCGGTCCTTTCAATCAAGGAATAGATTTATAAACGGGTTTCTAAAAGTTGGGTTCGGCGCTCCGGCGCAGAACGGTCTCGGTCCTTTCAATCAAGGAATAGATTTATAAACAAATAAGCGGATTTTATTGCTTGCCTATTATTAAATGTCTCGGTCCTTTCAATCAAGGAATAGATTTATAAACTTTCAGTAATAGTGTGGGGCGGATTATTTTGTGTTGTTGTGTCTCGGTCCTTTCAATCAAGGAATAGATTTATAAACCTTTAAAAATTGGATTTGGTACACCTGCTCAGAACGAGTCTCGGTCCTTTCAATCAAGGAATAGATTTATAAACTGGGCTAAGTCAGAACTATCCTAACCCATTCAATCCTTGTCTCGGTCCTTTCAATCAAGGAATAGATTTATAAACAATTTACGTTATACTCCGATTACTAATCTAGGTAATTTAACGTCTCGGTCCTTTCAATCAAGGAATAGATTTATAAACATTTTAGAACCAACCGAGCAAGAATTTAATGTTGCTGTCTCGGTCCTTTCAATCAAGGAATAGATTTATAAACTCCAACCATGCGGGAAAGGTATCTTGCCTATTTCCGTGTCTCGGTCCTTTCAATCAAGGAATAGATTTATAAACTTCTGGCGTGCCTACGACCGTTTTGTTTTCCGTCTTCGCGTCTCGGTCCTTTCAATCAAGGAATAGATTTATAAACAATAAGATTAATAAAAAAAATAAAGGATAAATCTCGTTCTATATGTCTCGGTCCTTTCAATCAAGGAATAGATTTATAAACTTTATAAAATCCTTGGAGACAATTCTGTATACTTTGGTCTCGGTCCTTTCAATCAAGGAATAGATTTATAAACTTTTTCTAGTATTATTTGTTACATTGTTTGGGCAGGTTTGTCTCGGTCCTTTCAATCAAGGAATAGATTTATAAACAAACGGTGAATGTTCTGGGAAATGGATACCAGAAAATTTGTCTCGGTCCTTTCAATCAAGGAATAGATTTATAAACTAAAGACCTACGGGTATTCTTCATTTTTAATAAAAAGCGTCTCGGTCCTTTCAATCAAGGAATAGATTTATAAACATTGACTAAGTGGAAACCTCAGGGAAAGGCAATTTATTGTCTCGGTCCTTTCAATCAAGGAATAGATTTATAAACTCTTCTAAGGACAAAGATGCCTTGGCAGACTATTACCTGTCTCGGTCCTTTCAATCAAGGAATAGATTTATAAACTATAGTCGTTGCGTTTGCCTTCTCAAAAGAGGGCAGGTGTCTCGGTCCTTTCAATCAAGGAATAGATTTATAAACGCTTGTTTTGATCCAAAGCTACCAGCTCCGGCTCAATATGGTCTCGGTCCTTTCAATCAAGGAATAGATTTATAAACAGCTCTACCTCCTGATATTCAATTTTGCAGGGCTGGAATGTCTCGGTCCTTTCAATCAAGGAATAGATTTATAAACACTGATAAAATTGAATGGACCTGCATCTCTTCCAGTAGCGTCTCGGTCCTTTCAATCAAGGAATAGATTTATAAACTACGGTGCAGTTGCTGCATACGATCCAAAATTGGCGAAGTCTCGGTCCTTTCAATCAAGGAATAGATTTATAAACACTAATGGAATAATTTGTGCTTTAGTGTCTGTTCTTGTAAGTCTCGGTCCTTTCAATCAAGGAATAGATTTATAAACAGAAAGACATGAGCACATACAACGTAACTTTGGTGGACAGCAAGTCTCGGTCCTTTCAATCAAGGAATAGATTTATAAACAGTTTATATATCAATCGCTTACAAATATAATGAATTTTTTTCACATTGGAAATTTTGACTATCTTATTATAACTTAAATACATAAGTCATGTTATTTAAAATCTTCTCTTTTCTATGTTAATAATGCCGGTAGATAGTTGCCCAAAAACATACTAAAAACCGGCTTTTCATTAGATTATTACCCAAATGTTAATTCCGGTTGAAAATTGACCAAGTTTCCGGCGAAAATTGACCAGCCAAAGTTAATTATTTTTTATAATATCTTTCAACCTAAAGCTCTTCCCGTTAATTAAAAAGGGATAAGAGTG
>Ga0182027_10005573_pt1 | contig 19088 bp, 23 predicted proteins | sample 712E1DmetaG_FD_121300 | JGI IMG/M metagenome (GOLD analysis project Ga0182027, IMG submission 121300) | Permafrost microbial communities from Stordalen Mire, Sweden - 712E1D metaG (Illumina Assembly) | ecosystem: Environmental > Terrestrial > Soil > Wetlands > Permafrost | place: Sweden...
CCGCGGTCCGAACCCTTCCCCTGCCCGAAAAACCCGGCCTGTGCCGTCAAAAATCGCCTTTCACCGGATTTGCACCCGACTGCATGCGGCAAAAATCAGTCTTCCAGGTTTCACGCACTGCCAGGCATACGTCCGCCCCAAATGGCGTCCGCCATTTGACAAGGAGCACGGAGGACGAAGTCCGACGGGCTCCTGCTAGTGGACCGGCAGGAGCTGCAGCAGGCGCCACGGCAGAGCGTCGAATTCGCCAAAAACGTACCGTGCAAACAGCGCCCCCGAACCGGCGAACATCGTCAGACCCAGCACCGCGCGCACGGGATAACTCAGCACGAATACGCCCATTTTCGGCACGGCGCGTCCAAGAATGGAGAATGCCAGGGTCACCAGAAAGTTCAGGGCGATAAACGGCGCAGCAATGCGGACGCCCAACTCGACGGAATTCGCCGACATCCGGATGATGAGTTCCACTGCGTCACCGGCCAGGCCGGGCGCTCCCGCGGCGGCAAAATCGAAGGAACGTGCGAACGCGCGGAGCACCCCGAGATGCCCGCCGAAAAGAAAGAACAGCATGCCTGCGAACATGGAGAGGTAGGCCGGCAGGGGTTCATGATCCGGGGTCGGTGTGTCGAACCCTGGGCCGGCGACCAGACCTATTTCTGTGACGATGATGCGTCCGGCCATTTCCACTGCGGCGAAGACGAGGTGGGTGACAAAGCCCATGGCCAGTCCGATCAAAACCTCGCCTCCCGCGGCGAATGCCAGCTGCCCCCAGCCGGCCCCGGCAAGCGTGGCATGAGGCACGATGCCGTACAGCAATGTCGCCACACACACGGCGAACCCAATTCGCAGCGAAACCGGCAATGGTCTCGCCCCGAGCGTCGGCAACACTGTGACCACCGCGGTCGCTCGCAGCAGGACCATGAGCCAGGCGATAAGCAGGTCGACCGGCATCGCCTTAGGGCCCCATGGAACCTATGCGCGCGAAAATCGAGGTCGTGAATTCGACCATCGAGCGCAACAGCCAGGGCGCGAGCAGCAGGGAGGCAGCGGCCAGGGCCACGAGTTTGGGCGCAAAGGACAGGGTTTGCTCCTGCAAACTGGTCACCGACTGAAGAAGACTCGTGATCAGCCCGACGACCAGGGACACCGCGAGGAATGGCGTGATCACGTAGAGTGCGAAGATCACGGTGGACTTGAAGATGTCGATGGCGAGGTCGGGATTCATGGGTGGAAGCTCTCGACGAGTGCGCGCACCACCAGGTGCCAGCCGTCGACCAGGACGAAGAGCAGGAGTTTGAATGGCAGCGACACCACGACGGGTGGCATCATCATCATGCCGAGCGCCATCAGCACTGATGAAACCAGCAAGTCGATGACGAGAAACGGCAGAAAGAGCAGAAAGCCCATTTGGAATGCCGTCTGCAGCTCACTGAGCACGAAGGCGGGGACGATCACCCGCAGGGGAAGATCCTTGACCGGCGTCGGGCCGAACCGGCCGAGTTCGAGGAAAAACTCGAGGTCGCGCGTGCGGGTCTGCCGCAGCATGAAGTCTTTCAGCGGCACCGAAGCCTTGTCCAGGGCATCGACGGAAGTCATCTTGCCGGCGAGGTAAGGTTGGATGGCCTCAGTGTTCATCCGGTCGAACACCGGACCCATGATGAAGAAGGTGAGAAAGAGCGACAGGCCGATGATAATCTGATTGGCCGGGGCATTTTGAACGCCGATCGCGGAACGGACAAACCCCAGCACGATGACGATGCGGGTGAAGCTCGTCATGAGCATGATAAGCGAGGGCGCCAGCGTGAGCAGCGTCATCACCACGACGATCTGCACGGCCACGCTCATCTCGCCGGGTCGTTCGGTCCCCTCGAGGTTCAGGGTGAGACGGAGCGGATCGGATGGTTTCGCTTCAGCAGGGGCGCCAGGCGTGGACGGGGCGCTGACCGCCGATGGCGACGCCTGGCCGGCGGGAGTGACGGGCCGGGCCGTCTGCCCTTCGACCGACGGAGTGAAACCGGCCACAAACAACCACGTGAGCAGCGCCCAAGCCAACCAACGGTAGGTCGGTTTCATGAGTCCTCCTCCTCGGAGAGTTCGCAAAGCAGCTTGATGCGTCCGGGGGTTACGCCGAGCAGGAGCTTTTTCCCTTCATAGGCTGCGACCACCAGGTATTGGCGGTTTCCGAGCGATTTCGTATCCTCGATGGCCAGCTTGTGGCTCGGCCGGGCGCTCGTTCCTGCGTGGGTGCGACTGCGCCAGAACCACCACGTGCCGCCGGCCGCCAGGGCCAGGGCGCCGAACAACCAGGGAGCGCGGTTCCAGCCGTCCTGATCGGTGGCTGTGACGGTTTTTCCTACCGAGGCATGCGGATAGATGACGGTGTCTGAGTCCTGGGAAGCCGCCGGACCGGTTGCAGCCAGGGCGGACGGATTGAGCATGAGCAGGGCGAGCAAGGATGCCGAGCCCACCAGACGGAGGCACATCGGTCCGCTTCCAATCGAGAAGCCGGCCCAGCGCCGGATGGAAGAAAACCTCGGCCGGGGAGCAGCGGCGAGCGCCAGCGAGCCGACGCTCGAGCCTGGATCCACTCGTTGGCGCTCGCGGCCACGATGGAGAAGTTGTTTCACGGGAGCCGCCGCCTTGTCGGGCTGCGCCAAGCTGGTTGCGGCATTGCGGGAGAGCAGCTCCCTGACGACATGAGGCCGGTTCAGGCGCATCAGTTTCTGATCGGCTCCGAGCCCACGAGTTCCGTGATCTTGATGCCGAAATTGTCTTCGACGACGACGACTTCACCGTAGGCGACGAGCTTGTCGTTTACGTAGAGGCCGACCGGGTCGCTGGCATGCTGGTTCAATTGCACGACGGCGCCGGGCGCCAGCTCGAGCACCTCGCGCATGGACAGCTGGCAGGAGCCGAGCTGCACGGTTACCTTCACCTTGACGTCGAGCACAATATCAAGGGTTTTATCTTCCGTCAGGGCTGGCATGGGGAGTGAGGGTGGTGATTTTGCGGATGATCTGGACAGCGGCATGATCGCCTTCGAGGCCGATCTTGCCGATAAATTTGGGCATCCCATTCAGCAGTACCCGGGTGTCTTCAAACAGATTGGGCGGAAGTTCGATGATGTCGCCGACGCGTAGGTTGACGATTTCGCGCAGGTTGACCTCGCAGGCGTCCCATTCGGCCCGCACCGGCATGGTGATGTGGTTGTACGAATCCTGCCACTGGGGTTTTTTCTCCGTGCTGGTCGTGGCGTTGTCCTTTTGCCGGCGCGACTGCATTTTGCGCACGATCGGCTCGATCGTGTAATAAGGCATGCCGATTTGAATCTGCTCGGAGCAGTCGCCGAAACTGGCTTCCAGCGTCAGGGCGAGGACAATGGCGTCCTTGGGCGAGGTCTGGAGGAATCGGCCGTTGTTCTCGTGGCCGAGAATGATTGGATGCAGCTCCTGCTCGTTCTTCCATTGGGCGCACCATTCCTCAAGGACGATATTGATGATGTCTTCGAGCAGGGCGATTTCGATTTCGGTGAGATAACGTTCCAGCTTCACGGAGTGCCCGCGGCCGCCGAGCATCCGGTCGGCGATGGTAAGCGCCAGCCGCGGGTTGACATCGAGGATGCCGACGCCGAGCAGGGGCTCCACCTTGAACAGGCAGAGGTGGGTGGGGCTGGGCAGCGAGTCGGCGAATTTGGCGTAGGTGAGCGTCGTCAACTTCGCCATCTTCAGCCCAAACTCCATGCGGAGGAAAAGCGAGAGCCGCGCCCCAAGGTAGCGGATAAAATCCTCGTGCAACAGCCGGAGCCGCCGCAGTTCGAGCTCGGTGAGAAACGCCGGGTTGCGGAAATCATAGGGCTCGATCTTTACGTTCTCCTGCAGGAAATGGCGCGAGGCGACGGCCTGAAAGAGCTGTTGCTTTGGGGGCGCCAGTTGCTGCGTGAGGAGACGGTCGATCTCCGATTGATCGAGTCCGACCGAGGCTTCAGCCTGCTTGTTGGCTTCTTCGCTCATGCGGAATCAGGGGAAAATGGAACAACAAAGGGCGGAACTACTGCACAACGAAGTCGGAGAAATACACTTGGTCGGCCACGCGCTTGCCGAGCGCCTGATTGTAGGCGGCGACCAGCTTCTCCCGGATTAGGTTTTTCGCCCCCGCCTCCTCAAGGTCCGGCAGCGAAAGGGAGGACAGCACGTTGAGCGTGACGTCGGTGAGCTTGGCCTTGTTCGATTCGAAGACGTTCTTCAGGTTGTTATCGACGCCAGTGACAAGGAAGGTGGTTTTCAGATAGCGAGTGCCCATGGTGCCGGCGAGATTCACGACGATATTGCTGAACTCGAAGGTGTTCGCGGGAGCGCCAGGTTCGCCGTTTTTCGGCTCGGCAGGACTTTCGGACGGGGCGCTGGGTTTTCCCTGGATATCGGCGCCGGCCACGGCGGAGGCGAGGCGTTTCTCGATCCGCGGTATCAACAAAAACTCCGCGACCGCCCAGGTCAGCGCCGGAGTGGCAATCAGCACGATAGCCACCGGCAGCAAGCTGCTCAGTAGACCCGACAATGATCGTTTGGTCGATTCCGTGGCCGGAGCAACTGCGGCGGACGCGCCAGCCCCGGAGGCAGCGTTGGGCGGGGTGGTTTCGGGTTTTGCGGGCATGGCTCGGAGGGTTACGGGCGGTTCGGCGGCGGTGCCGGGCCGGATCACTGATTCTTGAGATTCACGATGTCGTTGAGGATCGAGTCTGAGATCGTGATCACCCGGGATGCCGCCTGAAAGCTGCGCTGGGCGGTGATCATGTCACCGAATTGCGTGGTGAGGTCGACGTTGGACTGTTCGAGTCTGCCGGACTCGATGGCGCCGAGACTGCCGCTGCTGGCGGCACCCAGATTGGCGGCCAGGGTGGAGCCAGTGGCGGAAAAGTCATAGAGGTTGTTGCCCTGGTTCATCAGTTTCGACTGATTCGTCACGCTGAGCAGTCCGATCTTCTGGCCGGAGTACACGTTGCCTGCAGAATCGTACGCTGTCACCGTTCCGTCCGTACCGATGGTGACGGAGGAGGTGTTGGCGTACGTGATCGCGGCGCCTGCCGAACTCTTGCAGTTTGAGACTGAGATGGCGGCACCCGTGCTATCGAGGACCTGGAAACCTTGCGCGTTGATGAGGTTGCCGGAGGAGTCGAAGCTAAATGATCCGTCGCGGGTGGCGGACGTGGCTGAGTTCGAGGGGTTTTTCACAACGAAATAGCCGCTGCCGGAAACGGCGAGATCCGTGACGTTGCTGGTCTGCACCATCGTTCCCTGGGAGAAATCGGTGTTGATGCCATTCAACTGTACGCCGCTGCCTATTTGAATCGCCGCCGTATCGGATGAGGGGGAGGCAGCCTGCAGGGTGTTGCTGAAACTGTCGGCGAAGGACGTGCTGCCCGACTTGAATGCCGTGGTGTTGACGTTGGCAATATTGTTGCCGATGACCTGGAGTCCTTGGCTGAAGGAATCCAGGGCGCTAATGCCGGAGGAGAGGGAGTTGATGAGTGCCATGGCAGAAAATGTGTTGGAGGTTCAGGGTGAGCTGGATGGTTCGCAGGGCTCGATCGAGATGGTCTAATTCGAAGCCGTTGTGGAAGAGGACGCGGAAGAGATGGAAATCAGCGACGTCAGCGGATAGGACGTTCCGTTGACCTGGAGAGTCGGCGTGGTGCCGGATACGTCGACGGCGGTCACCAGCCCGGAGACGGTTGAACCATTGCCATTGTTCATCGTGACCGATTTGCCTAGATAATTGCTGGCGGCGAGATTCTGCTGATTGCTGTTCAGCTGGGACACAGTCGTGGAAAGCGTGTTCATCTGTTGAAGCGAGGTGAACTGCGCCATCTGGGCGAGGTACGCCGAGTCATCCATTGGCTGGAGCGGATCCTGGTTTTGCATCTGCGTGGACAGCAACTGCAGGAAGTCCTGTGTGGTCAGCGTGTTCTTGGAGGTTGCCGCGGTTGCTGCCGCGGAACTGGCAGCGGTGCTGGACGAACTAGAGACGGCGCTAATGGAAGACATGGGCGGGAATTTTAGGCGAACACATTGAGCCGGAGCGAGGTGGGGAGGCGGAGCGGGCTGGACGGAAGCGATGCGACAGGGGATGCCTGTAGTTGCGGTGACCGAGGGGTCGCAAAGGAGGATTCTGCCGACGCGGAAGCAGGCGACTGGCGGGAATCTGCCTGCCCGCCGGTGGAAGTGCCCGCGGAGTCAAGCAAACCTGAGCCTGAAGCGAAGATCGGATCTGCGATACGCAAAGACTGATCGGACGCCGTTGCCACGACCGAGGGCGCTTGCTGGCGCCATCCATTGGCGAGCGCCTGCCGAAGTTCGGTTGAATCGGTGCGAAATGTGGCCTGGATGGCGCCATTGCGCAGTTCGACGCGCACTGAGAGGCGGGTGTCATCGCCGAATGAAAGCTTCAACTCCACGCTCGAATGAGCGATGTCCCGCGAACGTTCCACTGCATCAAGCGTGGCCTCGATCGCGGTGGCAGCATGCGAAATTGGCGTGGAAGCCGGTTCTGCGATGACGCGCTTCGCCGAGGCAGATCCAGGAGCGCTGCTGAGCGCCGTTGAGACCATGGTGCCGGCAGAGGCATCGACGCCCGATGTGCGGTCAAGCTGCACAATGGGGGAAGTTGATGCTGGTTTGCGCATGTCAGCGCTTGGTTCAGCACTGGAGATGCCAACGACGGCCGACTGGTGTTTAACTTGCTGGGAGGCAGATGTTAATTGTGCATCAGAAGTACCATCATGTTGCGTGCTGACTGAGTCGGCGGCCTGTCCGTTGGCTGAAGGCAGGCGTAGTGGGGCATTTTTTTCCGCCCGACTTAGGGACGATCCCGTCGCTGCGGCTAACGGTGCTACAGCAGCCGATGGTGACGAGGCGTTGCTGCTGCTGGATGAAAGATCGGAATCGTCGCTGCTTGCAGAACGCCGCGATGATGTCGGCGCGCTGGCGGCGGACGGTCTGGCCTTGGACGCAGGCTTTGGGGCTGGCGGCAGGGCTTCGCTTGGGACGACCGACTCTTTGACAGTAGTTGCTATGGGATTGTCGAGGTCTCTTGTTGTAGCCAAGGGGGGTGGGGCGCTGGTTTTGAGATCGGTGCTGTCCGGATCAAGCGGATCGTTCGCCGGAGCAATTGGGGTTTTCTGAGAATCTGCTTGGAGCTGTAAAAGGACCGGGGAGGTTTCTACGGTCCCAACCGACGTTTCGGCTTCGTCGCTGATGGCGGCGGACTCGGGGTCAACAGTCGGCTCCGGCTGCGTCGTTGCGCCAGCAGCGGAGAGGGAAACGAGGGTGGCGTCAGGGCCAGGCTGCGCCGGGTCGTTCGTGTTTTTGGTCTTGTCGGGTTTTCGCAGGGTTCGCCTGGTGGAACTTTCTTGCGTCATCGTCGCCCCCTGTTGCGTCTTGTCTGCCGAAGACTGATCGCGGGTTGGGCGGATGGTTGCGGCGGTGGAACGTTGGGCGCGGGCCGGATGAGCGGCGCCCGCGAGGAGATCAGCAAAGGACGCGCCGGTGTCGGTGTCGTCCATGCGGGAGGACGACACATCGCCCTGAGCGTATCGGGCGGTGTTTGGCGCGACGGACGTGGGAGCGGATGGAAAGGGAAGATTCACGGTGAGGTTCCATCCGTGGGCCGAAAAAGCCGCGCCGTCCGTGGCGGGGCAGGCGGACGGCTGGTCGCCGTCCGAAAAAAGAACGTCACGGCCCGGTGGTCCGGGCGGTCCGGACGAGCCGGAGCTTCTCCGAGAGTGTGGCGGCCCTGCGGGCGAAGGAGGGATCGGCGCCTGCCGCGCGGCTCATTTCCTCGAAGATCGGGGCGACCGAATCCGATTTCATCAGCGAAAGGATCTTCACCACGGTTCCATCGTCCATTTCGCGAAAGATCGCGACGGCGGCGCGCGGAGTCAGGCTCGTGTAGGTCTGTGCCAGGGTCCGCAGGTTCTTTGCTTCGTCGGCCTGGATCTCAACGACTTTGGTACCTACTTCAAGGCGCAGGCTTTCAATCTGGGCCCGGACTTTTTCGAGTTCCTGGCGTTCCGCCGCCAGGCGGCTCTCTCGTTGGGCAAGCTGATCGGCCTGCTGGCTGACCCGGGCGCGCTCCTCCTTGAGTTCGGAGGCGACGTTTTCCATCTCGATTGTCCAGAAGCCCCAAGGTGCGGCGGGCTTGCGCGCCTCGACCTGGGTTGCATGCCGGGCAAGCAATGCAGCATAAACGGCATCCGCGGCCCGCATGAATGTGCTGATGCCGACACCCAGGCCGGTGACGAGGCCCAGCAGGACGAGGACAGCAGGATGACGCAGCAGTTTCATGACAGATATTTGTGACCGCGGGCGGCGGCGATGCTCGAGCGTTCATCGAGTGCGGTCTGCTCCTCCCGCTCGCAAGCCAGGCGGTGCGCCGCCTTCGCATGGGTTTCAAGATTGTTCAGAACCTTCAGCGCCCGCGCTGCTTCGTAATACTCGGACAGCCGTTGGTCACGGGCGGCGTGGGCTTGATCCACTTCGCGTCCGGCGGCGGATTCCTCCTCTGATGCAGAGTGTAGCGCGCAAAGAAAGGCGACGTGCTCTGCGGCCCGCAGCGTGAACGCACGGCCGGAGCGCACGAGATCCTCCAGCAGTTCCCGGCGTGCGCGTGCATCCGCCAGCGCAATCTCCGCTCGTTCGCAGAGCCGGATTGTTGCGGCAAGATTCTCCCGGGCGCGGAGCTCGCGCAGTTCCCGGAGTGTGGCCACGGACTGGAGGGCGAAGCGGAAACGTTTCATGGGATGATGCGTCTGAGGGCTGCGAAGCTGTCGGCTCGGGGCGTCCGCTCATTCGTGCCCTGCCGTAGGAACGCGCGCAGGGGCTCATGCAGGGCGATCGCCTGGTCGAGCATGGGGCTCGAATTCTTCTGGTAGGCCCCGACCGTGATGAGGTCCTCATTCTTGCGGTAGATCGCCAAGTGTTCCCGGGCGCGACTGACGAGCGCCACCTCGTCGGGTGTGCAGATATCGCGGTTGAGGCGACTGACGCTTTCGAGGACGTCGATGGCCGGGTAGTGGTTGAAATTGGCGAGGGTGCGCGAAAGCACAAGATGTCCGTCCAGGATGCCGCGCACCGCATCGGTCACCGGCTCGTTGAGATCATCGCCTTCGACGAGCACCGTATACAGGGCGGTGATGGCTCCGGTCTCGCCTGTGCCGGCGCGTTCCAGCAACCGGGGCAGCAAACCGAATACGGAAGGCGTATATCCACGGGTCGCGGGCGGTTCACCGACGGCGAGGCCAATTTCGCGTTGCGCCATGGCAAAACGGGTGACGGAGTCGAAGAGCAGGAGGACATTTTTGCCGGCCTCGCGGAATGCCTCGGCGATCGCGGTGGCGGTGAACGCGGCGCGCAGGCGCAGTGGCGCCGGCCGGTCGGAGGTGGCGACCACGACGACCGCACGGGCGAGGCCCTCGGGCCCGAGATCTTTTTCAATGAATTCCCTCACTTCGCGGCCGCGTTCGCCAACGAGCGCCACGACGACCACATCGGCTTCCGCCCCGCGCGCGATCATGCCCAGCAGCGTGGATTTGCCGACGCCGGAGCCGGCAAACAGCCCGAGGCGTTGGCCGCGGCCGAGTGGAGCGAAGGTGTCGATCGCACGCACGCCGGTGACGAAAACGTCTTTGATGCGCTGGCGGCGCAAGGGGTGGGGCGGAACAGCGGTCTGAGCGTCGCCTGGTTCCAGGCGGAGGAAACCGAGCCCGTCTATCGGATGGCCCAGTGCGTCGAGCACACGGCCCAGCAGCGCGGGACTTGGCGCGGGCACGGGAGGGCGGTCGCACGCGGCGACTTCGCAACCCGCGTGGAGGCCGGTGGTGTCGCCCAGCGGCATGAGCAACACCTTGTGTTCACGGAAACCGACGACCTCGGCGAGCACGGACAAGTCCCCCCGGCCCGAACGCAAAAGACAGAGTTCGCCCAGACCGACGTTTGGTCCCTCCGATTCGATGATCAGGCCGGTGACGCCGGTGACGGCACCGAGCCGCTGGGCGGGCGGCATGGCCCGCACCTGACTGCGGAGGGCCTCTACAAATGGAGCGATGGCGGACATTAGGAACTGGCTAAACCGAGGGAGAGGGTTTCGAGTTTCGTGACGCGGCGGGCATCGGTGAGGCCAAAGCGACTGCGAACCTGGCAGTCGCCGGTGGCCAGCGCGGTATCGGCGCGCACCTTCAGCCCCGGATAACGCTGCAGCCAGGCAGGATTAAGCTCCTCGAGCAGGCGGGCGTCGCGTGGACTGAGGATCAACTCAAGGTTCTCGCGTTCCGGGAGCAGCTGGTCTAGCGCCTCGCCGCAGATGCGTTCGATGATTTCGGGCGTCGGTTCGAAACCGGCCATCAGGCGGCGGGCGAGGTCGAGCGCGAGGTCCGGCAAGGCGCTGCGGATCTGCCCGAGCAAGACCGGCTCCAAGTCGACCAGTTTGCCGAAGATCCCGTCCTGCAGTTGTTGGACGTCGGCCCGGATCTCGACCATCTGGCGCTGGGCAAACGCCTGCCCGGCATCCTGCCCTTGGCGGAAGGCTTCCCGCCGGAGGGCCTCGACCTCGGTGTCCGTATAGACTCGCACCGAGTGACCCGGGATGAGAGCGCCGGAGAGCGGTCGGTCGAAGCGCACGAGTTTGGTCAGTGGCATGATCAGGCGACGACGGTTTGCTCGGCATCGAGGGAGATCTGACCTTCCTCTTCGAGCCGGTGAACGATGTGGATGATGGCGTCCTGCGCGGTCTCGACATCCTTGAGCCGGACGGGCCCGAGCATGGACATTTCGTCCCGCAGGCTTTCGGCCGCGCGTTTGGAGATGGAGGCGAAGAGCTTTTCGCGCAGGGCTTCGCTGGCGGATTTCATCGCCACAGCCAGATTGTTGGAATCGACTTCGCGCAGCACGCGCTGGAGATCGGAGGACTGCAGGCGGTTGAGATCCTCGAAGCTGAACATCTTCTTGCGCACGAGACCGCCGAGGGCGGCGTTGCGCTCCTCGAGGCGGACGAGGAGGCCCTTGCTCATTTCCTTGTCCAGGTTGTTGAGCAAATCGGCCACGGAACGCACGCCGCCGCTATGGTGGAAGGTCGGTCGCACCTTGCTATCGAAGTGCTTGCCCAGGCTGCGGACGATCTTGCCCACGAGTTCGAGGGAAGTGCTTTCAATTGTGCCGAGCCGCTCGATGACTTCCTCCCGCATGTCGGGGCTGAGGAGCGTGAAAACCTGGGAGGATTTGGCCGGATCGAGATACGAGAGTACGAACGAAATCGTTTGGGGCTGCTCGTTTTTTACGAGGTTGAAGATCTGCCTGCCTTCCATCTCGCTGATGTCCTTGATCACGTCGACGGAGGAGCCGACGGGGCCGACGCGCCCCATGATCGACGAGGCCTTGAAGTCCCCTTTGGCAATCCCAAGGGTGCGTTGGGCGTAGGGCAGGCCGCCCAGCGCGGAGGTTAGACTGGCGCCGATGATACTGGAGAATTCCTCCATGGCCTGGCGTTGAATCTCCTGGGGGACCATGGAGAACTGCGACATTTCGCGGCACAGCATCTCGACCTCGTTGTCGTCGAACTGCTTCAGAATCTCGGCGGCGGCTTCCGGTCCGATTGTGATCAACAGGATCGCGAGCTTTTGCTGGCGGGACAACTTGGTATAATCGAGATCAGCCATGGCGGTCGGATAAACGGGCGTGATTTCAGTTCTTCTTCACCGTGGCCCAGTCGCGAAGGGCAACACCGATATTGGCGGGCTTCTGGCGGATGAGCTCGTTCAGCAATTCCGGCGTGATTGCCCCCTGGGCGGGCATGCCGCGCTGGGCGTTCGTGTGCGATTCGGTGAGCAACTCCACGGGGACGGGTTCGGGCTTCTGTTGGCGGAGCATCCGCCAGAACAACGCAAGCACGGCAAGGGCGACGCCGACGGCAACGTAACGGCTGGCGCTTTCAATCCAGGTCGCCACTCGCGTCTCTTTCTGAATCTGGGCCACCTGTGCCGAGATTGCCGGTATCTGGAAAGGCATCTCTTGCAGGCTGACAATGTTGTCGAGCGACTGTCCGGCGGTGGCGTGCACACCCAGGGCGTTGATGACGAGCTGCCGGAGGGAGGCGAGTTCCTCGGCCGTCCGCTTGGCGGCCTGGCCTTCGGCGCCGGGCGTCCGTTGCGCGATAAACACTGCTGCTGTGAGGTTTTTGAGCGCGCCCGGAGTACGCACGGTGTTGGTGGTGGTGCGATTGATCTCGTAAGTGGTCGTGCGGTTCTTCCGGCTCTGTTCGTTTGTCGAGATCGGCTTGGCCGCATCGTTCCCGCCATTCTTGTCAGGGACGTTTGCGGTGACGCCCACGACGCCGCCGGTGCGCGATTCCGTGGTGTTGGTGGTATCCTCGGTGATGGTCTGGCTGCGCACCACCTGGCCCTCGGGGTCATATTTCTCCTCGGTTTGCGTCGTGGCATCCGTCTCGATTTCGGCGGAGACCCGCACCACGGCATTGCCGGGTCCGATGACCTGGGCGAGCATGGTCTCAACCTTCTTGGCAAGATAGTCCTCGATCTGCTGGCGATAGCGCATCTGGCTCGCCGCGCTGCCGAGCGCCGGATCCTGTTTGAGGTCCTCGGACAGCACGTGTCCCTGGTTGTCAACGACCGCCACCTGGTCGGGCTGGAGGCCCTGCACCGAGTTCGCCACAAGGTTGCGGATGGCGTTGACGGATTCGGCTTCGAGGCGATTGCCGGCGAGTTCGATGAAAACGGAGGCGGTGGGCTTGATCCCCTGGTCAGTCAGGAGCAGCCGGTTCTCGGGTTGCACGATCATCACGCGCGCGGAAAGCACCCCGTGCAGTTCGGAGATCGTGCGGCTGAGTTCGCCCTGCAACGCCCGCACGTAATTGGTGCGCTGCACGAAATCGCTCAGGCCGAACTGCCCCTTATCGAAAATCTCAAATCCAACGCCGTCGCCGCTGGGCAGCCCCTTGGACGCGAGTTCCATGCGCAGGTGGTAAACCTGGTCAGAGGGCACATACACCGCGCCGCCGCCGGCGGCGACCTGGTGGGGAATGTTTTGTGCCTCCAACTGGCTGATGATGGCGGCGGCGTCCTTTTCTCCCAACCGTCCGTAAAGCAGCTGGTAATCCGGCCGGCGGGACCATAAGACAAGTGCGACGAACCCAACGACAACCACCGCGGCGGCCAGCCCGAGGGAAACGCGCTGGTTGAGTCCGAGTTGTTTCCAAAGGGAAAGCAACGATTGGGCGAAGGCTTTCATGGGGAGTCAGGAGGGAAGGGCGGGGACAGAATGGCATCAGACGGGCATGCGCATGATTTCCTGGTAGGAATCGACCATCTTGTTGCGCACCTGGACCATCAGGGAAAATGCAACGGAGGCCTCCTGCATCGCGATGATGCTTTGATGGAGCTGTCCTTGATTGCCAACCAACACGTTGCGGGTGACGGCATCGGCCTGTGCTTGCTTGGATTCCACCGTTCCGACGAGTTGGTCTAAAACCTTGGCAAATCCTTCGCCGGTGGGGGAGCCGGTCGAGGCTCCGACCTTGCCAATGTCGGAGAGGAGCGGTGGGGTGCCGTTCGGCGCAGTGATGCGTGCGGCGAGGCTGGCGAGGGGGGAACTGATGGCAGATACGGGAGACATGGCGGAAGTCACTGACCGATGCGAAGGGTGCGGTCGGCCATTTCCCGTCCGTTCTTGGCCACGGAGAGGTTGGCTTCGTAGGCGCGGGTGGCGGTGATCAGGTCAACCATCTCGTAAGCGAGGTTGACGTTGGGCATGGTGACGATGCCTTGGCTGTCGGCATCGGGGTGCTGAGGATCGTAGACGCGCTCACCTGGAGTGGGATCGGAGGTGATCGACGAAACCTGCACGCCACTGAGGGCGGGCTCGCCGTTACCGGTCTGGCGGAGCAATTCTGTCTGGAATGAAATGAGCTGGCGCTTGTAGGGCCCGCCGGACGGTGTTCGTGTGGTCTGCGCGTTCGCGATGTTCTGGGCGATGATGTCCAGCCGCGTTTTTTGCGCTGTGAGCGCCGAGGCTGTGATATCGATGCCGGAGATAAGGTTCATGTGGGGCGGCGGGAGTCAGGGGGCGGACGGCGGCGCGTTCAGGAGGCTGAGATGCTGCCGGTGATTGCCATCTTAAGCTGTTTCAGATTGTAGGTCACAACCTGGCTGAGGTATTCGTGCTCCGCGGTATTCCTGTTCATCTCGAGCAATTCTTTTTCGATCTCGACGGAGTTGCCGTCGGGGCGGACGCTGCGGGCGTGGGAGTCTTCCTCCAGGGTTGGTTGCAGGGTTGCCGCCGTTTGCGAAAGGTCGCCACGGGCCAGGCTCGCGCGGAGTTCAGTGGCAAAGCTTGGGGACACGTCCATCCGCCGGTAACCGGGGGTTTCGGCATTGGCTACATTTGCCGCGATGGCCTCATGTCGGAGCGTGGCAGCGTCAAGGAGCTTGCAGGCAATCTGATAGTTGTTCGACGCAAACAACGGTTCAATCATGTCCTGGGATTTAGCACGGGCGGTGCCATCGGCGCGCAGTCTGACCGTACTCGCTTGGAATCAACGGAATAATCCGGGTCGCTGAGCTGGCGGAAATCTCGATTTAACCCACTGGCTTCAATGGGTCGTGCTCAAGGGCAAAAATTGCCGACCTGTGTTCTCGCGATGGAATCGGTGGTTCCCGTCTTTATTTGGGCGCAGGCGGGTCGATACAGGGAGTACCCGTATGCGGGACAGCGATTATCAATTCATCAGAAATCTGGTCTACGAACGTAGCCGGATCAATTTGGGATCTGACAAACGAGAGCTGGTGGCCGCCAGGCTCGGCAAGCGTCTGCGTGCGATGCAGCTGGCGTCGATCACCGATTATTGCTCGTTCCTGCGCACAGCGGGGGCGCAGGACGAGGTCGCCAATCTGATAGACGCCATCTCGACGAACCACACGTTCTTCTTCCGGGAAGGGCATCATTTCGAGTATTTGCGGTCCAATATCTTGCCGGAGTTGGTTGGCCGGCGCTCCGCTGAGCGCTGGCCGGTCTTGCGATTCTGGAGCGCCGCCAGTTCGAGTGGCGAGGAGGCTTATTCGCTGGCGATCACGCTCGCCGAGGTTCTGCCCGCGCTGGCCGGGGACTTGGCCTGGCACATCGAGGCTACGGATATCTCGCACCGGATCCTCGATCGCGGACGTGCCGCGATCTATAGCGAAGAAAGCGTGGTCGGGCATGTGCCGCCGCTGCTGGTGACGAAATACTTTCAGCGCGGATTCGGGCCTCAGGCGGGCAATTATCGCGTAAAACCGTTGTTTCAGGAACGCGTGAATTTCTCTCATCTCAACCTGATTGACGGGGCTTTCCAATTCTCCGATCTATTTCAAGTCATACTTTGCCGGAATGTGATGATTTACTTTGACCGCCCCACGCAGGAACAGCTCGTCGCCAGGCTGGCCGGCCAGCTCGTTCCTGGCGGCTACTTGCTGGTGGGGCATTCGGAGAGCCTTACGGGCATCCGCCATCCGCTCACGCTCGTGGCGCCTGCCATTTACCGCCGTCCGCTGCCCGCGAGACTATGAGCACGAGCCGTATCCGGGTGTTGGTAGTCGACGATTCTGCGGTCGTGCGCAAACTGATCAGTGAAGCGCTGGCGGCGGACCCGGAGATCGAAGTGGTCGGCACTGCGGTCGATCCGTACGCGGCCCGCGACCAGATCGTCGCGCTGAAGCCGGACGTGCTGACTCTCGATCTGGAAATGCCCCGGATGGATGGGCTGACGTTTCTGCGGATTCTCATGGAACAGCGGCCCCTTCCCGTCGTGGTGCTGAGTTCGTTGACGCGGACGGGTTCGGATCAGGCGCTGGAGGCGTTGCGTCTTGGGGCGGTCGATGTGCTCGGCAAGCCCGAGGGCTCTTATTCGTTCGGCGATCTGGGACCGCAACTGGTGGCGAAAGTGAAGGCGGCCGCGATTGCGCGATTGCGTCCGGTTTCTTCGGCGAGTCCGGTTTCTCCGATCCCTCCCGTGGAGCGGTTGCCGAATTCCGGGGGAACGGCTGGTCCCTGGCAGCGCGCGACCAACGGAGGTTCCCGGTCGCTGATTCTCCTCGGCGCCTCAACCGGAGGTACCGAGGCGTTGCGCGACGTGCTGACGCGCATGCCCGGCAATCTGCCCCCGATCGCCATCGTGCAGCACATTCCCGCGCTGTTCTCCCGCGCCTTTGCCGACCGGCTTGATCATTTGTGCGCCTTCCGGGTTCGCGAAGCGCAGGACGGCGATCTGCTGGAACCGGGTCTGGCGCTGGTGGCACCGGGGAATTTCCATCTGCTGGTCAGCCGACAGGGCGGACAATTTCGCGCCCGGGTGATTGACGGTCCTCCGGTCTGGCACCAGCGTCCAGCGGTGGATCTGCTCTTCAAGTCGGCGGTGGATGCGGGGGCGGGGCCCCAGGTCATCGCGGGGGTGCTTACCGGCATGGGTAAGGACGGCGCCGAGGGCCTGCTGCGACTGCGGGAACGTGGCGCTGCGACCTTCGCCCAGGACGAGGCTTCCTCCGTGGTCTATGGCATGCCGCGCGCGGCTTGGGAGAACGGCGGCGCCCAGCGACAAGTATCGCTGGATCGCATCCCGGAATACATTTGCCATCAACTTGAAACTACGGGCGCAAGTCATGCGACTTCAGCTCGTGCATCCCCATGAATTCGCCGACGTCCTCACTGCCTCTCCTGATTGTCGACGACGAGCCCGCCGTGCTGCGGGCTCTGACGGAAACGCTGGAGCGCGAAAACGTGCATGTCATGGCGTCATCAAGCGCCAGCAAGGCGCTGGCGCTGGCCAAGGAACACGAATTCTCGGTCATCATCGCCGATCAACGGATGCCCGAGATGACCGGGCTGGAGTTCCTTGTGCAGTGTAAACAACTGCAGCCGCACGCGTCCCGGATTCTGATCACGGCGGTCCTATCCCTGCCGACCATCGTGGACTCGATCAACCGGGGCGAGATCTTCCGCTTCATCGCCAAGCCTTGGTTGAGGGAGGAACTCACCACCACGGTCAAGAATGCCGTCAATCGTTACGAACTACTCGTCAAAAACGAGGCGCTGCAAAAGGAAACCCAGCGGCTCAACGCTGAGCTCACCGATGTCAACCAGGCGTTGGAGATGAAGGTGCGCGACCTCGAGTTGCAGCGGCAGGCGCTCAATCACGCCAACCTTGAGCTGGCGACCCGGTACGATCATTCCCTCGACCTGTGCTGCCGGATTCTGACAACGTACGACCCCCTCCTGGGCGGGCAGACCAAGGCCGTGGTGGAGATAGCGGACAAGATGGCGCAGACGGAGTATTTCAAGGACGAGGAGAGGCATGTATTGCGCGCGGCTGCTTGGCTGTGCGATCTGGGCCTCATCGGCGTCCCTCGGGAACTGCTGCGAACCTTCCGAACCAGTCCGGACCAACTGGGGGAGCACGAACGCACGCTGATCCGCAATCATCCGATTTACAGCCAGACTTTGGCCTCGAACGTCGACGCCCGCGCCTCGGTCGGCGAGGCGATCCGTGCCCACCACGAGCGGTTCGACGGCGAAGGTTATCCGGACGGCCTCGCGGGCTATGCGATTCCCTGGACGGCGCGCTGTCTGGCGGTGGCCGTGACGTTCGTCGAAAGCAGCCTGCCAAGGCCGCAGGCCATCGATCTTGTGCTCGGCCAGTCCGGCATGGCCCTTGATCCCGAGGCCGTGAGGCTTTTTCTCAAAGTCACCCATCTGCTCGAACTACCGCGCCAGGTGCGTGAGATCCTCCTCGATGATCTGAAGCCCGGGATGGTGCTGGCCGGTGGGATCTACAGTCCCCACGGCCTGCTATTGATCAGCGACGGGGTGACACTGACGCCGCCGACCATTGCCAAGATTCGCAATCACAACCTCATGGCCCCGATCAACCAGCGGCTTCTCGTCTTCTCCTGATCCCAACCAAGCTGGCGCGCCCGTTTTCTTTCATCGGGCCAGCCTTTTCACGGTATTCTGAGCATGCCCGGATCCCCCACCATAGCCTCGCTGTTTGCCCAACGCGTGGTCATTGGCGTAGGAGACGTGGCGGCATCGAACAGCAGCAGTGTGACCCTGAGCACCTACGCGTTGGGCTCGTGCGTAGCGGTGGTTGCCTACGATGCCTCCGTGCATGCGGGCGGGATCCTCCATCTGATGTTGCCCGTGTCATCGATCGCCCCCGAGAAGGCGGTGGTGCAGCCGGCCATGTTCGCCGACACCGGTCTCCCTGTGTTGTTGTCCAAGCTTTCGGGTTTGCGGGCGGATCCTCGCCGGTTGAAAATCTTCCTCGCAGGAGGCGCGGCGGTGCTGCAAGGCAACGATCCGTTCAAAATCGGGGCGCGCAATATCGAAGCGGTGAAGCAGTACATCCAGCAACGGGGTCTGTACGTGGTCGCCGCCGGTCTCGGCGGCGTGCTCAACCGCACCGTGCACCTTGACGTCGGCTCCGGCGGCGTGACGGTCAAGCTGCCCAACACCGTCGAATCGCTGAGTCTGGCCTGACTATCGCGGCACACGACCTTCTGGGTTGGGCGGCATGGTCGACCCTTAAATCATATCCGCTCCCAGTCTCTCACGTCGCCCGGAACAATGCGAAATAACGGATGCGGTTCCGGCATAGTGACGCTCCGCAACTGCCGCCCCATCTGCGGTGCTCGCACACGCAGTTTGGCCTTCAGATGGCCCCACTCGTAAAGTAATTGTCCACTCGTCTCTGCCATCTGCCCCTTGAATTCTTTTCGTGATATCTTGCCAACATCGAAGTGGTAGCCGCGACTCTGAGCCTCGTCTGCCAAGCCAACGAGAAACGTAGCAATAGCAGCAAGCGGGTCGGCCTGCGCCTGAAAACGAGCAAGCTGCGGATGGTGCCGGTAACCCTTGGTCGCACCTGCAAGCACCTTTTGGGCGAGTAGCGCCTCTCTCCAGGCTGCGACTAAGCCTTTCGCGTCGAGGTATCGTGGATGCAATGTCCATAATCGCATTGGGAGTGATGTGCAAAGCCGCCTAACGCTACCAGCCTGC
>Ga0182027_10005574_pt1 | contig 19086 bp, 14 predicted proteins | sample 712E1DmetaG_FD_121300 | JGI IMG/M metagenome (GOLD analysis project Ga0182027, IMG submission 121300) | Permafrost microbial communities from Stordalen Mire, Sweden - 712E1D metaG (Illumina Assembly) | ecosystem: Environmental > Terrestrial > Soil > Wetlands > Permafrost | place: Sweden...
CTTTGAAAACAAAACCGCGCGGCAGGTGGCGGCGGCGCTGAAGCTGAACGAGGCGGCGGCGCATAAACGCGTGGACCGCGCGCTGGAGAAGCTGCACCGTTATTTTGCCCGACGCGGCGTGAGTTCGACCACGGCCATCATCGCCGGGGCAATTTCCGCCCATTCCGTTCAAGCCGCGCCGGTGGCGCTGGCAAAGGCCGTGACGGCCATCGCGGTGGCCAAAGGCGCGGCGGCTTCGACTTCAACCCTGACCCTCATTAAAGGAGCATTGAAAATTATGGCATGGACCAAGATGAAAACGACAATTATTGTCGGCGCGGGCGTGTTGCTCGCCGCCGGAACCACTACCATCACCGTCAAAGAAATTCGTGGACATCATCCTTATCCCTGGCAGGTCCGGAATTTTGACAGCCGAGTTATGGACAAAGTGCCGCCACAAGTCACGATTGTGCCGACAATATTCCCCGACAGCGAAAGCTGGGGAAGCGACAATGGCAGGTTTCTGGGAAGCGGGGCTTCGATCAAAGACATCGTACGAACCACTTATGACAAGAGTTTGGCTCGAACGATTCTCTCAACCGAACTGCCACCGGGGAAGTATGAATACATCGCCAACCTGCCCCGAGGCTCGGCGGAGGCCTTGCAAAAAGAATTAAAAAGAAAATTCGGGGTGGTCGGCCGACTCAAAACGCAGGAGATGGATGTTTTGCTGCTCACGGTAAAATCCAGGAACGCCCCGGGCTTAAGGCCAAGCACAACCCGCCGGAACAGCTCATTAAACAACGAAGGGAATCGTTTCTCTTGTGTCAACCTGCCGCTGACCGGCCTGATTGACTATCTGGAATATTACCTGGGGATTCCGGTGGTTGACCAAACCGGCCTCACCAGCCGTTTCGATATTGATCTCAAATTGAATGAACAAGATTGGCAACAACACAATCCCGACGCCTTGAAGCAAATCCTCCTCGACCAGCTCGGCCTCGAACTGGTGCCCAGCCGGGAAGAGATCGAAATGCTCGTGGTGGAAAGAGCAAAATAGCAGGAACACAAGCCCTTGCGATGGGCCGGAAAATAGTTGAAACTTTTGGCCAGGTTCAATCTTCCGCGAACAGATATTCCAAGTCCGTCGTCGTGAGGCTGCGGGCGAAGCCTTCCTCGCCCAGCACGTCGGCAATTGTCTGCGCCTTGCTCTGTTGCAGTTCCCAGATTTTTTCCTCGACGGTTACAGGCGCAATGAGCCGGTAGGCATTCACCGTTTGTGTCTGGCCGATGCGGTGCGAACGATCAATCGCCTGCGCTTCCACCGCCGGATTCCACCACGGGTCGTAAAGCACGACATAACTGGCGTTCGTCAGATTTAAACCCGTTCCCGCTGCGCGCAGACTTAACAAAAACACTCCAGGGTTCTTGTCGTTTTGGAACGTGCTGACAACCTGTTGCCGGTCTTTCGTCTGGCCGGTGAGGATGTGCGTGTTGATTTGCCGGTTGCGACATTCCTCTTCAAGTAGTTGCAACATTCTGACGAACTGGCTGAAGACCAGGACTTTTTGTCCCTCGGCAATCAATGGCTCAAGCAGTTCAAAAAGCGTCTCGGTCTTCCCTGAAGCGGTGTTGCTGCCGACGAGCCGCGGGTGGCAGCAGATCTGGCGCAACCGCGTGAGCGCGGCGAGCACGTGCATCTTGCTTTTATTGAGACCTTGTTCCTGAACAGCCTGCATGATTTGGTCGCGGCTGCGGCGCAGTTCAGCGAGATAAAGCTTCCGCTGCTCGTCACCGAGCGGACAATCGCGCCGCTGTTCGATGCGGTCGGGCAAATCCTTCGCGACATATTTTTTCAAACGTCGCAGCAGCAACGGGCGCAATCTGGCCGAAAGCCGCTTGCGCGCGATGCGCTGGACGGATTCTGTTTTCTCGCTGCGTGACTGTTCGACCGGAACGGCTTCCTCGGTGACCTGTGCGCGTGGCTCGTAAGTTTCTATGAATTGTTCCTGGTTGCCGAGATAACCCGGCTGAATGAAATCCACGATGCTCCACAAATCCAACAGCCGGTTTTCGAGCGGCGTGCCGGTGAGCGCAAGCCGGTGTTCGGACTTAAGTTGCTTGACCGACTGCGTGACCTGCGCGCCGGGATTTTTGATGAATTGAGCTTCGTCCAGGATTACCACCCGGAACGAAAACTTCTGTAGTTCCTCCAAATCACGCCGCAGCAGCGCGTAGTTGGTCACAATCAAATCGTGCTGTGGAATCTGTTTGCGCAGATTGTGCCGCGCCGCGCCGCTTTCGAGCACAAGCACCTTCAAGGCCGGTGTGAACCGGTTCGCTTCGCGCCGCCAGTTGTGCAGCACGGACGCCGGACAAATGACGAGTGCAGGCTTGGGATTTTTCGTGTGGCGTTCCTTGAGCCACGCCAGCCACGCGAGCGCCTGCAGCGTTTTGCCAAGGCCCATGTCGTCGGCGAGAATGCCACCGAGCCTGATTTGCGTGAGATGACAGAGGAAATCGAAGCCGTCCTTTTGATACGGACGCAGCTCGGCTTGAAGGCCTTTGGGCAAGGGTATGGAAGGAACACCTTTGAATTCGCGGACGCGTTCGCGCAACGCCTTTGCCTCCGGCGAATCTGTGAAACGCGTCAGTTCGCTTTCGTCCAGGTGTGCGACATGTTCCATGCCGACCTTTTGAGGCACGGCGATGAGACCGTCCACGCCCATTTCGGCCATTGCTTCGTGAGCCCCTTGCACCGCGTTGATATCGAGTTCCACCCAGCCGGAGTTCGGCAGTTTGACAAAACGGCTGGTGGCGGCGGCGAGCCGTTCGAGATCGGCCTTGGTCAGTTTGAGCCCTTCCGCTTCCCATTCTGCGGAAACGGCCAGCCAGTCAATGCCGCTGCCTTTGACAATGAGTCGTGGCTTGAGCTGACGCGGTTGCAGGAACAGACGATGAAAGGCCGGATTTCCGAGAAATTCCGCTTCACTGGGACGTTCAGCCCACACGGCTGCGAGCGTGCCGAGAAAATTTTCATTCGCGTCGCCAATCCACAAACCGGGTTCAGGCGCAAACCAATCGAGTTTGCGCAGCCACTGGATCGAGGGTTCGAGGCGCGGGTCATCAAGAATTTCCGGTTTGCCGCCCGGACGTTTCTTTGATTCGTTCGCGGCCCATTCGTGGCCGTTCCAAAACCAAACGCTCTGGTTGCGAAGGCTCCTGGCGAGCAACCGCAACCGCACCGTGTCATCCAGCAGTTCAAAAACGAATTGCGGCTTGGCTGGGTGCGTCACGCAAAGCTGCTCCCAATCCGCGCCGTGATTGGATTGCGTCTTGTGCAGATGCAGCAGCAACCGATGGCTCAGTTTGCGCACCGGCACGGACGGCTTGTGCGCGAGATATTTCAGCACTGCCGGCGGCGGCGCGTTGCGCAGCAGATAAAACGTGCCGTTGACCAATGCGAGCGGCGGCTGGCGGTTGAAAAATTTAGCTTCGGCTACGGAATGATTTTTACCGCCGGGCAATTCGATGCGGTGCGTGAACGAGAGTTCCTTGTCGCCGTTATCAAGATGCGGTGTGAGCGTGGCGACTTGACCATAAAATTGCAGCGGCTTGCCATCGCATTCAAGGCGCGGCACGTGTCCCCAGCGCGCAAGCCACTGAAGCAATTCGGCATCCGACAAAATCAGCGTATCCGCACCGTCGTTGCGATTGCGGTGCGTGTCGGCGAGCCACTGGATGAATTTCCAGTCAGCCGGGGGAAACAGTTCCTGTTCATGCGTGGCGCGGACGACAAGGTCAATCAACTCGCGCAATGTGCGCGCCTTTTCACCGGTGCGCGGACGCGACAAAAGAAATTGTACGGCGAGACGGTAGCGCGAAGGCTCTTCATCATCCGGTTGAAAGCGGCAAACGACACGGAGTGTGGCGCGCGGTACATCGGGCAGGGGCAGGGCAGGGGGTGACAGCCAGTTTTCAAGTGCCTGCACCAGCCTCGATTCCTGCTCTGTTTCCTCGGCTTTGGTAAAACGGTCAAGGCTGGCGTGCGGTTGTAATTCAGGAGGCACAGAGCGTTTCGCACGGAGAAAAAGAAACGCGAGCTCTTCGAGACGCGCTTTGCCCTGGGCATTCAGCAGGCGCGGCCACCAATTCGTATCGGGAAAATCACGGCGCGAGAGCGATAGCTTTTCAAAATAATCCTCGAGCAACAGCCACGCGCGCTGCGAATCGGGGCACGTCGCGAAACTTTTCAGAAGGTCCTCGCGCCCGGTGACGGTTTCCTTTGAGTCGGAGAGTTCGCGGCGCAAATCGGCAAACGCGCCGTAGGTTTGCGACAGCACTTTATGATGCGCATCGTACTTCGTCGTGCCCGCCATGCGTGGGCCGTTCCCGTTTCTAATTGAGGCTTTAGGCATTAAAAAACAACTATGGCCTATCATCTCGTCATAAGTGACGGCTTCGGTCAATCAGAAATCAAAGAAAATTATGCACACCCCAACCCGGTGCGTTGACACAACTTTCAAAATGGTTATAATTCGCCCCCTTTATGAACCAAAATCCACATGTCGCCGTGGTCGGCGCGACGGGGGCCGTCGGCATCGAAATGATTAAAACGCTGGAAAAGAGAAATTTTCCAGTGGGTAGACTGACGTTGCTGGCGTCGGTGCGTTCCGTCGGCAAAAAACTGAAATTTTGCGGCAAAGACGTCACGGTCAAGGAGTTGAAAAAGGACTCCTTTGCGGGCATTGACATCGCGTTGTTCAGCGCGGGCAGTGGCATTTCGAAGGAATTTGCGCCGATCGCGGCCAAAGCGGGCTGCGCGGTCGTGGACAATTCCAGCGCGTTTCGCATGGACGATTCCGTGCCGCTGGTGATTCCTGAAATCAACGCCGCCGACGTGAAATGGCACAAGGGCATTATTGCCAATCCGAATTGCACCACGGCCATTACGCTTATGGCGTTGTATCCGCTGCACAAGGCTTTCGGCTGCAAACGCATTTTCGCGTCCAGTTACCAGGCCGTCAGCGGCGCGGGCGCGAAGGCGATGGAAGAATTGAAGCGGCAGGTGGGCGAAATCGTCGCCGGCAAACCGGTGACGAAAGAGGCGTTTCCGCACCAGATCGCCTTCAACGTGCTGCCGCAGGTGGATGTGTTTTTGCCGAGCGGTTACACCAAGGAAGAGATGAAGATGGAAAATGAAGGCCGCAAAATCATGCATCACCCGGCGTTTCGCGCCAGCGTGACGTGCGTGCGTGTGCCGGTCTATCGTTCGCACTCCATCGCCGTGAGCGCGGAATTTGAAAAGCCGGTGAGCGTTGAGGTGGCGCGTGAAGTTCTGAAGAAAGCGTCCGGGCTTGACGTGGTGGATGAGCCGGAGAACAAGAAATATCCGATGCCATTGTTCGCCTCCGAGAAATACAACTGCGAAGTCGGCCGCATCCGCAGAGATTGTGCGATGGACAACGGCCTTTGCTTCTGGGTCAGCGGCGACCAGTTGTTGAGAGGCGCAGCGCTCAACGCCGTGCTAATTGCGGAAGAGTTGCTGAAATAAGTGGATTTCGCTACGGTTTGTGGCAAGGCGATTTGCCAGCACCATGAATCCGGCCCCGGAAGTCCAGTCAAACGAGTCAACAGAAGACCCGTTTCAGAATGATTCCCCGTCGTGGATGGATGGATTCACTGCCGGGCGCATGGCTTGCCTGATTGCGCTTTTTCTTTTTGCCCTTTATCCGGGCGTTATTTTGGGCACACACAGTTTCTTTTTTCGTGACTACGGGCTTTTCACTTATCCCGTTGCATATTATGCGCACGAAAGTTTCTGGCATGGAGAAGCGCCGCTCTGGAACCCGCTGAACAATTGCGGTGTGCCATTTCTCGCGCAGTGGAACACATCGGTTTGTTATCCGCTGTCGCTCATCTACATGCTGTTTCCGCTGCCGTGGTCGCTGAATTATTTTTGTCTCGGCCATTTGGTGCTTGCGGGTGTGGGCATGTATTTGTTGGCGTATCGCTGGACGCAAAACAGATTGGCCGCGAGCGTTGCCGGTCTGACCTTTGCGCTGAATGGACTCATGCTCAATTGCCTGATGTGGACAAGCAATCTCGCCGCATTAAGCTGGATGCCGTTTGTCATGCTTTGGGTTGAGCAAGCCTGGCGGTTTGGGGGAAGTCGCCGCATGGCAATTGCCGCGCTGGCTGGCGCAATGCAGATGCTGTCGGGCGCGCCGGAAATCATTGTATTCACATGGATCATGCTGGGGATGCTCTGGCTCGGTCAGGTGTGGCAAAAAATAAATCCATTTTGGCTGACATTTCGAAAGGCCGTCATCGTGGTCGTATTGATTGCGGGACTTTCAGCGATTCAACTTCTTCCTTTTGCGGACTTACTGGTGCATTCGGGGCGTGATTCGTCGTACGCAATCGCTGATGCCTCTCCGATGCCGGTTTGGGGGTGGGCAAGTTTTGTTGTGCCTGCTTTTCATTGTGTGCAAATGGTTTTTGGAGCCTGTATGCAACCACATCAGCTTTGGACTTCCTCATATTATCTTGGCATCGGAACACTGGCGCTGGCTGCGGTGGCGGTTTGGCGACTGCGCCGGCAACCGGGGATTTGTGCTCTGGCAGGAGTGACGTTTGCAGGACTTGTGTTGGCGCTCGGCAACGACGGTCACATTTATGCCTGGCTCAAACAAGTCATGCCATGGATTGGTTTTGCCCGTTATCCAATCAAATTCATCTCGATACCGGTGTTCACAATTCCATTGCTTGCGGCTTACGGTTTTAGCAGCTTTCAAAACACAACTTCCAACAATTCGAAACGGAGTGAGCGTGTCCTGTTCTTTGCGGCAATCTTCCTGTTGCTGGTGGTTATCATCACGCTTGCAGCAGCCCGATGGTTGCTCGATTCCGAATACAACTGGCAGTTGACATGGCGTGACGGCGCCTTCCGGGCGCTTTTCCTGGTTGCCATAATCGGGGTTATCAGTGCTTTGATCCGTATTCCCCCCGTGAGATTGCGCAGCTTTATGGGGCTTGCGGTCCTGGCATTGATTGGTTTCGACCTTGTCACATCCGGGTTATACGCAAATCCTGTAGTTGTCACAAAAGCCTTTGGCCCGCTCGAATTGAATATGTCCTCCCGGCCCAAATACGGAGAGTCGCGCGCCATGTTGAGCCAGCAGGTCTCGTTATATCTCCTTTTTGCAAAGACAGAAAACCCGCTCTATTACTATGTGGGTCTCCGTGGCGCACTTTTCGAAAATTGCAACATCCCCGAAAATATTCCCAAAGTAGATGGCTTCTGCTCGCTCCATCTCAAGGAAGAATGGGACATTGATGGAATTTTTTACGGTGTGTACCGTAATAACATCAGGACAAATGACCCGCCTGTCCCGCTGCTGGATTTTCTTGGCGTCTCCCAAATTTCCGCGTCCAACACCATTTTTGCCTGGCAGGAGCGCAAATCCTTCCTGCCACTGGCAACTGCCGGACAACAACCGGTTTTCATCGGTGACGCGGAAACGCTGAAAAAATTAGACAGTTCGGACTTTGACCCGCGCCATACTGTTTACCTTCCATTATCCGCACGGGGCGAAGTGACTGTGACCAATGCTTCTGAAGCAAAAATCATCTCTCAACAATTCGCCGCGCAACGGGCGCAACTCACGGTTGAGGCTCCCGCTCCGGCGTTGGTCGTTATTGCGCAGGCGTTTTATCACAACTGGCACGCATTCGTGGACGGCAAACCAGTCTCCATTTTGCGCGCCAATCGCGCCTTTCAAGCGCTGGAAATTCCTGCTGGACAACACGAAGTCGTGCTCCGCTATGAAGACCGGGCATTCCGCATCGGTACGGCGGTTTCAGTGCTGACGTTGCTCGGCTGTTTGACTGGCTTGTTCGTGAAACCGAGGCACTGAATTTCAGGGATTGGCCGTTTCTTTTGTATAAGCAACAAGGGATTTGATTTTTGCCTCGGCGGCCGCATCGCGCACCTTCACAATTTTCCCCCACGGCGCTTTTTCATCGGCGTTGATGGCCAGGACGAGTTCGGGATTTTTTGCCGCTCGCTTCAGCAATTCGCTTCGGAACAGTTCGAATGTTACCGGCAATTTTCCCAGATAATAAATTCCCTTGTCGTCGATACTAACGACAAACGGTGGATTTTCATTCGCGCCGGATTTTTGCCCCTGCGAAGATTTAGGGATGGCGAGTTTTAACATCGCCTGCTGCTTGAACGTCGTCGTTACCAGCAGAAAAATCACCAGCACGATCAAAACGTCAATCAATGCGACGATGATGACCGCTGGCGTGCTCTGCCGTTTGCGTACGAGGAATCGCATGGTCAATGCTTTTTATCATCGGCGTATTGCCGCCGGATGAACTTGTCGCAGAGCGCCTCCATTTCGACCGCCTGCACCTCGACTTTTTTGCTGAAATAACTCCAGGAAATCAGCGAAGGGATGCAGATCAGCAAGCCGATGAGCGTGGCACGAAGAATCAACGCAATGCCGTGAGCCAGCTTTGCCGCGTCGTTGAGTCCTGATTGGCCGATGTCGCCGAACACCGTCATCATGCCAATGATCGTGCCGACCAGACCGAGCAGCGGCGCAATACCGACGATGATTTCGAGCACGACGAGACCGCGTTCGAGCCGGACAATTTCGCGGCGGGCGGCAGTTTGCAGCGCATCCACGTTGTCGGCTTTTGACCAGTCGAGATGGTCGGCGGCGAGCAGGAGCAACCGTCCGAGCGGTGATGGCTTTTTGCGGCAGACATTGCAAAGGGACTTTACGTCCTCGCGCGTCTCGCATGACGTGAGCGACGCCGCAATTTCCGGCGGCACGACTTTATTCCAGCGCAACGCCAGTGCGCGTTCCACGATAAACGCCAGCCCGATGACCGAAGTCAGTCCCAATAAGATGTAAACCAGTGTATCCATAAAACCCTGCTATTTGCCGTGCAATGTAGCTTTCAATAATAAAATGTGAATCTAACATCCCGCAAATCCGAACCGATCTCGTGTAGCATGTCACTTGGCCATCGCGCAAACGGCGCGGCATTTTCAATGGCTGCCTGACAAATTATCGCCCATATCCCACCCGGCACGTCATCTGCCGTATCTCCCGCTATCTTCAAATCGGTAATACTTCCATCACTGCGCAAATTAAATTGTATGACAACTTTGCCATGAGTATCTGACGCATATCTGGTCTGATCCAGCAAATGATACCAAGATTGTGAAACCGCATCAATCAATGCAAGGTCATAGGCGCCAAACGACGTTGCCTTCGCATCCAACGAAGAAATTTCCAAATGGCGTCGCACACCGCCCTCTTGCTTCATTTGCTGTCCGGGCAAGCGATGCGCCTGCTGGAGTGTGCGTGGACGTTCCTGTTGTTGTTGTTGCTGCTGCTGAAGATCCTCCGGTTTGGCCAGCGTCAAGTCGCCTGGATCAAGCATCGGACGCGGTGTTTCCGGCTGTGGATTTGCTTGCGGTGCGGCGGGTTGGGGTTTGGAAAAATTTGGGCGCGGCACGTCCTCGACCTTGGCAATCTCGGTTTGTTTTCCATTCAGTTGCGGAACGTTTTTGTTTCGGTCTGCCTCGGGATTCGCCGCACGCGAGTTTTGGCTGGAATAATACTTCGTGTTTTTAGGGACATCAGCCGTCGCCTGTTCCGGGTTTACTTCCACAAACACCAGCGGTTCGGGCTCTTGAACCACCGGTTGTGCCGGTTGAATTTTGACCAGGGAATGAACCCATGCCGGCAGATGCAACCATCGTTGCACGTCGAGTTGTTTGCCAAGCTCACACCCTCCCCACGCCAGCAAATGCGCCGCCAGCGACAGGGCGAGCGCCAACGCCAGCCGTCTCGATTCAAGACCGCTCAATCGCAAAGAATCAGATGGTGCGCCGACTCCGGCCATGTCGCCAAAATTGCCCTAGAAAAGCGACAGGAGCAACTTCTTTGCAGGGTTGGGAGTGGTGTGTGTCCTTGTCATTTCGAAATTCCGCATTGCATTTCCGCCTGAAATGGGCAGCCTTGCCCGTCCGGTGTCGGGGCGTAGCGTAGCCCGGTAGCGCGCTTGTTTCGGGTACAAGAGGTCGTGAGTTCAAATCTCACCGCCCCGACCACTTCCACTCTTTATGTTCCGACTTGGAATTTAAGAAGTGAACCTGTCATAAGTGGCATTTCGCGGATCGTGTTCAGGACGGTGACAAATCAATGTCTGCACCCATTCAGACAGACGGCGACCCAATCGGCGGCAGGCCTCGCGTTCTTTTTTGTTGCGCGGACGCCCCGCACAGACAGCCCCGTAATGCAGGGTCTGACCCGGCGCGACATAATCCGGGATGCCGAAAACAAAAAGACCGTAATTCATGAGCACAATCTGGAGCGCCAGACATGTCAATTCACCGCCACCCGCAAGCCCGCCGGAAGAACTAAAGGCGCAGCCAATTTTGCCTTCGATTTTCGGCCAGAGCGGGAACGCAACCACGTCCCACCAACGTTTCATTTCCCACGCAATCGTGCCCATATGTGTGGGTGAGCCGATGGCCACACCATCACACCATGCAAGGTCGTCGGCAGTGGCCTTGGCAACAGCTTTTAACCGGACTTCTACATCCGGCACGCTGGCCGCGCCTTTAGCGACCCAATTCGCCATCATCTTCGTGTGACCGCTTTTGCTGTAATACATGACCAAAATCCGTGCCCGACGCGATGTGTTGTTTTTCATGCGACGATGATACACGCTTGTCAAGACCGCCAAACATGTAATTAATTTGTGCCGTGCCGCCGAACGAAAATCCTCCGGTCAATTTGATTTACGCTTTGCCGTCCATTGTCGCACTGCTGAATGTGGCGCAACTCTTCCCCAAATCACAGCCGCTCGAAGTCGAACTCGGCTGTGGCGATGCGTCATTTCTCGTCGAATACGCGCAGCGACATCCTGATCGGAATTTTATCGGCGTTGAGCGCCTGCTCGGACGCATTCGCAAACTCGACCGCAAAGGCCGTCGCGCCGGATTGACGAATCTCCGCGGCGTGCAGATCGAATCATCCTATTTCTTGAAATATCTTTTGCCGCCGCGCTCGGTGGCGGCGCTGCACATTTATTTTCCGGATCCGTGGCCCAAAAAAAGGCACCACAAAAACCGGCTTATCAACGAATCATTTCCACAACTGGCCGCCGCCGCGCTCGCTTTGGGAGGCGTTGTTTATTTCCGCACGGACGATAAAGATTATTTCGTGCAAATCACGGAAGTGTTTGGTGCGGCCAAAAAATTTCAACAAGTTGAAACACCAGTTGATCTGGCGGAACAGCTCACGGATTTTGAGCGGGAATTTCTCGAACGGGGAATTCGGACATTGCGCGCGGCCTATCGGTTACTGGCCTGATTCTTAAACATCAATTACCGGGCCGTCGTCATCGGATTTTGGCGCCGGCGGACGATGACGATGGATCGTGATGCGGGAGCCGCCCGTGCCGGTCAGGATGTTCAACGTGACGGACACGATGCTGATGATGATGGCGCCCAGGAATGCCGCGCTGAAACCATCCACTTGAAAAGCCGGAGCCAGTATAAAGCCAACGAAGTAGAGCAATAAGGCGTTAATGACGAGGGTGAACAGGCCAAGAGTGAAAATCAGCAGTGGCAGCGCCAAAAACATCAAAATAGGGCGGATAAACGCGTTGAGAATTCCCAGCACAAGCGATGCAATGAACGGCGCAAGCAAGCTGCTGTTTTTATCGAGGTGAATGCCCGGCACAATATACACCGCCACCACCACCGCGAGGGTGTTGATGACCCAGCTCTGCAAAAAGCGCAGAAGTTTTTTTGTGTCCGGTTGCATGTTCCACGGCACAGAATCACAGAATGCCGCCGGGGTCAAATTGCTTCAGGCTGTGCTGGAAAACAAGAGGCAAACTCTGAAAAGAGCCAGACCGGAACCTCATGGGCGTTTTTTAGATCGCTTAACGTTTTCAACCGGCGCAAATTGCTTCGCATGAAGCTCGGGCGTCCATTGATTTTGCTCTTCGGAATAATTGTTCTTTGCGCGGCAAATTTTTCACTCGTTGCGGCGGAAAGCGTCCTCGCGCCCGGCGCGAGACTCGAAAAACTCGCCGGCGGTTTCGCATTCACAGAAGGTCCGACGTACGACGGCAGCGGTAACGTCTTTTTCACCGACCAGCCGAACAACCGCATCATGGAATGGAGCGTGGATGGAAAACTTTCCACGTTTCTCCAACCTGCTGGACGCGCGAATGGAATGTATTTCGATGCGAAGGGCGATTTGATTGCCTGCGCCGATGAGCACAACGAGCTTTGGTCCATCGCTCCCGACAAAAAAGTGGCGGTGCTTGTCAAAGATTATCAGGGTAAATATCTCAACGGTCCGAACGACGTTTGGGTTGCGCCCAACGGCGCGATGTATGTCACTGACCCATTTTTTAAACGCAAATGGTGGGATCACGACACGATGGCGCTGACAAACGAGGAAGTTTTTTACCTTTCGCCCGACCGTAAAAATCCGGCGCGCGTCACGGACGATTTGAAAAAGCCGAATGGCATTACCGGTACGCCGGACGGCAAAAAACTTTTTGTTGCTGACATGGGCGCGGATCGCACCTACGTCTACGACATCCAGCCTGACGGCTCGCTCACGAACAAAGCGTTGTTTTGCGCGAAGGGTTCTGATGGCATGACGATTGACAAGGACGGCGACATTTACATCACCGGCCATGGCGTGACGGTTTTCGACAAAACCGGCCGACAGATCGAACACATTGACGTGCCTGAACCTTGGACAGCCAATGTCAGCTTCGGCGGCAAAGATCATAAAACACTGTTTATCACGGCCAGCACCTCGCTCTATTCAATTCAACTGCGTGTGAAAGGCGCAAATCCGTCGAAGTGACTCGGTGTTAACCTGTTGTGAATTACTTGTGAATAACTTGTTTGGTTCCCGCTGTTTCAAGGCACGCGATATGCGGTCTTTGGCGGGCGTATGAGTGATGGATTTTTTAACATTCCCGGAATTCGCGGGGAAATTGAGATTACGCTGGACGGTTCCCCGGTGAGGCTGCCGCCAGGGCATCGTTCTCTTAATGCCATTCGCTGCTATCTCGAAACGCTTGCCCTGGAAAAACAACGCGTTCTATGTTCATTGAATGTCGACGGTGAGCCGGTGACCCTTTCCCTGCCATTGATCCATCAGGAAGCTTTTTGCCGGGTTGAAGCCGGGACAGTCGCTCTGAAAGAAACGTCCGTTCTGCTTCTCAAGAGAGCGATCCAACAGGCTGAACACGCGCGCGAGTGTGTTGAGACAGCCATCACGCTCGTGCTCATCAACGACGTTCATGAGGCGAGTGAACTGTGGTGGAACCTGGCCAGACAACTCAAAGAACCGGTGCTTACGTTGAGTTTGTTGCCGGACAACACCTGCGAACAAGCCGATGGCCGCGCATCACTCACCCAGCTTCGCAAGTGGCAGCTTGAACAAGTCGCCGCCATCATCAAAGACGTCGACAAAGTCTGTTGTTCAAAAGACACCATTCCGCTTTCCGATGCGCTGGAAAACCGCGTGCTGCCATGGCTGCAAGAATTGAGTGAATTCATCAATCTGTGGCATGAGACAGTGATGGCGGGTTTTCGGCTCGGAATAAGCAACGTGGTTTCCTGAAAAATTTCATTCGAGGCGGGCGATTTCTTATCAGGAAATTCTCCAGAACAGTCTTCGGGCGTGTGGTTGACAAAACCATTCTTTTAAAAGCGTGCCCACTTTGTGCCAAGCGGCAAAAAGGGTGTAATAAGCAATGAGCCCAATTACCTTTGACTCTGATTTTCGACAAAAAAAGAATTAAATTGGCCGCTGCTCCAGATGACCCCCGCAGTAATGGAAAGGGGTCAACGGCTGAAACGTCGTTGACCCCCTGAATTCACTCAAGCCTCGAAAGACCGTCGAGGCTTGCCGCCCGCGATTCGCCCATCGCGGTTCGCTGCGCCTGTTTTATTATTTCTTGTCGGGCTTGCCGAACTTTTCGCGCCAATCATCGAGCAAATGCGCTGCAGTATCGCGTCCGCCCAGACCGAAGGCGAGGGCCACGGCAGCCGCCACCGATCCAATCACCAGCCCGAAGGCTATATTCACAATATCGTTGGCCAGTTCCATCTGACGCAGCGCCATTGCACCGGCCAGCAACAGGATCACAATCCGCGCGGCCATGGACAGCAGCGGGGCCTGCGGAGAATCGCTTGAACGCACAGCACTCACCACCCAGTTTGCGAGCAATAATCCCAATGCGAAGATGATCAGCCCGAGCAGGATGTGACCGCCCCAGACGACGAAGTCCCGGATCAGGTCCGCCAGCGTCGAGAAGCCCAGCAGATTCGCGGCTTCGATGCTTGCAAACACGAGCACGACGATGAAAGCGAGTTTGCCGGCCATCGCCGACGTCGAGTGATCGCCTTCTTTCGCTTGTTTGGAGAGACCCAGCTTGACGAGCATGCTGTTGAACCCGGCCCCGGCCAGCACATTGCTCACAATCCCGGCCACCAAACGTCCCACCACGAAGGCGATGGCCATCACCAACAGCGCACCGAAAATCGCCGGCAGCATGCCCATAATCCTGGCCAGCATATCGCTCGCAGGCTTCGTGATTGCATCCAACTGGAGGGCATTCAAGGCGGCTATCACCACGGGCAATAGAACCAGGTAATAGACAATCAAGGCGATCAAGCCTGAGAGCTTGAGTTTGCCCAGGCTTTTCGAAAGCCCCCACCTTTCGCTCGCGGTGTCCGCTCCCGCGGAGATGAGCAGGCTGACGACAAGCCGTTGCACGATGCGGGCTACAAACCAACCAACCAGCAGGATGACACCGGCGCCAAAGATTTGCGGCAGGTAGGCAAAAAACTTATCGAACATGACCGTAACCGGGTCGAGGAGAGCCTTGATATCGAGCGCGCCAAGAATCGCCGGAAGGAAGAACAGGAAGGTCAACCAATAAATCGCCTCGGAAAGAGTTTGGCTCAATGAAACTTTCCCTTTCTCTCCACCGCCAATGGCGTCGCCCAATCTTTCGTCCAGCTTGAATCCGCGCATTGCCGTCGCAATCACACGTTTGAAGACGGTTGCCACCAACCAAGCCAGCAGCAAGAGCAGGACCGCAGCCAGGATGCGCGGCAGGTAGGTGATAATGTTGCTAGCGATGAGGTTCAGCGGATCGGCGATACCGGGCAAATTCAAAGTGTAAAAAAACGCCACCAATACAATCAACATGATGGCGTAGAACACCGTCTTGCCAGCCCAGATTTCGATTGGAATATCCGTGGACGTTTCGCTGCCGGCTATCCAATGCGCCAGTTTGTTGTCGAGCTTGACACGCCGCAAAAGCCGGCGTGTGGTGGCTGCAACAATGAGCGCAATGACCCAACCGATGATGAAAACCAATAGAGCACCCAACAAGTTGGGGCTGAATTGGCCGATGGATTGTGTAATCTGATCGATGATCGCATTCATAAAGGCAGATTCTTTCCATTTAGTTTGGCTAGTCAAATCTAAATGAACAATAATTATTGCGGTTGAGCCATTCTTAAAAAGTGTGCCAGGCGGTATGATAAAAGTATAAAACGGCGCCGAAGCAGGTTGGCTTACCCAATCCGCCGCAATAATAGAACTACCACGGCTTCCGTTTGTTCATCGCCTTTTGAAGGGCTTGTTTGAGCGCATCGCAATCTGCGGAAACAAAATGAGGTTCCCGACCATAAAATCCAAAATCATCCGCTGCGCGTCTTTCTCGATTTGCGATAGCTTGCCGGCTTTGCCGGGGAATTTTCCCCTCCCGGTTTTGTGCCGTCAATCAGGTGTTTGAGTTCCTTGATTTGGTCGCGGAGCAGGGCGGCCTTTTCAAACTGCAATTTCTCTGCGGCAGAGAGCATTTCCGTTTCGAGTTCGTTGACCGTCTCGGTGATATCAATATCCATCTTCGCGTCGCGCAAAACGGCATTCGCCTCCTCGCGTTTGGATTCGTAACCGGCAAGACTTTCTTCAACGGCGCGGCTCACGCTGCGCGGCGTAATATGGTGCTCTTTGTTGTAGGCGATTTGCTTTTGACGGCGATATTCGGTGACAGCCAGAAACTTTTTGATGCTGTTGGTCATCACGTCGGCGTAGAGAATGACTTCGCCGTTGAGATGGCGCGCGGCGCGACCAGCGGTCTGAATCAGGCTTGTTTCGCTGCGCAAAAAACCTTCCTTGTCGGCGTCGAGAATCGCCACCAGCGAGACTTCCGGCAAATCCAGCCCCTCGCGCAAGAGATTGATGCCGACCAACACGTCGAACTCGCCCTTGCGGAGGGCGCGCAGGATTTCAACGCGCTCAATGGCGTCAATCTCGCTGTGCAGGTAACGCACGTTCACGCCGATGCCGCGCAGATAGTCGGTCAATTCCTCGGCGGTGCGCTTGGTCAAGGTTGTGACGAGCGTGCGTTCCTTCGCTTCGGCGCGCTTGCGGCATTCCTCGATGAGATCGTCAATCTGGCCTTTGAGCGGTTTGAGCGTGACCTTTGGGTCAATGAGGCCGGTGGGGCGCACGACGAGCTCGACGACATGGCCTTGTGACCAGCCGATTTCGCGTGGCGCGGGTGTCGCGCTGGCGTAAATCGTCTGATTTTGCATCGCCTGAAATTCCAGAAAATTCAGCGGCCGATTGTCCAACGCGCTGGGCAGGCGAAAGCCGTGCTCGACCAAAACCGTTTTACGCGAGCGGTCGCCTTCAAACATACCGCCGATTTGCGGAACGGTGGCGTGCGATTCATCAATCACCAGCAGGTAATCGTCCGGGAAAAAATCAATGACAGTCGCCGGACGTGAACCGGGTGGGCGACCGGCGATATGGCGGGAGTAATTTTCGATGCCGGAACAGACACCCATTTCCTCAATCATTTCCAAGTCATATTCCGTCCGCTGCTTGATGCGCTGGGCTTCGAGCAGCTTGCCGTGCTGCTCGAACCACGCAATGCGTTCGCCGAGTTCCTCGCGGATGGTAAGAATGGCGCGCTTCAATTTGTCGCTGGTCGTGACGAATTGTTTGGCGGGATAAATTGTCACCGCATCGGGCAAATCCATTTTATTTCCTGTGAGCGGTTCGAAGCGCGTAATGCGCTCGATTTGTTCGCCGAAAAATTCAATGCGCAGCGCGTCCTCGGTATAAGCCGGACAAAGCTCGACGGTATCGCCGCGCACGCGGAAATTGCCGCGCGCAAACTCAATGTCATTGCGCGAATACTGCAGGTCCACAAGCCGCGTGAGGAGTTGTTCGCGCGCCATTTCCTGACCGACGCGGATGGGAATGACCATCGCCTCGTAATCCTCCTTGCTGCCGATGCCGTAAATGCACGAAACACTGGCGACGACAATCACGTCGCGCCGCGAAAACAACGAGCTCATTGCCGAGAGTCGCAGCCGTTCAATGTCCTCGTTCCGGCTGGAGTCCTTCTCGATGAACGTGTCCGTGCGCGGGATGTAGGCTTCCGGCTGATAATAATCAAAATAGCTGACGAAATATTCGACGGCGTTGTTGGGGAAGAAGCCCTTGAACTCGGCGTAAAGCTGGGCGGCGAGCGTTTTGTTGTGCGAAATGACGAGCGTGGGCTTGTCCACGTTTTTGATGACATTGGCAATGGTGAACGTTTTGCCTGAACCGGTGACGCCAAGGAGTGTTTGGTCTCTTGCGCCTGACAAAATGCCATTGGTCAGCTTCGCAATCGCTTGCGGCTGGTCCCCGGCGGGTTTGTAAGGCGCGATGAGTTCAAACATGTCAGGTGAAAGTAGAATGGCAACAGTTGAGCGTCAAATGCGACAGAAATTATCGTGGATTTGGAGAATCTGCTGTTCACGTACCCTGCATCCGTGGGACGGCGACCGCATTGTTGCCGGGGCCAAGCTAAAAATACCTACCGCTCAAATTTTTATGTCGCGAAGCGACATGGGAAATTAGCCAGCTACGAAGTGGCTGGTGTTTGTGAATAAAATGAATTCGTCCCGCAAGGGACGATGGATTCAAGCGAATGATTTTCCGGCGTCCTTTCAGGACGCGGTGATTTGTGGACGCGGGTCCAGCCACTGGCGTGGCTGGCTAATTTCCGTTGCTCCTTCGGAGCAGAAAAATCGTTCTCGACAAAAGTGGCCGGCAAGAAATAGCGTCTGACTTGCGTAAAAAATCAGGCGGTAATTTTGCGGCTTGACAATCTGGCATTTGCCCAAAAAATAGCTTTATGAAATCCATTAGCTTTCTCGCAATCATCGCGCTCCTATCCTTCGCTTGTCAGGCCGTTCCGCCAATGACAAGTTCGCCCGAATCTTCGCAGCCGGCAGCGAAAGAAGCTGTCAATTACACTGTTCGCGTTGAATGGAAGGATGCGAAAAAAGGCGCGAGTTTCATTCAGGTTGAGACAACCGAAGGCCAATTTGAACTGGATACTTTGTCAGGCACGACGAAAATCAACGATTCTGACGTTCCCAATACGATTAAACTTAACGGCACGCTTACTGAATTGAGCGCGGAAAAGGGACGGCTCCAGTTGTTCCTCGGCCGCACGGTGCCTTATGTGACGTCCACCTTTGTCGGGCCGGGCGGGAAAAATTCCTCTTCGTATTCACAACTATCGGTGGGATTGAGTTCCACCTTCATAGTCACTTTCGGAAAGCCGTTGATTGTTCAAACGGATGATAATGGAACCGTTTCGATTCTGGTAAAACGCGAAGATAATTAGTTTTCCAATTTCCTTCTTGTCATTCTTCACATTTCCCCTATTTTCCATCCTGCCTGAACGCCGCGTGTGCGGACGTTCATTGAGGCTGAGAAACAAAAGTTAACAAACAACCTAACATTCAACCCCGAAGGATTTCGGGGTCAACCTCCGTTGCCGTTTTGCAGCGATTGGTAAGTTAGGCAATGGAGCTTCGGTCTCCCGCCATCGGGTCTCCAAGTTCCCACAGTTCAAATATAGTTATGCTCACAATGGAAGAAGCCATGAAGCAAACCGGCGCGCTGCCGTTTGCCGCAGGCAATATTGTCAAAGGCACCATCATCGAAGTCCGCC
>Ga0182027_10005575_pt1 | contig 19085 bp, 13 predicted proteins | sample 712E1DmetaG_FD_121300 | JGI IMG/M metagenome (GOLD analysis project Ga0182027, IMG submission 121300) | Permafrost microbial communities from Stordalen Mire, Sweden - 712E1D metaG (Illumina Assembly) | ecosystem: Environmental > Terrestrial > Soil > Wetlands > Permafrost | place: Sweden...
AATCCCGGATAGCGCCCAGAGCGCGAGCGGGAAGACGGTGACGGTGTCGCGGGCGTCCGGGATGCGCATGAACGTGAACGTGAGCGGGAAGGTCAGCAGGACCCAGAAGCTCGCGCTGCCGCCGAAGAGGGCCCCTGTAAGCCGTCGGATGGCGAGCGCCACGAGGATCGTCAGGGGCAGGGCAAAGGCGGCGTCGGCCAGGATCGCGTCAAGGTTCGTGATCGTCGTGAGCTGACCCAGCAGGGACACGTAGCCGAGCATCAGGCGGGAGGGGCCGTAGATTGGCGACGGTGAAGTGGTCAGCGTGCTGAAGCTGCCGAAGACACGGATGTGCTCCACCGGGGCCACGTGGTTGGGCAGCACGTCCGAGAACGGAACGGCTGGCGAGGCAAGCTGGAGGATCAGCGGCCCGGCCCAGACCGCCACGACGAGGAACCACCACGCCGCCGGCCTCGAGACCCGGAAGTGAACCGGCACGGCCATCAGGGGCCGTCGCCGGCGGGTGGCCAGATAGGCCGCGGCGACCGCCGCGTGCAGGGCGAGCAACTCAGGCCAGCCGAAGAAACCGATGCTGCCGAGCACGAAGAGCGTTGCCGCGTCAAGGATCACGGCAGCGGCGAAACCGGCCAGGACCAGGTCCGAGAGGCGGCGGAAGGCCGGGCCGCCCAGGAGCCGAAGAGAAATGGCGCCGGCGAGGATGTTGGCGGCGGCCGCGGCGGCCATGAGGATTGCGGCCGGCCCCGTCGTGGCCAGCTGGGAAAGGACCCCGGCGACCGCACCGCTGTAGGTGAAGCCCCAGTCCGGCGAGGCCCTCACGACCTGGAGTCCGGCGAAGAGAAACCCGAACCCCAGCGCCAGGGCTGCGCTCATGGCCGCGACATCGCGATGGCGTCCGGCAAAGCCGCCGGCAAATCCGAACGGTCGGACGGACGGTCCCTCAACGCGTTCCGAGTCGGGACGTCCGGCGGCGTCGCTCATCGGCAAATCATCCCACAGGCGAAATCTGGCGCCCGTGAATCGAGACTGGCCTGAGCGGCTTGTTCCATCCCTCGTGCGGCAGGCGGGCGCAGGTCCGGGCGTCGCTGCAGATCGGCTCGAGAATGCCGCCGCGGAGGCGCGGCCGGGACGGATATGCGGGAGTCCCCCGACGCGTGCCGGCCGCGGACGGGACTACGATGCGGCCATGACGAGCCTCACGCGGGACACGTGCCCCGCCTGCGGAGCCTGGCTCATTCTCGTCGAGGTGCTGTGGGTGGCCCCGACCTGGCGCCGCTACCCGGAGACCGGCACTCGCGTCGTGTACGAATGCCCTAACTGCGCCGGCGTCTACGAGACCTGGGCCAACGACCAGGACCAGCTCGAGGAGATCAGCCCGTCGCGTCGATGGCTCCGCAAACAGCTGGCGGCCCGGCGGCGAAGTAGCGGGATGTGACGCCGCGAGGCCCGGACGACGCGCCGAGGGGCGCTTGGGGCGCGGCGCCCGGGACGTGGCGCGGAACGCCGGCCCCGGTGCGCCGGAAGGCGGGCTCCGGTGCGGCAGCCGGGCCGGGGCGATCAGAGAGCCGCGAAGGTTTCCAACTCCTCGGCGGAGAGGCGCCAGCCGGCCGCGGCGACGTTGGCTCGAACCTGCTCGGGCGTGCTGGCGCTGGCGATGACCGTGGCCACGATCGGCTGGCTCAACAGCCAGCCGAATGCCAGATCCAGCAGGGGGTGTCCGCGCTCGGCGGCGAAGCCCTCGAACTTTGCGATCCGCTCGAAGTTGGCCGGGGTCAGGATCTCGGCCGCCCGCGGGCTCTCGGACAGTCGCCCCTTGCCGGCCGCGTTCGGGCCGTACTTGCCGGTCAGAAAGCCGGATTCGAGCGGGAAGTAGGGGATGATCCCCAGCCCGTGGGCCTCGCAGGCGGGCAGGACCTCGGCCCGGATCCCTCGCCTGAGCAGGTTGTAGTACATCTGGGCCGAAATCGGCCGGGCCAGGTGCGCGGAACGAGCCGTCCAGTCGGCGTCGACGATCTGCCAGGCCGCGAAGTTGCTGTGGCCGACGTACCTGACCTTGCCCGACCGGACGAGGTCGTCCAGCGCCCGCAGCGTTTCCTCGATCGGCGTCTGCGGATCCGGCACGTGCAGCTGGTAGAGATCGATGTGGTCGGTCCGAAGGCGGCGCAGGCTGTGCTCGACCGCCTGGACGAGCCGCGCTCCCACGGCGATCCGCTCATCGGGTTGCCGACCTTCGTCGCGAGCAGGACCTCCTCGCGCCGCCCGGCCAGCAGCCGTCCCAGCTGCTCCTCGGAGCCGCCGGGGCCGGCGCCGGAGCCGCGGCCGTAGACGTCGGCCGTGTCGATGAAGGTAATGCCCTGCTCGAGGGCTTCCGCCAGGACGGCACGAGCTGCCTCGTCGGAGAGGCGGCCCCCGAAGTTGTTCGTGCCGAGTCCTACCGCCGATACGAGCAGACCTGAATCGCCGAGCCGCCGGAACTCCACGTGCCGCACCTCCTGGGGCGTCAGCCTACCCCGGCGGCAGCCTGCGTGCAGGTGCCGCGGCCGGTGGACTGCCCGCGTCACAGCAGAGTTGGTGCCCAGGGTGGCCGTCCCGGGCTGGCGTCCGGAGGCTGCCCAGGTCCACCGTCCACGTCTACGGGCCGTTCGATCCGACGGTAGCGCTTCCCGATCCGTAGAATGTCCGCCAACCAACCCGAGCTCCGGTCGCGCGGCGATCCCGCCCGGCGATCGGTGGCTACGGGCAATGCGCCGGCATCCAGGCGCGGATCGGCCGGCAGGGTCGACCGAGCGAGCGAGAGAGGACGGCGGCGAAATGACGACAACGCAGACTGGAAGGGCCGGCGCGGACGAGGTGGCGGGGGCCGGCCTCATCGAGCCGATGGTGGGCTTCACCTTCGACGACGTGCTGCTGGTCCCCCAGTACTCGGAGATACTGCCGGGCGAGACCGACGTCCGCAGCCGATTCTCCAGGACCATCGCCCTGAACACGCCGATCGTCAGCGCCGCGATGGACACGGTGACCGAGGACCGGATGGCCATCGCCATCGCCCTGGAAGGCGGGGTCGGCGTCATTCACCGCAACCAGGCCCCCGAGCGCCAGGCGGAGCAGGTCGCCGCCGTCAAGGCGGCGGTCGTGCCGGCCGAGGCCACGCTGGCTAACGTCGACGGCGACGGGCGGCTGCGCGCCGTAGCGGCCGTGGGTGTCGGTCCCGACTCGGTGGCGCGGGCGGAGGCTCTCGTCAGAGCCGGTGTAGACGCGCTGGTGGTCGATACGGCTCACGGCCACACCCGCAACGTCATCGATGCCCTGCGACGCTACCGCGCCAGCTACGGGACCTCCATCGACATCGTGGCCGGGAACGTCGCCACGGCCGAGGGAACCGCCGCCCTCATCGAGGCCGGCGCGGACGGCGTCAAGGTCGGTATCGGGCCCGGCGCCATATGCACGACCCGGGTCGTCGCCGGCGTCGGCGTCCCGCAGCTCACCGCCATCATGCTGGCCGCGTCCGTGGCGCGCCGGCACGACGTGCCGGTCATCGCCGACGGCGGCATCCGCTACTCGGGCGACATCGTCAAGGCTCTCGCCGCAGGCGCGGACTCGGTCATGCTCGGCCGCCTGCTGGCCGTGGCCGAGGAAAGCCCGGGCGAGGCGGAGCGCGTCGGTGGCCGCGTCGTCAAGCAGTTCCGCGGCATGGGTTCGCTGGCGGCGATGTCGGCCGGCAGCGACCGCTACCCGCAGGTCGATCGCCGCAAGCTCGTGCCGGAGGGCGTCGAGGCGCTGGTGGCCGTAGCCGGGCCGCTCTCGGGCATCCTCTACCAGCTCGTCGGCGGCACTCGCGCGGGCATGACGTACTGCGGGGCCGAAACGATCGCCGACCTGCGGCTCAAGGCTCGTTTCGTGCAGCTGACGCACTCGGGCCAGGTCGAGAGCCACCCGCATGACATCGAGATGGCCCGCTCCGCGCCGAACTACCCGTAGGCCGCCTCCGGCGCCGGAAGGATCAGGTGACCCGAGTGGATCGGCGCGTCCGAGTTCGTCCGGGCGTCGGCTCTTTCATGCGGTGAACCGTGGCGCAGGCAACTGCGTAGGGTAGATAGGCGTGGCCTGGAGGGGCCACGCAACCGGATGGCAGGCGCCAAGGGGGAGCCGATGGAGCGGGGTCTGAGGCATCGCCTCCTGGGACCGACACGACGCGTGCCCGCTGCGCCCGCGAGCGGGCACGGCTTGCTCCGATCAAGGCGATCGGGCATCGCGGTCGCTTTGATCGTGGTCTTCGCCATCGCCGGCGGCGCGGCTCTCTTCGCGGTTCGACAAGGCCGGGCGGAGCCTTCGCCCGCGGCTCCCGCGTCCCCTTCGTTCGACCTCGAAGCGGGTGGCTGGGGATGGTGGCGAGCAGGCGAGCCGGCCCCCGGCCCGGTCAGCCGCCTCGCAAATGGGTATCTCGGCGAATGCGTCGCCGGAGGACTCCCCGCTGCCTGCACGTCGAAGGATGGCGTGAGTTGGGATCTCCCGCCCGACCCCACTGTATTTGCGATGGACGGTGCCGCCCCGTTCACCGGCTGGTCGGTAGCGCACGGCAACTCCGGCTGGGTGGCGACGGGAACCGTCGATCCGGGCACGTGGCGCTCGAGCGACGGCGTCCGCTGGTCGGCGGTCGCGATCGATCTACCCGGCCTGCAACGGGCGCAAGTCCAGACCTTTGGCGGTGGATTTGCGATGATCGCGCAGGTCTACGACGGCCATCGGTCGTCGGCGCGGGTTCTTACCTCGAGCGACGGCGCCGCCTGGACGCCGCTCGACCTTCCGGCCGGAGTGTCGCAACCGCAGCCCGGTGGCGCGATCGGCCTGGTGGCCGTGAGGAGCGACCAGGTCGACGGCTCGCCGGTGAACCACGTCGTCTCTTCGAGCGACGGCCTCGAGTGGCACGCGCTTACGCTGCCGGACGGCGTGTCGAGCCTCGCGGCTGCGACGCGTCTGGGGAGCGGCAAGTACGTCGCGACCGGCATTGCCGGAGTGGCGGCCGGCGCGAAGCAGCTGCTGACTTCGGCGGACGGGGTGACCTGGCAGATCGGGACCGGGCTCGCTACGTGGGTGGATTCGCTGGCCGTCGTGGGGCCGCGCATCGTGGCGATTTCGGTGGTTCCGAACACGGCCTTGCCCGCCCTCTGGGAATCGACCGACGGCTCGAACTGGCGGCGGATCGCGCTCCTGGACGGCAACCCCCTGGGCGGGACGCAGGTGGTTTCGCTTGGAGATCGAGTTGGGCTTTTCTCCGGGTCGAAGCTCACTATGGTCGGCGCCCCTCTACCGGCCGGCTACCCGACGACCACGCCGCGTCCGACCTCCAGCCCGACCACGGCTGCCTCCCCGACGGCCACGTCCGCCCCGGCGCTCGTCGTGGGTGGCTGGCGCTGGCACGAGCTGGACCTCGCGCCGGACGTGAACACCACGGTCGTCCGCGTTCCGAACGGTTACTTCGGCCGCTGCGGCGTCTCGATGTGCACCTCGCCGAACGGCTGGTTGTGGCAGGTTCCGGCCGATCCCACCATCTTCGCCACGGACGGAGCCGCGCTCTTCTCGCCTCTGTCGGTGGCGCATCGTCCCGGCGGCGGCTACGTCGTGAACGCCGCCGAGGGAGTGTGGTGCTCGCTCGACGGCGTCCTCTGGAAGCCTGCGACGGGGCTCGTCGACCCCTACGGTTTCCGGGCCGTCCTCTACGGCCCAGGCGGCTTCACGTTGATCGGCTCGCCGGACGATGCGATCGGTGGCAAGAGCCGGCTGTACGGCTCGCCGGACGGAGTCGCCTGGACCGCCGCGGGCATCGGGCCGATGGTCGGTCTCCTGGCCCAGGGCGACACCTCGGGCGGGCTCCTCGATCAGACCGGCAAGACACCCACAGGCGCCGCGATGGGCTACACGGCCGACGGTCGCAGCTGGGTGCCGGCGTCTCTGCCGAAGAACGAGTACGCCTCGAGCACCCCGTATCGGCTCGCGGACGGCAGCCTCGTGATTGAAGGCGGCAGTGCCATCCTGCGCTCTACGGACGGGCGATCGTGGGTGGCACTGAAGACCGGCTGGGCCCCCGGCTCGATGGCCGTCTCGGGCGACCGACTCATGGTCGTGGCAAACGAGACGGTCGCTGCGGGAACGGCCTGGGAGTCGTCCGACAATGGTAGGACCTTCCACAAGCTGATGGACGGGGCGGCGAGCGTCTCGCAATTCGGCGATCTCGTCCTGCTTCAGACCATTGGAGGGGCGCGGTACGCCGGCGCCCCGCTCCCGCCGTCGGAGGCGCCGGGCACGACGCCGACCGCGACCGGCTTGCCCGGCTCGTCGGCGAGGCCGCCGGCGGCGCCCACGCCCCAGCCGACGCCTCTCGGCGGCATCTCTCGGGACGAGGCCATCCGGATCGCCACGGACGCGGTCCATCCCACGGCGGACGAGATCGCCAGGGTCTCTGCCTCTGCCTATCTGGACAGCCGCTACGGGCGCTGGATCTGGTCCGTTTCGTTCCTCGAGTACTACGGCGGCCCGCTGGATGCCCAGGGCATCGGCGTCGACATCGACTTCTTCACCGGTGAAGTCCTGGCTTCCGGAGAATGGATTTCGTAGGGCAAGAGAAGGCCGGCCGGCCCTCGCCGCAGGGGCGCGCCGCAGGGGCGCATAGAATCGCCCGATGACCCCCGATCTCGCCGCGACTCTCAAGCGACTGCCCGACGGGCCGGGCGTGTACCTGATGAAGGATGCCCGCGGGACGGTCATCTACGTCGGCAAGGCCCAGAGCCTGCGAAACCGCGTCCGCAGCTACTGGCAGAAGCAAGCCATCGGGCCGGAAGGCCAGCTGATCCGCAGCGTCATCGACAAGGTTGCCGACCTCGAGTACACGCTGACCGACTCGGTCAGCGAGGCCTTGCTGCTCGAGATCAACCTGGTCAAGCGCCACCGGCCGCGCTACAACGTCCGGCTCAAGGACGACAAGAGCTATCCGTTCATCAAGATGACCCTGGCCGAGGATTTCCCTCGGGTCGAGCGGACGCGCAAGCTGCCGGCGGACGGCAGCCGCTACTTCGGGCCCTACGCGTCGGCCAGCAGCGTCGACGAGGCGATGAACCTGATCCGGCGGCTCTTCCCGTTCCGGACGTGCACTCTGGAGATCCACGAGGGGCGCAAGGCGATCGAACGGCCGTGCCTGCTCTACCACATCAAACGCTGTCAGGCCCCCTGCGTCGGGTACATCTCCAAGGCCGACTACCGAGCCGACATCGCGCAGATCGAGCGCTTTCTCGAGGGCCGCCAGGAGGTCGTGGCCCGCGAGCTGACGGCCCAGATGCAGGCCGCCTCGGAGGCGACCGAATACGAGCGAGCGGCCGCGCTCCGAGACAAGGTCAAGGCGATCGAGCGGACCATGGAATCGCAGAAGATGGCGGCTCACTCGACGACCGAGGAGGACGTCCTCGGTCTGGCCCGGCAGGACACCCAGGCCGCGGTCCAGCTCTTCGCGGTGCGCGGCGGCAAGATGGTCGGCCGCGACGTCTTCCTGCTCGACGCCCCCCGCGAGTCGGACGACGCCGCCGTGCTGAGCGGCTTCATCCAGCAGTACTACGAGCGCGCCACGTCGGTCCCGCCCGACGTGCTAGTGCCCGCCCTCCCCGAGGACGCGCCCGAACTGGAGGAATTCCTCACGGCTCGCCGGGGAGCGGCCGCCCACCTGCGCGTCCCGCGGCGCGGCGAGAAGCGGGAGTTGATGGAGCTGGCGGCGCGCAATGCCACCGAGACGCTCGGGCGCGAGCACGCGCGCTGGCTGGCCGACCAGGGCAAGACGCTCGCCGCCCTGGAGGAACTCGCCGAGGCGCTGGGCCTGCCGGCGATTCCGATCCGCATCGAGTGCTACGACATCAGCAACTTCCAGGGAGCCCAGTCGGTCGGAAGCATGGTCGTGTTCGAGGAGGGTCGGCCGCGGACCGGCGAGTACCGCCGCTTCCGGATAAAGGACGTCCAGGGCCCGAATGACTTTGCCAGCCACCAGGAAGTGCTGCGGCGCCGCTTCAAGCGGGCCAGGACGGGCGAGGAGGGCAGCGAGGAGGAGCTGCACTGGCAGCTCCCCGACCTGGTCGTGATCGACGGCGGCAAGGGCCAGCTCTCCGCGGCGAAGGAAGTCCTGGACGACCTGGGATACCACGATCTGGCGGTGGTCGGGCTGGCCAAGGAGCGCGAGGAGATCTTCCTGCCTGAGCGCGAGGAGCCGGTGCTCCTGCCCACGACCTCGCCCGCGCTCTACCTGATGCAGCGGTTGCGGGACGAGGCCCACCGCTTCGCAATCACCTACCACCGCTCCCTGCGGGCGAAGGCGGCCACGCGCTCGGCCTTCGACGACATGCCCGGCGTGGGCCCCAAGCGACGGGCCGCGCTGCTGCGCGTCTTCGGCTCGGCCAGGCGGGTGCGCGAGGCGCCGCTGGAACAGGTCGCGGCCGTACCCGGCATCGGGCCGGCCCTGGCGGCGAAGATCAAGGCCGGCCTGGAGGGGTAGACGAGGCTCCGGCCGTCGCTGCCGCGGCCGCGCGGCGGACCCACCGGCCGGCGCGGCCGTGAACGCCGCTGTCCTGGGGCCACGCGCCGCCCGGCCGAACCCTGCTATCATCCCGCCTCGTGCGAAGACTGCTGCCCATCCTGATCGTTGCCGTCGGCATCCTGGCCTTGTACGTGGACCTGCCTGGATCCCACTTTGTCGTCCTGAGCAACATCGATGGCGGATTGAATCAGACGCTCGACACGAAACTCGGCCTCGACCTTCAGGGCGGCTTCCAGATCCTCTACGGCGCGGTGACGCCGCCGGGTGAGCAGAATCCGAACTCGGCCCAGATGGAGACGATCCGCTCCATCATGGAGAACCGCGTCAATTCGACGGGCGTCTCCGAGCCGATCGTCGAGACGGTCGGCTCCAACGAGGTCCTGGTCCAGGTCCCGGGCGCGACCGACCCGAGTGCCATCGAAGCTCTCGTCGGCCAGACCGGCGAGCTCGATTTCGTCCTGCTGCCGCCGGCTGAGTACGGGGACAACACGGGGACGCTCACCTGCCCGACGGAGCCGAACGGCTGCCTGCCGTTACCAGCCGATCAGTCCAAGATCGATCCGTCGCTGGCCGCCCAGTTCACGGGCAAGCAGCTCGACCCGGGTGGCATCAGCGCCGCGGTCGATCCGAGCCAGAGCAACGGCTCGTGGCTAGTGAACTTCGCCTTCAACAGCAGCGCCGCGAGCGACTTCTCCACGTGGACCGGTGCGCACGTCAACGACTACTTCGCCATCGTCCTGGACGGGATCGTGCAAGGGTCTCCCCCCTACATCAAGAGCCAGATAACGGGCGGGCAGGGCCAGATCAGCGGCTCGTTCACCTCCGCGCAGGCTAAGCAGCTGGCGACGATCCTTTCCTACGGCGCCCTGCCGTACCCGGTGGCAGAGGAATCGAGTACGGAGATCCCGGCCACCCTCGGCAAGACCTTCCTGAACCAGACGCTTTTCGCCGGCGCGATAGGTATCGGCCTGGTGCTCCTCTTCATGCTCGTCTACTACCGGCTGCCGGGTCTGGTCGCCTGCATGGCTCTCATCTACTACGGCCTGGCCGTCTACGCCGTCTTCCGGATCATTCCCGTGACGTTGACCCTGGCCGGCATAGCGGGCTTCGTGCTCTCGGTAGGCATGGCGGTCGACGCCAACATCCTGATATTCGAGCGGACAAAAGAGGAATTGAGGGCCGGCAAGACTCTCGCGACGGCCGTCGAGGCGGGCTTCACTCGCGCCTGGAACTCGATCTTTGACTCGAACGTGTCGTCGTTGATCACCGCGTTCATCCTGTACTTCTTCGGCTCGGCCACGATCAAGGGTTTCGCCCTGGTCCTGATCGTCGGTGTCGCCACCTCGATGTTCACCGCCGTGACCGTCTCGCGGACTCTCCTGCGTGTCTTCGTTCGCCAGCAGATGGCCCAGAAGGCCTGGCTCTACGGCGTGAGCGACGAGGAGTTCCAGGCCAGGGCCATGGGCGGCAGACTCGCCCGGCGGGAGGCCCGCGGTCGTGTTTGACGTCATCGGCAAACGCAACTGGTTCTTTCTCTTCTCGGGCTTGATCGTCGTACCGGGCTTCATATTCATCCTGCTGACGCCCCTGACCAACGGGAAGGTCGGCCTCCAGTTCTCCGTCGACTACACCGGCGGCACGGAATGGGAGATCCAGTTCAAGAACCCCGACGTGTCGTTGACCGAGGTCAAGGCCGTCCTGGTGCAGCAAGGGATCACCGACGCCGAACTATCCGAGGACAGCGCCAACAACATCACGATCCGGACCAAGCTCACGGACCTCATCCCGGCGCCGACCCCGCAGCCGACCGTCAACGCGAGCGCGAGCGCCAGCGCGGTCGCGTCGGCGGGGGCGAGCGCGGGCGCCAGCGCGGCGGCATCGGCCGCGGCCAGCGCGAGTGCCAGCGCGCTTGCGTCCGCTCAGGCGAGCGCCGGAGTCACGGCCGCACCCACCAGCACTCCGTCGCCCAGCCCCAGCCCAAGTGCATCGCCTTCGGCGACGCCGAACAGCGTCGACCAGGCCGGCAAGGCGTGCGCCTTGCACCTGCCGACGATCGGGCCTCTGGCCAAGGTCGCCGCCGCTCTTCAGGCCGACCCCAAGCTGGGTCCGATCGCCTGCACTGGCATGGAGTCGACCGTGGGACCGATCGTTAGCTCCGAGCTCATCCAGCAGGCCGTTCTCCTGATCCTGTTCGGGTCGCTGGGCATCCTGATCTGGATCGGCATCCGCTTCGGCAGCATCAAGTTCGGCGCCACGGCCCTCGCCGCCCTGCTCCATGACGTCATCGTCGTGGTCGGCACCTTCGCGATCCTGGGCACGATCTTTGGCGTCCAGATAGACGCCCTCTTCGTCACGGCCATGCTGACGGTCATCGGCTTCAGCGTGCACGACACGATCGTGGTCTACGACCGGATTCGCGAGAACAAGGCCCGCCACGCCGGCGAGCCGTTCGACCTGATCGTTAATCACTCGATCCTGCAGACCTTCGGCCGGTCGATCAACACCAGCCTGACCGTCGTCGTCACGCTCGTCGCCCTGCTGTTCTTCGCGGGCTCGTCGATCCACTACTTCGTCCTGGCTCTCCTGATCGGCATCATCTCCGGCACCTATTCGTCGATCTTCAACGCCAGCCCGCTGCTGGTCGTCTGGCAGCTCTGGGAAGATCGCCGTCGAGCCGATCGGATGGCGGCCTTACGGGGCGGCCGGCGGGCCTGAGAGTCCTCGGCGAGCGGGAAGTCCGAGCTCACAACCTCGTCCGCGACGGGCCGGCCCACGGCTCGGTTTGGTCGCGGATACGCCGCGGATGAGGACCGGGTGTCATGCTGGACACCATGATCGTGTCGAGCTTCCAATGGCGGCTTGCCGACGTGCCGCCCGTCGACGGCGCGTGTGAAGCGCTGGCGACGGAGCGCGGCATCTCGAGACGGCTCCTGGGCCTGCTGGCCGGCCGCGGCGTCGCGACCGCCGGGGATCTGGCCCTCTTTCTCGGGCCGGCCGAGGATGGCCTGCACGACCCGAAGCTGGTGCCCGACGCCGGCGCCGCTCTCCGGCGAGTTTCGGAGGCGCGGGCCCGAGGCGAGCGCGTCCTGGTCTACGGTGATTTCGACGCGGACGGGCTGACGGGCCTGTCCATCCTAGTGCTGGCGCTGCGGTCTCTGGGCATGGACGCCGAGCCGTATGTGCCGGAGCGGCTGGGCGACGGCCACGGCCTCTCGCTTCGGGCGATCGAGCGAGCCACGGCCGAAGGGCGAACGCTCATCGTCACGGCCGACTGCGGAACGAGCAGCTCCGCCGAGATCGACCTGGCTCGCGGCCGCGGGATCGACGTGCTCGTCACGGATCATCACCACGCCGCCACTTGGCCGGCTGGGGCCGTGGCGGTAGTCAACCCGGCACGCGAGGACAGCCTCTACCCGGAGCGGCAGCTGACCGGGGCAGGCGTGGCCTGGAAGGTCGCGCATCTGCTGATCGCGGAACTGGCGGGCGGCGGCGTCCCTGCCGCCGATCGGACGCTGCCCCCGATCGTGCGGGAGCTGGCGGATCTGGCCCTCATCGGGACCGTCGCGGACGTGGCGCCGATCCTCGGCGAGAACCGTTCCATCGCGGTCCTGGGGCTCGAGCGGTTGCGAGCGGGGGGGCGCCCCGGCCTGGCGGCCCTGCTCGAGCGAGCCGGTCTCGCCGGAGAACGCCTGGATCTCGATGACATCGGCTTCGCCATCGCGCCCAGGCTCAACGCCGCGGGCAGGGTGGGGGAGGCGGCGCGGGCGGCCCGGCTGATCCTGACGACGGACGCGGCCGAGGCGGCCGAGCTGGCCGCGGAGATAGAGGCGGCCAACCTGGATCGGCGCGACATCACGCGAACCGCGGTGGCCGAGGCGCGGCGCGAGCTGGGGCTCGAGCCGGGCAAGGAAACCGTTCGGGGCACCGGGGGGACGGACGGCGCTGAGGCCGGCCTCCCCGCCGCGCTGCTGATCCGGGGGGAGTGGCCGGTCGGCATAATCGGACTCGTCGCGGGCCGCCTCGCGGAAGACCTGGGGCGGCCGGCCGTGGTCGCGACGACCCTGGATGTCGAGGCGGGCACCCTGCGCGCCTCGTGCCGGAACGGCGGCACGATCAACCTGGCCGAGGCTCTCATCGCCTGCGCCGACCTGCTCATCCGCCACGGCGGCCATCGCGCCGCCGCCGGCTTCGACATAGAAGCCGACCGGTGGCCGGAGTTCGCCGCCTGCTTCCTGGAGATCGCCGCCGCTGGTGAACGACCGGCGGGGCCGCCCCAACTGACGGTTGACCTCGTCCTCCCGGCGGACTCCGTCGACTTCGCCCTGGTCCGCGAGATGGCACTGCTGGCCCCGACCGGCACCGGGAATCCGGTTCCGACGCTGGCCATAACGGGCCTGACGGTGAGTCGGGTCAGGGCGGCCAACGGCGGACATACGCAGCTGGTCCTGCGCCGTAGCCGGGACGTGGTCGACGCGGTCGCGTTTCGTCGCCCCGACCTGGCGGCGATGCTGCACGAGGGCGACCGGATCGACGTCGCCGCGCGGGCGTCCAGCCGCCTGTTCGGCGGCTTCGAATCGATGCAGCTGGAGATCGTCGATGTCGCCGCCGAGGGCTCGCAGCCGGCCCTTGCGCCTCCGCGCCCGGGAGGCGAGCCGCGGTGAGCGGAGAACGGGGTTTCGCAAACGATCGATCTGTTGGCGCCGCGATGAGCCCGCGGCCGGTCGGCTACTCTTCGAGCTGATGAATACCTACCTGGAGCGTCTGGCGCTGCGAACCCGACGCGTGGGATCCGTGCTCTGCCTCGGCGTGGATCCCCAGCCCGAGACGCTGCCGGCCGGGTTTCCGGCGAACCTCAAAGGGGTCGAGAGGTTCTGCCAGGTGCTGATCGACGCGGCCATCCCATATGCGGCCGCCGTCAAACCCAACCTTGCCTTCTTCGAGGCGTTTGGATCGGCGGGCGTGGCGGCGCTCGAACGGCTGCGCGGCCGCGTCCCGGCAGACGTGCCCTTCGTGGCGGACGCGAAGCGTGGTGACATCGGAACCACCGCTGCCCGACAGGCGATCGCCCTCTACGACATCCTCGGCGCCGACGCGGTCACGGTCAATCCATACGTGGGCTCCGAGGCCATAGAGCCGCTGATCGGGCGCGGCGATCGTTTCGCCTATCTCCTGTGCCGCACCTCCAACCCCGGCGCGGGCGAGCTGCAGGGGCTCGAGGTGCTGGCCGACCCGGAGACGGGTGCTCCGGTCGAGCCGCTCTACGCCAGGGTGGCCAGGCGGGCCGTGGAGTGGGGTCCCGGCGGCACCGTCGGGCTCGTCGTCGGCGCAACGGCGCCGGCAGAGCTGGAGCGAATCCGAGGGATCGCGCGCGGGCTCGCCTTGCTTGTCCCCGGCGTTGGAGCGCAGGGTGGCGAGGTGGAGCCGGTCTTGCGATTCGGCCCGGCCCTCGACGTCCCCGCGGGTGGGCGCCCGGGTGGCGGCCTGCTGGTCAACGTCTCACGCGGCATATCCGGCGCCGCCGGCACGGCGGGTGGCTCCGCGCGAAGCGGACCCGCCGCCGACGTAGCCGACGTTCTCCGCTCCGCCGCCCGAGAGTGGGCGGGCCGCCTGAGCCTGCCCTCGACGGTGGGGGTCGATGGCGGGGCGTGAGGCCTCGCGCCGGTTCGGCCGTGAAGACTGGGAGGTGGCCTCGACCGGTCGCCGGTTCGCGGCCTGGTTCCTCGACCTGGTGCTGCTGTCCTTGCTGGTGAGCGCCGCGGCACTCGCCCTGGGGGCGTGGCACGCCACCACCAGGAGCATGGTCAACGACGACGGCTCGACCTGGACGGCGTCGACGTACTACCTCGACCAGCTCTGGTTCTACGCGCTGCTCGCCGGCTTCTCGGCGGCCTACTCCGTCGCGTCGTGGCGCATCGGCGGGGCCACACCCGCGCAGCGCCTGCTCGGCCTGCGTGTACTCGACGCGACGGAACCGAGGCTGCTCTCCTGGCCCCGCTCGGCCGTCCGCTGGTTCGCCCTGTTCGGCTGGACGTTCCTGGGCGCGGCCTCCAACGGGACCGACGGGCTGACTCTGGCGGCCGCTCTCTGGGTCGTCATCCTGCTCCTCAGCCAGGTGAGCGGCGACGGCAGGCAGGGTTACCACGATCGGTTAGCCCGGAGCCTCGTCGTGCGGGGCCGGCAGAGGTTGCAATCGGCCTGGGCGTAAGTCGGCCGGCAGGGCCGGCGCCTCGCCCGCCGGGCCCGCGCCCCGCCCACCGGGCCAGCGCCTCGCCAGCCGGGTTCCTGCCTCGCCCGACGACGCGCCGTTCTGCGGGAATCGGGGTGCCATCGGGGCGCGATACACTGACCGCATGAGCGGCAAGGTGGGTGCGTCTGGGTTCGGCCCGGGCGGGTCGGCCGACGAGATCGGCACGGTCCCGGTCGACGGACGCCCGTCGACGGGCCGGGCCGGAGGTGGCCGATCGGGGAATGCGCCCGGCCACTCGACGAACGCCAGGCTTGCGGCCGCCGGCCGACGTAGCGCTGCCACTTCGAGCAGGGCGGAAGCCGGCGTGGATGGCGACCAGCGAGTCGTGATCCTGAGCGGACTCTCCGGGGCCGGCAAGACCGCCGCTACGAAGCTCTTCGAGGACCTCGGCTACACCTGCATGGACAACCTGCCGGGCGAGCTTCTCCCGGACCTGGCCGAGCTCATGTCGATCGATCGCCAGCGTTTCGAGAAGGTGGCGGTCGTACTGGACGTGCGTGCCGGTAACGCGCCGCTCGCGCTGGCGGCAATGCGCGGCGCGCTCGAGGGTCGCGGCATCAGGCCGCGGGTCATCTTCCTTGAAGCACGCGACGATGTCCTGATCCGGCGCTTCTCGGAGACCCGACACCGTCATCCGCTGGCCGGCCGGCGTGGCATCGCCGGGTCGATCGCCGAAGAGCGCCGTCTGCTCGATCCGGTCCGGGCCGACGCAGACGTCGTGCTCGATACGTCGGACCTGTCGCTGCGCCAGCTCAAGGAGGTCATCTTCGCGAATCTCGAGGTCGCCCCGTCGGAGGACCGGTTCCTCTTCCAGCTGATCAGCTTCGGCTTCAAGTACGGCGTCCCGCTCGAGGCCGACCTGGTCTTCGATGTCAGATTCATGGAGAACCCGTACTACGTCGACACGCTCCGGCACCTGTCCGGGCTCACACCGGCCGTCCGCGACTACGTCATGACCCAGCCGATAGCCCGCCAGTTCTTCGATTTCCTGGTCAAGTTCCTCGAATTGACCGTGCCCGGGTTCAAGAGCGAGGGCAAGACGCGGCTCACGATCGCGATCGGTTGCACGGGGGGCTACCATCGATCCATCGTCGTGGCCGAAGAGCTGCGCAAGTGGCTCGAAGAGCGTGGCTTCGGAACGGTCGCCGTCTACCACCGGGAACTCGATAGAGGATGAAGCGGCCGCACGTTCGAATACGCGGCTCGGTGGTTCGGCGCTGGCTGCAGCCGGGGATCGGGCTCAAGCGCTGGCTGGTGGTCGTCTTCGGCGGCGAGCTGTTGCTAGCCCTGGCCGGCGCCCTCCTGCTTCGCCAGGTCTACCGGGATTACGACTTCGGTCCGGGCGGGAGCGTCCTGTACGTCCTGACGCTCCAGTTCGTGCCCTACTGGGTTCGCGGCCTGGTCGTCGGCGTAGCCGGCGTCGGGCTCTTCATCTACGGATCGTGGCGGGCCGTCCGCGTCCTCATGGGACCATTCCTGGCTGTCGACGGCGACCAGCCGCTGGTCGAGGTGATCTACCAGAAGCGGTTCCTGTCGCGCGGCCCCAGGATCGTCGTGATCGGCGGCGGGACCGGTCTCTCAACGCTGCTGCGCGGCATCAAGGAGCACACCAGCAACATCACGGCCGTGGTCACGGTCGCCGACGACGGCGGGTCCTCCGGCAGGCTTCGCGAAGAGCTCGGCATTCCGGCGGTCGGCGACATCCGCAACTGCATAGCGGCGCTCGCCGACTCGGAGCCGCTGATGGCCGAATTGCTCCAGTACCGGTTCCCGGGCGGTGCCGAGGCGAGCCTGAGCGGGCACACCGTGGGCAATCTGCTGCTGGCGGCGATGACATCTGTCCAGGGGGACGATTTCGAGGAAGGCGTTCGACAGATGAACCGCGTCCTCGCGGTCCGAGGCCAGGTCGTGCCGGCGACGGGGACGGCCGTCACGCTTCACGCCCGGCTCGTCGACGGGACCGAAGTGGCGGGCCAGTCCGCGATCGCGAAGTCGATGCACATCGATCGCGTCTGGCTGACGCCCGAGAACGTCGCGGCGGGCGACGACGCCAGGCGGGCGATCGAGGAGGCCGACCTGATCGTCATCGGACCCGGCAGCCTGTACACCAGCATCATGCCGAGCCTGCTCCTGCCCGAGCTTCTCGGGGCCGTGCGTTCGTCGGCGGGAGTGAAGTTGTACATATGCAACGTGGCCACACAGCGCGGCGAGACGCAGGGCTACGACCTGACCGATCACCTCCAGGCGTTGGAGCGCCACACCGGCAGCGGGTGGATCGACGCCGTTCTGGCCAACAACCGGTTCGACGCCAGGCGGCCCGGTGGCTACGGCGCCGAGCCCGTCAAGCTGCGCTGGCCGCCGGCCGCGGTCTTCTCGCAGGCGGCTACGCCGCGGCTCGTTCTCGAGGACGTCGTCGATCCCGACAATGCCCACCATCACGATCCGGCGCGACTGGCCGCGGCCGTGATGCGCGTTTACGAGGCGGAGTCCTACAGCCGGCGTCGCTCGAGAGTCCCGCGGACGGCGTAGCCGCCATGTACGGTGCCGCTGCTTCGGATCGCCACGGCGGCGCATGTGAGCAGGGTCAAACTGGACCGTCCATCGGGCCGGTTCGGGCGCCGGCCCGGTATCGCGCCCTGGGTCCCCGGTATGACCACTACTGAACGCGACCTCGTCGAGTCGTTGCGGGCCGAGCTGGCGGCGGTGGAACCGCCCAGGCGGTGCTGCCGGGCGGCGGAGCTGGCCGGACTTGTCGGAGCGTTCGAGCCGCGGCGCCGGACGGTCACCCGGGTCGCCCTGAGGCTGAGCCGGAGCAGGGCCGGGGAGGCGGCCGACGAAGGCGCAGACGTCCCGGCCGCCGACGCGCCGGGATCGCGTGCATCGGCCGCGCGCGCCCCGGTCTCGGCGAAGAGGGCGCCGTTCGACTGGGATCGTGCCGCCGAGCATTGCCGCATGGCCTACCTTCGAGGCCGCTTCCTCGCGCACGGCTCGCTGAGCCTCGCCTCGGGCCGCACTCATCTCGAGTTCGTCCTTCCCGCCGAGGAGGCCAGGCAGCTCTGCGATCAGCTGGCCGGGTTCGAGATGCCGGCCACCTGGCGCCTGCGGCGCGGCCACGGCGTGGTGACGTGGAAGAGCGTCGAAACCGTGGTGACCTTCCTCAAGCTCGTGGGCGGCGGCTCGTCGATCCTGGAGCTGGAGGCGAGGCAGGTCTCGCGGTCCGTGCGGGGCGACCTGAACAGGGTGATCAACGCGGAGTCGGCCAACCTCCAGCGGGCCGTTGCCGCCTCGGCGCGCCAGCTCGAGGCCATCGGAGCCCTGGAATCGGATGGGCGGCTGGGCGAGCAGCCGTACGGGGTGCGCCTCGTTGCGGACGCCCGCCGCGAGGAGCCCGAAGCCACTCTCACCGAGCTCGCGGAGCGGCTCGGCCTGCACCGCTCCGCAGTCCAGCGAGCCCTCGACCGGATGGAGCGCCTCGCTCTCCACGCCGATGAGGGAGTGGGGAAGCGGCGGCGAGTGGAGAGAGGGCATGCGCCCGTGATCTCGAGGCGGCGTTCGGGCGTACAGTCCGTGTAGAGGACTGGGGCGCCCGCACGGTCGGCCGGCCGGGGGGAGCATGGACGAGCGAGAAGGCGGGATCGATCAAGCGGCCGAGGGGCCGACCGAAGCCGGGCAGGTTGACCATCGAGCCGGCGCGCTGCGGACAGGTGTGCGTTGGAGGTCGCGGCGGGTCCGGCTGGCGGGCGCGGTCGTGGTAGCTATCCTGGTCGCGGGAGGCGCGCTGATCGCGTTCGGCCCCGTCCGAATTGGAGGGAGCGCTTCTCAGGCGTGCCCGCCAATCGCGACACCCGGACCGGCAGGGCTGTCGCGCGAGTGCGCGGTCGAGCTGGCCAGGGCGCGCCTCGGCGCTGCCGGCGCGCTCATATCGGTCAGGTCGGGTCGATTTGGCGACCTCATGGACTACGGATGGTCTCAGGACGCAGATCGAAATCGGATCGTCTGGGCGGTCGAGTTCGCCGCTCCTCCCGTCTGCGTCCAGCCGCCCCCCGGACCCGGGAATTCGATCGCTCCGTGCATCAGCTACGGACCGGGCGTGCTCACCGTGGTGCTGGATTTCGCCACGGGCGAGTTCATCTTCTGCGGAAGCGCGTACTAGGAGCCTGCGTCCGTAATCGCGGCCCGGAGGCGACAAGAGACGGGAAGTCGGTCTGGTTGACGGCGGCCTTCGGGTCTTGAGGCCGAAACGGAGCCGCCTGGAGGCCGGCTCAGGCCCTC
>Ga0182027_10005576_pt1 | contig 19082 bp, 7 predicted proteins | sample 712E1DmetaG_FD_121300 | JGI IMG/M metagenome (GOLD analysis project Ga0182027, IMG submission 121300) | Permafrost microbial communities from Stordalen Mire, Sweden - 712E1D metaG (Illumina Assembly) | ecosystem: Environmental > Terrestrial > Soil > Wetlands > Permafrost | place: Sweden...
GCGAATTGCGTAGTGAGCCGCCTTCTACCGCAGAGCCACGTGTGACGATCGATGCTGGAATGCTCAGCGGAACGCACTTCGGCGCCGATCCAGCGGATGTCGCCTTTCTCGGCATTCCTTATGCTGCCGCGCCTGTCGGGAATCTACGCTGGCGGCCCTCTCAGCCTCCTCCAGCGTGGCCAGGAGTCCGCGAAGCGAAGGCATTCGGTCCCGCCTGTCCCCAGTTACCCAGCGGCTGGCTGCCTGAAATGCTAGGTCGCAAACAGATGGTCACTGACGAGGCATGTCTGTACTTGAATGTATGGACGACAAATCTGCCCGCGGCATCTGCGACTTCGTCTCACGCGTCCTCGGCTCGCAAAGCTCCCGTGATGGTCTGGATTCATGGGGGCGGTAACGTCGAAGGTTCGCAGGAGTGGCCACCACTCGGGCCAACGTTAGCCAGGCACGGTGTAGTCGTTGTCAGCATCAACTATCGTCTCGGCGTCTTCGGCTTCTTGTCGCTTCCTGGTCTCACTGCCGAGTCCGCTCGACATTCCTCAGGAAACTATGGGCTGCTCGATCAGATCGAGGCGCTCAAATGGGTGCGAAGGAACATCGATAAGTTCGGCGGAGACCCTTCGGAGATTACCGTGTTTGGCGCCTCTTCGGGATCTCTTGATATATGCGACTTGATGGCTTCTCCTCTTGCCTCAGGCCTGTTTGAGAAGGCCATCCTGCAGAGCGGCTTCTGCGTCGACTCCAAATCATCTACGCTTGCTCAGGCAGAGGCCCGCGGGAAGATCCTTGTGCAGCAACTCGGCGTCGCAGGCGACGATCCTCATGCTCTCGAGACACTTCGAGCCATTCCCGCCGAGCGGATGCTTCAACAAGCCGCGGCAGACCAACAGATAGACTTCGACCCGGTTGTTGACAAATGGGTGCTGCCCGATCAGCCATCGAGCATCTTTTCTCAAGGCAAACAAGCGCGGATCCCGGTAATTATCGGCAGTAACGCGGAAGAAGTGTCCATTTTCGCGAGCCCCATTGTCGGAGGATCGCCGCATAGCCCCAGGACGATCGACGAGTATCAGCAGTGGCTGCGCCACGAGTTCCATGATCTTGGTTCGGAAGTCTTCGCGGCCTATCCAGCCAACAGCGACGGCGATGTGCCCCGTGCTTTTCTCCACATGGATACGGATTATGAGTTTGGGTTTGGCGCGTGGCTTATGGCGCGCGAGACTCAAGCCATCGGACAGCCCGCGTTCCTTTACAACTTCACATATGTCGGCAGTGGGGAGTTTGCTCCTCTTGGGGCATTTCACAGTGAAGAGAGCATTCTTCTCAGCAAGAAGTACTGGAAAAGCTGGGTTAGCAGCCCTGACGACGAGCGGCTGTCTGAACTGCTCATCGGCTACTGGACGCAATTCGCCAAGACTTCGCGCCCTGATGGCCCCGGACTTCCTTTGTGGCCCGCGTATGAATCAGGCACGGATCTATACCAGGAATTGGGCAGGCATACGGGGCAGGTCGCGTCCCACGCAGCCAGGCTCAGAGTCTTCATAAAGACTTCCAACGCCGACTGATAGAAAGAGACTTTCTCCCCGGAAATTGCGACCGGCAGAGGGATGATACTGACAGGGGAAACTTATCATTTCTCGGTGCATGGCAGACGCCAGATAGCTCTCCACGCTCTATCACATGGATCTATCCTCGCCGCATTCCAGCCGCCGAAGTGTTGCCAAAATTCCCGTCAGATCGGCTGAGAACGGTTCCTTCTTGCCCAACCCGAAGTAGAGCCGCCGGAAACAGTCGAAGAGTTCCGCATAGACCTGCTCGGAGGCCGGCTGCGGTTCGAAGACATCATATGCGGGGCACAAGGCCTGCTGCGCGGCCTCCACGGACGGGAAGATGCTGGCCGTGACAAATGCAAAGATGGCCGCGCCAAGGCCGGTGACATCTCCTTTGGGAACGAGGACGGGCTTGTTGAGCACGTTGGCGTAGATCTGATTCAGAAGCCGATTTTTCCGGGGAATACCGCCGCCATTGATAACGCGCGCGATGGGAGCGCCATGAGCCTGTATGTGCTCAAGGATGATGCGGGTATGAAACGCCGTTCCCTCGATGGCCGCGAACAGCTCATCTTCTGGCCCGTGCATCAGGTTCCAGCCCAACGTGACGCCGCCCAGTTCAGGATTGACGAGGATGGTGCGATCCCCGTTGTCCCAGGTGAGGCGCAGGAGGCCAGTCTGGCCGCCTTTGTAGTTTGGCAACCGAGCGCATAACTCCTCGACGCTGGTGGCTGCCCGCCGGGCAATGGCGTCAAAGATGTCTCCGGTAGCAGATAGTCCCGCCTCTATGCCGGTGTAAGCGGGATGCACCGATCCGGGCACAACACCGCAGACGCCGGGAACCAGCGTGGGCGCGTCGTTCATCCCGATAATGCACGTGGAAGTGCCAATAACATTGACGGCATCTCCCAGCCGAATACCCGCGGCCACAGCATCCCAGTGTGCGTCGAGCGCGCCCATGGCTACCGGGATACCTTCGGAAAGGCCCAGGCGCTGCGCCCACTCCGCCGCAAGCGCGCCAGCCGGAACACCCGCCTTGCGGTATCTTCCCAGTGCGATTTTTTGGCGTACGCCAATGAGAAGCGGATCAACCGACGCCAGAAAATCTTCTGGAGGTAGGCCACCGAGAGCTTCGCTCCACATCCATTTGTGGCCCATTGCACAAACGCTGCGCGGAAGTTCCTCAAGCCGATCGATACCGCACAACACGGCCGCGATCATGTCACAGTGTTCCAGGGCTGTGGCAAACCGGTCGCGCTTGCCGGGATTGTGACGCAGCCAGTGGAGCAGCTTTGAGAAGCCCCACTCTGAAGAGTAAGTGCCGCCGCACCAGGCAATGGCCTCGAGTCCGTGGCGGCGCGCCGCATCGGTAATCTCGGCAGCCTCGCGCCAGGCGCGATGGTCGCACCAAAGGTAGTAATCATCGAGCGGCTCGAGACGTTCATCCACCATCACAACGCTTGAGCCGGTGGTGTCGATTGCGACGGAGGCAATCGAATGGCCGTTCACGCCGGCAGCCGCAAGGGCTGAGCCAGTGGCCTCGATCAATGCATGCAAATGATCCGCGTGCGATTGCGTAGCGAAGTTCGGGTCGGACTTGCTCCGGCGCAGCGGATAATTCGCTACGCCGGAGCCGAGCCTGCCGAATGCATCATCGAAGATGGAGGCGCGAACGTTGAGGGTTCCGAAGTCTACCCCGAGAACCCGACTCATTGCGCAACGTCGCCACAGAGATAGACCTCGATGCCGAGTTCGCGGAAGGCAACTGCCTTGGCCATCAATGCTTCATGGGCCGACGCACTGCCGCTGCAATAGGCCACTTGAATGTGGTTGGACTTGTGGCGTCCCATCAATTGATCGCGCGTGACGCCATGAAGCACGGCGTTCATGATGGGCCACTGCGGCGTGGTGATCTGCCAGCGGCGCTCGATCTCTTTCTGCGGCATCTCCACCACCGTGGCAGTGCCCAGGTCCGCCTTGAGCTTGTTATCCTCCACATAGATCCGGCTCCAGACGATTTCGCCCGGCTTGCAGACCCCTTTCAGCGTGCCTCCGCCAAGAGGAAAATACATGCTCGGCTGGCGTTCGCTCACCGCGTCCCGATAACCCCCGGCGAGATGCTGCGCCGGCACGGCGCCTGAAATCTCAAACAGCCACACAAACTGGCCGGCGAATTCCTCGCCGAAACGAATATCGTGCAGCGTCGTCTCCGGATCGAGCTTGAGCTGTTGCCAAACGCGATTCGTGATCAACGCATCGAGACCGGCACATTCGTCCACTTCATTGAAGTGGGGCAGCGCCTGTCCTTCATAGAGCATGCGATCGCTGCCGGCAGCAACCACCGGCGGCCGGTTTACGTTATTGAGGAGGCCTTCGGCCAGATCCGAAGCGGCGGTCAGGTCCTTGAGTCCTTGCTGATACTGGATGCCAATCGCGTCGCAGCCAAATGTATCCGCGATGCGAAGCGCGGCAATGTACATACGGCACTGCTCGAGAATCTGGTCGTCGGTGAGTTCCGTCGCGGGATCGGAACCGGTGTGGAAGGTCATGCCGCGGGCATCCAGCCAGGTTCGGACCTGCTGTGCTTCTTCTTTGGGGACAATCCGCATTGCGGCATACAACGCCGACTGGCTCATACGTTCCTTGAAGACACCCATGGGGTGAAGCAGCTCGTCGGGAATGATGGCGTTATACATGCCCATGCAGCCTTCGTCGAATATCCCCATAATTGCCTTCTTGCGCAGAATCGTCTCCGCCACTGACCGGCCAATCCGTTCCGCGTTGCCGGGCGGAGTCTGAGACTGGAAGGGTCTGACGTGAGAGGCATCGTGTTGAATCCGGCCGCCGTTGAGCCAGGCTTTGAGCCTGTCGAGAAAGTAGGTATCGGTGAAATCCTCGCTCCAGAGCGTGTCGTATGCGACGCCAGCCTTGGTCAGCGAGGCGTTCAGGTTCAACATGCCGACGAGCCCGGGCCATTGGCCGCTCCAATTGGCCACGGTCAAGATCGGGCCGCGATGGTGAATCAGGCCTCCTAAAACATGATGGGTGTATTGCCACACCGCTTCCATCACGATCACCGGAGCGTTCGCGGGAATCTTCTGAAACACCTCCAGGCCATACCGCTGGCTATCGATGAAGCCGTGGCCCTTGCCCGGTACGACGGGATGGGCGCGCACCACATCGTAGCCAAGTTGACGAATGGCGCTGGTAAGGGCATCTTCGGCCGCCTTCTGGGCAGGCCAGCACATTTGATTGGCCGATAGGCGGAGATCTCCGCTGGCGACCATGAACAGGGATGAAGACATGCGATCCACCTCTCTCTGAAGCAAGACCAATGTACAGCAACCCGGTTCGACGTGTAAATAGTAACGTTGCGAAATAAAAATATGCGAATCAGCATTGAAAATCATGGTCATCGCGAAAATGGCCTGAATATCCGGTCTGCAAGGACCAGCGCAGAGCTTTTCCGATCAGCGTTGAGGCGGGGCGGTCGAGTTCCTCACCCGCAGTTCCGCCGGGATGCGAATGTGAATCGGAGGGGTCTTCTCGCCCTCGGGCTGCAGAAACAATTGCTGCAGCAGTTCGAATGCTTTTTCCCCGATCTCATGCGAATGTTGCGCAACCGCGGTGAGTGTGGGGTTGAAATAGTTTAACCACAGGTAGTCGTCAAATCCGAGCACGCTCAGGTCTCGCGGAACGTTCATTTTTCTCTCGTCCACCGCCTGCAAGACCCCGAGCAGCAATTTATTGTTGCTGGCCATGATTGCCGTGGGCGGAACGGGCAGATCGAGCAAGCGATGGCCGGCTTCGAGGCCATCCTCCACCTGCACGTTGCCGGATAAAAGATACTCGTCCAGGATGGGAAGGTGCGCTTCCTGCATGGCTTTGCGAAAGCCTTCCAAACGGTCACGATGAGGCGTCAAGTCCAAGTGCCCAGCGAGCATCCCAATGCGCTTATGTCCGAGACCGATAAGGTGCTCAGCCGCTGATTGTCCTGCCCTCAAATTGTCTGAGCTTACGGTATTCACGGCCATAGAGGAGGGAAGCCGGTCAATAAAGACGACGGGAATATGGCGCCGGGCAATCAGCTCGTGTGCCCTGGAATTGACGCAACAGGCCAGAAGGACACCATCTACGCGTCGGGAGAACAATGCGGACAAATGGCGATCCTCCACCGCGCTCTCCTCGTTCGAATCGCAGAGCAGAACCGAGTATCCTGCCGCCTGCGCGGCCTCTTCCGCTCCCCGGATCACCTCCGGGTAAAACGCATTCGTTATGTCGGGGACGACTACGCCGATGGCGTTGGAGCGGCCGGTTTTGAGGCTTCGCGCAATAGCATCCGGATGATAGTCGAGGGCGGACATGGCAGCCAGTACCCGTGATTTACGTTTGGGGCTGACCGTGACCGTATCGTTAATGACGGCTGAGACAGTCGAGGTGGAAACGCCGGCAAGGCGGGCCACATCGCGCATCGTAAGTCTCGCTCGTTCAGGCATACAAACTTCCTTAATCTTACGAAGATTCAACAAGTTGAGCTGCGCTCCCATTATCCGCCACAACGTTCCAATTAGTAAACGAATCTAGCATACCAGCGCGATATACCAGGGATCATCGCTTGGTAGAAATTCACACATTTTAGATTTCGTAACGTTTCGCTTGACAAGCGTACACCTCTCCATGTAAAAAGCATATCGACATCATGTCTTGAAAAAATTCATGAATGTGGCTGAATGTGATTGCAAATACCCTGGGCAACCTGTGGCGGCGGCTGGTGCTGTCGAGGTAACGATGGGGTATTAATTTGTAGTAAATCGTAACGATACCTTTGGAGGGGGACACAAACATGATAGTGCGCAACTATTTCAGGAAGGGCTTTCTGTGTGAGCTTTGCACGGGCCCTGTGCGGGCGCTGGGGATGTTACTGGCGGTCGTCATGCTGCTGGGCGTTTCGTCCGCAGTAGCTCAAACCATCACAGCCACCGTGCGTGGCACAATTATGGACCCAACTGGGGCTGTCCTTGCGGGTGTCAGCGTCACCGCCACGAATGTGGCCACCAACGTGAAGACCGGCACCGTCACCAACCAGAACGGCGCCTATAACATTCAGTTCCTGCCCATTGGGCAGTACAAAATCATTGTGGTGGCCGCGGGCTTCCAGACGGAGTCAGTAGGCCCAATTAATCTGGAAATCGACCAGATCGCCAAAATCGACGCCAAGCTGAAGCTTGGAAGCACTTCGGTTACGGTCGATGTTTCCTCTGATGTTACGCCTACCTTGCAAACTCAGGATTCCGCTCTGGAATCAACTATTTCCGGCAATACGCTCTCCACCTTGCCGCTGAACGGCCTAAATTTCCAGAGCGCGACCTTGTTTGTGCCTGGCTCGGTCGATCCCAGCCTGGCATACATGGCCTCGTCGGACGGCAACGAACGCACCACTGATTGGTACGCAACCCCGTCGTTCAACGGGGCTCGCGCCCAGACCAACAACTACATTCTCGACGGCGTCGAAATGAACGAGACGCTGAATAACCTGTCAGCCTACAATCCCGCTCCCGACGCCATCGAAGAGATGCGCGTGATCACCGCTAACGCCAGCGCCGAGTATGGCAACGTCAACGGCGGCGAAATCCTGATCGTCACCAAGGGCGGAACGAATCATTATCACGGCAGCGCCTACGAGCTCTTTCAAAACAGCTCCATGGCCGCCAATTCCTGGTCTAACGGCTACAACCACATTACCCCCCCCGCGTTTACCCAGGACCAGTTTGGCGCGACCATCGGCGGCCCCGTCCGGATTCCGCACGTCTTTAACGGCAAGGACAAGCTCTTCTTCTTCGGCGACTATTTGGGCTACCGCTATCACTCCGGCGGCCAAGCGAAAGCCACCGTGCCAACCGTGGCCATGCGCACCTGCCCGGTCGTCAATGGGGTTGCCACCTGCGATTTTTCCGAGGTAGGCACGCCTGCCTATGGAAGTACCCAACTCTATAACAACCAGGTTCCCGGGGGTTTCTCGAACGCGATACCTTACGGAAACTGTGCGACGGACCCGACGACATGCAACCAGGTTCCTCTCGTCAACCCCGTTGCCAAATTCCTGTTTGCGCACCCGGAGGTTCTCCCGCTGCCCAACACGAAGTCTCTCTCCGAACTTACAGGTAACGCTGACGGAGATGCGGATAATTATGTGGGATTCACCAAAGGGCAGACACAGAACAATCAGGGCGATGCTAGGGTCGATTGGAAGGCCACAGACCGGGACGCGGTCATGGGCCGTTATACCTACGGCGATGCCTTTGATTTCACTCCTCACGCCCTTTTGCCGGTATTTTTCCCGACGGCCAACGACTATCCCTTCCAGAGCTTTGTAGCCAGTTGGGTCCACACGTTTTCATCCTCCATCGTGAACGAGTTCCGCCCGGGCTTCACGCGCGAGGTATGGGATAACAACGTCCCCCTTGATCCCTCCGGCCTCTTCGGCACGAGTGGTAACAGCAAGGTCGGAATCAAGTTTCCCAACCAGCCATTTGCCGGATTCAGCGCAATGAATTACGGCAGCTGGGAGTCCAACGTTGGAACCACCGCGATCGTCACACAGTTCCACGAGAACAACTTCTTCTATGGCGACAACCTGACCTGGCAGCGTGGGCACCATACAATCAAATTCGGCGCCCAGGTCGTCCGCTATCAGCAGAACACCTACTATGCTGGCAATGCCGGCGCCATGGGCTCGTTCGGTTACTCGGGCCAGTACTCCGAGAATACCCTTGCAAATACTTGCGGCATCAATACTAACGCGGCCTGCGGCGGTTATGGCTATTCCGACTTCGTTATGGACCAGGCGGGCAGCGCCTCGGTCGGTGGCGTATCCGGGGATAACGGACAGCGCCAGTATCGCAACGCTTACTACGCTCAGGATGACTGGAGACTCTTTTCCAACCTGACCTTGAATATCGGTCTGCGGTGGGCCCATGACCAGCCCATCTACGAAGTGAACGATAAGGAAGACACGGCCGATCTATCGAACATGGCGAACATTCCGGGGACCGTAATATTTGCCGGAAAGAATGGCGCCAGCCGCGCTCTGTATAACCCAACCTATCTGAATTTCATGCCGCGCGTCGGCTTTGCCTGGCAAGTGGAGCCGCGCATCGTGGTTCGCGGCGGTTATGGCATGACCGATGATCTGGAAGGCACCGGCCTGAACTGGAGAATGACGATGAACGCGCCGTTCCAGGGCAGTTTCGTCGCTGCTCCGACGCCCCCTACGCCAACCAGTCCTGGCCTAACCCCCTTGACGGTGGAAAATGGATTTGCCTTGGCTCCAGGGAATGTTTCCACAAGCTACTACAATTTCGCCGCCTATTCGCCGAATCTCAAACCGGCAGTGATTCAGCAGTTCAACCTCGCCGTCGAATACTTGATCGACAGCAAGACCTCTGCCAAGGTTGGTTACGTGGGAGAGCTTGGCCAGCATCTGATTACGCCCACCGAGGCTGATCAGTTCACGACGCCTGCCTCGGGAATCCTGAACGATTACGAATGCGACGGCGTCCGCGCCCCAGCCGCCCCGGCCTGCAATCTGGTAGGCAATTGGGGAAATCTGCAGGTCACGGAGTCAGAGGGTTTCTCCAACTACAATGCCTTGCAGGCTACCATCCGCCATCAGAATTCCAAAGGCCTTGAATACACCTTCAACTACACCTGGGCGAGGGCGATGACGAACAATGCCGGGTTCTATGGCGTAGCCGGCGTTTCCGAAGCCTCGTCGTTCTTTCAGGACGTTCACAACGAACGTGGGGATTACGGGCCGGCCGGCCAGGACGCGCGCCAGGCCTTCAACGGCTACTTTACGTATGAACTGCCCTTTGGCAGGGGAGAAAAGTACGGCGCCAAAATGAACCGGGTTGTGGATGAAGCCGTAGGCGGATGGAAGGTTTCCGGCTCCGTCGTCATGTACTCCGGTTTTCCGCTCACCATGGGCTCGGGGGAGAATTACTACGTAAACAGTTGGGGAGCGCATGCCAATCAGTACAGAAAGATGAAAATTACCAACCGGTCTATCTCACACTGGTTCGGTGACGATCCATCAGCAATCCCGTGCCTTACTACCGACGCCAACGGCACCACCATCGACAATGGTACCTGCGCATACGGCGGAGAATCCTACACCGGCTTTGGAAACGCGCAGAACGGTTCCGAGCGTGCTCCAGGCTTCCGTCAGGTTGACCTGTCAGCCTTCAAGGCCTTCAAAATCAGAAATTCGCAAACTCTTCAGTTGCGTGGAGAGGCCTTCAACGCGCTCAACATGGCCAGTTACGCGGCGCCTAACGGCTATCTCTATTCCTACAACTCCGGCACTTTCGGCCGGATCACCGGCACGAATTCGTCTCAACGGATCATGCAGGTTTCACTGCACTATCGGTTCTGATTCTGAGCCATCTGCATCTCTTAACCAGGAGGATTGTTCAATCGAACAATCCTCCTGATTTTTCGCCCGGCTAACCCTAACTCTGACTGGTTCACTCTCTTGCGTGCTTTATTACAGACATAAATATATAAATAAAATTCGTAACGTTTCGCTTGACAGGAATCCACTTGTCCATATAGAAAGCATATCAACATCATGACTTGAAAAAATCATGAATGTGGCTGAGTGCAATCGCATACAGCTTGGGCAACCTGGGCAGCGGCTGGTGCTGCCTAAGAGAATCAAAACGTTCTCCTTGACCAGCTTGCAGCAGCGGCTAGTGAAGACCGCGGCCAGTTAGTAAAGCATGCCGCTACTACTAGCTATTGTCGGCAGAGAGTCCGGTGCCGAGGCGCCTGTTCGGAAGCATGCAGCGGCGGATGGAGGCATTGCCCGCGACAGGAGGATTACAGGGTGCGGCGGCAAAGCGAAACCAGTATGGAATACAGGGGGAGGTGCCCAAGAAATCGTTTCGAAATGAGGCAAATCATCGCTTTGGATACCGGGCTAAGGCCCTGCCGGGCACGGCTGGATCTTTGGCTCTGGAATGAATGAGGAAAAGATAGCGACAGCGGCAATTGCGGTACACCGCCGTCGCCGGGAAAGCAAAGAAGGGAATTCCGGTTAAAAATTGGCGCAACGCCTCTCGTCGCTTGTGGCCAGTTTACCGGCGGTTGGGCCTTTACCAGAGAAAGACGACTACCATGGACCGCAACCTGGTCCATGGGGTATCCATCCGCTCAACGCCACAACGGCGTCTTACGAGCGCGCAACATAAGACTTTTCGGAGGAGCCAGTCATGAAACGATTCCTGTGGGCAGGGATGTTGTGCTGTATTCTCTCCATCCTCTCTACTACTTTTGTCTTCAGCCAGACCTCAACCACCTCGCTCCGCGGCGTCGTCAAAGACCCCAGCGGCGCATTGGTCCCAGGGGCGGCCATCACCCTCGCGAACCAGGCTACCGGCAACGCGTATCACGCGGTGACCAGCACCACCGGCTACTACATTTTTCCCATTGTCGTTCCGGAGCGCTATCAGATCACGGTCGCGTCCAGAGGTTTTGCCACGCAAACCGTAACCGCTGAGCTGCTTGTAGACCAGCCAGCTACCATCAACTTCGCCCTCACCGTAAAGGCAGAAGCAGTCACCGTGGACGTCAGCGCCACGGTCCAGACGCTCAATCTTACGGATGCCACTATCGGCAACTCCGTCGAAAGCTCCACCATTGAGACGCTGCCAATGGAAGGCCGCGACCCCGTCAACCTGCTCAGCCTGCAACCCGGCGTTCTCTACGTCGGCAACGAGATCACCGACAGCCGCCAGGGAGCTGTAGCCGGCGGACGCTCAGACCAGGGCAACGTCACCCTCGACGGACTTGACGACAACGATCAGGTCGGCGGCGCAGCCTTCACTGGCATCCTGCGCTCCACGCTCGACTCCACCGAGGAGTTTCGCGTCACCACCTCCAACGGCACTGCAGCTTCGGGCCGCTCCTCCGGCGCTCAGGTCGACCTGGTCACCAAGAGCGGAACCAATCAGTGGCATGGTGCGCTCTACGAGTACTATCGCCCCACCAACACCGTCGCCAACTCGTTCTTCAACAAGTACGACGAACTGGCCGCCGGGGAACCGAACATCCCCCAGAAGTACATCCTGAACACCTTCGGCGGCAGCACCGGCGGCCCCATTGTCAAGGACAAGCTCTTCTACTTCTTCAACTACGAGGGCCAACGCAAGGCCATCAGCGACGTCGTTGGAGCCACTGTGCCCACGACTACCTTCATGGCCGGCGAACTCAGCTACCCTGACACCAACGGCAACACCCAGACTCTGACAGCCGGGCCAACCGGGCAGCTCGCCGTCTTGGATACGCCCTGCATAGCCAACGGAGTTTGCCCCAACGGCCCCGGCGCGAACGCCGCCATTCTGTCCTACTATGCCCATGTGCCTACAGCTACCCCGGTCAGCGCCGGTACCTCACCCCTCGGCGACGGCGGATACAACAGCGGCGCCCTGTTCTTCACCTCTCCGGCGCCTTCGACGCTCAACACCAGCATTATCAAAATCGACTACAACATGAGCAGCAAGCACCACTTCTTTGTCCGTGGAAATCTGCAGAAGGATACTGCCGCCGGAGATGAAAACCTTCCAGGAGGGCTCCCCTCCACTTTTACCGACGACAACACCAAGGGCATCAGCGCCGGATATACTTGGGTTCCCAATGCCAACATTGTCAACGACCTGCGCTACGGCTTTATCCGTCAGGGTTACCAGCAAGGCGGCATCGCTCCCGGCGAATGGGTCTACCTCTCTGGACTTACCCAGCCCCAGGCCGAGACCGGCAGCTACATTCTCCATGTCCCGGTCAACAACATCACCGACACCCTGAGTTGGAACCGGGGTACGCACACCTTTTCCTTCGGCGGCAACTGGCGCGGCATTACAAACTTCCACAGCAGCAATCAGGCGTCCTTTGACGGCGCCAGCACTGATGCCTTCTATGCAAGCACGGCCGATTTGCCCGCCCCGGCAAATATGGCCAACAGTTTTACCACCTCATGGATGTTCGACTACGCGAACCTCATGGGTGTCATTCCGGAGCGCAACAATGCATATAACTATGCGATCACCGGGCCGGCCACCGGCACAGCCATGGCCGAAGGCGACTTTGTCACCAAGAACTTCCACGCCAACGAGTTCGAGGGCTACATGCAGGACGCCTGGCACGCCCGCCGCAATATCACTGTGACCTACGGCGTGCGCTATACCCTTCTGCAAACGCCCTATGAGACTAACGGCCAGCAGATCGCGCCCACCGTCGATACCGATAAGTGGTACCAGACGCGTGAATTTGCCGCGCAGCAGGGCGAGATCTTTGAGCCCATAATCTCGTTCGCGCCCTCAGGCAAGGCCAACCACAAACCAGGATACTGGCCTGAGCAGAAAGGCGACTTTGCTCCGCGCCTGGGCATCGTCTACTCCCCCGACACAAAGACCTCCATCCGTGCCAGCGCCGGCATCTACTATGACCACTACGGCGAGGCCCTGGTAAACAACTTTGACAGTCATGGGTCCTACGGCCTCACCGCCCAAATCGCCAATGCAGCCGACACGCTGGGCTTCGAGACTTCGCCGCGCTTCACGGGGCCCCACAACCTGCCCAACATTCCTTTACCGCCTTTCCCGTCCACGCAAGCCTTCCCGTTCACACCATCTCCGGGCGGCTTCAACATCGACTGGGGCATCGACAGCCACGTCAAGACGCCCTACGCCGAGTCCTTCAACCTCTCCGTCCAGCGCGAGTTGCCCGGCGGCTTCACCCTCGAGGGAGCCTATGTCGGACGCCTCGGACGCCATCTCTTCCAACAGCTTGATCTGACCGAGCCGACCAACTTTGTTGACCCCCAGGGCGGAGGCGACTACTTCAGCGCCGCCGGAATCCTCTCCAAGGCGGTCGATGCCGCCCCGTTCGGTATCGAGACGCAGGGAATCTTCGCGGGAAACAACCAGAAGATCAACCATAATGTCGCGGCCATCCCCTACTTCGAGCATATGTTTCCCTATATGAAGGGAACCGACGGTGTAGGAGAAAGCGCAACCCAGGCCATCTTCAACAACGCCTGGTCCCCGGAGCGTTATACAAACGGCGAAACTCTCTCTCTTGCGTTTCTCGACGTCTTCGGCATTTTTCCCGGTAGCCCCAACACCGGCCCTGGCGCCCCACCGTCAACCTTCTGGAGCAATCAGTTTTCGTCCCTTTATGCGCTGGATTCGATCGGCACCAGCTCTTACAACGCGCTGCAGCTCACCCTCCGCCATCCCGCCTCTCATGGCCTGACGCTCGACTTCAACTACACCCTCTCCAAATCCCTGGATATAGGCTCGGAGACCGAGCGCGCAAGCGTCTTTAACAACTCGGACGACGGCTCCTACACCAATTTCGGCATCCAGAACACCTGGAATCCCAAGCTCAACAAAGGGCCATCGGACTTTGACACCCGCAGCCTTATCACCACCGACTGGTCCTATGTGCTGCCTTTTGGCCGCGGCAAAGCCTTCCTCGGCAGAGCCAACAAACTTACTGACGTTTTCATCGGCGGATGGCAATGGGCCGGGCTAGCTCGCTGGACCAGCGGACTGCCCTTCACCGTCGAGTCCCCCGCATTTCCCACCAACTACGAAAACCCCGCCGAGAGCTTTAACGTCGGTGGCGTCAAGACCAACAGGAACTTCAAGAACGGTGTTTACCACGTCTTCGACACCGCTACGACCTCCGCCATCGGCAACGGTATTTATACCGGCACCCCCATTCGGCTTCCCTACCCAGGAGAAGTAGGGCAGCGCAATAACTTCCGCGGAGACGGCTACCTCGACGTCGACTCCGCGCTCTCTAAGACCTGGGGCCTGCCTGACAAGATGAGGCTCAAGTTCGCCGCAGAAGTCTACAACGTCTCTAACACAGTCCGCTTTGACACCAGTCCCAACGGATTGAACCAGGCCGCCGCCAGCCCCAACCTTGGCACCTACGACGCGCCCCTCTCCACCTACCGCCGCATGCAATTTGGCCTGCGGCTTGACTTCTAAAAACCCTCACAAAACCCCGTCGACAAAGGGCCGGAGAGTGTGCTCCGGCCCTTCGTCGACGAGAAAGTCGTTGCCATAGCAAGAGTACTGTTCTACACCGCTACCGGGTTGTATTTGTGCTTATAACGTCAATCTCAGCTCAATGCACAAGTATGCGTTACTTTGTAATACTTGAAAGCGAGATTTCTTTTATGTCGGTCGCAGGAGAAGATTTCCATCTCCGTAAATGAATCTCAGAGGGATCATGACGAACCTTCGCGAATACGTTCTGCTTGGATCGTTGTTGACGCTTTCGACTGCAGGTTGGGCACAAAGCGCCTCTTACGATGGGCTCAACAACAACCTTGCCAACTTGTATCGCCTGTCGAATGCGAAGACGTATTCCATCAGCCCGGAAAACCCAACTGGCGAGAAGGGAAGAGGCGGCATGGCGACCGCAGGCACAGGAGCCGGCGCCTCCCGCGACTTGGGCCAGGGCTGGAAAGTGAGCCCGTCCATCGTTGTCCAGCCCGGCCAAACCTACACCCTTGCCGAGATCGATGGATCCGGCGAGATCCAGCACATCTGGATGACGCCTACCGGAAACTGGCGCTTGTCGATTTTGAGAATGTACTGGGATGGTGAGACCGATCCTTCCGTAGAGGTTCCCGCCGGCGACTTCTTTGCGATGGGTTGGGGCAAGTACGCGCGCATCTCCTCGCTGGCAATCTGCGTGAACCCCGGAAGCGCTTTTAACTCTTATTGGCCCATGCCATTCCGCAAAAAGGCCAGGTTGACTCTGGAGAACCTTGACGACAAACCTATGGTCATCTACTACCAGATCGATTACACCAAGACACCGGTTCCACAGGATACGGCCTATTTTCATGCCCAGTTCAGGAGAGTCAACCCGCTGCCTTACAAGCAGGTATATACGATCCTTGACGGCGTCAGTGGAAAAGGGCAATACGTTGGCACCTATCTCGCATGGGGTGTTCATAACAACGGCTGGTGGGGCGAGGGTGAGATCAAGTTCTACCTCGACGGGGACAAGGAATTTCCAACCATCAACGGCACGGGAACAGAAGATTACTTTGGCGGATCTTATAACTTTGAAAATCCGGAGACCCGCCAATACGAAACATTTACTTCGCCTTATTCGGGGTTAGCGCAAGTTATCGAGCCAGACGGCTTATATCAGTCTCAGCAGAGATTCGGCCTTTATCGCTGGCATATCATCGACCCCATCCGCTTCGATCAGAATTTGCGCGTCACCATTCAGGCGCTGGGGTGGCAGAGCGGCGGCCGCTATCTGCCCTTGATGGATGATATCTCCTCGGTTGCTTATTGGTACCAGACTGAGCCACACGCGCCCTTTCCAAAGCTGCCGGACAAAGATCATCTTGAGGTGAACTGACGTGTCAAGACCTTTCAGCGGACTTGCGGTCCCAGACAAAAACACGTGACAAGAGGGCAATGCCATGTTGCGAAAGACTATGGTTTTTCTGGTAATATTCTGTTACACAACAATGGTGAGGGCGAATGTGAGCGTAGAAAAAGTTGAGTACAAGGGTTGGGAGAATTGCTACCGGATCAGCAACGGTGAAGTGGAGCTGATCGTAACCGGCGATGTAGGCCCGCGCATCATCCGATATGGCTTTGTGGGTGGCCAGAATCTCTTCAAGGAATTTCCCGGCCAGATTGGCAAAAGCGGAGAAGCGACATTTCAGCTTCGAGGCGGGGACCGCGTGTGGAAGGCACCCGAGGACCCGATCGCAAGCTGGGCTCCCGACAACGCTTCGGTCACCGTTCAGATCACGTCAACCGGCATCATTGCGAGAGAGCCGATTGAGCCCGAAACGCGTCTACAGAAGGAAATCGAGGTCAGCCTTGCTCCTTCCGGAGCGAGCGTAACTGTTTCGCATCGGATTACGAATCACTCCCTCTTTCCGCTGGAGTTCGCGCCCTGGGCTCTGACCATGATGGCGCAAGGAGGTACCGTTGTGAGTGGATTTCCTCCTCGCGGCCATCACCCCCAGAATCTCGAAGCCACCAATCCGCTGGTTATGTGGGCCTACACAAATCTCGCGGATCCACGCTGGAAGTTCACGCGCAAATATCTATCCCTTCGCCAGGATCCGAACAATAAGGAGGCCCAGAAGCTTGGTATGTTCAATCAGAACACCTGGGCTGCTTATCTATTGAACAGCGAAGTTTTTGTGAAGCGCACTACGGCGGATCCCGCGCATCAGTATCCCGACTTCGGATGCTCATTTGAGACTTTTACGAATAATGAGTTTCTCGAAGTGGAGACCTTAGGCCCAATGACTAAGGTGACGCCCGGAAAGACCGTCGAGTTAGTCGAGCACTGGGGGCTTTTCCGGAATGTGAAAGTCACAACGCTGACCGATGAAGAGCTGGATCGTACGATTCTGCCGCTCATTGAGTCGGTAGGATCAAGTCAGTGACAGTAATTCGGCAATGCCGCGTTGTTTGCGCGGCTTCATCCAAGATCTACATTTCCGGCGCAAGCGAACAGACCGCTGTCCATGTGCGTATTAACTTCACTGATTGATTACAGCCGAAAGACGCATAGCCGGCGCGCTGTCCGGAATTAAGGGAGGGTCTGCAATTTGCTAGTTCCCCAACAAGACAGGACCAATTCGCGGCCTACCGGAAGTGCCGGCAAAGCCGAGATGTTTCCCACCAGCCACCGAGTGCTGTTCGCTCTGGTCATCGTGTTGTTTTTCTTATGGGGGATGTCGAACAACCTCACTGACATCCTGGTGCAACAATTCAAGAAATCCTTTGAGCTGACACAACTGGGCGCTCAGCTCGTGCAGACCGCGAACTTTCTCGGCTACTTCTGCATGGCGATTCCCGCAGCACTGATGATGCGGCGCTGGGGATACAAAGCGGGAATGATTGTGGGGCTTGGAACCTTTGGCGTGGGGATGATTCTTTTCTGGCCGGCGGCGATGAGCGGAACGTATCAGCCGTTTCTGTTTGCGCTGTTCATGGTAGGCTGTGGCGCCTCGATTTTGGAGACCGCGTCCAATCCCTTTATGGCGCAGTTTGGTCCCGCCGACACATCGGAGCGAAGGTTGAACTTTGCGCAGTCGTTCAATCCTCCGGGTACTATCATCGGGGTCATTATTGGCGCGCGCTTCATCTTTTCAGGAATCGAACTGAAGCAGCCGCAAATTGCCGCTATGCGCCAGGCAGGAACTTACGCAAAGTATCTGCACAGCGAACTGGTGCGCGTGGTGCCGACGTATGTTGTCCTGGGCCTGGTGGTTTTGTCGTTTGCTGTTGTTCTCTCGCGAATGGAGTTTCCATCGATCGTGGGCGAGCATGAGCACGAAACGGGCGATCACGGATCGTTTCGCGCACTGCTGCGCTATCCACATCTTTGGCTCGCCGTCGCCGCAAATTTCTGTAACGTCGGGGCCCAGGTGGCAACCTGGAGCAGCCTGATTCCCTATATGAAGCAGTTCACGGGCGTAAGCGAGCGGGTGGCTGCGGCGTATTTGACGGCGACGCTGGTGGCAATGGCGCTGGGCCGCTTCTTTAGCACGCATTTGATGAAATACATTGCCGCCAGTCGGCTTCTGGGAATCTACGCAGCAACAAATATCGTGCTTCTTGCCTTCGCCATCACTCGGCCCGGCATGCACGGAGCCTATGCCATTGTGGCCAGCAGCTTTTTCCTTTCCATCATGTTTCCCACCATCTTTGCGCTGGGACTCAAAGGGCTTGGGACCAACACGAAGTTAGCCGGATCATTCCTGGTGATGGCGGTTGCCGGGGGAGCTGTGTTCCCGCCAATTCTGGGACTGATCGCAAGACAGACAGGCAGTGTCGCGAAGGGCTATATTGTTCCTCTTGTCGGATACGTCGGTGTAGTTCTTTACTGCTTCGCGTTGCGGCGGTCCACGGCTCGCGATGCAGGCTTGGGCGAAGAATTGTAGCGGCAGAATTGCGTGTGAAGACAGCCGCATGGGATTCCAAACGCAACTGGCGCTGCCTGGTTTCAGCGCGTGGTCAGCCGGCGCCGCGCATAATTCATAAGGGGCTTACGAGGGTGATGAAAGGTCCTGAGTTGAGTCCCTCCTGGTAGATTCCAGAAGACAAAATCCTGAGCGATTCGCTTTTCTTCGTTCACTGACTGCCGATAAATATCGGCTGTGATCCGGCGACCCTGTGCCGACTTGATGTCCCACCCTGCCGCGGCAGGGTTGTCAGGCAATGTTTTAGGCTGCGTACCCTGATCTGCTATTTGCCCCAGTTGATCCAGTGTTGGAAGAATATGGCGTTGAATAATCATCTTCGGAAGGGCGGGTTGCGATCCACTCTTTTACGATGGATGGAAGAGGTTGTCGTCATCGGCGCTCATACGCGCTGATCCTGGAAATCTGAGGTTGACAAGCACGACTAGAATGGGCGGAGATGAGAACACGGGGACGAAACTCTCTATCCCAAGTTACTATTTCAA
>Ga0182027_10005577_pt1 | contig 19081 bp, 12 predicted proteins | sample 712E1DmetaG_FD_121300 | JGI IMG/M metagenome (GOLD analysis project Ga0182027, IMG submission 121300) | Permafrost microbial communities from Stordalen Mire, Sweden - 712E1D metaG (Illumina Assembly) | ecosystem: Environmental > Terrestrial > Soil > Wetlands > Permafrost | place: Sweden...
GCTGTGGCGACCAGAAGTCACACATATTACCAGAAATCCATGCAGCTGAATCAGCTGTAACTGTAGGTTTTTCAATCTTTAACGAATGCCCCATGCTTCTGAATTGATCTGTTGCCCATGTTAGGGTAGCACCGGCAGGAGCAACTGGGGCTGTCCAGTAAGCTGGTAGATTTGATTCAAACCCGCCATTAGTATTGATTTGAGATAACTGGGCATAACTAATATTCCAAGTTCCGAGGCAGAGCCAGAGAACCGGAAGCAGCAACCAGCATAGTCTGACATTTTTTTTCATAGATCCTCCTAAAGAATTTATTGTGTTGTTATTAGTATTACTTAACTGTTTGGTGTAACCATAAATTTTATAACGGTTTCATCTAACAGACCGTTGAATAAGCTTTGTATTTTTTCCTGTATCAACGAAACAGGATACGGATTAAATAATTCGACATTTATTTTGTTATTAACAATAAGATCGACAGATGCCTGAAACGTATTCGGGTTAAGAATCGAACTTATTAAAGTGAGCTCCTTATGAAAGAATGACTGCAGAGATATGGAAACAGCCGCAGTGTTATTTGCCAGTCCGAATATTACAATTTTCCCGCCCTTTCTGACGAGCCTTAAAGCACTCTCAGCGGCAGATTGACTTCCTACACATTCAATTACAGTATTGGCACCCCCGGAGGTGAAGTCAATAACTTTTTCTGTACTATCCACATCGGAAGCATCCAGGATAATATCCGCATGGAGTTTTTTTGCCATGTTGCGTTTTACTTCAAGTGGATCGAGGACAATTACTTTGGAAGCACCGCGTAATAGAGCGAGCTGAAGCATAATAAGTCCAATAGTTCCTGCACCAATAATAACGACCTGTTCACCTGGAATGATAGAGGCCTGATTGATGCCGTGGATGCAACACGAAAGTGGTTCTGCAAAAATTGCTTTACTAAACGGGAAATTTTTTGGTAAGAGATGAGCCTGGGAGATAGGTACGATTGAGTATTGAGACATTCCGCCATTTATTGTAACGCCGAGAGCTTTTAGATTTTGGCAGAGATTTATTTTACCTAATCTGCACCAAGGACAATATCCACAGTGGATATTTGGGTTTACGGCTATTTTGTCGCCGATAGAGAAATCATCGAATCTACTTCCGAGGTCAATGATAGTACCCGTGTACTCATGGCCAAGCACAACAGGTGATTTAGCAGGGGCTTTCCCTTCAAAGATATGGAAATCAGTACCACACACTCCGCAACCATCAACATTGATAAGCAATTCATCCGGCCGGAGTTTCTGTAACATCAGTTCTCCAACCTCAACATCATGCGGACCATTAAACAAGAGTGCTTGCATTTATATTTTAGATCTGTTACTTAATTTTTAATTCACACACGGAATTTCTCTCTACTAATTCTACAGGGATCAATATTTTTTTCTTTGTTGTTTTTTCATTTTTCAGCATATCAGCCATTAACTTGAGGACCTCGATACCCATTTCATGTTTGGGAACGCTGATAGTTGAAAGAGGTGGATCCAAAGAAAGATCTGCCTCAACATCATCAAAACCAATAACGGAAATATCATTCGGAATCGAGTATCCGTTTTCTTTCAGGAATTGCATAACGCCAATTGCCATAGCGTCATTGCAAGCAAAGATTGCAGTAATTTTATTATTCTGAACGAGTAATTTTTTTGCTGCATTAAAACCATTCTCCCTGGCCGTATAATCTTCATCAATGACATAATTAAGTTCAGAATACTGCAGACCCGCATTTTCCATGGCAGTTTTAAATCCAAGGAAACGGTCGCTGAGACTAGGGTGACTGATATCCCCGGCAATAAAGCCGATATTTTTATGTTTATTTTGAATTAAGTGTTGGGTTGCTTTCATCCCGCCGCTAACGTTATCAATCAAAACAACGGGATATTCATGGGATGTCGGATAATAATCAACGAAAGCCAATGGGAGTTTATATTTCTCGATGTTGTCAATTATTCTGGAAGGAACTTTCCCGGCGATTATGATCCCGTCAATATTTTTTTCTAAGATAAACCTTGGAATTCTATCTTTTTCATTATAGTTGGAAGGGATGGTTGTTAATAGGATATAGTATTCATATTTCCGCGCTTCAAATTCAGTCCCAAGAAAAATTCTGGTATAGAATGGTTCAGAGCGGAGGAAGTGATCTTCCGTTAAAATAAAACCAATGTTGCCTGTCTTCTGTGAAACGAGGCCACGTGCTGATCTAGAAGGGTGATAATTCAATTTCTTGATCGCTTTATTTACACGCTGGCTTGTACCAACAGAAATTCTGTTATGATTATGAAGGACTAATGAAACAGTAGCAATAGATACATTGGCTTCCTTTGCGACATCTTTTATGGTGGCCATTAAATAATTTTAGTTAAACGTTTAACCTATTTTAGCAAATTAATGAATACAAGTCAAGAGAAAAATGCAATAATTGCAAAAATTAATATAAAATTATTATAATTATTGGTTAAACGTTACATGTGATTTGGCATGTGGCCAAAACACAACCCAAATTTGTGCCTGGGAGATAGGAAAGAATAAGGATTATGGAGTAGGCAGAAATGGGATGTTGGATTGGTGGGGTAACAGAATAATGGGGCCAAAATGCTGCCTTAGGTTGCCGACTTTTGTGATAATGATGATATATAGATAGAGTTTGCTTAAGATGATGGTCAGCAGCAAAGTTGTATAAATGAAGAAAGAGAGACCGGAATTCTCATTTTGGGAAAAGAATAAGATACTACTTAATGGAATTAATTTGAATAATCAGATGGCCAACCCCTTTAACATATACCTCTTTACTCAAGTGTTGCGGGGCTATAACACCGAGTTCCAGACCTGTTTCAAAGTTTGTCAGCTTAATTGTACCAATTGGAAGATAATCAGCCAAGGCATTAAAATTCAATCTTTCCTGAATATTCTGTCCTTCAGAAAGGAGAAGCAGATATATACTTCCGTCATCACCCTTTAAAACCAGTGGATCAATTTCAGGATTTAATTTTAATAAGTTTCCTTTGACCTCTTCCCATTTAGGAGTAATCACTGACATTTTTTTGCCTTTAAACTCACAATGCATTTGTGCATCCAAATTAAAACCAGGCACCTCAAGAGCAGCTCTTTGGCGCAAAGTTTCCAAGATACTCCAACAAACCTGAGCATTACCCCATTCTGGAAAAACAAGAAACGGACTATTTAGCCATTCCATTCCATATTTGGCGGCAGAACCAGGTGTGTTTGAAAAGAAAGCAACCAGATGGCTGAATTGTCGAGAAATCTGTAACCAATAATTGCGTTCGCTTCCCTGTGTGACTCCAGCAATTTGAGCTGAAGCCAGAAATAACATTGGAAGAGTGTAAGAACATGGATAGTAACATTCTATACTTTCAACTTGAGCATAAGCAGGCTGGATTACCTGGTCCTTATCCCATGAGTTTTCCAATTGCCCTACCGGAGTATATCCACAAGTAACCCAAGCCAAAGAAACACTGAGTGCAGACTTAGCAGATTGTAAATATTTTAAATTTCCGGTTGTCTTATAAGCTACAACAAGTGCCAGGGCTGAAACACTAGAAGTATAGGATTCTGTTACACCACCTACATCCTCAAATGCACCAAAGTAATGTAAAGATTTAACTGGATTGTCCAACATCCATTCCGTTGATTTCAAAGCACATTTGCGAAAATCTATAGTAGGCGAAGAAATACCGAGTGTGTCAGCCTTTAGAAAAGCCAGAATATTCCAAGCAAGATCGCCTTGTTTATCTATGGATGGATTATTATTTTCAAAATACTTAGGAAAGGAGCCGTCCTTATTTTGAACAGTTGTTAACCATTTAAGAGCTTTTTGGGCTTTATTAAGATAGATTATATTATGGTTGATTTCATAGGCACACAACAAATAATATGCGACCCAACCTGTAGCATGAGTCTGCATCCATTTTTTACCAGCCTGATCCACATATTCCCCTTTATCGACATCCAACATACTCCAAAATGCTCCATCAGCGTTTGAAGCATCTGAATTTGTAAGAAGCCGGGCAGGACCTGTTTGAAAGCGATATAATTCCTGAGGATTTAATCCATTCATTGCTTCATATTGACTAAAGGCTGCAACGGAGAACGAACTACCATACATCGCATAAAATGCCCGTCCGTTACAAAATCCTTCACCAGTTTTTGAGTGTATGGATCCCCAAAAACCATTTCCATATTTTGTTTCAGTGAAGCAATATGGATTGTTTAGGAGGAAGCTCATAGATTTTCGGTATAAATCGAGCAGGTTGATTTGCTTCGAATATTTAACTGTGGCCATATATTGACCGATGTGTTTACCTGTTGCATAAAATCCCGGAAGATTTGCAGAAGCAGCAATAAGAAATTGTCTAATGATTACTCCTCCATTGTGAACAGGTTTTGCATGATTTGCTATTAATATTATACCACCTGTAATTGGCTGCAGCAATTCATTCGGGTCTGCTTTAGTAGATGGGTAAAATCCGACCTGGTAATCATGCGGATTATTTTCTGATTGTATTCCAGAATTAGGTGCGGCCTCAGGAATTACTGAAAGAGAAAACGTTTCTTTGTCAGTAATGAGTGAAAAGGTATTGTTAAATGTCAGTTCATCATCAATGAAGCCTGATGGAATTTTGTTATCAGCATCTTTTCTAATATATGACAGACTAAAGGGGAGACAATATGTATGCTTTACCATTTCCGGTTTAAGGTTAAATGCATCCAATCCAATTGATACTGATGGAAAATTTTTTTTGGCTTTTAACTCACAGGTAACCAAAAACGCATCTTCGAAAACGGGTTCCCATTTTACTGTTAGATCTGCATTTTGCCCAACACAATTTTGAATAAACACATTATCTTTTTTAGTTACAGTTTTGGGTTTTAACCAAGAAAATTTATCACCACATTTCACACACCACTCTCCTGCGCGACGACCAGAAACGATTGAACCGACGTCAGGAGTTATATCCCATCCACAGGAAGAATTTACGCTAATGTTTTTAAGATATCCCTGATATGTGAAATCGATTTTCATGTTTGGGGCTTGAATAGAGAAATCAGTGGTGGAATTATTTTTATTAATTCTTTCTGGATTGATGGATTGAGCCAATGGTTTATTTCCGGTAAGAATGAAAGTGAGAATAATTAAAATGCATGAGAATATGTTCAATTTCATGATGATTTAATTTATTATTTTCCATTCAGACAAAGAATAAATTAATTACCCGATAAATAATTTCCGATGGTAATTATTTTGGAATTTTTTCCAGTTTGCCATTTTGAACAACAAAGTCATATCTTTTACCTCCATAATGAAAGTTCTTCAGAGTTAGTTTATTAACACCTTCGGGAAGCATAGTTGTAAATTTCTGAACCAGACCTTCATCAGTAATTCTTAATCCGGTATATCCGAAAATTATCTGCTGTAAAAATCCTCCTGCACCAGTAAGGAAATTATATGATCTGTTTTCGGGAGTTTCCGTTATAGCATTATATGGGGGCTTAAGGTTTTTCGTAAAAGATAAATTAACCGTACTATCAAATAATGCCCTATCATTAAGTTCAGAAGCAATTATAGGCAAAAATGTTACGGTCATCATAACACCGTTTCCATTTTTCATAAGTTGATCAATAGAATAACCGAGATTATTTTTCAGTATATCCTTTTCCTGGTGATAGCCCAAAGGATATTCAAGTAAAAGGGGTACAAGGCCTTGTTTATCTATTGCAGCATTTTCGTAAGTGGGGTTATATCTTTTCAAAGAGTCGAAAGGGATATAGATGTTTTTTTCAATCGTTTCCCATTTGGTATTATGGGGTTTATTCAAAATTTTGGCAGCAGCATTTGCAATCCTGAGATTTGTTTTGGCAATTGCGTTTGTAAACGAGTCATTATTTATTCCTGTAAGTCCTTCATCTACCGACACAACATTTTTAATTTCATACCTATCTTTTTCTTTATTAAAGGTAACCCTATTCTCCCAGAATTCGGCAGTCTTTTCAATGATCTTCCACCCGAAATCCCGAAGCCAATCAACATCGCCAGTAGCCAGAAAATACTGCCATTGGCCTAAAGCAACATCGCCCGATATATGGATTTCATTAGTAGCACATTCAATTGCAAAAATAGGAATGGCTTCATTACCAAGGTCATCTCCTTCCCAGGGATACATAGCTCCTTTGTGTCCGTTCTTGACAGCATTTTTAATTGCGGCATCTAAGAATTTATACCTGTATTGGACGATATTTTTTGCAAACTCGGGATGCATAAGCATTAAAGGAGGAAGCATCCATGTATCCGAATCCCAGAAAACATGTCCATAGTAACCAGATGTAGAAATTCCCATAGGTGGAATAGTGAACCCTGATTCCTTATTACAGCTTGAAAACAAATAATACTCCATAGTGTGGATTATTTTCTGTAGATCAGGTCTCCCTTCCAAGAGAATATCGGTATCCCAAAGCTGACGGCAAGCATCATTGTTTGATTTCATTAAGACGTTATATGATGAAGGAGTAAATTTGTTAAGTGATTTAAGTGCAAGATTTATTTCATCATTATTATCAGTTTTGCCAGCATAAACATATTTATAAAACGTATAGGTTTTACCCGATTCAGCATTAAACGATAGAGAATATTCCGCACCATTGGGTAATTGAATTTCATGGAAATCCGGGTTAGGGGGGACACCCTCCCAATCAACCTTCATGGCAACAAATATTTTTGTATTTCTTCCTTCAGAACTTCCCTTGGCTGAAATGATTTTGTCTTTGACCAGCGAATTAACTGAATTTAATTTTATAAATCCGCCATACCAAACTGGGGGCCAGACATCAGGGGCCCATCCGGCGACATTTTTTAATTCGGCCAAAGGCATTCTAACGGGTGGTTTTCTTTCCTTAAGGGGAAACCGGATTTCAATATTTCCGGAGAATAAAGGTTTAACATCAAATTTGACGACGGCAATATTTTTATCAGCTCTACTAATGAATGAAGTTATTTTAACATCTGAAGATTTTCCACCAGACGTAAAAGAATATGAAGTTGTAAGAATCCCGGAATGCATATCAATTTTCTGTAAATAATTTTCGGGTTTAATCTTATTGACTGTATCGTTCAGCCACACATTATTTATTTTAAGATTAAATTCATTCCACTCCGGAAGAATAGCATTACGTGATATATCTTTGGGGGCTTCATCATAGACACCGGCCATATAGGATTCAGCAGGGCTGCTTCCCATGGGAGTTGAAGCCAGGCTGAAATATCCGTTTCCTATATAAGTGGGGATATAGTTATCAAGTGAATTGTTTTTGTAGATAAAGGATGAATCTTGTGCAAATGTGTTCATAACTAAAAACAACCCAATTATAAAAAAAGAAATAATATTATTTTTGGTCAGGTTTTTCTTCATATTTTTATAGTTGTTATAAAAAAACAGGTTAAACGTTTAACCTATTTAGTAAATTAATAAATACAAGTCAAGAGAGAAGTGCGGTAATCGCAAGAATTAATATAAAACCATAGTAAATATTAGTTAAACGTTACATATAATTTGGCGTATAGACTAAAACACCACCCGGATTTATACTGGAGGGAGGGGAAGGAGCAAGAAGGAATAGAGAGTAAAGAGTTGAGAAATGAAGAAAAATGGAAATGGAAGAAGATTGAACATCCATGTCCTAAGGGGGCACCCTTCTGATCTCAATATATCGGGAGGGCAGGCTTTTAGGAAAGGGAATCATTAAATGATCTTATTTTTCTCATTATTTGGAAAGGTGTGAGAGGCCGGAATTCTCATTTGGGAGAAAAATGAGGGTTGGGCGGAGAGTACTTTCAGTATCAAAATGTCTTATTTTTTTTGGCATAATAATTGTTATTATAATAATTGAATATCCATCAGCTATATATTAATAGTATAATGTGAAACATAATTTGGTTAAAGTTAGTCATAATGGCAGAAAAGTATGACAGCATCTAATTTCAAGCATTCAGAGACCCACCTAAAGTAAGAATTTTCCAACTTCAACTGGCTCACAAGTGACTCACGCCTGGCTCTCATGTGGCTCTTTTTAAACATTACGAAGGCTTAAAGTAAGTATGAAGCCTTTGGCATGCCAGGACAAAGTAATTCGGGGATTTATTCGGATTATCAGTTGAATAATGGAGTTTGGGAGGAGGAAGGGAATAAAGCGGAGATTCTTTGCTACGATTCATTATGTCCGGAATGACAAATTGGATAGTAGTAAGGGGAATGGCGTTGGAGAAAGGTTCCCGGCACCCCAGTAAAGGTTAAAAGGAAAGATATAGCATAATGACAAGATGAAGCGAGAAGGTTGATTTTTTATTAAATATTTTATAATATTTCAATGTTAAATGCGGAGAAATTAAAATGGCAAGTTTAAAAGGACCAGTAGTAGGGTTACCATCCGGAAAATGTGGTGACATTGTATATAGAATACGATATGGCGAATCATTCATGTACAAAGCATGCCAAGATTTCCATAAAAGTGAGAGTGACGCATCCAGGGCGATAAGGGAGAGAATGCTGGTGATGGCGGAGTTTGGTTCTATAGTCAGATCAATTCCTGAACTTTATACAATATGGAAAAAATCCAAGGTAAAAGCCAAGGCAGCGTATCATAAAATACAGAAGTTCAATGCAAAGATTTTTGACAGGAAGAAACCGACTATCAATAACAGGATAGTCCCTGACTTCGGGTTTTTAAGTCCCGTAAGTGAAATAGAATTTGACAGCCTCGGACTTTACATAAAGACAGAAACAGACAAACTATCAGAGACACAGCATTTAATAAAGAAGTTTATAGCGATAAATGTAATATGTGTTTATGAACCAATAAGTTCGGAGAAGAAATATTTTGAATTGTTTGCATTGAGGAAGGATCTTGGTTTGTGTTTGACCGCGGTACCATTAGAAATAAATTTTCAGTTTGAAGAGGAAATAAGCCAATTGGTATCAGGATACAAGAAAGGAATAGTTTATTTTGAATTAGTACCGGTTGATGAGTCGGGAAACCCATTAATATATTCAGAATATTATTCACATGAGTTTGATTTGGAGAAAGCAGAGGAAGTGAGTGCAGTGCAAGATGGGTGGATTGATGCAGGGATGGAAGAAGCAAAACGATGACACCCACTTTGGGTGAAACAGAATATATGGGAATGAGGGAATTTTTTTTTGGGGTTTTTTTGGAGTGGGCTATAAATTATTATATTAACGCGCCTTAAAAACTAAATTATAACAAATAGGGTTGTTGACTTATGATAAAGAAACTATTGTTCATGTTGTTGATTGCCGGGATGATAAAGATTAATGCCCAGTCAATTACGATTGCAGCGGCGGCTGATTTAAGAAACGCCCTTGATGATATTACCAAATTATACAAGGAAAAGAATCCTGATGCCAAGGTTGATGTAATATATGGTTCATCTGGAAATCTCTATCAGCAGATTTCTAACCAGGCCCCGTATGATATATTCTTTTCAGCGGATGTGAGTTTTCCAAACAAACTTGAGGAACAGAAACTTACTTCAGGTAAGCCGAAGATATATGCAGTGGGGCATCTTGTTTTGTGGAGTTCGACGAAGGATGTTTCAAAAGGGTTTGATCTACTTAAATCAGAAGATGTGAAGAAAATATCAATTGCGAATCCTGAGGTAGCGCCCTACGGTAAAAGAGCAGTTGAGGTGCTTAAATATTATAATCTTTATGATCAAATTAAAGACAAAATTGTTAAAGGAGATAACGTATCGCAGGCGGCTCAGTTTGTACTAACGGGGAATGCCGAAGTTGGAATAATAGCTCTATCGCTTGCTCTTTCTCGCGAAATGACTGCCAAGGGGAAGTATTATTTAATAGATGAAAAGAGCTTTTCCAAGCTGGAACAGGCGTATGTTATTCTGAAGAAATCAGAGAATAAAAAAGAAGTGCATGAATTTGTTAAGTTTCTTGAGACGAAAAGTGTTAAGGAAATATTCGAGAGATATGGATTTAAGTTACCGAGGTAAAAGAATTATAGTGCATGCATGGAATGACGAATAAGATTAAGATCTATTCAGGGGATTCCTGCTTTCGCATTGTCAACATACGAGGGGACATCTTTTGTAACATCGGCTTCTTCATCAGCATACAATTATCCCGCAAAGACCGAAACGGGTTCCAGCATGTGCGGGTTCTGGTTAAACAGCTGCAAATTGATTGACAACAACTTGATAGACCTATTTACACATTATTATATTTCACGCAAGCAAACCAATGGCAAAGATTTAGTTGGTCAGGCAATTATGCGTGGCTATTTTTTTGTTCAAGAGTGAGATTCTTTTTAAATAGGAGTACATTATTATATATTGTATCTGCTTTGCAAATAACCGCAAAGCCCATGGATTCAATTTGTGTTTGAATTTTTCGGATGTCGATCAATCGTTTTCTGTGACCTGAAAAGAATGTGGATTTGATAAGCCAAAGGAAAAGGCGGAGGAATATTTTATTGTCTATTACCATAGAAACCTTTTTAGGGTTTATCCGTTTGACCACTACAAGAAGGATTCCGTCATTTTTAAGGACTCGTTTTATCTCACGAATAATATCAGAATTATTATTTATATCCAGATTGGTATGGGCAGAAAGGACGAAATCAAAATGTGTGGATTTAAAGTCAAGTCCCTTATTATAATCAGAGATCAAAAAAGAAATATTATTCAGGTCATGAATATTAGCATTCATCTTTGCTTTACGGACCATCTTTGGGGCATAATCGATGCCAGTAACAGTATAATTTCTTTTTGAGAAGGCGATTGAATAACTTCCAGTGGCGCAGCCCTGATCGAGAAGTGTGGGGTGATTAGTGGTTTTATGTTTTTCAGCAATTTGCACTATGTCATCAATTTCTGTTGAATAGTCTGTAGAATCAAGGAATTCATCCCATGTATAACTATGGAGATTCCAGTAGAATTTCCTGAGAAAACACATTAAGGTATTTGTTGATAAACCTGAAGTAGTATTCATGTTCAAATTACTTAATTGATTGTTTTTCAGGAGAAACGCCTGATATCCAATCATCGGCAGCGGTGATATAGCCGGAAATAAGAGTTGATGGAGTCCTGATTTTATTTTTATTAGAGGACAGGATAGCATGCATTAAGGGAAGGGCCTGAAATGCTGCTTCAAGAGCGGCAGGTAATTTTCCCAACTTTAATTTCAGGAAGAAATCTTTGATATTGGGATTAGCGAGTTCAATTCCTATAAGTCCAAAGCACTCTGTAAGCAAAAGAGCCCGGAGAGTAATTTGGAACCCTGCGATAAGGTTTGCGACAGAAAATTCCCATCCGGTATTTTTAATGCCGTTCAAGAAGAGGCCGGCAAGGGTAGTTATTAAAGCAAGCCCGAGCCAGAATTTCAATTTAAAGCGGCGACTTAAGAACTTTTTATATCTGAAAAGATTTATGGCGGTTACTACAAGAACAAAGACAAATCCATAAATGAAATCAAACCCGGAAAGGATAAGAAGACCTGAAACGATAAAAGCAATCTCTAAAAAAAGCCATATTACAGAATGATTGGCAAAAGGTATTTTATTCTTTGGGAGAAAGAAATTATCTTCACCGGAAGAGGTAATATCAAGATATGTGGGGACTGCTTTTTTCCCGGCAATCATACCAAATATTGAAACAATAAATCCTACGATAAAATAAGCTAAAAAAAGAATTACCACCAGGTTGACAGGGCTACCCAGGTTAAGTGCAGTAACTTTGGCGGCATATTTATAAAAGTTAGAATATATTTTAATTACGTCTGTCCCATAAATAATTATCATATTGAATATTCTATGGACAAGGCTCCATGTAACGGCAAGAGCCCCACCAATTCCATAACCGATAATATTTCTCCCAAAGAGATTTGCAGAAGACGAGAGAAGGAGAGATTCCGCAACAATGGCAATCATGGGGCCAAATATTACGGCGCTCGGGGAAATAGATTTCATTAAAGCGCAGATTATACCGGCACGGAAGATTACTCCCGGATGCTGCCATTTAACATCAAAAGCAACAAGCAGGTAAACCCCAATAGCTGAAAGGAAGGAGCCGGAGAATGGTATTCTAAGATTATGGAGGAAGCTTCCGAGGATAATTTCAGAAGAGGCCCAAATACTACCCAGAACAGCGGCGCGGAGCCAGAGCAGATCGAGCGGTTGTTGATCTAATGTGTTTTTATTCATTGAAGAAAAATACAGAATTTGAAGGTTTGAACAAACGAGAAGGTTTTTAGTTTTTCGGGAGGGTCAGGAGACCCTCCCCTACAAATGCAAGGACATATTAGAAATTAGTTACATATTCAGCCAATATGTAAATTTGACGGCGAAGATATTGTCGGGGTGGATATCCAGGAGTGTTTGAAAATCTTTCATGATATCAAATTCCCCGACTGATTCGACATCAGATCTGGTTTGTGTCCAGACGAAATAAAGCACCGAGCCGGGAAGGTATTCCCATCTCAGAACGGCATTTCCTCTCAGGGATTTATAATTGAAATCTGGGTTATTAAAAGTAAATGGGGCTGCAGGTCCGGAGCCATCGGGATCGATTGTATAAGTATCGTTTAAGGGGCTGTAAGAAATATTTTTATAATTATTAAAATTGTAAGTCTTGGGCTGAGCAAGTTCTTTTATGCTAGTATATTTTCCAGTTGAAACCAAGGGCTGAACATAAAGCTGCAAGGTAAGGTTGGGAGTAAATGTCCAATTAAGTCTTATTCCCGCGCCGACTGTTTTCTGATCGAGTTCGCCGAAAACGTATCTATTTGAATAAGTATTTATGGCATAATTATCAGCGAAGGTTCCGATATACATAGAACGCTGGAACTCTCTATTGAAGAATGGGGTGATGCTAAGAGAAATATTGGAAGCGGGTCTGTATTCTAAACTCAGATCGTATTCAATATAGCTATCATGCCATGCCTGGTAGGTTGAGACACCGTAGCCATAAACAAGATCTGTCTTGTCATCACTATTTATATAAACATTAGCCTGCCATCCGGGAGGATTTAAAGAAAGAGGGCCGCCACGAGTAAGATTGTTGTTAACAGTCCAAGGATTACAAGCCCAGTTCCAACTTAGATAATAAAAATTGTTAAACTGATAGTTGCCATAAAAGAAAACGCCGTCAGAAGTTTTATTATAATCAAAGTCATAATTCCGAAAGAAGAACAAACCGAGTTCGATATAGTGATATAGTTTTGTAGGTTCAGTCCAATCATATCCGCCGCCTGCATCCATATTTATTATATCAGCGCGTGAAAGGAAACCGAGATCATTGCATTCAAAACCGGGAGTAATAAATCCAATAGAGGAGTTAAAAAAGGAATTCCCTTTTTGTTTAATGAGGTAATATCTGCCTGCGAGACCAGTAAGAGAAGTTCTGGTGCTATCGACGTGGAAACTTTTTGCATCAGGGCGCTGGTAATAGCGCTGGGAATTTTCCTGAAGTTCAATTAAGCGTTGATTAGTTGCATTCAGGTCAGAGAGAATTGTGCAAGCTGTAATTACCCAGGTTTTTGAAGTGTCCAGGCTTGTCCATCCGTCAATGCCAAGAATTGATGAATTTTTATTAGTAACATTGGTAAGGGACAGATCTTTGTAATCTCTACCAGTAAAGGTTGCAAGGAAACCGATGGCCTGTCTGCCATTATTCATTTCTTTTTGAATACGGGCAACTCCATAATAAGTAAGAGGTTCAACTTCGGATTCACCTTTCACACCATTCATCTGGTAATCGGCATATTCACGCTGTGTAACAGCAGAAATAGCTCCGATATTCCAGTCATCGAAAACTTTGCCGGTAAGTTTTGCCGCACCTAGAATATGAGTACCGGAGGGCATATCAACATAATCAGCATTATCAGGAACTGAGCCCTGCGGGTTTCTACCAATTCTTCTGCTGTAAAAGAGGCTTGCCTGGGGAAAGTTAAATGAATAGAAGCTTCTTGCGCCACCGTTTGCGAAACTATTAAAAACAGAAGAGCCCTGAGTAAAGAATGGACGATTTTCATTATAATAAGTTTCAACGTCGCTAAGATTTATTACAGCAGGATCAATTTCGACCTGACCGAAGTCCGGGTTGATAGTAGCGTTTAGGGTCAGGTTGTTTCCAATGCCCATTTTCAGATCAGCGCCCAGAGCAGGGGTGTAACGAGAACCGTTATTAAAGGGGTCGTTCGGGTCATGCTGAAGATATTCGGCTTTACCTGTAATGTAGGGAACGACTTCAACTTTTGTTGAGGGTTTGATTCCATCGAGACCATAAAGTTCAATAAAGCGGGAAACGAAGCCACTTTCAGTTTTGGGGTACTTTATGGGATAATCCTGTTCATTTTTACGCGCGATAATTCTTTGAAAATTGATTCCCCAAACCTGATGATCATCATTTTTAAAACGAAGCTGGGTGAAGGGAATTCTGACCTCGACCGTCCATCCCTGATCATCAATATGAGCTTTTCCTTCCCAGACAGCATCCCAGGAATTATCATCCCAGTCATCATTAAATAAAATTCCATCAGTAAGAGAACCGGCGGCGTTAATGGTAAAATAATAGCCGGATCTTTTATCGTGATAGGGGTCGAGATAAATGAGAAAGCGGTCGGCATTTATTACATTATCCCTGCGAGTCAAGCGCGCAAGGATGGAATCAGGATGGCTGTCGTACATGCGGGCAGCAATATAGAGTGCTTCATCATCGAAGGCAATATAGACTTCAGTTTTTTCAGTAGCTACAGCACCTTCAACGGGGTCTCTTTGAACGAAAACATTTACAGAAGGAGTAGAATTCCATACTTTTTCATTTAAGATGCCATCAATTGTAATATGCTCTGTAGTTCTAACAGCGGTAATTTGAGAGACAAATTTTACGCCATTTTCGTAGGGGTCTGCGAAAACATATAATGATGTCAAGAATAAGAATAGTAACAGTTTTTTCAAAACGAGAATCCTATTTAAATGATTAACTCAAAACCTTCGAGGTTAAAGAAAACCTCGAAGGTTAATAAAAACAAATTATTTATAATTAGCCCTGATATTATGATAAGCGGATATAATTCATTATCAAATGGTGTAATCAGCGTTTCTTCAGTTGGACATTGCCATTGCTGACATTGATATTGATATTAGCGCCGCCGCCGTTAATCTGGTAGACAGCGGTTAATTTGCCACTTTCTGCTTTTTTATCAATTGTTGATACATTAAAGTCAGACCGTATGTTATCAATATTATTGATCTCTTCATCAGAATTCCAGTTATCTACTTTTGCAGTAATGGTTGCCCTGATGTTTGCCGGCAGATAAAGGATGACATTACCGTTACCATTTTTAATTTCACTGTTGCCTTTATACGCAGATGTAAATGAAACCTCGGCATCACCCGAACCAGTAGTTAGATTCAATTTATTAAACGCATTCTGAATATGAATGCTACCACTTCCAGTTCTTGCGGTAATTTCGCCAAAAGGGGCATTAAGTTTTATATCGCCGCCACCGGTAATAATTTCAATTTTGTTGTCAGATTTATCAACCACAATATTACCTCCCCCAGTGACTACATCCGCAATATTACCAATTTCAACGACTGAGATATTACCGCCGCCAGTACTTAGTTTTAAGGTTTTATAAACCTTTCCAACTTTAACGTTACCGCCACCTGTTTTTAAAGAAAGGTCACCTTCGATATCTCCCACTTTAATATCGCCCCCGCCAGAATTGAGTTTAGTTTGGCCTTTAATATTCAAGGTGGTTATGTTTCCGCCACTTGTATTGGCATCGAGGGATCCATATATGTTATCAGTTTTTATATCACCCCCGGAAGTTTTCACCTCAACACGACCGGTTACATTTCCTTTAAATATAACAGTACCGGCATTAGTTTCAATTTGAAAATTAAATTCATAAGGTACAGATATCTGAAGGTCGGAACCACTGAATTCATGTGTCCCATTAACATTAATAGTATTGCCATTTTGGCTGACAGCTAACTTATTACTTTCAACATCATCTTCAACTTCGGACTTTAAAACAAGCTGGTTCTTATCCCAGGTATTTATATGAATATCCCCGTTATTGATATCAAGAATCAGTTTTCCTCCTTTTGACACATTAAATTTTTTCTCACCTGCTCTTGGATTGGTTAGGAAAGCCAGAGCAAAACAAATTATCAACAATATTTTATAGTTTTTAAGAAACATTATACTTTCTCCTTGAGAACGGACTTAACCCTGTATTGAATATACTGGTTGTTATCCTGTTTTAAATTCTCTTTTAATATATTAAGATCCTCTTTATTTAAATTGTGCCCATCTTTTTGAGCATCGATTAAAATATTTAAGGCTTCAATTCTCATCCCGGTATTCTTATCATTTGACAGGACGTACAATAAAGCTTTTTTAATTTCATCATCATAGGACACTTTTCTGAGAAGCTTTAACGCTTCCCTTCTGACGCCGGGATTTGCATCATTTTTAACGACATTTACGATAGCAATTTTAACATCGTTATCGAGTTTTTTCGCCGGACCTGAATTGATGAGGCTGATAGAATTCAAGCGGACGCCTGCGTTATCTCCATTTACCATAGCATATGAAAGGATGCTCTGGATATTAGGGTCATTGATATTCCCATTTATATGCACGGGTTTTATGGCGTCAAACGTGAAATCAACCTTACCATCTGTGGAAACATTATCAGCAAATTTTACATTTGTGATTTGCAAATTTTCCTGAAACAGAGATGCCGGTCTGATCTGGAATATTTCCTCTTTCGGAATATTGGGATTAAAACTGAGCACATATTTACCCACAAATAATCCCATGAGAGCCATTGCAGTCCCTACAATAAAGGGCTGGTATCTGCCAGTGAAAAATGAGCTTAAGGCTTCAACTGTTTTTTTAAGAGGAGAGACTTTGAATTCATTACCAAGTGCAATCCTTAATTCTCTTCTTGCCTGATTAAGGAGAGGAGCGTCCAGTTCAGGAAGTTTTGCATTAAGAAGATTATCTTTGAATAATCTCTTCTCCTCAAAATCCGTGAGACATTCCGGGCAACTTAATAAATGATGGAGGAGGTCCGCTTGTTCCTCTGTTTTCAGTTCCTCATAAACCGAGAGAGTATTCAGTTCTTTATATTTATTATGATCCATAACTATACCTGTAAATCTTTTAATTTTTCCCGAAGCGTATGAACGGCTTCGAAGAGATATTTCTTAACGGTACCTTCCTGGCATTCCATCATGTCGGCAATTTCCCTTAACTTATATCCCTCAAAATGTTTGAGGACAAATACCATTTTTTGTTTAGCCGGTATTTCTTCCAGGGCCTTATTTATTCTGAGTTGAACCTCAGAGCCGAAGGCAGAGAGATCAGGAGAGGATTCCCAGGATTCATCCCTAATTTCTCTTACCGGATCACCTTCGTCATTCTCCTCATTTATGGAAACAAACACAGAACTTTGTTTTTTTGATTTATAAGTGAGGCATACGTTAGTAGTGATCCTAAAGAGCCAGGTTGAGAATTCACTTTTGAACTGGAAATTCTTCAGTCCTCTATATACGCGGATAAACACTTCCTGATAAATATCCTTTGCCAGATCGTTATCCTGTATGTACTTCAAAGCAAGAGAAAGAACATTTTTGTCATAGCGGAAAACCAACTGTTCAAAGGCAGCTGTATTCCCTTTTTGAGCAAGTATAACTAATTCTTTTTCATCCGGCGCCATTTAGTTTCCTGTTAACTATAAGATTAGACTTTGTATAAAGGAAAAAGGTTGGGAGCTATGCAAAGTTAAAAGTAAAAAGTTGGAATTAAAAGTGGAGGGGGATGGAGTGATGGAGAAGAAGAGGAAAACCACAGAGGCACGGAGACCACGGAGGGCAACTGAGAAGGAATCATTGGACATCAAATAATAAAATAGTGGTCATTAGCAGGAATGAAGGAAAAGAAACAACCCCCTTTGTCCCCCTTTTCTAAGGGGGAATAATATAGAATGACAAGGAGGAGATTCTTCACTCCACTTCGTTCCGTTCAGAATGACAATGTCATTTCATTTTCAATAAAGCGTAGCTTTATTATTTCCTCAGAATGACAAGTTTGCTGCATGGATCCCCGATTATCCCGACAAGTCGGAACAAGATCTGCGGTCGTGGATGGCATCAAAAGATAAAGAGTCGAGGATGGAAGCGACGGAGGAAATTTCGTAAGTAGGTTTAATATCAGCATTCCCATTCAATATATTTTTAATGCCGGTATGAACCAATGCCGTGTCTATTCCGAAAATATTACCCATAGCTATATCTGTTTCGAGACGGTCGCCTGTGAGGAGCATCCTGGAGTTATCCATTTTAAGGTAGGATTTTATTTCGTCAAACATGAACTTAGAGGGTTTCCCGAAATGGAGTTCTAATTTTTTGTGTGTTCTTTTTTCAAGGGCTGCGATAGTAACACCCGCATCAGTTATTTCACCGTCGAGCACAGGGCAGGTATTATCAATATTTGCTGCAAAGAAATGGGCACCTTTCTCCAGAGCGTGTGCAGCTCTTTCAATTTTTTCAAAATTCAGTGTTCTATCGAGAGTGACGATCACAATATCAATTAAATCCGGATTAGTACAATATTTTAGTCCTTCATTTTCAATTTCTTCAATAAATTTCTGTTCACCTATGGCGAAGAAATTTTTACCCGGGTAATTCTTTTTAAGATATTTTTTAATTACAACAGATGCGTTTATTATTTCTTCAGGTTCAACATTTATATTAAAACTTTTTAATAGCAGATAATAATCATAGGATGAACCCGTAGTTTTATTTGAAATAAAGACTACTTTTTTACCAAGCTTCTTAATTAAATTTATTGTTCTATCGGCATTTTCAATTAATTTATTTTCCGTATAAATTGTACCGTCGAGATCAAAAATAAACGAATCATACTTATTAAACATCTTATTTTTCCGGGTTAATCCTGAATATATTAACAGA
>Ga0182027_10005578_pt1 | contig 19075 bp, 21 predicted proteins | sample 712E1DmetaG_FD_121300 | JGI IMG/M metagenome (GOLD analysis project Ga0182027, IMG submission 121300) | Permafrost microbial communities from Stordalen Mire, Sweden - 712E1D metaG (Illumina Assembly) | ecosystem: Environmental > Terrestrial > Soil > Wetlands > Permafrost | place: Sweden...
AACCGATAGGTAAAAAGCGGCAGGATATCTTTCTTTAGAATCAACCCCAAAAGTAAAATCGGTTTTTTAATACCGGCTTTTCTTAATTTTATCCCCTCATCGATGGAGGCCACTCCCAGATAGTCTACCCCGCAAGCAACTAATCTTTTGGCTACCGCAATTAAACCATGCCCATAAGCATCGGCTTTTACCGTAACCAAGATTTTAGTCTGTGGACGCAGAACAGACTTAACCTCTTTAAAATTATGTTCTAAATTATTAAGGTTAACCTCTGCCCAAGTCGGCCGGTAGCCTATCGCGTTTTTATTTGACATTCTTTAGGGTATAAATAGATGGGTTTAATAGTTAAAACTGAAGAAAATTGTTTAGCTTTAAGCTTAGCTAGCGCCAGCTCCATAAGATTATGCGCTTGTGGCATCCAAAAATCTTTATCTAAGACCGTAGCGTTCTTGATCCGGGCCAAGAAGGTGTCCCTATATAAATCTACAGCATCTCCTAAAATTACTACCTTGTTAGGGAATTTCTTGACCAGTTCATCCAAGCTAAGTAACGAATATGGACTTTGGCGTTTTAAGTTGCCTTGCGCATATTTATAAGAACTGCAGTAGATAAGTGATCTTCTGGCATCTACCGCCGTAACAATCAAGCGGTCTTTAACTGATGCGTTCTTAGCCAGAATATCCAAAGTAGATATCCCAATTACCGGTTTATTTTTTACGACGCTTAATCCTTTTATCGTCGCTAAACCAATCCGCATTCCGGTAAATGAACCCGGGCCCAGGCCGCAGGCAAAATAGTCGATATCCAATATTTTTAATCCTAACGCGCTAATTACCCGCTGAATAGTTGGAACTAACAACGCCGAAAGATTCCTGCCTACCTCCAAGCTGTATTCGTAGAACTTTGTGTCTACATATACCCCTAGGCAAAGGCGTTTAGTAGTAGTATCAATCCCTAATATCTTCACCCCACACCTTCTTTCTATTTAATCATCAAACCGTACGATTTTAATATCGAGCAACTAGAAGGTGCGGAGTTAATTAATTTCTTTCAACAACTTCTTATACCGGGCACCTTTAGCCGTAAACTTAATCAGCCTCTGATTTTTAGCTTTAGTAAATAGCTTAATCTTTAAAAATTCCTTTGGCAAGAGTAATTTTAACCGTTGCGGCCACTCAATAAGCGTTACCGCATCAGAATATAAATATTCCTGATAACCTAAACCAAAGAAATCCTGCGGGGCCTTAATGCGATAAAAATCAAAATGCTGCAATACATGCTTGCCCTGATATACGCGCAATAAAACAAAAGTTGGGCTAACCACCTCGTTTTTATCAATCCCTAACCCGCTAGCGACCCCTTTAGCTAAAACTGTTTTACCGGCTCCCAGCGGCCCGGATAAAAGAATAATATCCCCTGGGCTAAGCTTATCAGCAATTCTTTTGCCAATTTTTAATGTTTGATTAACTGATAAAGACAATTTTTCCATTAGAAGTGCCGATACCCTTTAAGTTTTAGCCTAGAATATTTATTTTTATAATTAATTAACCTTAAGCCGAATGACTTCGGCATAATTTCGCCAATAACTTTAAAGCAATATTTACTATTTTTAATAATTTTATTCGCCTCTAGCCTGGAGGCGGTAAAAAGCAATTCAAATTCCTCGCCTGAACAAAGCGCCTCTTCGATTCCCTGCGCCTGTTTACTCAATGGAATAAGCCTTTCATATAAAACTGCTCCCGCCTTACTTTGTTTTAAAATATGGCCTAAATCCTGAAGCAGGCCGTCAGAAACATCGATCATAGAGTTAACCTTAAAATTGTTCACTAAAAATTGCGCCTCTTTTAAACGCGGAGTAAACTTAAGATGCTTGCCTTTAATCGAGCCCCCAAATTCACCGGTAACCATAATAATATCACCGATCTTTGCTCCCTGACGCAGGCAAAGTTTATTTTTATTAACTTCTCCTAGCATGCTTACATCAATAATTAACTTATCGGAAGCTGAAATATCCCCTCCGACAATATTGATATTAAATTTTTTTGCTAAATCAAATAAACCTTTAGCTAGCCGGTCAATCTGCATAACTGGTATATTTTTAGGCAGCCCTAATGCCACGACCGCGTGTTTCGGAATTCCTCCACAAGCAGCAATATCGCTGATGGATATTGCCAGGGCTTTCCTGCCCACCAGCCCAAGATTAGTGGTTTTATAAAAATCCACCCCTTCAACAACCATGTCACAAGTGAATAATTGATAGCTGCTTTGATTGAATTTTAAAACCCCGCAATCATCCCCACTGCCCTTAACCACAGAAGAGTTAATTTTAATTTTTTTCTGAAATCTCGCAATTAACCCGAACTCACCGATATCTTTTAAACGCATTTATTCTTTCTTTAAGGTTTCCCTGATATTTTGTGTATACGGCATCCGGATAATGCCTTGGTCTGTGATTATGCCGCCGATTAACTGGTGCGGCGTAAGATCAAAAGCCGGATTAAGCACTCTGGAGTTTTTCGGCGCCACATTCTTTTTAAACAAAATACTGGTTATTTCATTGCTTTTACGCATTTCAACCTTAATTCCGGATTTATCTTTTATGCTTAAATCAAAAGTACTTTTAGGCGCAGCAACATAAAAAGGTATCTTATGGTATTTGGCTAGAACGGCCAGATTAAAAGTGCCAATCTTATTAGCAGTATCACCGTTAGCTGCAATCCGGTCTGCACCGGTAATCACCATGTCGATTTGGCCATCCCGCATAAGCTTGGCGGCAGTATTATCGGCAATTACGGTAACATCTACATTCTGTTTACCTAGCTCCCAAGCGGATAAACGCGCCCCCTGCAGTAAAGGCCGCGTTTCAGAAGAAAAAACTTTTACTTGTTTGCCCTGTCCAATAGCAGAATAAACTACCCCCAAAGCCGTGCCATAATCAATGGTTGCCAATATTCCAGCATTGCAGATCGTTAATATCCTGTCATTATTTTTAAGTAATTTAGCTCCGTAAGCTCCTAGCTTACGGCAACTAATCATATCTTGACGCATAATCAACTTGCTTTCATCCAAGATAATCTGTTTAATCTTGATGATTGGTTGTTTTTTATTGGCTAAAGCCACCGCTTGAATTCTTTCTATCCCCCAGAATAAATTCCTGGCGGTCGGACGGGAACTACCCAGATAGTTTGCTACAGCATTTAATTTACGGCTAAATTCTTTCCAATTATAACCCACATAGTTTTTTATACCTAAATACATCCCTAAACCCGCGGCTGCCCCCAAAGCCGGAGCACCCCGCACCTGCATCGTCTTAATTGCCAACCAGAGATCTTCTAAACGATCAATATAAATATACTCCAGCTTAAGCGGCAATTTCGTTTGATCAATAATCCTAATCTTATTATTTTTGTAGTCTATTGTGCGAATATTCATAGTATTTGATTATTGGTGCAGCGGGTGGCTTGGGTGTTTTCGCAGCACGTCAGTGCAAGAAAATACCCAAGCCAGGACCCGCTGATGAATACATTATAACCCAATTAATTTAGCCAATAGGCTCTTCTTCACTCCTATGGCTGCCGCCGGGCAAGTCTCCTGGCAGCAAAAACAAGCGATACATTTACTATAATCTATTTTTATCCCGACTTTGGCAAGCCGGATGCATTGTTTAGGGCAAACTTTAACACAGCGTCCGCAACGAATGCATTTTAAGCGTAACGAATACGGATAGTATCTAACTAAAGACTTGAATATTTTAGCTACCAGGGGCGGCAAATTAATAGTTTTAGTCGAATTTTTCGGTAAAATAAACGGACGGATATTTAATTGTTCGACATTCTCTCCTTCTATTTTTATCCTACTTAGTAAGCTTTCACCTAAATTACGTGAAGCCGCCTCCTTAGTCGTTAAGACCTCCTGACGGGTAATTCCCATTATTTTAGCTACGACTGTATCCAAAGCTACGCAATCAGATCCGCAAAGTAAAAGATCAAGTTGTCGAGGTATTCCGCCGGTAGCCGGGCCATCCCCCTCCATGGCTAAGATTCCATCGACAATCGTTAAATCCGGTTTTGCTGCCTGATAGATATCTACCAGAATCTTCGCAAAATCAGGCGGAGCAAAGTAATTTTTATGTAACTCGGTTTTATAGGTTCCGGAAACCAGTCCGAATAGATTTTTAATTGCACAGGTAATTAGCGTTAATTCGTGGGTCTTTAATTTCGGCAGGCTAACCAGATGATCGCATTCATCCAACTGGGTGGTAAGCGGAAATTTATCGCGCATCCGGCGTTTATCAAAAATCACCAGGCTTACACCTTCATCTTGGCAGACTTTTTTTATGCCGGTAATTTCGTACACTTGATCCACATTTTCGATATATTGGCCCCAAACGCTCGGGCCATCACCGACAACAATCTTACAGTTTATCTCTTTTAATATCCGAATAGCTGCCCTGACTACCTCCGGATGCGTGGTAATACCGCAATCCGGGCTTTAAGACATCAAAAGATTGGGCTTAATTAAAACCTTAGAATTGGGTTTAATAAAACTAGTAATACCGCCCAAAAGATCAAGTGCCTGGCGGATACCCTGCTGCACTATCTCCGGCTCATAACTATTGCACTTAACTATGGAAACTTTTGCGCTCATGATAATTTAAAAAAATCTTTAGCGTTTTGAGTAGTTTGATCTGCTATTTGGTTAAAACTAACCCCTTTAATCCGGCTTGCCTCATCAGCCAACAATTTTATCTGGGCCGGTTCATTACGCTTGCCCCGAAATCCCTCCGGAGACAGATATGGCGCATCGGTTTCCAGCATTAGCCTATTCAACGGAGTTAAATTAATCATCTCTCTTAAAATAGAGGCTTTTTTATAAGTAATATTACAGGTGTAGGAAATAAAAAAACCACAAGCCAAGCACTCCTTTAAAAAGCGCTCATCCCCGGAAAAACAATGCACGACAACCTGCAAAGGCAAAACGGATTTTAGAATCTGCAGTGTTTCTTCTTCTGCCTGGCGGCAATGCACCACTACCGGAAGATTTAAATCTTTCGCTAAAGCAATCTGCTTAAGGAATGCCTGTTTTTGATTTTCTTTAGCGGATAAATTGCGGTAATAATCCAAGCCGGTTTCGCCGATGGCCACCACTTTTTTTTCACCAGCCAACTGCCTTATTCTGGCTTCGGACTGACTGTCAAAAGTATCTGCGTCATGCGGGTGCACGCCTACGCTGGCATAAATGCCCGGATACTTATGCGCCAACGCGCAAGAAGCCTGCGAAGATTCCAAGGTAGCGCCGATATTAATAAAATAATTTATCCCTGCTTGCTGGGCGCGCTGGATAACCTGATCGCGATCCGGATCAAAGGCGGGAAAATCAAGATGGCAATGCGTATCAATCAGCATAACTGGCTACGTTTTTTTAATTTCTATACGCGGGAATAACGGATTACCTTTTTTAATTTTATCTGACTTAAACTGCTCTTGAATCAACAAAGCAGTCTGAGGAATAAAAATTTCCAACTGCCTAGCCACTGCCCTAATCACATCGACTAATAATCGAATAAATTCTTTTAGTTCTTCCTGCTTATTTTCTTTAGCTAAATTCCAAGGCTTGGTTTCTTCAACGTGTTTATTGGCCATGCCAATTAGCTCCCAAATACCTTCGAGCGCTAAACTGAAATTATGATCATCTAAAGCCGCATAAACCTTAATATCTAAATGTTGAATTTTAATTAGTATATCAACAACTTTTTGGCTATTTTTCAGCTGGTTAAAATTAATATCAGGAATATTGCCATCAAAATATTTTTCAACCATGGTTAAGGTGCGGTAAACCAAGTTTCCTAAATCATTCGCTAAATCGCTGTTATAACGTTTAATTATCCCCACTTCCGAAAAATTACCATCTAAACCAAACGGTACATCCCGGAGAAGAAAATATCTATAAGCATCCAGGCCGTATTTTTCTACCATCTCAAGAGGATTAACGACATTTCCGCGAGATTTGGACATCTTATCTTCATTAAGCATCCACCAGCCATGGGCAAACACCGCCTTAGGAAGTTCGATATTTAAAGCATGCAACATAATCGGCCAATATACTGTATGCTGCCTTAAAATATCTTTAGCCATTAAATGTAATTCTGCCGGCCACCATTTAGAAATATATTTATCCTGGCTATCAAACTCACCAACTGCACTAATGTAATTAATTAAAGCGTCAAACCAAACATAAGTCACATGTTCAGGGGCAAAAGGTAAGGGAATCCCCCAATTAAGCCTCTCTTTAGGTCGTGAAATACATAAATCATTCAATTTGTTCAATTCCAGAAACCTTAACGTTTCTTCATAGCGGCTGCCAGGTTTAATAAAATCCGGATGCGCATTAAGATAATCCAAGAGCCAAACCTGGTATTTGGTTAGTTTAAAAAAATAGTTTGCCTCGACAATACGCTCAACCGGCCTCTGACAATCCGGGCACAACCCCCCTATTGCCTGGGCCTCAAGCCAGAATGTTTCACATGGCGTACAATATAACCCCTCATATTTACCTTCATAGATATCACCCTTTTTGAAAAGTATCTCTAAACTCTTTTGCACAACCTTAACATGACGCGGTTCAGTAGTACGGATAAAATCATCATAAGAAACGTCTAAAGATTTCCAAAGATTTCTAAACTGCTGACTTGTTTGATCTACAAAACCCTGAGCGGAAAGCTTAACAGCATCCGCCGCTTTCTGAATCTTCTGACCATGTTCATCAGTTCCGGTAAGAAAATGAACATTTTCTTTTCCTAAAACACGGCGTTTAAATCTACTTAAAACATCGGCAGCAATAGTAGTATAAGAATGCCCGATATGCGGAGCGGCATTCACGTAATAAATAGGAGTAGTAATATAGAATTTATTTGACATGATCTTTCTCTTTATAGCTTACTTCAACATAACCGCCTTCATCAAGCTGGACGCTAACCAGGCGTTTAAAAACATTCACATTAATTACTTTGCCTTTTCCTTCAGGGGTGCTTAAATGCTCGCCTTCCCGCGGTAAACCCTTAGAAAGCAATTTGTAAGTTTCGTATTCATAAGATAAACAACACATCAGCCTGCCGCATAAACCGGAAATCTTAGGGGGATTTAGCGGTAGCCCCTCTTCTTTAGCCATCTTAATGGTTACCGGCTCAAAATCTTTTAAGAATTTTTTACAGCAAAGCTCGCGCCCGCATGAACCATACCCGCCAAAAAGCCTGGCTTCATCCCTTACCCCAATTTGCCTTAATTCAATCCTGGCCTTAAAAACTTTGGCCAGATCTTTAACTAGATTACGGAAATCTACCCGGCCGTCTGAAGTAAAATAAAATAAAATCTTGGAACGGTCAAAAGAATACTCCGCTTTAACCAGCTTCATATCCAATTTATGCTCAAAGATTTTCTTCTCGCAGGCATTAAAGGCTTCTTTGGCTTTAATCGCATTATCGGCAACCTGCTTGAGGTCACTTTCCTTGGCTAAACGAATTATTTTTTTAGGAAGCTCTTTGGGAACATCTTCATGCCCACAATGCGCCTGGCAAGTCGGAATCACACAACCGCAATCCAGTCCCCGGTCATGCTCGACAATCACATAATCGCCGACTTTTAAAATTAGATTACCTGCCTGGTAAAATTGCACGATACCGGAATTATTCAGTTGGACTAAAATCATACCTTCCATAGTTGCGCTCCTAAGTTATGCAAAAGTAATTTACTATTAATATTCTTCTCTAAATACAGCGAGCTTTCCGAAAGCGTAGCCATAATATCATCCAATTGCTTAAAGGAAAACCTGGGAATTAATTTTAGCAAATCGCTATACCGATCTAAATGAATTACCTCTTTATCGCTTGCGCCTGCCTTTAATATATATATATCCCTGAACCAGGAGGCCAGGATATTGAAACAAACTTGCAATTGCTCTTTGTTTTGGCCCATAATATTGCGGTCCAGCGGTTTTGCGGAAAGGACAAAAGCATCAAATATTTTATTCTTCTCCTGCAGCAACGCCGTATCCTTTAATCTTAAAGCTAGGCCCAGCCTGCCTTCGGCATAATATGCCAGAAAATGTGCGGCGGTTTTATCTAAAGCATAATTTTTAAACAAAACTGTCTCAAGCTCAGCCCTAACCATCGGAGCAAATTTGATTACCTTGCAGCGGGAAAGCACGGTTTTAATAATGTTCTGAGGCTTATGCGTAATTAAGATAATCAGCACATCCTTAGGCGGCTCCTCTAAAACTTTAAGCAAAGAATTAGCGGCCTCAGAATTAAGCTTATGCGCATTATCAATAATAAAAACTTTTGAAGCCCCCTCATACGGCCGGAAATTTGCCTGACGCAGAATATCGCGGATATCCTCAATCTTGATTTGAGATTCCCCGTTTTGAATAATATGTAGGTCAGGATGCGCTGCTTTTTGTATTTTTAAACAAGAGCTGCAATTTTCACATGGCCGATCAGGCTCTTGCGTACAGTTAAGGTACTGAGCAATGATCTTAGCGACCATTTTCTTACCAACTCCCTCCGGCCCGCTAAAAATATATGACCCGGAAAAACTAGAATCTGCCAAATGAGCCTTGATGATTTTCAATGATTGATCATGCCCCAAACAATCGCTAAAGCGCATTGACAATCTCCCGAATCTTGGCTTGCGTTTTAAATTTATCTTCCAAAACCTTTACTATTTTAATTCTCTGCGGCTCTTGCTTGGCCAGCGTCAAGTACCCTTTTCTGACCTTTTCATGGTAACTTATTGAGCGCTGTTCAATACGATCGCAACAATGCTGCCGGTGCTTAAGCCCGCTTTTTACCGGTAAATCCAAAAGAATAGTTAAGTCCGGCTTAATGCCTTGCGTGGCGAAATTACCTAAAGATTTAATTAACTTAATGTCTATGCCTAACCCAAAACCTTGATAAGTAATGGTAGAATCAAGAAACCTATCGCAAACCACGATTTTTTCAGCTTCCAGCTCCGGCTTAATTATCTCCTCAACTACCTGAGCCCGGGCAGCCATATAAAGCAAAGTTTCGGCTTGAGCAGATATCCTGTTTTTTGGGTCAAGTAAAATTGTCCTGATTGTTTCGCTTAATTTTACTCCGCCAGGCTCACGCAGATAAACTACCTTATTCCCCTTGGCTTTCAAATAGCTAAAAAGCATCTCTGACTGTGTGCTCTTGCCGCACCCCTCAGAGCCTTCAAATGTGATAAATTTACTTTTCATACCTTAATCCTTATAGGGGCGGTTCTTAAAACAAAGCAGGGCTGTCCTCTTTTTCGGGACAGTTCTGCTTTGAGCTGAGAACCGTCCCTATCTATAGCTTCCTTCTCCAGCCCGTGCTATCTTTAGTATCTTCTAAAATAATACCTTTGCCCTCTAATTCTTTTCTAAGCTGGTCAGCTTCAGCAAATTTTTTTTCTTTTTTTAAAATCTTCCTGGCAGAAATCTTGAACTCTATTTCTGCATCGGAAATTTCTTGAGGGACATCAGCAACAAAATTCAGGCCTAAAATTTTTGCCATTTCCTTAATTACTGAAAGAGCATAATTTAGTTTTTCTGCCTTATGGACATCTTTACTCTCAATTTCTATATTACAAAGCTTTACCATTTCAAACAACACCGAGAGCGCTCTAGGAGTATTAAAATCATCATCCATGTACTCATCAAATCTTTCTTTAAACTGATGAATAGCCCCGGCCCCTGCGCCGCTAACTGGCTTTCTAGAGCCATACTCCCGATCCAGCCTATTCATTAAATTTATAATCCCAGCATATGCACTTTTTGCTTCTTCAATCTTTTCATCAGTATAATCTACGGGGTGAGAATAATGCGTAGAGAGAAACAGCAGTTTTAGAAGATCAGAATATTTATATTTATTAATAAAGTCACTTATCGTAATAAAATTCCCAAGAGACTTAGACATTTTCTGCCCATTAATTGTCAGGAGCCCGTGATGCATCCAATAATGAGCAAATTTATCACCCGCGCCTTCGGATTGAGCGATTTCATTTTCATGATGGGGGAAAATAAGATCAATCCCACCTCCATGAATATCAAATTCACCGCCTAAGATATCCGAACTCATCACCGAACACTCAATATGCCAACCCGGCCGGCCGGCTCCCCAGGGGCTATCCCAGGCAGGTTCCCCCTCTTTAGCGGCTTTCCATAAAGCAAAATCCAGGGGATCCCTCTTTTTTTCACCCAAAGCAATTCTTGCCCCCGATTCCATTTTTTCTATCGCCTGATTAGATAATTTACCGTAATCCTTAGCTTTTTTAATATCGAAATACACATCCCCTTCTGAAACATAAGCGCAGCCCTTTTCGATAAGAGCCTCGATAAATTTCTGCATTAAGGGATTCTCTTTACTCACATACTCCGTGGCTTTAGGTTCAACATCCGGCTCTAAGATTCCTAAGTTCTTCATGTCGGCATGATAAAGATCAAGATACTTGTTAGAAACTTTACCCACTGCGCTATTTAAATCCTCACCCTTAAATTCTTTCTGCGCTTTGTCGATAATCTTATCATCGACATCCGTTACATTTCTCACAAACTTAACCTGATACCCTCTATAGACCAGGTATTTTCTAATTACGTCAAAAATATACGCACTACGGGCATGCCCAATGTGCGCTTCATCATAAACCGTAGGGCCGCAAACATACATTTTAACTTCTTTGGGCTTTAAGGGAATAAACTCTTCTTTTCTTCTGGTGAGGGAATTATATATAAAAATGGGCATATTATTAAATCCTAAATTCTAAACCCTAAATCCTAAACAAAAGCTATAAGCTATAAGACGTAAGCTGTATATTTTAACTTATGCCCTAGCTTATAGCTTACAGCTTATAGCTTACAGCTACTTATTTTCCAACTCCTTGACTCTATCCTGCAGCTCTTCAATGGTCTGCATAATCGGATCCAGTATACGCGCATGATCCAGGTTCGTGTCCATCTTCTTGCCATCCTGCTTGGTAATCCTGCCAGGAATACCGACCACGGTAGAATTTGGTGGAACATCTTTAACCACTACCGCATTTGCCCCGATATAAGAATTATCTCCAATCACAATATTGCCCAAAACTTTGGCTCCGGCTCCGATGACGACATTATTACCAACCGTAGGATGGCGCTTTCCCTGAACAATCCCGGTACCGCCTAAGGTTGAGCCCTGATAAAGCAAAACATCATCCCCAACAATAGCAGTCTCTCCAATTACTACGCCCAACCCATGGTCAATAAAAAAACGCTTGCCGATTTTAGCCCCCGGATGAATCTCAATCCCAGTAAAAAATCTTCCCATTTGAGACAACAGGCGTGCTAAAAAGAATAACTTCATCACATAAAAAACATGAGCAATCCGGTAATAGATTAAAGCGTGCAACCCGGGATAAAGCAAAATTACTTCAAAAAAACTTTTAGCCGCAGGATCCCTTTTTTGCGCAGCTCTAATATCAGCATAGAAAAATATCGAAATTAACGCCAGTTTAATTGCTGTAATCGCCAGCAATATAACTAAAATATTAATTAGATAAACCATTTTAATCCTCTCTCACTAAAGAAGCTGTCGCAAAGCAGGAAATTGCTTCCATATGCCCCACTGCACCCAGCCCTTCATTAGTTTTTGCTTTAATATTTAAAAGATCTTGCTCAATATTCAAAAGCGTACAAATTTTTTCTTTAATCTGTTTCTTAAACGGTGTAAGCTTGGGTTCTTGGGCAATCACAATTATATCCAGGTTATTAATTTTATACCCGCTCTTATCAACTAGCTCTTTAACTACTTTAAGTAACTGGCTGCTGGCAATCCCCTGGTATCTAGGATCTGTATCCGGAAAATGCTCCCCAATATCCCCCAGAGCTAAAGCTCCCAGTAAAGCATCACAAAGCGCATGAATTAAGGCATCACCATCAGAATGCCCCAGGAGGCCCTTAATGTAAGGAATCTCTACCGCCCCCAAGAACAGTTTCCTACCTTCAATTAAGCGGTGAATATCATAGCCTATCCCAACTTTATACTGCATGGAGTAACCTTTCGGCAATTAATTCAGCAAGCAACAAATCTTCTGCGGTAGTAATTTTAATATTTTCATACTTACCTTGAACAATCAAAACATCCCCCCCCAGTTTTTCAACTAAAGAGGCATCGTCGGTAACTTTACCATTGGCGTATTTTTTGTATGCCCGCAGAATCAATTCTTTCTTAAAAACCTGAGGAGTCTGCACCTCCCAAAGGGTATCCCGATCTAAAGTTTTTTTGACAATATTATTTTTTTGAGAATATTTAATCGTGGCCTTGGGTTTTACTGCCACGATGGCGCAACCGGTTATTTTAGCCGCCCGAATAACTTTACTGATTGTCTGCCGATCGATAAACGGCCGGGCAGAATCATGAATCAATACCCAATCGCTTTGGGGGTTTATATTTTTAAGGCCATTATACACTGAATCCTGCCGCAGCTTTCCGCCTAAAATAAAACTTTTAATTTTTTTGAATGTATATCCTTGAATTAACCGGATAATTGAACGCTGATTATCAGCATTCACCACTACAATAATCTCACCCACCTGCGGATGTTTATCCAGAGTATTCAAAGAATAGATTATCGCCGGAAGCTTCCCTACTTTTACTAAAGGCTTAGGCAGTGCAGCTTTTAAGCGCTTGCCTTGCCCGGCGGCAACAATAATTGCACTAAGCATTATTTCTCAACTTTGGTAAAAATCATTCGGCCGGCCTGAGTTTGTAAAACCGAAGTAACTGCCACTTTAACATCCTGGCCAATCAGGCGCCGGGCATCCTCAACCACCACCATTGTTCCATCATCCAAATAGCCCACTGCCTGATTATGTTCCTTGCCTTCTTTAATCAATTTAATATGCATCTCTTCGCCGGGAAAAACTACCGGCTTAAGGGCATTGGCCAGTTCATTAATATTTAAAACTTTGATTCCCTGAATACTGGCTACCCGGTTCAAATTAAAATCCACCGTAAGAATTTTGGCCTCCAGTAATTTAGCTAATAAAACTAACTTAGCATCAACTTCCGAGGTCTCCGAAAAATCCTGCTCATGTATAGTAATATCCATTCCCGGCTCATTTTGAATAGTATTAAGAATCTCCAGGCCCCGCCTGCCTCTTTGGCGCTTAATCGGATCGGTAGAATCAGCAATCTGCTGCAATTCCCTCAAAACAAATTTAGGAATGACCACCTTACCTCCTAAAAAACGTGTTTTACAGATATCGACAATTCTTCCGTCGATAATTACACTGGTATCCAAAAGAATTACATCCTGGCTCTGATCCTGCCGGCGCAGGCGCACATAAGGAATAATAATATTAAATTCATCTTTTCCGCGTAAGGCCATTACCATGCCCAAATAGCAAAAAATTAAAGTTAAACCTACCCTGATTCTAGAAAGAGTGGCGGCGTCAACCGAAGCAAGGCTAAAAGCATCTCCCACCAGTTTAGCCATAATCAGGCCTAAGATTAATCCAAATACCGCGCTGGATAAACCGCTTACCGACACTTTACGTAAACCAACCTCGATAAGAATCATGGTTATCGCTGCCAGGGCACCGATAGATATACCGATAAAACCTCCGCCAGCCGGTATCGCCTGATAGCCGATAAACATGCTACCTAAGACAAATAAGAGCCGCGCTAATAATAAATTCATTTTCTTATACCCTCCTAATGTTTAACTGATGATCCTAAAATTAAGCACCTTAAATTTTCTAACGGCGAAATACCTTGCGCACTATACTAAGCCCGCTGTTTTTGGTTGCAAAGTATGATCTCTAAAGCTTCCTTTAAAGTAGAAACTGGAATAATTTCCATATCTGTTTTTTTAAGCTTAAGGTTCTTAATACTGTTTTTTGGTAAGATACAGTGTTTAAAACCTAATTTTTCTGCTTCATTTACGCGCGTCAGTACCTGCGAGATGCTCCGGATTTCACCGCTTAAGCCCACCTCTCCCAAAACTATCGACTTAGGCAATACCTCCTGATCGCGAAAACTAGAAGCAATCACCGCGCATACCGCTAAATCCGCTGCCGGATCTTCTATTTTTATACCTCCGGTGACATTAATAAATATATCTTCGGCTTCCAAAGCCAAGCCCATGCGCTTCTCTAAAACCGCCACTAATAAAGACAGCCGGTTAAAATCAAAACCTTGCGCGCGCCTGCGAGCATAACCAAAGCTGCTTCTGGAAACTAATGATTGAATCTCAACCAAAAGAGGGCGCGATCCCTCCAAAATCGAAGTGACAATGGTCCCGGAAACATTACTCGGCCGCTCAGAAAGAAAAATCTCAGAAGGGTTCCTGACTTCCTCTAAACCTGTCGAAGCCATTTCAAATACCCCGATTTCATTGGTCGATCCAAACCGGTTTTTCACAGCCCGCAATATTCTATATAATGCAAAACGATCGCCTTCAAAATACAGCACAGTATCTACGATATGCTCTAAAACGCGCGGGCCGGCCAAAGTACCTTCTTTAGTCACATGGCCGATAATAAAAATTGAAGTTCCGGTAGTTTTGGCTAATTGCGTAAGCGCAGCAGCAGATTCTCTTACCTGGCTGACGCTGCCAGGAGAAGAGCTGATCCCGGGGTCAAAAACTACCTGAATAGAATCAATCACTACGACTTGGGGCTTTAATTTTTTTATATATTCAATAATTAGAGATAAGTCTGTCTGATTAACAATATACAGGCTATCGCTTCCTGATTCACCTAAGCGTTTGGCCCGCAGCTTGGTTTGAGCTACAGATTCTTCGCCGCTGACATAAAGCACGCCAATTCCCTGCTTAGTTAAGTGATTTGAAACCTGCAAAGAAATCGTAGATTTTCCCACTCCGGGGTCTCCCCCGATTAAAATTACCGACCCCTTAACAATCCCTCCGCCTAAAACCCGATCTAATTCAACAATATTAGTTTTTAGGCGATCTTCATCCCGGGCAACTACATCTTTTAAAAGAACCGGGCCGTCTTTATATAAACTAACTCTTTCTTTAGCCCCCGAGGAAACCGGAGTATAGTCTTCTTCGCTAAAAGAATTCCAGCTGTTACAATCCGGGCACCGGCCTAACCATTTAGGCGACTGATAACCGCAAGTCGAACAGCTAAAAACTGACCTGGTCTTCATCGTGCACCTTTGCGCCACCTGGCGAATACTGGCGCAATTTCCCCACTAGGGGACACCGGCGCAAATCCATTAAGCCCCGGGTGCATACTAAGCGCCAGGTACATTTTTATTCTATCCATTCAACCCTTCTTTTTATAACAATGAATGCTTTATAAGATATACAGTTAATTATTTCTTTTCTTTGGCCTTAATCAGTAACTTCCAGGGATTTTTACGCACATCGGCAACTAAAGCTTCTAATTCATTATAAACTTTATCATCGTAAAGCAACCTGCCTAAAGTACCTTCTTTATTCACAATTCTAGCAATCCCGCTATCTAAATTACTCATGATATTTTGCGCCTTGCTGAATAACTCATTTGTTGGCACAGGATCCACTCCCACCAGAGATTCATTCTCTTTAAGAGCATGGGCATAATCTTTCCCGGGAACTATCTCTATATATTTTTCACCCAATAAACCCAGAGTATTAACCCAGACTGTCGAATCGGCAGGTATACGAACAACATCCCTGATCCAAACATCTAAGCATACATTCGTATGATTTTCGGCAGCTTTAAATTGCAAATCAATATTCTTGACCTCTCCCACATCCACACCGGCAAAACGAACGGGTGCACCCAGCTTAACCCCGTTAACAAAATTAAAGATAAGATTAATTCGGTAACCCGAACTCCAAGTTTTAAATCCGCCGATGGATAATACAAAAACCAGCAGCAGGATCAAGCCAATAAAGACAAAAACACCTACCTTTAACTCTAATTTAGTTTTGCCGAAAATCATTTCAACCTCCTTGATTACAAAAACAACCCAAGCAATCGCCGCAGAAGGCGACGTACCCGCCCATCCTTTTTGGATGGGGTAAAGCGTGACTTATTTAAAAGTATCAACTGCCTCAGTGATCGGGCCTTTGGAGAGCCCATTAATAAATTGATGAACAACTGGATCTTGTGTCTCTTGAATCTGCTTAGGAGTACCTTCCAGAATTATTTTACCTTTATACATCATGGCAATCTTATCGGCAATGTGATAAGCGCTTTTCATGTCATGGGTAACCACCAAAGAAGTAACTTTCAATTTATCGTGCAAAGAACGGATCAATTCGTTAATACTATCTGCGGTAATCGGATCCACTCCAGTAGTCGGTTCATCATAAAGAATAATCTCGGGTTTTATGCAAATTGCCCGTGCCAAAGCCACGCGCTTCTTCATCCCCCCGCTTAATTCAGACGGCATAAGATTACCGACACCGCCTAAACCGACCAAAGACAAAGATTCTTCTGCGCGTTCAAAAATTTCTTTGCGGCTCAAGCGGGTATGCTCCAAGAGGCTAAAGCCTACATTTTCACTTACATCCATCGAATCAAAAAGAGCTCCTCCCTGAAAAACCATACTAATTTTTGAACGCAGAGCAACTAATTCTAATTCTTTCAAGTTGGCTACCTCTTTACCTTCAACTAAGACCTTCCCTCCATCCGGCCTTAATAAACCGACGATATGTTTAAGTAAAACTGATTTACCGCAACCGCTCCTGCCGATAATTACACAGGTTTGCCCAGTCTCAACATTTAAACTCAATTCATTTAAGACCAGCTGATTATTAAACTTTTTACTTAAACTCTGGATCTCAATCATATTTTTTAAGGAAAGATAAAATAAAATAGCGCGGTAATAAAACAATCCGCAGCCAGAATCATCAAGAAACTAAAGACTACTGAACGTGTAGTAGCGCGGCCTACCCCCACTGCCCCGCCCTCAACATTAAAACCTTCATAACAACTTACCAGGGCAATCACCATACCAAAGATCCAAGCCTTAAATAATCCTGTAAACAAATCTTTAAAAAGCAGCGCAGAAAAAGCCATGTTCATGAACATGCTACTGGTAATCCCCAGTTTCACTACACAAATAAGATAACTTCCTAATATACCAATAATATTGGCATATAAGGTAAGCACGGGAAGCATAATACCTAAAGCAACGAAACGCGGCACCACCAGATACTTTATCGGATTAGTCGCCAGGGTTTCCAGGGCATCGATCTGCTCGGTAACTTGCATAGATCCCAACTCTGCGGTATTGGCCGCCCCCACTCTTCCGGCAACGATTAAAGCAGTGATGACCGGGCCCAATTCACGCACAATCGCTAAAGCTACTAAACTGGCGATATACATCTCCGAGCCGATGCGCTGCATAAAATAACCAAATTGCAGGGCAAAAATAAAACCGATAAACAAAGCCACCACGGAAACAATCGGAAGGCTATCGTAGCCAGCTTCTTTACACTGTTCAATAATATGACTGTATTTATAGGGCGGCTTAAATGTCTGATATACCGTCTGCGCGGAAAGGCTGGCCAGTCCGCCGAAAAAATACAGAAACGAAAGTATTTTACTGCCTAAATCCATAAAGAAGATATTAATCATTATTCAAAAATAAGCTCTTCATTCTTACGCGTTACTTTAATCAAAGAGCCCTCCTTATATTTCTTGGAAATAATCTCGTTGGCCAAAGAATCCTCCAGGTATCTTTGAATTGTCCTTTTTAAGGGGCGCGCTCCAAAAACCGGATCAAACCCTTTTTCAATTAATAAATCTTTGGCTTCCTGGCTAACCTCCAAAAAGATCTTTTGTTCTTTCAAGCGTTTGATCACATAACCAATTTCGATATCAATAATCTTAACCAAGTCTTCTCTGGCTAACTGCTTAAAGACAATAATATCATCGATACGATTTAAAAACTCCGGCTTAAAAGAATGCTTAACTGCTTCCAGCAATTTATCTTTCATATCCTGATAAGTGCTATCGTCTCTTTGCGACTTAAAACCCAGGGAGCCGGTCTTGCGGATCAGTTCTGCGCCGACATTAGAGGTCATAATAATAATGGTGTTCTTAAAGTTCACCTTGCGGCCGAAGCTATCAGTAAGCCGGCCCTCTTCAAAAACCTGCAGTAGTAAACTAAAAACATCCGGATGCGCTTTTTCAATTTCATCCAGCAATATAACCGCATATGGCCTGCGGCGTACACGCTCAGTAAGCTGGCCACCCTCTTCATATCCCACATATCCCGGAGGAGCGCCGATTAAGCGGGAAACATTAAATTTTTCCATATACTCAGACATATCAATCTGCAAAAGAGCATCCTCGTCGCCAAACATAAACTCCGCCAATGCCCGGGCCAGTAAAGTTTTCCCTACGCCGGTAGGGCCTAGAAATATAAACGAACCAATCGGCCGCTTAGGATCTTTAATCCCGGCACGCGAACGCCTTACCGCGTGGGCAATCGCTTCAATCGCTTCATTCTGCCCAACCACGCGATTATGCAGCTCCTCTTCAATCTTAAGTAGTTTTTCGCTTTCTTTCTCTTCCAATCTAAAAATAGGAATTCCTGTCCACTGCGCTAAAATTTTAGCAATATCTTCAGCAGTGACCTCCGGGCGCATTTTATCTTTGGCCTGGCTCCACTCTTTATTTAACCGCTCCAGTTCCTGGCGGGCAATGCGTTCCTGATCCCGTAGCGACGCAGCTTTTTCAAAATCCTGGCTTTTAATATAAGCTTCTTTTTCCTTTCTTAGAGATTCAACATTGGCCTCAATACTTTTAATATTTTCCGGAACAATCAAAACGTTTAACCGCGCCCGGGAGCCAGCTTCATCAATTAAATCAATTGCCTTATCCGGCATAAATCTTCCGGTGATATAACGATCGCTCAAGACTGCCGCCGCCTCCAAAGACTCATCTTTAAAAGTAACCCGGTGGTGCGCTTCATACTTATCGCGTAAGCCTTTGAGAATTTCAATGGTCTGCTCAACCGTTGGCGGCTCCACCATAATTGTCTGAAAACGCCGCTCTAAAGCTGCATCTTTCTCGATATATTTACGGTATTCAT
>Ga0182027_10005579_pt1 | contig 19075 bp, 14 predicted proteins | sample 712E1DmetaG_FD_121300 | JGI IMG/M metagenome (GOLD analysis project Ga0182027, IMG submission 121300) | Permafrost microbial communities from Stordalen Mire, Sweden - 712E1D metaG (Illumina Assembly) | ecosystem: Environmental > Terrestrial > Soil > Wetlands > Permafrost | place: Sweden...
CTGAGCGGCGGCGACGGCTTGACCGACGCTACCTCGAACGCGGGCGTTTCGGCAGCCGGCTGCGCCCAGGCGCCGCAGCACGACAGCGCCGCCAGCGCCGCGATCGGAATGGTTCGTGTCATAACATACTTGACGGCGAAACTGCCAAAAAGTTTACTCCGCCAGCACCACGCGGCTGGCGCCCGGTCCGGGAGGCGCGGGCGGCGCCACTTCGCGCCAGTGAACCCGCGCAGCCACGGCCAGGGCCGCCAGGTAAAAGAGACCGCCCATCACCAGCGTCTGCATCAAGCCCAGGTAAATCGCCGCCACCAATGCGCCCACCGAGCCGAACACGCTCGAAGCCGCGTTCAGCGACCAGGCCCAGCGCACCGACGGCGCGTGCCATTCCTCCAGCCGCTTGAGCGCCGAGGGAAACGGCATCCCCATGACGAAACCCAGGGGCGCGATGAGAGCCACGGTCACAATCATCTTGACGCCCCACGGCAGCCAGACCAGGGCGGTCAGAGCGCCGGATATCACCAGCGCCAGCGCGGTCGCCAGAATCGCCACCAGGCCAAGCACTTTGATGAGGCGGCTGTCGCTGTCTCCCACCAGGCGGTGGCTGAAGAAGCTGCCCAGGCCGCTCGAGATCAGCAGGGCGAAAATCACGCCGGTCAGCGCGTCGGTGGGATGGCCCAGGAAGAGCACGAATTTCTGAATCAGCCCGACCTCGATGAAAATATACCCGGCGCCGATGAACAGGAAGTACGGCAGAAAGGCGCGCACGCCGCGGTGAGGCGGCAGCCTGGTTCCCAGCACCAGCGGCGGCGCCACCAGGATCAGCAGCATCGCCACCAGGCTCACGCCCATCAGGCCGAACAGCAGGGGGACGGCCTGGTTGGCGGCCTTGTAATCGGCGGAGAGATGCGAGGCCGTGCGGAAGAACGTCCACAGGTCGCGCGGCTGCACGGTGAAGAAGAAGAACGGCCGGTTGTCGGTGACCGGGGTTATGTCGAAGCGGTAGCTGCGCTCGTAGGCGGCCGGGTCCGCGCTGGTCAGCAAATCGTAGAACGGGTTGCGCGCCTCGACGCCGGGAAGGTAGACGGCTTCCATGTGGGCGGCGTCGAACAGAGCGCGGGCGCGGTCGATATCGGCGGCCGAAAATGGCCGGCGCGAGATCAGCACGGTGTCGCGCGCGCCCCAGCCGGCCACCGACCCTTCGCGGCCCACGATGACGTGCCGCGCGGCGTCGCCCTCGCCCATCTCGGCCAGCGCCTCGCGCGCCAGCGCCACCAGCCGCAGGGATTCGCGCGGCGGGTCGAAGCCCCAGCGGGTGAACGCCACCACGCCGTCGTCCGTGAGGTGTTGCAGGTAGTCGCGGACGGCGTCCACAGTGTAGAGATTGTTCTCCGAAAGGGCGAACGCGCCGGCCGCGGTGGAGGCCCAGGTGTCCACCAGGGTGGCCTGCACCACCTGGTACCTGGCGGTGCTGCGGCGGACGAAGCTGCGCCCGTCTTCGACGACGATGTGCACCTCGGGCCGCCAGTACAGGCCGTGGCTCAGCTCGGGAAACTTCTCGCGCATGATGGTGTCGGCGATGATGGGATTGATCTCCACGCCGGTGATGTCGCGGCTGCCCGAGGCCAGGGCGCGCGCCACGTCCCATCCGCCGCCCGGACCGATGATCAGGGCCTTGGCGCCGGGCCGCACGGCGTAGGGCAGCGCCGGGCCCTGCGTCAGCAGGTCGTGACGCTCGCCGGCGGTGAGATGGTCGAGATCGAAGGTGGCGATATCGGTGGAGGCGTCGGCGTCGATGACGATGGTCTGGCGTCCTTCCGCTTTCTTGTCCACCAGCGCGATGCGCGAGAAGGTGTTCCAGCGGACGAAGGTTTCGGCGGGGATGTCGTTCCCCTTGGCATGGCGAATATCCAGAATGTGATGGTGCTTGTTGTAGGTGACGAACGCCACCAGAGCCAGCGCCAGGGCCACCGATGCGGCGCGCCCGTGTACCGAGCCGGCCATGCTGTGCCAGATGGCGGCCGTGGCGGCGAAGATGACCGCGGCGGCCAGCACGGTGCTTTCGCCATCGAACACGCGCAGCAGTCCCATCAGCAGCAGGCAGCCGGAGGCGGCGCCGAGCAGGTCGAAAAAGTAGACCCGGTTGACGCGTTCCATGGTCTCGGAAACGGCCAGCGAGACGATGGCGCCGGAGACGAAGAACGGCAGGGCGGTCGAAAAGTAGATGGCCGCCAGCTTCCAGAACGTGCCCCAGCCCAGTTCGCCCACGTCGCCCTTCTGGGCCAGGATCGTCACCAGGGCCACCACCACCAGCAGGCTATTGAGCGCGCTCAGCCGGCCGAGTTTCAGAAACAGCGGCGCCTTCCAGCTTGCCACCACGTAGGAGAACACCCCGCCGGCGCCCAGGCCGAAGAGGGCGATCGAGATCGCCAGAAACGCGAAGTGGTAGTACAGCACCACGGAAAAAATGCGCGTTACGGAGAGTTCCACCAGCAGGGTCGCCATGGTGGTGAGGGCTACGCAAAGGTAGATCTGGGGCCAATGGGAACTGTTCGGTTTTACCAAGCGACATCCATGGTAGCAGCGGGCGCAAAAAAGGGGTCAGACGCCATTTTCAATAAATGGCGTCTGACCCCTTTTTCCGGGCTACTGGACCGTGATCGCGACCGTGTTGCTGAAGGTGCCGTCCGGGAAACCCAGGCGCACGTTCACCGTGCCCGTGGGGCAACCCTGAGGGATCGCGACATTCACCTGGTAGAGCGTGGGGTATTGGGGCGAGAGTCCCGCAAAGCCCGGCGCCGCATCCACCGGCGCGACAATGCCCCCACCGCTGCTGAAAGCCACCGTGGGCGTGGCGATCAGCGACGCCAGGGGCGGGTACGGAGGCGGTTGACCGGTCACGGCGGCGGGAGACGTGGGCCCCAGGCCGAACGACCACAATATCAGCGTGTCTCCGATATGCGCGGGAGCGGCCGCGGACGGTACGGTTCCATTGTTGTTGTAATCGGTGATGACGTCGATCGCCGGAGCCCTGGCGACCACCAGTACCGACGCTGGATTGCTGGCGATGCCGTTATTGGTGACCTTCACCAGGGCGGTTCCCAGCGGTATGTCCATGGGCATCTCAAACGCGATCTGGCCGTAGAAGGTGTAGTACAGCGGCGCGGCCTCCCCATTCACCGTAACTCCGACTCCTCCCAAGCTGGTTGGCCAGGGAACCTGGCTCGTGATTGCAACGCCGTTGGACGTCGAGGCGAAGGAAAACTGTTCTCCCTTCACCACCACGATGTCGCCCGGCGACACCGCGCTCCCGGGCGCGAAGGTGACGTTGTCCGTCACCCCCTGATAGTTGATCAGCGGCTGGCCCTTGGCCACCACCTGCATGGTCACGGGCACCGGAGCCAGCGTGTTGGCGGCGTTCGTGGCGAAGGTCAGCGTGGCGCTGCACGTGCCCACCGGTTGACCGGTGGGATCGAAAGTAAGGGCCGCGCCGGCCGGATTCTGGAAAACGGTCAGCCAGGAGTTGCCGCAACTGGCGATCGACGTGGACACACCCGTGACCGTCAAGGTTCCCAGCCCCAGGTTGGTCAAGGCGATCCCCACGAAGGGCGAGCTCATGGGCGGCGCTCCCTGCGCCAGGCGAACATTCAACGGCGCGGGCGCCTGCGCGATGGGCTGCGTGGTGACGTTCATGGTCACGGGGATGGTCTTGTTATCGCCCGCGAAAGTGGAGTTACTCAAGGTCATCGAGCCGGTGTAAGAGCCCGGACCGTTGGCGGGCTGGGCGGCGATGTGGACATACCACGGATAAACGAACTGGAAGCTGCCGCCGCCGGAAACGATCATGCTCAGCCAATTGTTCCCGTCCAGCGTGGTGGCATGCGAGTTCAAGTTGCTATTGGTCGGGGTAGAAACATCCACGGAGCCGTTCGGCGGCACATAGGCGACGATGCTGGAAGGCACGGCGCCGCCCATCGCCACGGTTACGGTGATGGTCTGCGGCGCATCCACGGTATTGGCGTCTCCGGTCACCGTGAGGATCGCCGTTTGCATGCCGGCCCCGAGCGACGCCGTATTCAACGCCACGCTGATGGGAATGCACGGCACGGCGACCTGGTTGGTGGTGGTGCAAGGCCGCGCCGCGCCCACGGCCGCAACCGCCCACGGCGCCGACGAGGCGACCGTCAGGGACAGCGCGCCGTCGCCGGCATTATACGCCTCCACGACCTGCGCCGGGCCGCCCGACCCGACGGCGATGCTGGCCGGACCGACGGCGGTCTTCACGAGGCGTAACATGGGCGCCGCGTTGGCAAACGGCGTCAGACTCAGAGCCAGACAGCTCGATGCAAGGAAACGGAAGATTCTTAGACCCACTCGAGAGCACCCTTCTTGTATGCCCAGATATACCCCACCGCCAGGATCGCCAGGAACACGGCAACCTCGCCGACTCCGAACCAGCCGAAATTGCGATAACGGACCGCGAACGGAAACAGGAAGATCGTTTCCACGTCGAAGATGACGAACAGGATGGCCACGATAAAGAACCGCACCGTGTAGCGGCCGCGCGAATCCGAGGCGGCCTTGATGCCGCACTCGTAAGCCTCCAGCTTGGTTTGGGACGGCGCCGCCGGACGGACCAGCTTGGCCGCCAGGAGGCACACAACGGGAAACAGAATCGCCACCGCCAGAAAGATGAAGATCGGGAGGTAGCCGCTTGGCATGGCCACAAATATACCATGCCGTGTCCGGTCCGGGGGCGGCCGGAGGGTCGCGAGTGTACGCGACGGCACGGGTGCGAGAATGGAAGATGGAATGGCGGCAGATCCCCACGAAACCTACTCCCAATCGCTGGCCGCGCGGCGCGGCGAGATCGCGGCGCTGGAAGCGCGCCACCGGACGCTGGGATACTGGCGTCTGGGGGTCGCGCTGGCGGGTTGCGGGCTCGCCTGGATGGCGCTCGGGGAGCGCGCCGTCTCGGCAGCCTGGATACTCGGGCCGCTGGCCGCATTCATCGCCCTGATCGCGTTCCACGAACGCCTGTTGCGGCTCGCCGAGCGCCGGCGCCGTGCCGCGCGGTACTTCGAAAGGGCTCTGGCGCGCCTCGACGGCGGTTGGGCAGGCGCCGGCGAAACCGGCGACCGCTACCTGGACCCGGCCCACCCCTATGCCCAGGATCTCGACCTGTTCGGCCGCGGCTCGCTCTTCGAACTGCTATGCTCGGCGCGCACCCACGTGGGCGAGGACACGCTGGCGCGGTGGCTGCTGGCTCCGGCCGCGCCGGAAACGGTCCGCGCCCGCCAGCAGGCCGTCGAGGAGCTGCGCGAGCGGCTGGATCTGCGGGAGGCGCTGGCGGTGGTCGCCGAAGAGGCACGCACCGGCGTGGACCCGGTGGGGCTGGCTGCCTGGGGCGAAGGCCAGGGTCCGGCGCTCGACACCCGGAAGATGCTGATGCAGGTGCGCGTCCTGGCGGCGCTGGGTGTGCTGGCGGCCGCCGCCGCCATCGCGCTTGCGGCCTGGTCGGCTGGCGCCCTGCCCCTCACCGGCCGCGCCGCCGCCCTGCTGCGCGACGGGCTGGTGGTCGTGCTGGTGGTCAACGGCTCCTTCCTGTATACCCGGCACAAGCTGCTTTCCGCCGTGGTTTCGGCCGTCGAGCGAGCCGCGCACGAACTGGGCCTGCTCTCGGAAGTGCTGCTGACGCTGGAGCGGGAGACGTTTCGCAGTCCGCTGCTCACCGCTTTGCGAGCCTCGCTCGATTCCGAGGGCGGCCCGCCCTCAAGGCAGCTTGCGCGGTTGAAGCGCCTGGTGGAATATCTCGACTCGCGCGACAACGTGTTCGTGCGGGTCGCCGAGGTGTTCATCCTGTGGACGCCGCATTGGGCGCTCCAGGTGGAGGACTGGCGCCGCCGCTCGGGGCCGGCAGTCCGGCGATGGCTCCATGCCATGGGCGAAATCGAAGCGCTGTCGTCGCTCGCCAGCCACGCCTTCGAGCACCCGGCCGACGCGTTCCCGGAAGTATCGGAAAGCGCCACGCCGTGGCTTGTGGCCGAACAGGTGGCCCACCCCTTGATCCCCGAATCGCGCGCCGTGCGCAACGACGTCTCTCTCGGCAGCCCGCGCCCGCGGGACGCCGTCACGGAACCGCGAGCGTCAGCGAGCGGCCCGGGCGGCGCCACGAGCGGCGGGCTGACGGACATCCCCCGCGCGCGGGTCTCAGCGGCCGGCCCAGCCGGGGAACCCGGCGGCGCCACGAGCGGCGGGCTGACGGACACCCCCCGCGCGCGGGTTTCAGCGGCCGGCCCAGCCGGGGAACCCGGCGGCGCCACGAGCGGCGGGCCGACGGACGTCCCCCGCGCGCGGGTTTCAGCGGCCGGCCCAGCCGGGGAACCCGGCGGCGCCAACAGCGGCGGGCCGACGGACGTCCCCCGCGCGCGGGTCTCAGCGGCCGGCCCAGCCGGGGAACCCGGCGGCGCCACGAGCGGCGGGCCGACGGACGTCCCCCGCGCGCGGGTCTCAGCGGCCGGCCCAGCCGGGGAACCCGGCGGCGCCACGAGCGGCGGGCTGACCGACATCCCCCGCGCGCGGGTCTCAGCGGCCGGCCCAGCCGGGGAACCCGGCGGCGCCACGAGCGGCGGGCCGACGGACATCCCCCGCGCGCGGGTCTCAGCGGCCGGCCCAGCCGGGGAACCCGGCGGCGCGGCGCGCCTGCTGGTGGTCAGCGGCTCGAACATGTCGGGCAAGAGCACGCTGCTGCGCACGCTGGGGACCAACGTGGTGCTGGCGCAGGCCGGAGCGCCGGTGCGCGCGCGGCGGATGACGCTCGCGCCCATGGCCGTGGGCGCCTCGATTCGCGTGGTCGATTCGCTGCAAGGCGGCGTCTCGCGCTTCTACGCGGAACTGCTGCGATTGCGCCAGATCGTGGACCTCACCGCGGGTCCGTTGCCGGTTCTGTTCCTGATCGACGAGTTCTTCCACGGCACCAACTCGCACGACCGGCGAATTGGCGCCGAGGCGCTGGTGCGCGGGTTGCTGAGGCGCGGCGCTTTCGGGCTGGTTACCACGCACGATCTGGCGCTGGCGGAGATCGTCGACTCGCTCCATGGGCAAGGCGCCAACGTGCATTTCGAGGACCGCATCGAGAACGGGCGGATCCGCTTCGACTACCTGATGCGGCCGGGCGTGGTGCGCAAGAGCAACGCCCTGGAGCTGATGCGGTCGGTGGGGCTGGACACGTGAATGCCGCCGAGGTTCGCGAGCTGGCGCGGCGCTGCGGCTTCGAACTGGCCGGCGCGACCGCCGCCGTGCCGGCCGCCGGCCGCGCGCGGTACCGCGATTGGGTGGCCGCGGGCTTGGCCGGAGAGATGCGGTACCTGACGGACCGGCGCGCCGGGCTCCGCGACGATCCCCGCAACCTGCTGGGGTCGGCGCAGTCGGTGGTGTGCGTGGGCAAGCTGTACCGGACGCCGCAGCCCGCGCGCGGCTGGATCTCGCGCTACGCCTGGGGAGACGACTACCACCGGGTGGTGCGCCGTGGGCTGCGCCGGCTGGATGGGCTGCTGCGGGAGCGCGCCGGCGGGCCGTACGAATCCAAAATCTGCGTGGATACGGCGCCGCTGCTGGAGCGCTCCTACGCGCGTCTGGCGGGCCTGGGGTGGATCGGCAAGAACACCTGCCTGATCCACCAGGGCACGGGATCGTGGTACTTCCTGGGAGAGCTGCTGGTCTCGATCCCGATCGAAGGCGACGCGAGCTGCGCGCCTCCACCCAACCGCTGCGGCACGTGCCGCCGCTGCATCGACGCCTGCCCCACGGCGGCCATCGCGCCCGAGAGCGGCGTCGACGCGCGATTGTGCATCTCCTACCTCACCATCGAACTGCGCGGGGCGATTCCCGAAGAGCTGCGCGCGCCGCTCGGCGGACACGTTTTCGGGTGCGACATCTGCCAGGACGTGTGCCCCTGGAACCGCCGCGCCCCGGAGACGGACGAGCCGGAGTTCGCCCCGCGCCACTTCCCGCCCGCGCTCGAAGATCTGGCGACGGTGAGCCAAGAGGAGTTCCGGCGGATGTTCCGCGAGACGCCGGTGGAGCGCGCCCGCTACTCGGGCTTCCTGCGCAACGTGGCGGTGGCCATGGGAAACAGCCGCAGCCCGGAATTCCGCGCCCCGCTGGAGAAGCTGGCCGAGTCCGCGGACGCCGTGGTTGCGGACCATGCCCGCTGGGCGCTGCGCAGGCTGGGGGAACCAAAATGACAGGGGCGCTGTCCTTTGACTCATTTATCCTCCTTATTTTCAGATACTTACAAAACTTTTTGACAGAACTCCTGTCATTTCGCCGCGATCGGCGCAGGGTTGTGGGGCGGACGCCCTCGTCCGCGGCCGGCCCCCTGGCCGGCCTCTCGCGAGCGAAGTGCGGGACGAGGGCGTCCCTCGCGGACCAGGGGTCCCGCCCCACGATGCTTGCAGGCTGTCCAGGCCTGGGAGAGTATGCGGCACTGGAATGGCATCCCGCGGCCGGCTGCTACGATGGAAGCGTGAGGAAGTCCGTTCTGGCCCTGGCGAGCGCCCTGATGGGGATCGCGGCATTCGCGCAAGCGCCGCCGGCCGAAAGCCCCGCGGCCCTGGTCGAGCGCGGCTACGACCACTTTTACAATATCGAGTATCCCGAGGCCATCGCGGATTTCGAGCGCGCCATCGCCCTGGACCCCGGCGTGCCCGACTACCACAACCACCTCGCGCAGGCCATCGTGTTCCAGGAGATGTACCGCAACGGGGCGCTCGAAAGCGAGCTGGTGTCGGGCAACAATTCCTTCCTCCGCCGGCCCAAAATGAACCCGGCGGCGGCCGTAGAAAAGCGCTTCCTGGACGAAGTGGCGCGGTCCATGCAACTGTGCGAAGCCAGGCTGCGCAAGAACCCCAATGACACGGCGGCGATGTACGCCGAAGGCATCGCTTACGGCTTGCGGTCGGATTACTACTGGGTGGTCAAGAAGTCCTGGCGCGATTCGCTCAGTGACGCCACCGCCGCGCGGCGTCTGCACAACCGCATTTCTCAACTGGAGCCGGGCAACGTGGACGCGCGCATGGTGGATGGCCTGCACGATTACATCGTGGGCAGCCTGCCGTGGCACTTCCGGATGTTTGGATTCCTCATCGGCATTCGCGGCGACAAGGAGAAGGGCATCCGCACCGTGCAGGACGTGGCCCGCAACGGCAAGGACAACAAGCTGGACGCCACCATTTTCCTGTGCGCGCTGTACCGGCGGGAGAACCGGCCCAGGATGGCCGTGCCGCTGATTCTGGACCTGATCCAGCGGTTTCCCCGGAACTACATCCTGCGGCTGGAGCTGGCCGAGATGGACAGCATGTCGAACGATAAGAACGGCGCCCTGGCCGCGCTGGCGCAGGTGAGCGATTTGAAAACGCGCCATGCCCCGGGGTTCGACCGTCTGCCGTGGGAGAAGATCTACTACCAGGAAGGCGTGATCCAGTTCTGGTACCGCGACCTGGACCAGGCGCTGGAGAACCTCGCCAAGGTGGCCGCGCACTCCTCCGACGTGGATCTGAATACGGGCGCGTATACCTATCTGCGCATGGGCCAGATTTACGATATGACCCAACGGCGGGCGCTGGCCATGGAATCGTACCGCAAGGCCATCGCCTACGCTCCGGAAGCGGCTGCGTCCCAGGAAGCCGGGAAGTACCTCTCGACGCCATACCGGCGGTAGCGTGGGGCGGGCGCCCTCGTCCGCAGCCGGCCCCCTGGCCGGCTTTCTGCCAGCTGGTAGCGGGACGAGGGCGTCCCGCGCGGACCAGGGGTCCGCCCCACGAAGACCTAGGCGGGCGGGGCCGCGGGCGGGGCTGCGGGCGGGGCCGCGGGCGGGGCCGCGGGCGGGACTTCCGGGGCGGGCGGGGCGGCCGGCGGGGCGGCTTCGCCGATCAACACCTTCACCGGTTGCTCGATCAACTGCGGTTCCTTGCCGGTGGTCAGAACCATGACCGCCATCCGTCCGGTGGCTTTCGCCGGGATCTTGAACTTAATGTTGGTCGCGGTCTGTAGGAGCACTTCGGCGACCAGATCGTTCTTGCCATCGGTCAGGTACACTTTGGCCACGTTGGCCTTGTCCAGGTTCTCGCCGGTGACTACGACCGTATCCCCGATCTTCGCGGTGTCCGGATCGACCGAGGTCATTCGCGGCAGCGCCGACTGTGCATAGCTGGCGAGGCAGGCCGCCAGGAGAAGCGACATCGCTAAGGATATTTTCATCTGAACCTCCGGTCCATCGACTCAATGCTATGTCCATTACATCCGGAATTCAAGAGGCACTGTTGAAATATTCGACTTTGGAAGATGGGCGATCCGATCTGTGCTACAAGTGTTGGAAGCCAATCACCGGGAGGCCGGCTCATGACGTCCGACATGGCAATTGTGATCCTCGTCGCCGCTCTGTTTGTGGCCCTGATAGGGATCGGGGTCTACATCGCCTTTCTCATCACCCTGCAGAGCGCCCTGGAGCGCTGTGCGCCGCAAAACCGCACTGTGTCGCCGGGTCAGGTATGGCTCAGCCTGATCCCGCTCTTCAACATCGTCTGGCAATTCATCCTGGTTGCGCGCATCGCCGAGTCGCTGCGCCGCGAGTTCGCCGCGCGCCAGGGCACACAATTCGCGACCGGGGAGGATTACGGCAAGGGCCTCGGCACGGCCATGTGCGCCCTCTCGCTGAGTTCCATCATCCCGTTCGTGGGCATCCTAACGGGTCTGGCGGGGACCATCTGCTGGATCGTCTACTGGGTGCGGATTTCCGGCTACTCGCGGGCGCTGGAGAGCGTGATTCCGGACTTCGCCGGCGCCGGCGCCGGCGCCGGCGCCAGCCCCGGTTGGGCGCTGTCGCTTCCCGAGCCGCCAGAGCCCGCACCGGACACGGGATGGCCCATCCTGGCGGTGCTTCTGCTGGGTTACGGTGCAACCTACCTGCAGCGCATCGACCTGTCGGTGGCGATGCCGTTCCTGCGGCGGGAACTGGCCCTGTCCAACGTGCAAACGGGTTGGGTTTTCTCGGCCTTTATCCTTGGTCTGATAGCCGGCTACGTTCTCATCACGATAATCACCGCGCTGGGTGGAACGCGCTGGGGCGTTTTCGTTTCGTTGGCCGGAGCTACCCTGGCCGCGTCCGCCACCGGACTGGTGCGGAACCTCGCCGGCCTGATCATCGCCCGCGCGCTGCTGGGCGTCTTCGTGGCGGGTCTGCTCCCCGCCGCCGTCCAGGCCGTACGCGAGTGGTTTCCCTCGCGCATGCGGCCCTTCGCCATCGGGTTGGTTCTGGCTTCGGGCCAGTTGGTGGCCGCGGTGGCGCCGCCCCTCTTCGGCTGGCTCCTCGGTGCCGGGCGCATGGCATGGCGAACGCCACTTCTCTTGAGCGGCGCGCCGACGGCCATCGCCGCCGTATTGTGCATCGTCCTCTGGCCGGCGCGCACGCCGCGGGAGCCCTCGCGGGGTGTTTCCGGCGCGGCGATCGCCTCGGCAGTGATGCTGGCGGTGGGGCTCATGCTCACCGCGCCGGCCGGGTTCTTCCTGAGCACCTGGCTGCCGTATCATGCCAATCGGACATGGGGAATAGGCTTTGCCGGGGCGAGGATGGCTAACGTCGTGTCTCCGGCCGCGGGGATGTGCGGCGCCTTAGCGGCTGGCGCCATCGCTTGGGCCATGATGTCCAAAAGCGCCGGTGCATCGCGCACGCGGGCGGTGCTGCTGACGGTTTGCGGGGCGATGCTGCCCCTAGTAGCCCTCGCCGGTTTCATCTCCCGCTGGCCGTTCGTCCTGCTGCTGATCGGGGTGGGTTCACTGGCGTACGCGGGTTGGTCCACGCTGCTCTATTCCGCCGTCGCAGAGACCCTGCCCGCGCGCGGCGTGGCGATCGGCGCCGCCATCGGCGCCCTGATGGCGAGTCTGAGCGGAATGCTGGTTCCGGTTGCCTGGGGCCGCCTGGTTTCGGCCGAAGGCGACCAACTGTTTTCCCTGGGGGTGGCCGCCACGGCGGCACTCGCCCTGCTGGTAGTCGCCTTGCTGGCCTGGCTGGTACGCCAGGAACCGGAAACGGCCGGCTGAGGCTAGGGCCGAAAATCTCTGGCAAAACGCGGCTTCCGATGGCATAATGACCCTGGAGCGTGTCTGCGATGCACGTGCCGGTCTTCCTAATTTGATCCAACATTATCAAATTAGGGGTCCGACTCGAATCTCAACGCGCTGGTGAGCAAGCTCCTGGCGGATAGCCGCATAGGGAGAAGCCTGAAGGCGCTCGGTGGACACCCACCCCGTTTACAAAACGAGGGTCAATAACGGGGGTCGGTACGGCCAAGCGGTACGCTCCTGAACCTTCCCTTTCCGTGAAGCCCATTCGCGCTTTCGCGTCCGGCCTTGCCTTTTGCGCAAGCGGAGTCATCGCCGGATGGTGGGTCGGCCGTTCCGGCACCTCACCCGGCATGCACCGCATCGACCGCGTGGTGGCGTTCCAGTGGGGCGACGGGAAATACGGGAAAGCGATCTACGGTGCGCACGTCTATCTGGAGCCCGTGGCCGGCGGATACTCGGTTCGCGCCGCGGTACACATAGGCGGATACGACTACCTCGATGATCTGGGCGAAATCGGAAAGGCCGCCACCCAGGCCGAGGCCCGGGAGAAATGGGGGCACATCGAGTTCCGCCCCGGCGGCTTGCACATCGGCAACTACTTACTGCCCCGCGAGCGGATGGAAAGCCACCGCTGGCCGGGGCGCCCCACCTGCCGCCGGAAGCCGCGAGGCGGATGGCCCCCCGCCGGCTTCGGGCGCGCACATGGACTGCGAGAATTGGTAGACTCGGGAGGAGGGATTCGCTTCCGCGATGTTCGATAGAATCACGTTCAACCCGGACATTATGGGCGGCCGCGCCTGTGTCCGGCGCATGCGGATCACGGTTTCCCTGTTGGTCAATCTGGTGGCGAACGGCATGTCGATCGATGACATCGTTCGCGAGTATCCCGATGTGGAACCCGAGGACGTCCGGCAGGCCTTGTCCTACGCGTCGGCGCTGGCAAACGAGGAAGTTCACCCATTCGCGAACCCGGCCGCGTGAAACTGCTGGCTGACATGGGCATTTCGATGGCAACGGTCCACGCCCTGCGCGAGGCGGGCGTGGACATGATACACCTTCGTGAGTAGGCCCTTCAGCGCCTGGCTGACGACCGGATCCTGGCCAAGGCTGTTCAAGAGGGCCGGATCGTCGTGACGTGCGATCTCGATTTTGGAGACCTCCTGGCTGCCGCCGGTGGCGTCACTCCGAGCGTCGTTCTGTTCCGGACCCGGAACCAAACACCGGCATCCGTCACGCCCCGGTTGCTTCAGGTGTTGCGCACTTGCGGTCTGGCGCTCGAAGCTGGCGCGATAGTCCTCGTCGAGGATGCGGGCTTCCGTATCCGTCGCCTGCCGATTCATCGAGAGTAGGTTCGCGGTGGGCACTCACCTACGGAACCGCAGTTCCTCCTTGAACGCCTCCAGGCAGTTGTAGACGATGGGGCAGACGGAGGCGCGGTCCACGAAATCCCACATGCGGCTGGCGATGGAGCCGTTGCCGCGCACCACGTGCGGATAGCGCTGGCAGATGCCGGGGCGCGCCTCGTAAACGCCGCACAGGTTGCCTTCCAGAAAAATGCAGCCGGGGCCTTCGGTGAACTTCAGGATGCGGGCGCCCTCTTCCGGGTCGAGAGCGGTGTACTCGGCAAGGAACCGCTCGGGAGCCATGCGCAGGTGGCGCGCCAGGTGTTCGATGTCGCGCTCGCTCAGCGCGGTGGTGGACGTGCGGCAGCAGTTGGCGCAGACGGTGCAATCGATCTGGTCCTCAATGCCCTGGGCGGTACGGCGCAGGATGCGGTCGCTGTGGTCGTGCGACTTCATGAAGCGGCGGAAGCGGAGATTCTCGTCGAGCTTCTTTTCGCCGAGCATCTTGATTTGAACCAGGTCGGTTATCATTGCGCGGGCAGTTCCTCTCCGAGAGCGCCAACGGGATGGGTAATGGTTACGGGCCGGGGCGCGATGGCGCGCACCAGTCCGGGCAGGTCGTAGCGGCGCAACACGCCGGGGATGGCGATGTCCGGCAGGCCGCGGTGCAGCGGCGCGTCCAGGGCCAGGCGGTAGGCGCGCAGCGTGTGGTCCACCGTGACCTGCGCGATGCGCGGATCGAGCACGGCCGCGTGCAGCAGCACCACGCCCATCGGCCCGGTAGCCCAGGCGGCGATTCTGGCGCGGTCCACGTCCGGGCGTGCGCACAGCCAGTTCATGGCGCCTATGGTGTCGTCGATGCGCAGACCCACCGGGGTCCGGCCCACCAGGAGGGCGCGTAGCGCGATGAGGTTGAACGGCCCGAGGTAGGGCGACTGCACCGGAGTCGCACCGCCTGGCGTGCCGCGCGGTTGCAGGGCGAGCACCACCTGGCCGGCCGCGGCCGGGGCGGTGAAGATGGGCGAGGCGGCGACGGTTTCCATGGGCGCTTCGTCCAGTATTAAGGTGGCGGGTTTGCGGCCGGGCGCGCCGGGAGCTGCCAGCAGGCCGGGGATTTCGGCGCCGCTTTCGCCGTGGAACACGATGGTGTCGAGGCGGTAGCCCTCGCGCTGTTCGCTGCGGATCACGCTGACTCCGGGCGGGGCGGCGCCGGGGATGGCGATGCACCTGGTGAGCGCGCGGATGTCCTCGCGGAGAGCCGGCTTATCGGGCAGCGCCGGCGCGTGCTCACGGATGATGGACTCCAGGGACTTGCTGCCGAGCGACGTGGAGACCTGGCCGGTAGCGGTGACGGTGAGATCGGCGGGGTTCTCGAGGCGAAACTGGCGGAACACGGGCGCCTGGGTATCGCTCTTGAGCCAACGCGCCAGGAAGGCGACGATCTGGCCGGCGATGGGCCCGAGGTTGCCGTGGCGGCCGGGGCCGGTGATCCACTGCAGGCGATCCTCGGCGCCGTATAGGCCGTAGATGCGGCGGGCTTCCTCGTACGACCGCTGGGCGCCGGCCAAGGGGAACATGTCCTCGGTGGTGGAGACGATGGCGTAGGGTTTGGGCGCCGCCAGCTCGACCCAGTCGGCGAAGTCGAAGCCCTCGGCAAGGAAGCCGGGGATGGACTGCTCGGCCTCCTGCGGTCCGATGGCCGGCAGCAGTTCCTGAAACGACGTGATGTAGCAGGCGGTGGCGGCGACTCGGATGCGGTCGTCCAGGGCGGCCAGGTAGGCGGTGGCCGTACCGCCGCCGGAGCAGCCGAACGCGCCGATGCGGGCGCGGTCGACGTCGGGGCGCGCGCTGAGGTAGTCGACGCCGCGCATGCCGTCGTTGATGAAGTAGCGCGAGACGTGCTCGCCGATCAGCAACGTGGAGTAGCCGGCCACGCCGTGCTCGCCGGTGCCCTGCCCCACGGTGGATTGTCTGGTTTCGGGGTTGTAGTGCTGCAGGCGCTCGCCCTGGCCCATGGGGTCGATGGCGAGGGAGAGGATGCCGGCGCGCGCCAGGTTGGCGCCCCAATTGTACTGGCCGAATTTGCCGAAGGCCTCGTGGCCGGGCGTGAGGAGCACGGCGGGAAACGGACCGGGGCCGGAGGCGGGAACGTAGACGTTGGCGGTGACGAAGTAGCCGGGGAGGCTTTCGTAGGCGATCTTTTCGACGCGGAATCCGTCGCCGGGGATAGAGCCGAACTGGCGGACGGGCACGGGGCCGCGGCGTTCGGGGAGGCCGCCGATCAGGCGGAGGATCCGTTGGCGCGCGAGTGTCTTGCGGCGCTCGGCCTGGCCGCGGGTGTGGATGGCGGCGACGGTTTGCGCGCGCGCGTCAAGCTGGGCGAAGCCCAACTGGTTGAGCCAGGCATTGAGTTGCTGGCGTGCGTCGGGGGTCGCGGCGGCGGCGGCGAAACTCGCGGCGAAGCACAGAAGAGCGATGCGGGCCGGCCTCATGCCCCGGTTGTACCATACGGCGGTGGGTGTGTTCTTATGTACCACTACCTGTCAAATTCTTCGCGCGCCGCGAGAGTCTTATGTACTACTACCTGCCAAATTCTTCGCGCGCCGCGACGGTTTTATGTGGGGCAGGTTGTCAACCTGCGGCCGATTGTGGGTGCCCTCTGGGCGCGGCCCGGCGAGCGGAGCTCGCCTGCGCGCGAGACGATCCGGCCCCCGGCAGCCCGGAATATCCCGCGCGGTTGGGTTGCGGCTCTGCCGCTCTGCGGGGCAGGCTGGCAGCCTGCGGCGGACCCCAAAGGGTACCCCGGCAACCCGCCCTCCGAGGCTGGCACGAGGGCCGAAGCAGGCCGAGTGCCACTCGGCCGCAGGTTGCCAACCTGCCCCACATAAGACAGCACGGTTGTCAAAAGGGGGAGAAGCGTTCTACAGTGGGTTACTTCTAGGAGACTTCACTTGAGCAAGAGAAACCACGTTTTGGGCGCGATGGCGCTGACGCTTTGCGCGCTCTCGGGCCTGGCCTGGGCGCAGACTGCGCCCTATGCGCCGCCGGCGTCGCCGCGGGCCAGGCTGAATTTCGACCTGAACTGGAAGTTTATCCGCGCGGACGCGCCCGGCGCGGAGGCTCCCGGCTTCGACGACTCGGCCTGGGCGGCCATCAGCCTGCCGCACAGTTTCAACGACGTCGACTCGTTTCGCCAGATCATCTCCCACAGCGGCGGCGACCGCGGCACTTACAAAGGGCTGGCCTGGTACCGCAAACATTTCAAGCTTGCGGCCAGACTGTCGGGCGATAAGATCTTCCTCGAATTCGAGGGCATGCGGCAAGCCGGCGACATCTTCGTGAACGGCCAGCAGGTCGGGCTCTACGAGAACGGCGTTACGGCTTACGGCGTGGACATCTCCGGCGCGGTTCGCTTCGGGAACGATGACAACGTCCTGGCGGTGAAGGTGGATAACACCGGCGGATACAAGGAGCGCTCCAGCGATACGCCGTTTGAATGGAACTCCAACGACTTCAATCCCAACCACGGGGGCATCAACCGGCATGTCTGGCTGCACGTCACCGGGAAGATTTATCAGACTTTGCCTCTGTTCTATGGTCTGGAAAGCTCGGGCGTGTATGTTCATGCCGCCAACTTCAACCTCGCCGGAAAAAGCGCCGACGTGACGGTGGACTCGGAAGTGCGCAATGCGTCGGGAGATCGCGCCACGGTGGAGTTGTCGGCCGCGATTGTCGATCAAAAGGGGCAGGTTCGCGCGCGGTTCGACGGCAGCTCGGTCGATATGGTGGATGGCGAAAAGACCGTCCTGACGGCGGCCGGAGCGCTTAAGGGCGCGCGCTTCTGGAGTCCGGACGATCCCTATCTTTATAGCGTGTACAGCATCCTCACGGTGGACGGCAGGGTGGTGGACGTCAACAAGGTGGTTACCGGCTTCCGCAAGACCGAGTTCAAGGGCGGCGCGGGCACGGGCGGCGTGTCTATCAACGGCAAGTTCGTCTACCTGAAAGGCTTCGCCCAGCGTTCCAGCAACGAGTGGGAGGGCCTGGGCGGGGCGTATCCGGACTGGCTGCACGATTACCAGGCGCAGATGATTCGCGACGACCATGCCAACTACATGCGTTGGATGCACATTGCGCCGCAGCGCGTGGACTCCGACACGGCCGACCGCTTCGGCATTATCCAGATCTGCCCCGCCGGCGACAAGGAACGGGACGCGGTGGGACGCCAGTGGGACCAGCGCCTGGAAGCGATGCGCGACACCATGATCTATTTCCGCAACAGCCCCAGCATCCTGTTCTGGGAAGCGGGCAACACGGTGGTCACGGTGGAGCACATGCAGCAGATGGTCGCCCTGCGCAAGCAGTGGGACCCGGACGGCGGCCGCGTGGTGGGCGCCCGCGGCAACGATAACGTGGCGGCCAATACCGCCATCAACACCATCGCCGAGTTCTACGGCGTGATGATCGGCCAGGACCCGAAGACCGACGCGCTCTCGACGCCCGCCGCCATGTTCCGCGGGTACAGCGCGGAACGCCGCGACCGCGCGCCGCTGATCGAAACCGAGGATTTCCGGGAAGAAGGCGCGCGACGGTTCTGGGACGAGTTTTCGCCGCCGTATTTCGGTTTCAAGAAGGGTCCGAACGACACGTGGCAATTCAACTCCGATAACTTCGCCCTTGCCTCGGTCCAACGCTACGCGGCTTACTGGGATAACCGCATTTCCAACCCCGACCCGGCTCACTCCAAGTGGAGTGGATACGGGTCCATCTACTTCACCGATGAAGACGCCGATGGCCGGCAGGATTCGAGCGAAGTGTCCCGGGTCAGCGGCAAGGTGGATGCCGTTCGTCTGCCCAAGGATATCTACTTCGCCCACCGTGTGATACAGAACGAGCGGCCCGACATCCACATCCTGGGCCATTGGAGTTATCCGGCCGGCCCCGAAGCAAAGAAGACGGTGAAGACTATTTACGCGATTGCCAACACACAGACCGTGGAGTTACTCGTTAACGGCAAGTCGGCGGGGGTGAACTCCCACGCCCAGTCGGTCGAGTTACCGGCCGGCGGCAGGGCCGGGGGGATGAGCACCCAGACGGCCAGTGCGTACATCTTCGCCTTCCCCAATGTGGAGTTTGCCCCGGGGAGCCTGAAGGCGATCGGCAGGAACGACGGCAAGCCGGTGGCGCAGATGGAATTGACGACGGCCGGCCCGCCGGCGCAAATCAAACTCACTCCCATCACGGGGCCGCAGGGGCTGCAGGCCGACGGACAGGATGCGGCGCTCATCGACGTGGAAGTGGTGGATGCCAAGGGCCAGCGCTGCCCGATCGACGACGACAAAGTCGACTTCACCATCGACGGACCCGCCGTCTGGCGCGGCGGCTACAACAGCGGCAAGGTGGATTCCACCAACAATCTCTATCTGAATACCGAATGCGGGATCAACCGCGTCTCGCTGCGTTCCACCTTTACGGCGGGAACGATTACGGTCACCGCCAGCCGTCCCGGGTTGAAGCCCGCGCAGATCAAGCTGGTCTCCAAGCCGGTCAAGGTGGTCGACGGAGTAACAAGTGTTACGCAGCAGCATATGCGGGGGCCGGCGGAATAGGGA
>Ga0182027_10005580_pt1 | contig 19075 bp, 14 predicted proteins | sample 712E1DmetaG_FD_121300 | JGI IMG/M metagenome (GOLD analysis project Ga0182027, IMG submission 121300) | Permafrost microbial communities from Stordalen Mire, Sweden - 712E1D metaG (Illumina Assembly) | ecosystem: Environmental > Terrestrial > Soil > Wetlands > Permafrost | place: Sweden...
ACTCTTGATATCGAGAATAACTCCCAAAAGAGTTATTACCCGTTATCAACTGTAAATCATATACATAATTCAAATAATCAAATTATTAATAAAAAAGTCAACGTAATTTAGGCATTGACAATTACTTAACTGCTTACTGTTGACTGATGACTGATCACTGAATAAACTGTCCTTTCAGAGCGCAGACTGAATATTTGTAATATTATTAATTCGCAAAACTCAAAACAAACTATCCATACTTTGTCTATGTATTTCAAGGTATTTCTATCTTATAAATTCTGGTTGTTAAGTATTGCGTATTAGCTAAATACCAAGAGAACCAGGATAAATTAACTGCTAACACCCAACACCTAAAGTCCCCTTTTTTTAACAGATCATCAACAGTTCGCAGAAGCCGGTAATATAGTTTCACCCTTTAGGGGGAAATGTCCGAAGGACAAAGGGGGTAAAGACAATGAACAGTGAACAATTAAAAATTATCAGTTCACAGATCACAGTTCACATATTACAGTTCACAGTAATCAATTCAATTCTTTTCAGTATTTTTAATTAATCGTTTAAAATTTAAACCATGTTCAACGATAAGGTATTGCTAATTACAGGAGGTACAGGCTCTTTCGGAAATGCGGTGTTAAAGAAATTCCTGAATTCAAACTTGAGAGAAATCCGCATTTACAGTCGTGATGAGAAAAAACAGGACGATATGCGTATCCGGATCAACAATCCAAAGTTGAAATTTTATATAGGCGATGTGCGCGATCAGCGAGGTGTGAATTCCGTGATGAAAGGTGTCGATTATGTTTTTCATGCCGCTGCTTTAAAGCAGGTCCCTTCTTGTGAATTTTTCCCTATCGAGGCTGTAAAAACCAATATATTAGGAGCCGAAAATGTCCTTGAAGCTGCCATAGCCAATGGAGTAATAAGAACCATTATCCTCAGCACCGATAAAGCAGTTTATCCTATCAATGCTATGGGTATGAGCAAAGCGATGATGGAAAAGGTAATGGTGGCAATGTCGCGAAACCTCAATGATAAGCAGTCCCTTTTATGCGGTACACGATATGGAAATGTAATGGCATCGCGCGGTTCGGTAATCCCTTTATTTGTTGAACAAATCAAAAAGAACCAGCCCATTTCAATTACCGATCCTGAAATGACAAGGTATATGATGACCCTGGATGAAGCTGTGGACCTGGTAATATTTGCCTTTGAACATGGCCGCCAGGGTGATATGTTTGTACAGAAATCACCTGCTGCAACTATCCAAACCCTGGCAATTGCAATGAAGGAACTTTATAACTCCAATTCCGAAATTAAAATTATCGGTACCCGTCATGGTGAAAAGCTTTATGAGACATTGGTAAACCGCGAAGAGATGGCCAAGGCTGAGGATCTTGGCGATTATTACCGCATACCGGCCGATACCCGTGACTTAAATTACAATACCTATTTTACCGAAGGAAAAGAAAAAGTCTCTCGGATTGAAGAATACACCTCCCACAATACCGAACGACTGGATGTGGAAGGAATGAAGAAATTGCTGATGAAGCTTGATGAGATAAGAATGGATATTTAATTGTCTTATCCCCCTTTGAAAAGGGGGATTAAGGGGGATTGAATCCTGTTGATCCCGTAAATAGTGGATTTATGCATTTTTCAAAACAATCCCCCCTGCCCCCCTTCGCCAAGGGGGAATCGTTTAGCATGGAGGTGGATATATCCACATTCAACCAAATTTTCGTATATTCCATTTTCAACATTTTAATGACTCCATAAATGTCACTACAACCAAAACAGGAAGTCAATAAAAAATACATAAATGTCGGTATTACCGGTCAGTCCGGATTTATTGGCACGCATCTATACAATACGCTTGCTCTGAAAAAAGATGAAATCTGGCTTATCCCCTTTTCCGATGATTTTTTTGTATCGAAAGAAAAACTTGCAGCCTGGGCTAAGCAATGTGATGTGATTGTTCACCTGGCCGCAGTAAATCGTCATGCCAGTGAAGATGTAATTTACAATACAAATATCGGCCTTGTCGAAATGCTTATATCGGCCATGGAATCGGTAAAAAAGACCCCCCATATAATTTTTGCCTCATCTGTACAGGAAGACAAAGACAATCCATATGGTAAGTCCAAAAAAGTTGGCAGGGAAATGCTGGAATCATGGGCACAGAAAAATAAAGCTGGTTTCACGGGTTTAATCATCCCAAATGTTTTCGGTCCCTTTGGAAGACCTTACTATAATTCTGTAGTTGCCACCTTTTGTCATCAGCTTTCACACAATGAGCAACCGCAAATTCAGATCGATGGCAAGATTAATCTTATTTACGTAGGTGAACTTGTGGATCGGATATATAAAATTATATTGGGACATGAATTTTCGCCTGCTAAGACAGTATTTGTGCCCCATTCATATACCCGCAAGGTTTCGGAAATATTAACATTATTGGAAACCTTTAAATCCTCATATTTTGACCAGGGTATCTTCCCTTTACTGGCAGATGTTTTTGAACTGAAACTCTTCACTACCTTTTTAACCTATTTCGATTTGAAAAACTATTTCCCTGTTAAATTAAAGCAAAATATAGATGACCGGGGAAGTTTTGTAGAAGCCATAAAGCTGAATTCCGGTGGTCAGGTTTCATTTAGCACCACCAAGCCCGGTGTTACCCGTGGAAATCATTTCCACACCCGTAAAATAGAACGTTTTATTGTAATGAAAGGCGAAGCCGTCATACGACTGAGACATACCGGTACTGAAGAAATCCTTAGTTTCAATTTAAATGGTAATGAACCGGCATACGTAGATATGCCAATATGGTATACACACAATATAACCAATGTAGGTTCGGATGATTTAATTACCATGTTTTGGATCAATGAGCTTTTCGATGCAAGTGATCCGGATACTTATTATGAAAATGTTTAATTTTAGAGAATGGAAAGTAAAATGCTTAAAGTAGTAACTATCGTTGGCACCCGACCCGAAATCATACGACTGAGCTCAACCATCAAACTCCTTGATAAACACGTTAAACAGATATTAGTCCATACAGGCCAGAATTATGATTACACGCTAAATGAAGTTTTCTTCAATGATCTTGATCTGCGGAAACCCGATCATTTTCTGGGAATCGACACGGCTACAATGGGATCGGCCGTCGGTGACATTATAAAAAAAACAGAAGAAATCCTCAAGGAAGAAAAGCCTGATGCTTTTTTAGTATTGGGAGATACAAATTCATGTCTTTCGGCTTATGTTGCAAAACGTTTGCATATACCGGTTTTCCACATGGAGGCAGGGAACCGGTGTTTTGATTTCAACGTACCTGAAGAAATCAACCGCAGAATTATTGACCACATTGCCGACTTTAATCTTGTTTATACCGAGCATGCCCGGCGACATTTGATCGCAGAAGGACTGCCCCAAAACAGGATTTATTTGACCGGCTCGCCAATGTATGAGGTACTGCAAGACAATATGAAGAATATTAAATCCTCAAAAATATTACAGAATCTGAACCTCGGGGAAAAGAACTATTTCATTGTTTCTGTCCACAGGGAAGAAAATGTTGACAACCCGTTAAACCTTGGAAAGATTATCGCTGCCCTCAATAAAATTGCTGAAAATTATAAAGTACCTATTATAATTTCCACTCATCCACGAACAAGAAAAAGACTGGAAGCTGCGCCACAGTTCATGACCTCAGAATATATCCGTTTTTTAGAACCTTTCGGTTTTATCGACTATGTTCATCTTCAAATGAATGCATTGTGTACTGTGTCAGACAGTGGTACTATCAGTGAAGAAAGCGCTATTCTTTCATTCCCTGCCATAAGTATACGTCAATCAATGGAGCGCCCCGAAGCACAGGATGCCGGCACAATTATTCTTACGGGATTGGATCCAGAAGTAATCCTAAATTCTATCGAAACTGTAATAGCCGAGCACAAAGAAAACAAGTACAATCAGATCCCCGAAGAATATAAAATTGCAAACACTTCATGGCGGGTTCTAAAGCTTATTTTAGGGAATGCAAAATTGAGCAATACCTGGTGGGGGATTCATCCCGTAGCATAACTATTGCTGTTGAACGCTAGTTATTGGGCATTGGCTGTTGGAGGATGATTCCACCAACTTTTCCCAATTATTTAGTATCTTTGATATAGCGATTTCAGTAAAACAATTTGATTCATAAAAGCAATATATTAAGTCAGTTAAAGTCACATTATTTTTGGGATGTTGACTTTAATAAACTGAATGGAAATTTGGACAAACGACTTATTATCGATCGCGTTTTTAGTTTGGGAACCTTAGAGGAAATTAATTCTATTCTGACATATTACGGCAGGGAAAAAGTTATAGAAGTTATTTGTAACCTCAACTATCTCGACGCAAAAACCTTCAATTTTTCCGTAAAACTATTTAGCTTGCCAAAAAGTGCATTTGTATGTTACACACGGAAGCAATTGAAGCCTCTACATTGGAACTCATAAAGAGTCTGCAAAGCAAGGAATATCTCAAAGGATTTTATCTTGTAGGAGGCACAGCATTAGCCCTATATTTAGGCCACCGTAGATCAATTGATATTGATTTATTTTCAAATTTTGCCTTTGATGCTTCCGCCCTTCTGGAGAATATTCATCAGGATTTTAAATTTCAGGTATCCTTTACAGCATCAAATACCCTGAAGGGAAGCATTTTGGATACAAAAGTCGACATTCTGGCGCATCGGTATGAATATTTAAATACTCCCAAAAATCTGGATGGTATTTCTTTATCGTCTGAACAGGATATCATTGCCATGAAGTTAAATGCTATTTCAACCAGTGGTCAACGTTCCAAAGATTTTATTGATATTTATTATCTTTTGAACAAGTTTAAAATTAGTGATATGCTAGGTTTCTATAAAAGAAAATACAAACAGGAAAATGATTCTGCGATTGTTAAAAGCCTGATATACTTTGACGATGTTGATCTCTCCGACTGGCCGATTTTACAGTTAAACCCTAAACTGAAATGGTCCGAAGTTAAAAGAAAAATAGACAAAGTCGTTTTACATTATGTAAATCAGGCACTGTAATTAGACCATTCTATTTCACCCTCATCGAATCCTGGTGATTGAAAATTATTTGTTTGTATTTATTTACTGTATCTACAGGAGGCAGATTGGTAATGATTTTTTTGTATTCACTTTTGATAGAATTAAAGATTAGCAAACTGCCAAAATCTGAAATTTCCCCCATGCTAATAGTCTTCCAATCAACCTTGACAGATATTTTTTACAGATTTTAGTATACCGTTTCACCTATTCAGAGTTTACAGTTTACAGATCACATTTTTAGAATATATTTACAGATAGCTACTTATTTTGAATGAAGAAAATAATCCTTTTATCTATTTTCATCCTGAATGGCTTTTGGCCTCTTTTATTTTCACAGGTTGTTTACGAGCATATTTCCAACAAAGAAATCTATGCTTTTTTGGATGAGATGGCCAATTGTAAGATCATTGAGCTGAACTCGGCAGTGAAACCTTATTCCCGGATGTTTATTGCCAAAAAACTCGAAGAGATTTCACAGAATACCAATAAATTGAATAAACGACAGGTAGCAGATTTGCAGTTTTACCTTAAAGATTTTAATAAAGAACTGAAACCCGATAAACATTTTAAAAAACGATTCGACATTTTCTATTACAAAGATTCATTGTTTACTTTTTCACTGAACCCAATCCTGGGAATTCAATACTGGAATAATGAAAATGGATCTGACTACCATCGTTGGAATGGCGCTGAAGTATTTGCCTATGTGGGTCCCCATGTTGGCATTTATGCAAACCTGCGCGACAATCACGAAGAAAAGGAGCTTTCCGGACCGGAATATCTGAATACCAATCCGGGAGCAGTTTATAAAGAAGGTAATGATAACAGCGAAATGCGCGGAGGTATTGTTTTATCATGGAAATGGGGTTCATTCGGACTGGTAAAAGATCATATGGAATGGGGTAATAATTACCACTACCCAAGTATTCTTTCAGCGAAACCTCCTTCAATTACACAGATTAAACTGAATCTTAAACCGGCAAAATGGCTCGAATTCAATTATTTTCATGGCTGGCTGGTTTCAGATATTGTTGATAGCAGTCGTAGTTACAGTTATACCAATGGTTACGGAACAAATTACCGCAAAGTATTTTACAATAAATACATTGCTTCCAACCTTTATACTTTCAAACCATTTAAAAATTTATTTGCTTCTATTGGTAACTCAATCGTTTACAGTGAAGATAATATCCAGCCCGCATACCTTATTCCATTCTTTCTCTTTAAATCCGTCGATCATACACTTAATAATGTAGATAACTCTGCAGGTCAGAATTCGCAATTCTTTTTTGATATCAGTTCACGCCAAATCCGGAATTTGCACTTGTATGCCACTCTTTTTTTTGATGACGTTTCCATCGCCCGCCTAAAAGAGAACGGACACCTCGATTATTACAGTTTTAACGGGGGTTTTCAACTTTCTAACCTGATCCGTAATACATTTTTTACTGCAGAGTACTTCCAAAGCTACCCTCTGGTTTACAAACATAACATACCCACTACTACCTATGAATCGAATAATTACAATTTCGGTCATTACATGCAGGATAATTCCAGGGCAGTTTATTTTGAACTGGCTTTAAAGCCACTACGAGGCCTTAATGTTAAACTTTCTTATAATTTTGCTGAGCATGGCCCCGATTATGACAGTCTGGGGACCGACCGGATTGAGGTTGTTCATTTATTCCTAAAATCTGTCGAATGGAAAGACATTACATATGGTCTCACTACAAGTTATCAGATTTTAAATGATATTTATATTTTTGGAGACATCACCTACAATCATATTACGGGAGATATGACCAAATACACAGCGCCATTTTATTATGGGAATACTACCACCTGGTCGGTGGGGATTAATTATGGGTTTTGATCTTGAAAGAGTTGGTTGTTAGGTTTTGGGAATTAGCTATTAGGTATAGCTTTCTTGCGAAAAGCCAACACCCAACGCCCAATTCCAAACATCCCTCTTCTTACTGATCACTGTTGACTGTTGACTTTTTTAAATATTGCTCTGCAATTTTAAATGCCTTGTAAGCATCCGGAATGCCTCCCGTTTTTGACAGGTTCTTAAAGTTTGTTTTCTTTTTCTTGCGTGTACCATCATTTGGAATGTAGACTTTAAGCGATGGATTTGCAGTGCAGCTTGCTTCAATTATTCTTTTTAAATCAAGAGCAGTTAATTCAGGGTAATACGATAATATCAATGCTGCAATTCCGCTAACAACAGGACATGCAAAACTAGTGCCGCTCTCAAGGGCATATTTATTATCAGTTGTTAAAGAAATCATATTTTCACCAGGTGCAAATAAATCAACTGTCGACTTCCCGTAATTTGAAAAATCGGCACAGAGATTTTTGTTCATTTTTGTTGTGCTGGCTCCAACATTAATCCAATTACCGACAGTTAAACTGTCGGATATTTTTCGGGAAGGAAATTGATCTTTTATATCGATATTATACGAGTCATTGCCAACTGCCTGAACAAATAATACATTTTTACCTTGGGCATAAAGAATGGCATCATCGATCATTTTTTTGCCCGGGGAAAAAGATTTTCCAAAACTCATATTTATAATTCTTGCCCCATTTTCAACTGCATAGTAGATGGCCAAAGCAACATCTTTGTCCCTCTCATCACCGTTGGGTACTGCCCTTATTACCATTATTTGAACACTGTCTGCAATTCCATTAATTCCAATATTATTATTGCGAATAGCGCCTATAATACCGGAAACAAAAGTTCCATGAAAGGGATCCGGTCCTTTGACATCATTGTTTCCATAATTTCGGTCATTGATATCATCTGTACTATCTGATATGAGTTTTCTTGGTTCAAAATCCAGGTTCAGATTATAATGAAGCTGAATTGAATCTTCCAGTTTCATCTCCTCAAGGTCGTTATTTGTAAGACCTTTTTTATGAATTTTAATTAGATATTTTTTTGCCAATTTGACCTGTTTGTTGGTTGTTTTTATGGAATACAATTCTTCTACCGTAAAGTCTTTTTTTCCCAGATAATTGGTTATAATTTTATTGAGTGTGTCAATTCTTATTTCGAATTTATCAATATTGGATTTAAGGGTGGTATATTTGTCAAGCAACTCGTTATATTCTTTCCTGCTATCCCAATACATATAATAATTGCTTCTCTGTTCAAGGGGAACCTGAGTTGCAGAATAAATCTGCGAATATAGGGAATCATATTTTTTCTTTATTCTCACACATTCATAGGTTTCATAATTTACATTTTCGCCCTTACTGTTCCCCAGAAAATTCCAACCGTGGATATCATCAATATATCCGTTATGGTCATCATCAATTCCATTCCCGGGAATTTCTTTCTCATTGGTCCATATCCTGCCTTTTAGATCATCGTGATCAATGTCTACGCCTCCGTCAATAACCGCAACTATAATTTTCGTCTTCGGGATTTTGGTGCTCAGGATTTGGGAGTATGTTTTATTCACGCTTGTGCCAAAAATTCCATCCAATTTCAAATCTTTATTCTGCCAATCTAAAAAAGATTTATCTAACGAATCAACCGTGGAAACGCCATCTCGCTGAGCATGAGAATTAAAAGTAAAAACAAAGGCTAAAAATCCGGCAAGAACTATTTTGTTACAGAAATGGACAACTTGATTATTTCTCATTCACACATTCTTTCTTTATAAAGTTTTTCATTTATAGGTTTTAGGGATTTTTAGGAATTGGTTATTAAATATAATGAAAATTGTTGACGTGAACTGACTTTTGACTGTTCACTCTTATGACCTCCTTTGTCCTTCGGACATTTCCCCCTTTTAGGGTGGTTATCCTGATGTCAATTTGTTTTTCGGACAAATCAATTTCAAACTATTTCGAAGTATTTCAATCTTATAAATCCTGTTTCCCAATCAACGGCAATATCCTTTTAAAGATTATTTGTGTAGCCTCTTCGACTGAGTAATCCGACGTATTTATTTCCAGATTTGGATTGATGGGTTCCTCATAAGGTGCGGAGATTCCGGTAAAATCTTTAATTATTCCCTTCCTTGCTTTTATATAGAGCCCTTTTCTGTCACGTTGTTCACAAATATTAATGGGTGTACTGACATATACTTCAAAGTAACTGGATTTTCCAATAATTTCTTGCGCCATTTTTCGTATGCTCGTAGTCGGACTTATGAAAGCCGCTATTGTAATCAAACCGCAGTCGCAAAAGAGACGGGCAAGTTCAGCTACCCGACGGATATTTTCAATTCGGTCTTCCGGGGAAAACCCAAGGTTATTGTTGAGGCCATCGCGGATTTTATCTCCATCCAGGGTTTGGGTAAGAATGCCCTCACTGTAAAGCATTTTCTCCAATGATTGGGCAAGAGTACTTTTACCCGCACCGGAAAGACCGGTAAACCATATAACCAATCCATGCTGTTTGAGAAGTTTCTCTTTCTCATTTCTGTCAAGAAATATATCGCGATCTGGAAAAATATTGTCAGTCATCTGAAAAACTCAATTGAAAAAAAATAATAGAGAATATTGATTAGAAAAAAGCAGGAATATTCGGTTCTGTTCACTGGTTTTATTTTACATAATCACTGTAGATGCCAGAAATTCCATCGTCAAGCGTTATCTTTTCTTTCCAGCCAAGACTGTGAAGCTTGTCTACGTTAAGCAATTTTTGCTTAGTGCCATCCGGTTTGGAAGTATCCCAGATAAGTTCACCTTCAAAGCCTACAATGCGTTTCACTTTTTCTGCGAGTTGTTTTATTGTGAGATCCGTTCCCCTGCCAATATTTATATGTGTATTGCGAATTTCCTTTGAAGCTTCTACTCCCAATTCTTTTTCCCTGTTCTCAACCAGGTCTTTAAAATCAACATTTTCCATCAGAAATACACACGCATCGGCCATATCATCTGAATGTAAAAATTCTCGCAAAGGTGACCCGGTTCCCCAAAGTGTAACACTGACAACATTTCCTTTTTTAAAAATTCCGTATTTATTTAATTTTTCAAGAATTGTTTCTTCCCGGGCATTCCCGTCGACTCCTTCAATGGGTTTCTTTCCGATATCTTTCCGAATGGCATCCCAGTCTTTTGACATAAGGCATTTTCCAAGGTGCATTTTACGGATAAGTGCAGGTAATACGTGTGATTTTTCGAGATCATAATTGTCGTTCGGCCCAAAAAGATTCGTTGGCATTACGGAAATGAAGTTGGTGCCATATTGGATATTGTAACTTTCACAAATCTTAATCCCGGCAATTTTTGCCATGGCATAAGGTTCGTTCGTATATTCAAGCGGTCCCGTAAGCAAGAATTCTTCTTTGATGGGCTGCGGACAATCTTTAGGATAAATACAGCTGCTGCCCAGGAATAAAAGTTTTTTTACGCCAAATCTATAGGCATTGTGGATTACATTGTTTTGGATCACGAGGTTTTCATAGATAAACTGCCCTCTGTAAGTATTGTTGGCAACTATACCACCCACCTTGGCAGCGGCCAGTATAACATATTCGGGTTTTTCCTTTTCAAAAAAAGCACTGATTGCGGTCATATCCATCAGGTCCAATTCATCAATGCTCCTACCGATAATATTTGTATATCCTTTCTTTTTCAGGTTGCGGACGAGGGCGCTGCCAACCAATCCCAAATGCCCTGCCACATATATCTTGCTGTTTTTTTCCATTTTTTTATTACTTGTATTCAATGATAACTATATAAACTTTTTTTTGATCGTTTGAATCAAGGCGGCCTTTAAATACTCGAGATGCAAAATGTTCTGAATCACTTCTCTGTGCACTCCGTGTTTTACTCAGTGACGCTCTGTGGTTTAATTTTTTAACACAGAGAACACAGAGTTAATATTGAGTTTCACAGAGAGACTCATCAAACAATCTCCCTAGTCAAATATTATTTTTCATAAAATCACTGTTATCTGTGAGCTGATTACTCAAAATAATTCATCGTCTGAAACCCTCCTTTTTTCAGATACTGATCTTTTCTCATCAATTTAATATCGGAGGCGACCATCTCTTTTACAAGTCCTTTCAAATCGTACTCAGGTTCCCATCCAAGTTGCTTTTTGGCTTTGGAAGGATCTCCTATTAGCAAATCGACTTCCGTAGGACGGAAATAGCGGGGATCGACGGCTAAAACTTCCTGTCCCTTTGGCACCTGGTATTGTGGATCGATACAAGCCTTGATATAAGCTTTTTCTTCGCTACCTGTGCCTTTAAACTCCAGTTCTACACCTGCTTCTGCAAAAGCCATCTTCACAAATTCACGTATTTCAGTAGTTATACCTGTTGCGATAACGTAATCGTCAGGTTTATCCTGCTGAAGTATAAGGTACATTGCTTTAATATAATCTTTTGCATGGCCCCAGTCACGCTTTGATGAAAGGTTTCCAAGGTAAAATTTATCCTGTAATCCAAGAACTATGCGAGCAACAGCCCTGGTGATTTTACGTGTTACGAAAGTTTCACCACGGATCGGTGATTCATGATTGAAAAGGATTCCATTGCATGCAAACATTCCATATGCTTCACGGTAATTTACAGTAATCCAATATGCATATAGCTTTGCAACTGCGTAGGGACTTCGGGGATAAAAAGGTGTTCTTTCTGTCTGTGGCACTTCCTGAACCAATCCGTATAATTCGCTGGTTGACGCCTGGTAAATCCTTGTTTTTTTTGTTAAGCCAAGTATGCGGATTGCTTCCAGAAGACGAAGCATTCCAATTCCATCAGCATTGGCTGTATATTCAGGGGTATCAAAACTGACTTGTACATGGCTCATGGCAGCGAGGTTATATACTTCGTCGGGCTGCACTTCCTGAATAATACGGATCAGGTTCGTTGAGTCGGTAAGATCGGCGTAATGAAGCTCAAAATTCCGGTTTTCAACATGTGGATCCAGGTAGAGGTGATCGATTCGATCGGTATTAAACAAAGAACTTCTTCTTTTAGTACCATGAACAATATATCCTTTTTTGAGAAGATATTCTGCAAGGTATGCACCATCTTGTCCTGTTACACCGGTTACCAAAGCTACTTTTTTACTTGCCATGTTTATTTTGGTTCTAAAGATTTCTATATTTTATCACACATCGGATGATATTCATTTTTCAGGCCTATCGGGGTTGCATTTCGAATGGAAAAGACCGTCTCGACAGCTGGTTTAGCTTCCATCAGTCTAAAGCCTTCACCATTCAGAATTTTTTTATAACTCTGTGTATGCAGATCGGTAAAACCATCGCTAAACTCAATTTCCTGATTATTCATTGTCAATAAGCGATATGTCCTTACCCCCTTCGATTTTATATTCTCAGGAATATCGTTGTAATCGATGCTTAAGAACCATTTTACCCGGGCACGTTCCAGTTCAAGATAACCTGAAGCTTTATCTTCCTTCAATACATGGACAATATTTTGCTTTACACTTCCGAATATCCAGATCAGCATATCATAGAAATGAACTCCAATATTGGTAGCTATGCCTCCTGACTTCTGCACATCCCCCTTCCATGAAATATAATACCATTTACCACGACTGGTAACGTAGGTTAGTTCCACATCATAAATTTTATCTTTTGGCCCATTTTCAATTTGTTGTTTCAATTCAATAATGGAAGGATGAAGTCGCAATTGAAGAATATTATAAATATTTTTCCCGAATTCTTTTTCTATTTCAGCAAGGGCATCCAGATTCCAGGGATTAAGTACCAATGGCTTTTCACAAATGGCATTGGCACCGGATCTTAACCCAAAGCGGATATGTGAATCGTGCAGATAGTTTGGTGAACAAATACTCACATAATCAATGTGGGTGCCTGTTCGTCTTAATTTGTCTACATGCCTGTCAAAACGCTCGAATTCAACGAAAAAATTACTATCGGGAAAATAGCTATCGATCAGTCCAACACTATCTGACGGATCAAGCGAAGCAAGTAAATTATTACCGGTTTCCTTAATAGCACGAAGATGTCTGACAGCAATATAACCGCCAACACCTATTATAGCAAAATTTTTAGCGTTTTTCAAGTTTTGATTTTCCATATGTGTGAGCGCAAAATTAAAGTTAAAGAATTTTCCCTTTTTTATTCTATGAGGAATACAACAAAATCTTTGACCGAAGCCGTTTTAAAATTGAGGAAAAAAATCAAGCCTCAAAGGCTCATATAATTAAACTTATCTGAAAAACTGCGGAATAATCCTTTAACATCAAAGAATATACCCCTTTCATCCATTAAATTCTTAAAATAGGTTTCCTGAAGCGATGCATAAGAATTATGGGCAACGGCAAGAATTATCGAATCATATTTTCCTTCCGGCGTCTTTATCAAATCAATACCGTATTCATGTTTTACCTCTTCTGAATCTGCCACCGGATCAATGACATCCACTTTAATGCCGTATGATTGAAGTTCAGCAACCAAATCAGCAACTTTTGAATTACGGATATCACTCACATTTTCCTTAAAGGTCAGTCCCATAACAAGGATTTTAGACTTTAAAAGGTTTTTTCCTGTTTTGATGATTCCTTTAACAAGTTCATTGGCAATAAATTTACTCATCCCGTCATTTACTGCCCTTCCTGAAGTTATAACCTGTGCAAAATGACCCAGCTCATGTGCCTTAAAGGTAAGGTAATAAGGATCTACTCCAATGCAATGTCCACCAACCAATCCGGGGAAAAATTTCAGAAAATTCCATTTAGTGCCTGCTGCTTCAAGAACGTCAAATGTGTTGATTTCCATTTTATGAAAGATGATCGACAGCTCGTTCATCAATGCTATGTTCAAATCACGTTGGGTATTTTCGATAATTTTTGCAGCCTCTGCAACCTTAATTGAAGGAGCACTATGAATGCCAGCTTTTACAACTGTGGCATATACTTTTGCAATTATACCAGCCGATTCCTCATCACAACCAGAAGTGATCTTCACAACACTCGATAGTGTATGCAATTTATCACCGGGATTTATCCTTTCAGGTGAATATCCAATTTTAAAATCAACTTTAAATTTTAAACCCGACACCTTTTCAATTATCGGTACACAAATTTCTTCTGTAGCGCCTGGAAACACTGTCGATTCGAAGACCACGTAGTCTCCTTTTTTTATAGCTTTCCCGGCAATTTCAGAGGCCGAAGTGATAAAGGATAAGTCGGGAAGGTTGTTTTTATCGATAGGAGTTGGCACAGCCACAATATGAAAAGATGCTTTCTTTAAATCTTCAATACTGGATGTAAACAGGATATCCGAATTTTTGAATGCTGCTTGATCCAATTCATTGCTGGGATCAATGCCGCTTTTCATAAGTTCTATCCGCTTAGGACTTATATCAAAACCTATGACTGATATTTTTTTTGCAAATTCAAGTGCAATGGGCAGCCCAACATAACCAAGACCGATTACTGACAATTTTTCCTGCTTACTGAATAACTTATCAGAAATATTCATGATAGTTGCATTTACACGTGAAGATAATTAAGAAACCCTGAAACAAAAGATTCAGGGTTTCTAAGGATACTTTATAATTTGAATTCTTTTTTCAATGTATCTACATAATCAAGCTTTTCCCATGCAAAAAATTCAACTTTTTTGCTGAAAGGTTTGCCATTGGTTGAGAATGTGACTTCCCTGGTTTCGGGTTCGCGACCCAGATGTCCATATGCTGCCGTTGCAAGAAAAATTGGATTCTTTAATCCCAATCTTTTAATAATGGCATTCGGCCTCAGATCAAAAACCTGCTCTATTTTCTTAGCAATTTCGCCATCATGCAATTTCACTTTTGATGTGCCGTAAGTATTGACAAATACACCAACAGGCTTTGCTACACCGATTGCATAAGCAACCTGTACTAATACCTCATCGGCAATGCCTGATGCGACCATATTTTTAGCAATATGCCTTGCTGCATATGCTGCAGAACGATCTACTTTTGAGCTATCCTTCCCGGAAAAAGCACCGCCGCCATGTGCTCCCTTACCGCCGTATGTATCAACAATAATCTTTCTCCCAGTAAGTCCGGTATCCCCATGAGGTCCACCAATAACAAATTTCCCGGTCGGATTAACAAAAAGAATATAATCGTCTTTGAAAAGAGCTTGTACACGGGCTGGCAATTTGGCCATGACCCTTGGAATTAAAATCGAATGCACATCGTTTTTAATCTTTTGTTGCATATTCTGATCGGTATCAAATTCATCATGTTGTGTGGAAACAACAATTGTATGAATACGTTCCGGCTGATTTGCATCGTTGTATTCAACAGTAACCTGCGATTTTGAATCAGGTCTTACATAGGTCATTACTTTTTTCTCACGACGAATGCTTGCAAGCTCCATTAAAAGTAGGTGAGATAGTTCAAGAGCTAGAGGCATATAATTATCCGTCTCTTTGCAGGCATATCCAAACATCATTCCCTGGTCACCGGCGCCCTGTTCATCTTCATTTTGTTTTTCGACACCACGGTTTATATCGGGAGATTGTTCGTGAATTGTTGAAATTACTCCGCATGAATCACCTTCAAACATATAATCTGATTCGGTATAACCAATTTTCTTGATCACCTCACGGGCAATTTTTTGTACGTCAACATAAGCATGTGATTTCACCTCACCACTTAACACAACAAGACCAGTAGTTACAAGCGTTTCGCATGCTACTTTTGATTCAGGGTCTTGTTTTAGGAATTCATCAAGCAAGGCATCACTTATCTGATCCGCCACTTTATCGGGATGTCCCTCTGATACTGATTCTGATGTAAATAAATAGCTCATATATTATATTTCGTAAATTTATAAAGATGACAAATTTATTGCTTTTTTTATTCTGGGCAAGTTATCTATGCAAGGTTAGTTTTCTGAATGCTTCTTCAAGGGTCTCTTCCTTTTTTTGAATTGTCAATATTGTGTACTTGTTTCCCATTGCAACATTAAAGATTTTTTCCCTAAGGTCGTCATCTGCAAAGCCGGCAAACAAATATTCGCATTCAGAAACGACTTCAACCCTAACAACCCCCGGAATTTTCATTAAGACTTCTTTATCTATGGGTTTACTGAATTCAACGTAAATAGTTTGGGGTTCATCACTCTTTTTTTGACGAATGTTTTTTGACGAGCCATCTGCAACAATTTTACCATGATCAATAACAATAATCCGGTCACAGATAGCCTCCACTTCCTGCAAAATATGTGTTGAAAGCAAAACTGTCTTATCTTTCGAAAATCCGGAAATAAGACTTCGAATCTCAACAATCTGATTTGGATCAAGTCCACTGGTTGGTTCATCCAGAATAAGAACTTCCGGATCATGAACAAGTGCCTGGGCAAGACCAACTCGCTGTTTATAGCCTTTTGACAATTGGCCGATTTTTTTATTCTGTTCCGGAGCCAATCCAATTGCCTCAATAATTTCTTTTACTTTTTTATTGCATTCTTTCCTTTTCATATAGTAGTGAGCCACATGGAGTAAGTATTCCTTAACAAACATGTCGTAATAAAGCGGATTATGTTCGGGAAGGTAGCCTATAATTTTTTTTATTTTGAGGTCGTTCCCCTGGACATTCATCCCTTCAATTTCAATGATCCCCGAATCAGGGGGTAATATCCCGCAAATGCATTTCATGGTGGTGGTTTTCCCAGAACCATTAGGTCCTATGAATCCTATTATTTCCCCCTTCATTAATTCAAACGATATTGAATCAACGGCTCTTTGCAGACCGTAGGTTTTTACAAGGGATTTAATACTGATTGACATATTACCACACTATTTAAAATCGAGAATCATTAAATCGTTTTGCAATAATAAACCAAATGCACCAATTCCAAATGGACAATATCAATATTGCTTCGTTTTATTTACTATAAAATTATTACTTGTCAACGAGTTTAGGATAAAGGGTTGTTTTGTTAAGTATTGATAAATTAAACTCATTCGGAAATTATTAATCTGTAACTTTAGAAAATAGCGATAACTTTAAGAAAGATAAAATCCTCTGAACTGAAAGAACAAGTTTGTAAATAAGAATTCTATAATCTGTTTAATATACTTTTGTACAAGATAATTCAAATATTGCTCTTTAAATATATTTGAACTTTTTAGTTGAGTAAAGAATGAATAGAATATAAATATCACATCCTTAGTTTTATGCGCACCAGGGTTTCGCTATATGTAATTTTTGATATTATCAGTATATCATTCATGTTCTGTCTGTTTTTATATTTAAAACCTGCTCCGTTTTTAAGTGTTTTCAAACATTACTTTCCATCATTCATTCTCTTTGCCGGTATTTGGGTAATAACTTCTTATTCCTTAAATAAATACAACCTCGATGAATGTCTAAACAGCTGGTATGTAGTTCGCAGGATTATCCTGGGAAATTTTCTGATTTTGGGTATTTCAACCACATTAATGTATATTTTCAGAATTGAATATTTTTCACGCCTTGTAGTTCTTGGCACTATTACAACGGTCACATTCCTGGAAATAATCTGGTCGACACTTTTTTATCTCACTAAAACCGCCAGTCCGGAACCCGGGGAGACGATCATAGAACCTCCTGAGGTGCAAAAGACATATCCCAAGGCTGACCCAACGATTCCAAAAATTTCCAAAAAAGGGACATTGGTATATAAATCGAGGGAAGATGAAATTCTGGTTGAAATAGATGATGAAGCTTTTGAATTTATCTTTAGTTATGCCCAGATCGATTCTCCAAAAACTCTTGTTGTTAGCACTACTTCCAGGTTCAATATTAATACCCAGCTTGAAAAAGAATTTGACTCCATCGTAAACCTAAAACGGATCAATGATATCCGATACATTAATAAATTCTTTGAAGCAGTAAATGCAAAATTGCCTGTCGGCGGATTGTTCATCGATTTTGTTGAATCAAAAAATTTACGTAAAAAAAGAATCCTCCGAAAATTTCCACCAGGTATCAATTACATTGCCTATTCCATCGATTTTATCGTAAAACGGATTCTTCCAAAATTTGCAATTACAAAAGATCTTTATTTTTTTCTGACGCGCGGTCAAAACCGTGTGCTTACTAAGGCCGAAACACACGGTCGACTTTATTCCTGTGGCTTTGAAATTCTGGATGAAAAATTGGCCAGCAATCATTTGTTTTTTATTGCCAGGAAAACTTCAAAACCGCATTTCCCGAAAAACCCGACCTACGGACCACTTATCAGACTTGAAAGAATAGGCTATAAGGGCAAAATAATTAATGTATATAAGTTTCGTACAATGCATCCTTATGCTGAATATCTTCAGGATTATATTTATAAGAAAGAAGGTTTGAAAGATGGCGGAAAGTTTAAATCGGACTACCGTATTTCAACCCTTGGGAAGATTATGCGAACTTTTTGGCTTGACGAGTTACCAATGCTGATAAACCTTTTCCGGTTCGAACTTAAGATTTTTGGTGTCAGACCGCTCAGCAAACAATATTTTAGCTTATACAGCAAGGAACTTCAGGAAAGAAGGATTAAATACCACCCGGGGCTTATCCCTCCATTTTATGTTGACAATCCAAAAACTTTAAAGGAAATCATGGAATCTGAAATCCGATATCTGGATGCATTTGACAGGCACCCGATTCTTACTGATATCAAATACTTCTTCAAGGCAATTTATAACATTATCTTTAAAAAGTTCCGCAGCAATTAATAAAGTAATTTTTTCAATCCCCCTTAATCCCCCTTTTCAAAAGTAATTGCCTATATAATGGCAAGACAATCAAAAAAGAATTTTTCTAACAAAATACAAACCTTACCTTACTACCCAAATCAAATAAATTCGACTGTATACATGCAGTATATAGAGCAAGACTGCAGAATAAGAGGCAAACCGCCTATTAAAAATTTTTGTAAAGTTCAAGTGAAAATCGTGTGTGGTGGGAATTAAGGAACCCGGAAGCGCAGCGGCTTGGGTTCCGCAAGCAAACGATTTTTACGTAGATCTTAGAA
>Ga0182027_10005581_pt1 | contig 19074 bp, 16 predicted proteins | sample 712E1DmetaG_FD_121300 | JGI IMG/M metagenome (GOLD analysis project Ga0182027, IMG submission 121300) | Permafrost microbial communities from Stordalen Mire, Sweden - 712E1D metaG (Illumina Assembly) | ecosystem: Environmental > Terrestrial > Soil > Wetlands > Permafrost | place: Sweden...
ACTCGAACTTCCTGCTGCACCATCAACACCAGTTGTAGAAATATAATAAGTCCCTAATGCAGGAGTTGAACAAGCAGCACATGGACCGCCACAATCGACGCCAGTCTCACCCTGATTCTGAATACCATCAAAACAAGTAGGAGTTGCAACATTATTAACACAGGCACCATTTGAATTACAAGTTTGCTTCGATAAACAAGTCCCACAAGTTCCAGAACACCCATCGCTTCCACACTGTTTACCAGAGCACGAAGGAGTACAGGTGGCTGAGTTAACATTAAGCGTTCTTTGACCAGAATTGACCATATTCCCTGCGCCATCGACTGCATAAACAGTATAAGTGTGTTGACCGTTAGTTAGTCCAAAAATTGCTGCATCAAAATTATTTGTTTTGGAATTATATAATGCTGAAACCTCAGATGAAGACAATGCTCTATTGAATATCATTACTTCGTCGAGAGATCCATTGAATACTGTCTCTGCCATGTAGCCCGCATTACCTCCTATATTAATAGCTGAAGTAAGAGAATAAGGATCCCATGTTATAGGTCCACTATTATCTAATACTCCATTGATATATATTCTACCAGTAGTACTGTTAGCGACGACCACAATATGATACCATTGTCCTGGCGTCCAAATACTTTGTTTCCCTAATAAAACATCAGAATTACCGGTAATATCAGAATTGTTTTTAATATATAATCCAATTACATTTGAACCTGTTATTCTTTTTATACCATAAAAGTCATTCTTAATAATTATAGCTTCATCCCATGAATCCGTCGCTAATGCTTGATTGAATTTTACCCATGCACTTATGGTAATAGAATTACTGACTTTTGGAATAGTATCTGTTACGGACAATTCGTAATTTACACCATCAAAACTCACTCCTTTACCTCTAACACCGGGAACAATATTACTCGTCGACAATCCACCATTGAATGTCCCAAAATTCTTGTAAGAAGAATTATCATAGACGCCAGTAGCGGTATAATAATCCATACTCCAATAACCAATCAAACTCTTATCAAAATCAATCCAAGAAGAAACAGCACTAGAATCATCAGAAACTGAAGCAGCAATCTCTTGACTTGACGTAGTTATAGTCGACCCAGAAGCGGGAGTAGGAGAGATAAAAGTAATAACAGGCGAAACAGAACCAGAATTCGCAGCATTCAATCTAGCATTAAAGGGTATAATCTGCCATCCATCATGACAAGACCAATTATGAATAGAAATATTCTTAGAACAAGAATAAATAATAATATAAGTATTATTTGAAAAATTCCTAGAAGAATTAAGATGCAAAATTGCAGGAGAAAAGACAATATTTGATATTCCTCGACCATAAATCCATTCACCAGTTGCAGTTCCTGTCGGAGTCAAATTAAATTGAGACCAAGAAGAGCCATCATAACTAACATAAGCACGACGATATATTATGTCATCTGTGACATCTATTGATTTCTGAACACTATCGGTAGCGCTTGCAAAATTCAAATTATTATCTACAACAATACCATTGATTGGAACAGCATAACCAGAATACAAAGGACTAGAAGCAAAACCGATAGAATCACGGGTAGATTCGAAATTATATCCAGAAAAATCTGTGTTATGATATATGCTGAACAAAAATATTGCAACTACAATAGAAAGAAAGCCAAAAACCATTCTTGTTCTATCATGGCGTTCAATATCACGACGAGTAATGCTATTCACTATATATCCTAGAATCACACTTTTAAATAGTTTTCGAATAAAAAAATGTTTTGTCAAAAATATAAACTTGCGCGCTCACATAAATATTCTATATAATTATTTCCTGTCTAAGTATATTCGATGATTTTATCGAATGCTTGCTGGGCAATAACTGCGCGCTCACATCGGTTGTGTATGCTATTGGCTGTCGAGCTATTTAGAATCGTCGATATTTCTTATGGTTCGCTGGGCGCAAACCTTTGCAACTTCAGCTTACAATTACTATCATATAAAGGCAAAATATATAAATACATAACATAAAGTGTAGAATGCAACAGGGGTGAGTAATTGTGGGTATGCCTAGTCAAAATTCCTATAAGAGGAGCAGTCCAAACAAGGAATTAGATAATACAGTAAAAGATTATCAAAAACAATTCTTGGAAATAAAAGCGGAACTTGGCAAGATTATCGTCGGGCAAGAAGACATTATAGATGCAATGATACTGTCACTTATGTGCAACGGTCACGTACTTGTTGAAGGTGTCCCAGGAATCGCAAAGACTTTGACTGTTAAGACTCTCGCTAACGTCACAAATTCACAATTCTCGAGGATCCAGTTTACTCCAGATCTTTTGCCAACAGATATTATTGGTATCACGACTTATGAAGAAGGCAGAGGATTCTATTCTGTAAAAGGACCAGTATTCGCAAATTTTGTTCTAGCAGATGAGATTAACAGGGCTCCGCCAAAAGTCCAGTCTGCACTTCTTGAAGCAATGCAGGAACATCAGGTTACAATCGGTAAGGAATCGTTCAGTCTTCCAAATCCATTTTTTGTAATGGCGACTCAGAATCCTATTGAAAGTTTGGGTACATATAAACTTCCAGAGGCACAGATAGACAGATTCCTGTTCAAATTGCAGATGAAATACCCTTCTGCAGAGGAAGAATTGAGGATAATACACCAAAATAGTACATTGAAAAAATTTGAGGATTTCAACCTAAAAACAGTATTTACGACTGACCAAATATTGATGGCGCAGCAGGATGTTAAGAAGATATATACGGACAAGAAAGTTGAAAAATATATCGTTGAAATTGTTGAAGCCACTAGACATCCTGAAAAATATAATTTGACGACAGGCAAATATATAGAATACGGTACAAGCCCAAGATCTACCATTGCATTATATATAGTATCTAAAGCGTATGCATTGCTGAATGGAAAATCATTTGTCACACCAATGCATGTGAAGGCTGTAGCCCATAATATTCTAAGACACAGGATTTTATTGAATTATGAAGGACAAGCAGATGAAATTTCTACTGACAAGATCATAGATGAAATATTGAGACGAGTACCTGTACCTTAATTTACAAAAAATAAGATTCTAAAATGGCGCTTAAAAAATTAAATGCAGATTTAGTACCAAAGATAAGGAAATTAGAGGTCTTCGCAAGACAATCGGCCCTGAGTCAATATATTGAGGGTAATTGGACTACTTCAATCAAAGGCCAAGGTATAGAATTTACGGGATACAGATCGTATACTTATGGTGATGATGCTAGCATGATTGATTGGAAGGCGTCTTTGCGAAGTAAGAGTCTTCTGGTAAAAGAATATGAGCAGGAAAAAAGTGTCAATGTATATTTTCTTCTTGACGTTTCCAATAGCATGCTTTTTACATCCACGAAAAAACTAAAGGTCGAGCATGGCGCAGAACTAGTTTCATCCCTAGCATATGCAATATTGAGGTCTGGAGATGGCGTTGGAATGAGCATGTTTACAGACAAGCTCGTGACTAGATTAGCAGTTAATAATGGACGTAAGATGCATCGTATTATCGTCAACGATTTGAGTAACCTTAATAATTATGGTGGAAAATTTAGTTTTGAAAATACTGCACGCATAATAATGAGCATACTTAAAACCAATGCTATACTTATCATAATATCAGACTATATCGGTTTAGGTCCGACTTGGCAAAAATCTTTGCGCATGTTAAATACAAAATTTCAAGTCATAGGGATAATGATAAGAGACCCGAGGGACAGGGAACTTCCTAAAGATGCTGGGCAATATTTTTTAGAGGATCCCTATACTGGTGAGAAACTTTATATTGATACAGCAGTATATGCTGATGCATACAAGAAATATGTGCAGAAAGAAGAGCTGGAAATTGCAAAATACTTCAAGTCTGCAAATGCTGATTTCATGAAAATCATAACAGACACAGATTACAACGTCGATCTAATAAAATTTTTCAAGCATAGGTCATTGACACATGGATCCAGATAGAAATTTTAAAGATCGATTTAAAAAAAATATAAATAATTGTAATAAACATAATGTTAATTAATCATGATAATTATTCAAATGTAAAAAATGGTGTAACAAATGTATTTCACATTCGATCATCCAGTATATCTTTGGTACCTGCTTAGCATTCCGCTTCTCATAGTTACTCATTATGCTTTTTTGAAATATACTCGAAGGCGTGCATTAAAATTTGCAAATTTTCAAGCGCTTAAGAGAGTTACTGATGATAAAGTTGTAACGAAAAATCATATCATTCTCATCGTGCGAGCCATGATAATATTATGCCTTATTTTTGCAATTGCAGGGACTACATTATGGTATAAGGGCAAAACAAACAACAATGATTTTATCCTTGCCATCGATACAAGTTCTTCAATGACTGCGCAAGATTTCAAGCCGGACAGGATTGAAGCCGCCAAGAGTTATCTTAATACATTTGTAGATAATTTGAATTCTGAGGCGAATATCGGGGTTTTGAGTTTTTCTGGTGTTGCATTTATAGAGCATCTGCCAAGTTCTAATAAGAATGAAATAAAAACTGCCATTTCAGGAATTCAGGCTGCACAAGTCGGAGGCACGGATATTGCTGGTGCAATAGTTACCGGTACGAATATGCTTATAGGATCCAAGAATGGAAAATTGATGATTCTATTGACGGATGGAAGCAATACTGTAAGTTATTTTACTAAAGATCCTATTGATGAAGCAATTAAATATGCTAAGAGCAATAATCTAATTATTTATACTATCGGTCTTGGAACGGTAGGCGGCCCTATAGGATATCTTCCAGAATATTATAATGTCAGTTCAGTATTTGATGAAACGGCACTTCAAAAAATTGCGAACGAAACAGGCGGCACATATTATTATGCAGGAAACAACCAGGAATTGGATGCTACATACAAGGATATTTTGACGAACACTAAAGAAGCATATATAGCAGTACCGATGGATTTGATACTTGCTTTAACTGCACTCATAGTAATATTTGTAGAATGGGGCATGATAAGTACAAGATTCAGGGGATTGCCATAGAATAACAAAAGTATTTCTATAATTTCTGTATCCATTAAATTTTTTAGCGCCTAGAGAGCTATCGAATTGCACATCGACTATAAATAACTCGGCAACCAATCAATTAAATCTTCTATGCGAGCGCGCAGTTAGCTTCTAGCGAACCGCAAAGATCATATTAATAATACCAATAATAAATATATGCTAATTCTACTACTATCTGGATGTGCCAATAAATTTATAATCTTACTCAGGATTAATTAGCACTAATTAACAATATTCAAAAAATGTCAGTAAAAATGCAGTGGTGATAAGACATGAAAACACAAAATTCTAAAAAAAATAATATGCAAAGCGATACGCAATTAGTCATGCAGGAAACAAAACCTGTTGTAAAATCAGAGATAAAACCTGACTATTCACAATTATCTCTTGAGATGCACGAGAAATTTAAAGGAAAAATTTCTGTCATGAGTAAGGTTCCTGTCAAGAATGGCTATGATTTATCTATTGCTTATACTCCGGGAGTTGCGGAGCCTTGCAGGCAGATTGCAAAAAACAAGAATGATGTGTACAAATATACGTCTAAAGGAAATATTATTGCTGTAGTTACCGACGGAACTGCAGTTCTTGGTCTTGGAGATATCGGTCCTGAAGCATCGTTGCCTGTAATGGAGGGAAAAGCCATATTATTCAAGCAATTTGGGGATGTTGACGCAATACCAATTGCTATCGCAAGCAAAGATGTAGAAGACATCGTAAAAACGGTGAAATTAATTAGCCCAGGCCTTGGAGGCATAAATTTAGAGGACATCTCTGCACCTAGATGCTTTGAAGTCGAAGAAAAACTAAAAAAAGAATTAGATATTCCAGTATTCCATGATGACCAGCATGGGACTGCAATAGTCGTTCTTGCTGCATTAATCAACTCGTTAAAGATCGTCAATAAGGATATTGCAAAAATCAAAATAGTCATATCCGGAAGTGGTGCTGCAGGCATTGCGATAACTAAACTTCTTGGAAGTTATGGTGCAAAAAATATCATACTCTCAGATACTAAGGGAGCTATTTATGATGGACGCTTGGAAAACATGAATCCAGCAAAAATAGCAATAGCAAAGATTACAAATCCAAAAAAAGAAAAAGGCGAATTGAAAGATGTGATAAAAAAAGCTGACGTATTTATAGGAGTATCCGGACCAAAAATCCTAAATATAGAATCTGCAAGCACCATGAATAGTAAATCCATAATATTTGCAATGGCAAATCCAATATCTGAAATAATGCCTGAGGATGCAAAGAAAGCTGGAGCATATATTATTGCAACAGGTCGAAGCGACTATCCTAATCAGATAAATAATGTTTTGGCATTCCCTGGAGTGTTCAGAGGAACCTTGGATTGTCGTGCAAGTACAATAAATGAGGAGATGAAATTTGCAGCAGCATACGCTCTTGCGTCAATGATTAAAAATCCTACCGTCGACAAAATAATACCATCGCCGTTTGATGCTGATGTTGCAAAGAACGTCGCGAAAGCCGTACGTGAAGCTGCTATTAAGACGAAAGTCAATAGGATATAGAAAATCTTAATATAGATTATTAGATTAATTTTTGCAAAGTTTGGACCAATCATCACGATAACTAAGTATTGGATTTTCAGGATTAATCTCTTTCAAATGTCTATATATCTTCCCCATATATTCCTTTTTTAATTCTGCTTTATGTTGCCTAGTTCCTAATAGTTTAGAATTTCTGTAGGGCAGCGTTAATAATTTTCCTAGAGGATTCAATAAGGATTCGACCCACAAAGCTGCAAGTCCAGTCATGCCACCAATCATATAAGCTCCATGAAATGCAGTATCTAGAGAACTATCGAGCAAATAAAATGCTCCTACAAAAGTTACAATACCTGCAGTTGATGATGCTATATTCTGACTAGTGGTCTTTATTTTGTTTCTTCTGGTTTCATACTTCACAGCGTCAAATTTTGGATCAAACCATTTACGTTCCTCGCTCTCTTGAAGTTTTATCTTATACTCTTGGAGGAGATTTTCAGCAATTACATCAAGATTGTCTCTGTAACTATCACATTCTCCATTAAGACTTAGGTAAGGATACTTTTTTCTATTTGTATTTTTAGGTCTATATTTTCTAGACTTATACACTTCTTCTTTTCTAGAAATAATGGTAGATTGATGCTGTGGTGCATAATCATCGACGGTCTGTATCACATTCAATTCAACAGCATCCATCAACTTCTCAAGAGGTGAAGGTAATGACATAATATAATAATAAACACACTTATTTAAATAGTTATTCTAAAATGGTGAAAGTATATTTAAGGATATCTTAGAGTATAAGCTATGATATCTAATACATAATTTGACGGAACTTGAATGCTATTCCTATTCAGTCTTTTCTTTCATACCCGCCAGGGATTCCTTTTTTCGTATAGACTATCTGCCATAATTGAATTTGCCTAGACCTGAATCCTGCTGCACAACTCAATAAATAATAATTCCACATTCTATAAAATCTTTCACTATATTTGTCTTTAAGTTTTGGCCATGCATTGATAAAATTCTCATGCCATGCCATCAATGTCTTATCATAATATGCCCCGAAGTTATGCCAATCTTCCATTACAAAATATATTTCAGAAGCTGAAGATAATTGTGCTGCTGATGGAAGTTTGCCGTCTGGAAATATATACTTATCTGTCCAAGGATCTCCAGGATTTTTAGAGGTAGAATTACTTCCAATAGTATGCAATAAGAATATTCCATCATCTTTTAAACAACGATTTACTACTTTCATATATTCTTTATAATTCTTGTATCCGACATGTTCAATCATCCCCACGGAAACTATTTTGTCAAATTTTTCAGAAACTTTTCTATAATCTTCTATTCTAATTTCTATCGGCAAGCCTTCACAACTTTTTTTAGCGTATGCTGCCTGCTCTTTGGAGACAGTAATTCCTAATCCTTTGATTCCATATTTTTGTGCAGCATACTTCAATAATCCACCCCAACCGCATCCAATATCAAGAAGCGTCTCTCCTTCTTTTAATTGAAGTTTTCTGCAGATAAGATTCATCTTATCCTCTTGAGCCTTTTCTAGAGTCTTAGCGTTCTTCCAATACGCACAACTATATTGCATATTTTTGTCTAGCATTTCAGAATACAAATCATTTCCAATATCATAATGCCATCTGCCTATATGATGTGCATGTGTCTTTTGTCTGTTGAGAAGTTTGGCCTTTAAATAGGGCATAATCAAATTTTTTCTGCCCTTGACTTTGACGTCGAGTTTTGCTTCAAGAATCTTGAGTATGAATTCATCTAGAGAATTAGCATCGTACCATCCATCCATGTAGGATTCTCCTAATGCCAAAGATCCACCGGACAATACTCTAGAGCAAAGTCTCTCGTCATGAATTTGTATGTCCTGAGGTCTTGAACCACCGACTTTTATATCTGCTTCTTCAAGTAATTTCGTTACAACTTCTTTTGCCGTAGCCATGATTTCGCGATACAAAGTATATTTTAATATTTTATGGATTTTAGAAAGAAGCCTCGAACAATTATATTAAAGGCAAAGCCCCTGGCGAGAGTTGCACTCGCGGCCTGCAGATTACAAGTTTCGGCTCCATCAATCGTCTTACGACGGTTAAACGAACTGCCGCAATAGCTACTATGCTACAGGGGCATAATATAGTGTATAGAATCTACCGACGTTTTATAAAGATTTTGTTTAGAATCATCAGAAAGGTTCATCACCGAGAGAATAACTTTGGTAGTCATCATCACCATACATCATCTCTCGAGAATTTGAAACATAGGACGGATTTATTGGTTTCCGATTTTTTTTGACATTATCATTTACTGCACGACATATTTCTTTATTATTTATCTCATATCCCATAATATAGAACGGCTCTTTCTCCTGATAAAATATCTTATGTGCTGGGAATGGATAATTCTCTCTCACACTTGATGTAATATTTATCATCCTTTCAAAATTAGTTTTCTTGTCTACTGGAGATGTTAAGATTATATCATCTACCCATCGAGTGTATGTTATGTTCTTCTTTTTTGTTTTCGATTCGAATTCTAAATCTATTGGTTTCATCAATCTATTAAATAAAATCATGCTTATCGAACTTCCTACAGGCAATGCATCAGTGTGGAACATCGGATAATACACAGTGCTTATCATGGACAAGAATGCTGATAACTCGGATGCCTCTTCCTTATTGAATTTTTTTGATGTCAAATCATAGAAATATTCGTGTACGTAAGAGATATTAGTATTTATGAATGCATCCTGAATATCTAGTGTCAACATCGAGGTGATTGGTACATGTTTCTTTATGCTGTCATATGTGCTCCATCCTTTCTCCCCGCCGTGGGCTAACTTGTGTGCATTCTCCAATAGTATGATGGGCTTGACACACATCTCCAAGAATCTATCAATAGTTTTATTTGGTACTGAAATTATTCTTTCTTTATTTTTTAATTTTTGCCGCCATTGCTTATACAGCTTCTTATCATCCTGTTTTTCTCTGATCAATTGTTCCATTATTTCGTCTATTAGGAAAGAATCATTGAACAATCTACCATCCTCAACAATGTTTGCGATGTTTTGTATAATCCTTTTTCTACTATCTTTCTCTTTCAATATATCTATTGGTGAATGATATTTGAATGTATAATCGACCAAATTCTGCACATGCACGTTTGGAAGCCATGGACCATTAAAATAGCTTACAGGAATTCCAGGCATTTCATTCCTTAATATCGTCGGTATATATATGTCAATATCCTCTTTTAGATATCCTGATGGATGAGTTATACCTAACCCTGTATGCATCTCAAATCCGTCTTTTGTTGAAACAAGCCCTGTGGTAAGCATGTATAGAGAATAAAAGTAGCAATTATAAAGTTTATCTTTGTAAGTACTAATAAATAGTAAAAATAAACAATCTATTCCCATTCATAATTGCAATCTTTGCAGAAATACTTATATGTATTATGAATAAATTCTTCCACGACATCATCGCTGTCACAGAGGGGACATATCATGTATATTCATTGGTGAAATGAATTTAAAAATATTGTTCTTTAAAGTAAAAGACGAGTAAAAAAAACATAATTCCACAAAATATATAAATAGGTATCGCTTGCGATATATCATAAACGATATATCTTTATCGATATAATATATAAAATATACCTGTTGTCATCTAGGGTATGAGGATTTATTCACTATGTTAAGGAATCATCTGAAAATAATTGTAATGAACAAGCTCAAGGAAAAAAGTTTGTCCGGCTATGATTTGATTAAAGAGATATATAATTCAACAGGTTCTTGGAAACCAAGCTTCGGGTCAATGTACCCATTATTAAAGGAATTGTACACTAACAAGCTTGTAAGCATAAAAATTGTCAATAGAAAAAAAGTTTATACTCTTACAGCTCAAGGAGTAAAAGTTTTAAATGAAGCAGTAGATGCAAGTCAAGATACAATCAGAATGTTGCTTAAAGAGTTTAAAGTCATGGAAGCCATATGCAGCCCGCAAGAGCGCAATCATACTCAGGCAATCATAAAAGAGATCAAGCAAAATTCCATTCCATTCAGCAATTTAACTGAAGAGATAAGCAAATTGCAGAGGACATTGTTCAAATTGCACTCTGAAGGAAAAATCAAAACTCATGAAGATGAAATAAAAAAAATATTGAACAGTACTTTAATCAAACTTAATAACTTATGAATACGAGGACAATATGCCAACAGCAAGAAAACCAATCATTGAACTAAAAGATGTATGGAAAGTTTATCAAATTGGTGACGTGAAAGTTGAAGCTTTGCGCGGATTAAATTGGAAGGTTTATCCGGGAGAATTCGTTGCAATTCAGGGTCCTTCAGGCTCGGGAAAAAGTACGGCTATGAATATGGTCGGATGCCTTGATATACCTTCAAAAGGGCACATATATCTTGATGGACAGGACATTTCACATCTATCAGAATCAGGTTTAGCGCAGATAAGAGGCAAAAAGATAGGATTCATATTCCAGAAATTCAACTTGATAAATACATTGAGTGCTGCAGAGAATGTTATGCTGCCATTAATGTTTTTGAACGTTGCAGCGGATGAGAGAAGAGAAATCGCTGAAAAGGTTCTTACGATGGTAGAATTAACAAACAGAATGGAGCATAAGCCTAATGAATTATCAGGCGGACAACAGCAGCGTGTCGCAATTGCACGAGCACTCGCAGTAAATCCTGATATAATACTTGCTGATGAACCTACAGGAAATCTCGACAGCAAATCTGGCGCAATGGTGATGAGCTTTTTAGAAAAGTTGCACGCGCAAGGCAAGACCATAGTGATGGTTACACACGACGATAAACTCGCGCATTATGCTGAAAGGATTGCAGTGTTAAAGGATGGAGAGATTGTGGAGAACATCACTCACACTAAAAATTTTGGTAAATCATTCAAGGATGAGAAAGAATAAATAAAATAATAATTAGATAAATACATCAACATGACGAGCGCGCTCGCATCAAGTACAATAAGAAAAAAATCAAAATCAAATAATATAGGTGATATACATGAAAACAAATTATATGATTGGAATTGTAGGAGTAGTATTATTAGCTTTGATGCTGATTCCTAATGTCGTGTTAGCAGATACGAGCGTAAGTGTGACTATTAGTAAATACGAACCATATCCAGCAACACCAGGACAAACTGTCAAAGTATGGCTGCTTGTCCAAAATAACGGAGACTCGGACGCAAAAGATTTAAGTGTCAACGTGATTCCGCAAGCTCCATTCTCACTATATAACCAGGATAGCATGACTAACATTTCAATTCTTGGCGCAAAAAAAGATTATCTGATTGATTATAATCTTAAAGTAGACGATAATGCTGTAGAAGGAAACAATAATTTGAGAGTAGTATATTCTTATGACACGGCACAAGGTCAGGTCGTAGATTTGCCTATATTTGTGCAAGCAAAAGATTCATCACTGACTATCGATAGTGTGAAGATGACTCCGACAGAAATTGTTCCAGGAAGCGATGGAACATTGACTATTACCGTAAAAAATAATGCACCATCGACAATGACTGACTTGAGTATGCAATTACAATTGCAGGCAGTCATCGGCGGAGCGCTTGTAGACTTGCCGTTTGCTCCAATGGATTCAGGCACAGAACGAAAAGTGCACAATTTAGAATCTGGACAGAGTGTAGATTTCACATACGATCTTAGAGCATATCCTGATGCTGTTTCTAAAGTCTATAAAATACCGTTCACATTGACATATTTTGACAGCTTAGGCAATGCAAACAACAAAACAGATTATGTAGGAGTTGTGGTAAATGGAGTGCCGGATATATCGATGCTCATTGACAAGACAGATTTAACAATGCAGAAACGCACCGGTTCATTGACGCTAAAGATAATAAATAAAGGTGTTAGTGATGTAAAATTCTTGAATGTGATACTAGAGAAAAGCCCTGACTTTGATTTATTATCGAATACAGATACGACTTATGTTGGTAATTTAGTATCGGATGATTATCAGACTGCAGATTATACTATAGACGTAAAATCTAAGTCCGACATAATTACTGTTCCAGTAACTTTGCAGTATATGGATTCAAACAACGAGAATTACGAGAAAAACTTCAGTGTACAATTGAACCTTGTCGATAATAACAAGATTAATCCAAAAACAGGCGGTGGATCCTTGATAACGATTATCGTAATAATCTTGATTGCTGGCGGTGTCTGGTATTTCTTCAAGAGAAGAAACAAGAAAAATAAGAAGGGACAATTTTAGGAGTAAACCTGAATAAAAATTATCTTATTATTTTTCTTTTATTATATTTTAATGTTTTGTATTATTTTTAAAGTTTTATATTCAGTTTTTATTTACGATATTAACCAGCACTATTTATCCGAATTATTCAAATAATTTATCACACCATAACCACATCCATTAAGAATGAATTAAAATGTTAAAAGATTATTTTAAACTAGCTTGGGAGAACATCACTCATCGTCAAATTAGGTCTTGGCTTACAATCATTGGAATAGTCATAGGCATTGCTGCAGTTGTTGCATTGATAAGTCTTGGACAAGGAGTCAAGAAAGTCATCACGGACGAATTTGTCAAGATAGGAACAGACAAGATATTCATTTTTCCAGCAGGAGGCTTTAGTTCTGGACCTCCAGGAAGCGCAACTGGAATAAATCCATTGACGGAACATGATATAGAAATAATACAGCGGTCCAAAGGAGTCAATGAAGTATCTGGGATTCTTTCGAAGCCTGCAAAAATAATATATGACAGAAATACATATTTCACGGCAATTCTCGGAATTCCCCTCGATAATTCTTATAAATTATGGAATGAAGCATATAATTTTGATTTTACGAGCGGGAGAGCCCTAAAATCTGGAGATAAATACAAGATTGAAATAGGGCATGATGTCGCAAACAATAAAGTATTCGGCAAGAATGTAAATATCGGCGACAAGATAAATATTGAAGGTCAAGATTTTCAGGTCGTAGGAATTATTGCCTCAATTGGAGATCCAGGAGTTGATTCAGGCATAATTATGCCGCAGGATACAGCAATACAATTGTTTAATGCCACGACCCCGTTAGGCAAAGAAGAATCTGAATTGCTCGTCAAAGTCGACCAGGGCGCAGATCCTGCAGTCGTCGCTGATACTATTAAAAGAGATTTGAGAAGAAGCAGAAATGTAAAGGAAGGCCAGGAAGATTTTTCTGTCCAGACTACAAGCCAACTTATTTCATCATTCAATGTAATTCTAAATGCATTACTTGGAATTGTCATAGGCATTGCATTAATATCATTGTTTGTTGGCGGTGTTGGCATTATGAATACCATGTATACTGCAGTTCTTCAAAGGACGAATGAAATCGGCGTAATGAAAGCTATCGGAGCAAAAAATTCCGACATACTTAAAATTTTCCTAATAGAATCAGGAATGCTTGGGCTCATAGGCGGAGTGATAGGAGTAATCATAGGAATGGGTTTAAGTGCATTAGTAGCATTTATAGGGCGGACATTCCTTAATACAATCCTGCTAAAGGCATATTTCCCATGGTATCTTATAGTCGGAGCATTACTATTCGCATTCGTCGTCGGAGCATTATCGGGAGCATTGCCTGCAATACAAGCTTCGAAACAAAATCCTGTGGAGGCACTAAGATACGAATAAAGAAATACCTAGAAATAAGCATACAAAAAAATATCGCAATTAAAAAATAAAAATATCAACAAAAAATATTATTAATCAAAATGATTAGCGACTACCTAAAATTAGCCATTGAAAATATCATGCATCGAAAGCTTAGAGCATGGCTTACGATACTTGGCATAGTTGTAGGAATAGCAGCTGTCGTAGCATTGATAAGCCTCGGACAAGGATTGCAATATACTGTCGACCAGCAATTCTCAAAGATTGGTGCAGATAAAGTAACGATACAAGCAAAAGGCTCGCAAGGCGCGCCGGGGTCAAGCACTGGAAATACAATTCTGACAATATCCGATTATGATATTGTAAAAAAAAGCCAAGGTGTTGATGGAGTTGTACAAGTGCTCATCAGGGTCGGAAGAGTAGAATTCAACAAAAATGTTAAATACATGTCAATTAGAGGATTGCCTGTTGATGATACCAGTAAAATATATCTTGAGACAGGAGTATATGACGTCGGGCAAGGAAGATTCCTCAAATCTGGAGACAAAAACAAGATAGTCATAGGATCTGAAATTGCAAAGTCTACAACATTCGGCAGAGCAATAGGCATCAATAGTAAGATTACAATAAATGGCAAGGAATTTACAGTCATAGGAATATTCAAGGAAGGAAGCCTTTCAGCAAGCACCATAGTAATGACATTGGATGACACTAGAACCTTATTTAATACTCCTGACGAAGTAAGTACGATAATGGTAAAAGTAAAAGATGCCACGCAACTAGATAACACTATTGAAAATATTAAAAAAGATCTTCGAAGGCATAGGAATGTAAAGGAAGGCCAGGAAGATTTCACAGTACAATCAACAAAACAGTATATAGATTCATTTCTCGTCGTATTCAATGTAATAACTGTACTTCTTGTAGGTTTAGCATCAATATCACTTCTTGTTGGAGCGATTGGAATCGCAAACACTATGTATACGGCAGTATTAGAAAGAAACAGGGAGATTGGAGTGATGAAAGCCATCGGCGCAAGAAACTCGCAGATATTGACGATATTTTTGATAGAATCATCACTTATAGGATTAGTTGGAGGAGTAATAGGTATAATACTCGGAGCTCTCATAGGCAAGATAGCTGAAATTGCAATAGGTGTATTCCTCGGACCAGGATTCTTTAAAGTATTCTTGCCATGGTGGCTATTAGTCGGAGCTGCACTATTTGCCGTTATCATAGGAACTCTTTCTGGAATATTGCCTGCAAGACAAGCTGCGAATATGCATCCAGTAGATGCACTAAGATCTTAAATATATCTTTAGAAATAATTCCGAGTAATGCATTTTCTTAATAATGCATATTCATAATAATAAATATTAATAAGAGTCATTAGAAATAATCCTAAATTTCCCATCTTTAACAATTACTGCTTGATTGTCCGTCAACGTGATTATCTTATTCTTTTGAGCAGCATAGTTCTTCACTATCTGGTTCATCCTAGCTTCATATTTCTTGTTGCCATAATGCGGAAGTATCATGGCATCAATCAATTTTAGGCCATCATAAATTTTTAGATTTGATGCAAGTTCTGCATTATCTAGAAGTTTGACATGTTCTATTTTTCGTCCAGCGAGGACTGATCCTGCACTTGAACCAATATAATATACGCCTCTTTCGACAAGTCTCTTAACAATTTTATCAAATCCTGATGAAATAGATTTTTCCAGAAGATAGAATGTGTTTCCTCCAGAAACAAATATTATGTCTGCTTTCTCAAGACGTTTCTGAAGATAATTTTCAGTCATTTCTGCAATATTAATATCGCTTACCTTGAATCCCAACTCCAATAATTTATTCCTGTCGAGATCCACATAGGATTTATTCTCGTCGAAGTCTGCAGCCGTAGGAATAAAAGCCACAGTTAATTCAGACGGATTTATCTCAAATATTTCCACAAACCTGTCCAGAATGTTATGCGCTTCAGATGTTAAGAACAAATTAACCATGATTTACTATACTTCTAAATGTTTATAAAATTTCTGGATATGAAGATATTAAATTTCAAATGATAATAAAAGTTATAAATAGCAGGAACCATTAAGTACAATGAAATCTAAAGATAAATCAAACATACACGAAGATAAATCCCAAATGACATTAAGTGCATCAAAACCATTCTATGACAAGAAAAAATTATTGCTCGAACTAACAACAATTGCATTCATAATTATTATGTTCGGAACGGCATTATACGTCTATCCAAAACTTCCTGATAAGATTCCTACGCATTGGGGAGCTTCAGGGCAACCAAATGGCTACAGCGGAAAGAATGGAATATTTATTATTCCTATAATGTATCTTATTATAAGCATATTATTGTTTGTGCTCCCGCTAATGGAAGTGTTTAGAGAAAATATGCTCAAGATATATAACAACTATTATGCGTTCAAAATAATTTTTGGAGTATTCTTTACAGTATTATTCATAGCAACTATCCTCCCGAATTTCGGATACAACATCAATGTTTCAAGTATAGTCATATGGATGATTAGTCTAATGTTCATCGGTCTTGGAGTGATACTTCCAAAGCTCAAAAGAAATTTCATGTTCGGCATACGTACAGGATGGACTATGAGCAGTGACGAAGTTTGGGATAAGACGCATAAGCTTGGAGGAATATTATTTATATTGCTTGGAGTTATAACGATATTATTGTTGTTCGTGCTGCCTCTTCAGACATTATTTTTCACATTTATTATATTGACAGTATTAGTCGCAATAATTTTGGCTTTTTATTCCTATTATGTTTATAGAAAGGTGAAAAAGTAAATTTATAAAAAGGAAAAGACTTGTGTGGATTATAGAATATAAAATAAAAATTATTCAGGGTGTTACCATGAGACTCAACGGATGGACTTGGCTTGTATCTGGACTTATAATCACAATAATGTCCGGTTATGTATATCTATTTATTCCAAAGAATGGAGGGCCAAATACTGCGATGGCATTATTCTTTTTTATCGGTATAATATTTTTAGTCATTGGGATAACGCAAATATTCTTTAGACGCCAAGACGATAAATCTGTTCTGGATTCTATTGAAAAAGAATCTACAGAACAAAAGATTGTAACGATGCCTGCAATAGAAAATAAGCAGAATAAGGTTGATGCAGCAATAGAGCAAATGCTGCAGCAACGAACACAACAAGCACAACCACAAGTAAAACCGAGTGGACAAACTCAGATGCAAAATGTTCATCAAACACAACACACTAATTCACTTTCGCAAACATATCAATATACAGGTCCTGTGCATACAGCATCAACTGGAGTTCATACACAGCATCCAGTATCACAGCATATGCAGCAACAGACATTAGGAGATCATCAAGCATCAACAATACATAATACACCACATCATATGCAGCATCCGTCTGAATCTCAAAATGCAGAACATCATCCTATACAAAATACGACTGAACATAGTATTAAGTGCGTCAAGTGCGGTAATGTAAACCCGGGACATTCTAACTATTGTCACAAATGCGGAAATAGATTGAAGTAGAGAACAAGATACACAGTCCAATAAAAACAATATTTTTAAATACGTTCTCTTAATACAAGCAATATGAATACTCTTGAAGCCATCAATGCTCGACGTTCTATACGTAAGTATATAGATAAGCCAGTCGAATTCGAAAAGTTGACGACGATAATGGACTCGGCCATCAAGGCACCAAGTGCAGGGAACTTGCAGGATTGGAAATTTATTCTTGTGACAGACAGGACGATGATCAAACAGGTCGCAAGTTATTCTCTTGATCAATATTGGATTCAAACATCTCCAGCTGTAATAGTCGTCTGTGCCGTTCCAGAAAAACATGAGATGTATTACGGTTTAAGGGGAAAAAGATTATATAATATTCAAGACTGCGCTGCCGCCATGGAAAATATATTGCTATCAGCGACAGAACTTGGGCTTGGCAGTTGCTGGATCGGGGCATTTGAAGAAGAAAAGATACGAACATTGTTCGAGATACCTCCTGATGTAAGACCTCAAGCAATAATTACTATAGGATACAGTGATGAAGTTCCAAAAGACAGATCATTAGTTCCAATAGAGAACATGGTATACTTTAATAGATATGGAAATAAGGTCGAGAAACTACACATAGTATTAAGGGACTACGCAGTAGAATGGCAGAAGCAGGGAGAGAATCTTAAGTATTCAACTCACAGGCACCTGAATAGAATAAAGGAAGAATTCCGCAGGATTGGTTCCGATATCAAAGAGAAATTAGGAAGAAAGAAGAAATAGATTCTAAAATTCAATATTTTTTATTTTCAAAAAAAACTACTTCTAGAAATAATATCTATCAAATTAAAATAAAAAAATAAAAAGGTTCTTAGAATTCTTCTGAATCCTGTGAATCGTCGTAGTTTTCTTGCGTCTCTTCTTCAGTAGTTTCTTCGGAAGCTGCTTCTTCAGTTGGCGCTTCTTCAGTTTTTGCTGCTGGAGCTGGTTCTGCTGATCCTTCTTCGTATGATCCTACTACTTCTGCAAACGCTACTTTCTTAGCTACCTTTTTGACTCTGATTTTTACCTTGTCCCCAACTTTTGTTCCTGGAACAAATATTACGAAGCCTTGTTTTTTTGCTACGCCATCGCCTTTCTCAGCAACTGACTCGATAACAACGCTTAACTCTTCGCCCTCTTTAACAGGTACGAATCCGCTACCGCCGCCTCTACTTCCGCCGCCGTATCCGCCGCCGCCACCGTAAC